>MDSW01072869.1_pt1 | contig 19716 bp, 16 predicted proteins | sample 811171 | NCBI WGS metagenome assembly MDSW01 (sample SAMN05326641, study PRJNA326480) | marine metagenome | isolation source: seawater | place: Atlantic Ocean: North West | collected 2012 | reverse complement strand
TACCAAAAGATACAGTAGAATCACTAATAGTTCCATCAGTAATTCCCATACTATACGCTACTCTACCAACAGGATGCATCCTGCTATCAGACATAAATGAAAAATCTCTACCAGTTTGTGAAGGAAAAATGTCTATACCTTGTTCTTTAAACATTTTAACAAATGCAACATTTATTATTGTTGTTTGTGTATTTCCAAATGATATATTAGAAGTAATATTATGCACCATACTATTAGTTGCACCCATTTTTGATTTAACTTCTATAGTTGTAAAATCTTTGTGTAATTTTATAGTTCCATCTGCATCTGTAGTTGTATAAATCATACCTGCTTCGTAATACTGTACAGGCATAACATCACCCCTACTGCTTTCTGTTCCTACAAATTCAATGTCTGCTGAAAGTAATACATTTTCATTTGACCTTGTGCCAAGTTGGTTTTTTATTGCCCATTCTAAATTTTTTATAAATAAATGTTTTGATTTATCTGATAATCTATTTCTACCTGTATCATATCCATGTGTAGTTTGCGTAAATATATTGTCAATTATGCCACGATTTTCTACTTCATATAATTCTTCTAAAAGTTTTAATTGGTCATTACCACTCCTATAATTCATTACACGACCTGACCCCATATTATCTAACACATAAGAACCTTCAGGATAATAAGTTCCTGATGTTTCTTGCAAAAGCACTGAACCATCTTGTATATCATCAAAAGTTTGTTCTACACCAAAGTTTCTTATTCTTCGTTGTAATTGTCTTGAACCTTCTGCAGCAGCTCTATCTTCAGGTGTTTGCACAGTGTCAGGTGTTTGCACAGTGTCAGGTGTGTCTGTATCATCTACTTCAAATGAACCGACTTCTGCATAGTTTTCTATTCTTCTTCTTAAATATTCATTTAAAGAATCTGTATCATTTACATCTACATCTGCATCATCAGGTATATTTGAACCTAATTCATTTATTACATCAGGTAAATATTTTATCCCCATATCTTCTAAAAAATTTGGTCTTACATTTACATCTGACATCATTAGTAAATTATTAAATATGTTTAGTTGTCCTGGATTTCCTGTAGATAAATCTAATAAAGAACCTGTACTTATAACAGGTTTACCATCTTTATTAGCTATTACTCCTACATCAAATCCCATTTCTGACAAACTAGCTTTGGTTATTCCTAAATCATCTGCAACTTCTTGTGGCACATCAATTATATTTATACCTGTAGCTTCAACAAATCCTTCTGTTCTAAATAACAAATCCATAAGAATTTTTGGTTCATAGTTTTCTAACATTAACTGTGAAATAACGTTGTAATCTTGTTTTGGAAATATGAAACCATTTTGTGTTACATTATTGTTGGAGTTAATAACAGATTCTACAAATGTTTCTTTCATTAATGTAGTAATTGCTGATTCATCCCATCTACCACCTAAAGCTATATTTAACATTTGTATATTTATTTGTTTTCTATATGCAGAATTATTAAGCATGTTACTGTGTCTGTCTATAAGTTTTGATAAAGCTATTAGTTGTTTATGTCTAGGTGATTTTGTAATATCTGTAAATTCTTGTTTAGTTGCTATACCTGAAGTTATTGATGGAGAACCCCATAAATAATCTATTTTTTCAATTTTATATTTAAATTCTTTATTTGCTAATTTAGCCATCCAACCATTTACTAATTCATTACTTTCATTAGGAAATCTAATCATAGAACTTTGCAATCCAGGTACTTCACCACCAGGATTTGCAGTAATTGCATTTTCATTTTCAGTTATAAATTCACCTAATTGGTATATATCTGCAACATATTCATTAACAGGACTTTGTACTAAAATAATTCCATCAGCATCAGCTACTGCTAATAAACCTCTAAACCAGTTAATTGCACTTCTTACAGAAAGTCCTTTTAATATTTTAACTTTATCTCCCATAGGATTTGGGTAATAACCATTTGTAACTACTGGGTCAAAAGTAACAAAACTTGTTGCTATACCTGTTTTTTTATTATTTACAACATCAGTCACATCACCAATGCTATGACCATAATCTGCAGTAGTTTTATGGTCAGCTTCTGCAATATTAATAATATGACTAACACCATCAACATCCACGTACTCTAAAGCTATAAAATATCTTTGTTTTTTCATTAATGCTAAATATCTTTCACCATCAGATTTGTTTAATATTTTTTTAAAAAATGCACCCATACCATTTTTTTCTACTACTAAAGAATGTATAGTTGACCCATGTCGTGATGAAGTTGAAGTATACCTTACATCTTTAGGTCCACCACCTAGAAACCTAAAAGACATAGAACCTACTACTCTATCTAATGCTGCTCTTACTTGTGGATTTCTATATATTCTTAAAGCATCTTCAAAATTTGTATGTGTACTTTTTGTAGTAGTAAACAATGGACCATTACTACCATCTGTATTTTTTAAAAAATCTAATCTATTAGAATCAGCTAAACTGCTTTCATGTGCATTCATTAAATCTGCTAATTTTTTTTCAACTTCTGAAAAATCTTCAGGAAATATTATTCTTCGTGTACGTTGATTATTTTTGTAATCAAAATCAAAATCTTGATTAATCTTATATTGGTTTTCAGGTTGCAACATACCACTTTCGTTATCAAGAAAAAAATCACTATTACTTCCTGCATCAAATAATAGATTTAATGTGTACATTTTTTCTTTGCAGAATTTTTGTAATACTGGTATTAATTCATCAAAGTCAACTAACATATCACCTGAAGGTACTACTTCTTTTAATTCAATACTTGGATATAAAGCATCATCTAATTTAACTCTTATAAATACTTCATCTATAGCTTTTTGTATTCTTGCTTTTGCATCTTGTATGCTTGGATAATCTGTAGGATTAGTTTCTTGTAAATACTTTGCCATTTCATCTAGTTCTTCAGGAAATCTATTTAATCTAGCTGCTATATCTTCAGGTGTATCAACATTTGATTCTACAGCTTCTATAGCTTCATCTATCGCATCTGTAGAAGGTGCATCATCAGGAGATATATCATCAAAAGTATTTTCTCTATACATATCTCGCATAGCATCATCACTGTATAATTGTTCTAAATTTTCAGATAAATTAGCAACAAAATTTGATGTAACTGATATGTTATTTTCTCTTAATGCACGAAATACTTTACCTGCTATATCTTGTCTATAAGCTAACGCAAAATTATTACTATCATAAGAACTTGCAGCGTTTACTACTGATTCTCTAATTGTTCTGTTTAATAAATCTAGGGTATCGCTATCTAAATCAGCAATACTACTATCAGTATTATTATTTATAAATCTTAATATACGCCTTTGAGTTCTTTGTGCAAAGTAATTTATAGATACAGGCATATTTTACTCCAACACAGTTACATCAATAAATAAACTAACTTCATCTACATAACTAGGGTTTGTACGTTTTTCGTATTCTAAATCTATACCCATAGCATTCCAATTTATTTGCCCATCAACAATATATTTTTTGTGTTTTGGGTTTTCTTCTAAATACTCTGTTAATCTATCTGTCAAACATATCTCCTATTGCATTTCTTTCTCTAACTTGTGGAGGTTTATTGCCTTGTGGTTTTACTCTTAATATTTTTTCTAAGTTATTTAAAAACGTAGGTGCAGCTTCTTGTGGTGCTACTCCTTCACCAAGATTTTGTCCAGGTCTTTTTGGAAATCTTGTATTGTTAAATTCTTCTAAAAACTGTCCTCTGTTTACTGGAAATCCAGTTGCAGGAGTTCTAATAGTAGTGTCAGGTGTATCACCTATTTCACTAACAAAATCATCTGAAACTTTTATATATGGTTGTGCTATTTTAAATATATATTCATAAACACTATTAAGTTGCTCTAGTGGTTCTTGTGATTTTTTATTTAAATAATTTAGATATGTGTATGTTTTAATTGCATTTAATCTTTGATTAACTACTTTGCCACTAATAACTTTTCCAGTAGCTGTATCATAATAATTTTCTTTTTCATTAACATTTTTATTTTGTAACAAATCAACAATATTTTGACCACCTTCTTGCATTGGCACACCTCTAAAATTAACTTCAAGAGGTAAATAAATATTTATATTCTTTGCATACATATCTATTAATTCTCTTGCAGACATATCTTTTGGTTCTACACCAACAAGCATATTTTTTGTCATTTCATTTATTTTGCTACCTTCAATTTGTTGTATTCTATTTCCATTTTGTTTTACATATGTTTCTTCATTTTTAAAATATGTACCATGTCTAGCTTGTTCTATAATTGAAGCTAATGATTTTTTAGTTTGTTCATTTACTTCTAATATTTCAGGTGCTTTACTTCTTTCAAAACCTTCTACAGTTGGGTCTGCAGGTATTTCTTGTATAGTTCCATCTGCTAACTGTATTTGTTCAGGGTTTTCTATTAACTGTGTGTCATATTGTTTAGCAGCATCTAAAAATTCTTGTTGTCCTGATATTTCATTTGTAGTCCAATTATTAATACCAGTTCTATCACCTACATCATATTGACCAACAATAAGTGCAGCTATAGCATTAAGTCCAGGGTCATCTAAAGCATCATTAATATTGTCAAAAGATTTAAATACATCATATTTACGTAATTCACTTTCCCATGTGCTTCCATATATTTGCCATGGTCCTCTTGACCTACCTTGGTCACCATGAACATTTTGTGCAAATCCTGATGGCTTATCACCATCTCTATGTTCTGCTAATGCTATAGATATTAACCTAGTAATATCTTCTTCATTATTAGGGTTTAATAATGTGTCACCATTCTTAAATTCAAAATCTTCTGTTTCTAAATATTGTTTTGCATATTGCAAAAATTGATAAAGTTGTTGTGGACTATACATTAAAAGTTCTCCTCAAATACCATAAAGTTACGTTTAAAATCTTGTGCTGCTGCAGTTCTAGCAAGTATCTCTTGACTTGCATCTATTCTACCTGCTTCTAAATCATCTATAATCTTTCCTAGTTCTGTTGTTACATCTATCTGTTGTAGTAATGGTTTACCTAGTTTTTCTCTAGCTTCTTCTGCAGAAGGCACTGATATGCCAAAACCACCATATGTGTATGGACCTATCTCTGTTGTATTGTCATAAGATGTAGCTAATCCAATAATGTCATTTAGTGATAACTTATTATCTTCTATCTCTGCTGCTCTAGCTGCTGCATCTTTCTGCAAGTTACCAAATATAGTTGCATATTTTTGATAATCATTAGCTGTAGGATTTATACCACGTTCTATAAACAACTGGTCTATAGCAGACTTTACTTCTGCCTCTGTAGGTGGCACTACATCTGCTGCAAACTCTCTTTGCAAACTTTCTACAAATACATTTGTTTGTTCATCTACACCTTTTTTCCATTCCATATATGGTCTTAGTTGACCTAATATTGTATTTGCATTTCTATCTACTAGATTTAATTCAGGAAACATAGCTATTGCATCATTAGCTTCTGTCATAAGTTGACCTATAAAATCTATTTCACCACCACGTAATGTAGGGTCAACAACACCAGGAACAAAATTATAACTACCAATGTCTAATCCAAGACTTGATAATTCTTGTTGTATCTCAAATATTGCTTCCTGACTTAATCCTGAAAACACTTCTGTTGCTGCACCAAGTCTAAAATGTGGTGATAATACTTTTCCATTTAATTTTTTAGTTTCACCTGTTCTAGGGTCTATGTATTGATTAGCAGCATTTAGTGCTACATTAGGACCTGAATAATAATCATTAGAACCAAATCTTGTTTCACCTGTTTCAGGGTCTGTACCTTTAGATGTTACTGGTGCTAAACCTTGTATTTTAGGTTCATCAATACTGTATGTTCTTACATCAGTATCTTGTTCATTCCAATTAAATATAGTACTAGATATAGAGCTAATTAAATCTACATTAGCTAAAGAACTGTACGTTATGTTTTGTTCATTTGGTCCAGGCATACCAAACGTTGATTCTGTTTCTGATGCCTCTGTTTCTAAATAAGCAGTAAGAGCTGTAATATATTCATCTAGTGATTCAGGTTCTAATAATTGTTGTCTATAGTCAAGAATATTATCTCCATAATTAAAACCTATAGCACCTACTCCAGGTAAAGCTAATAAGTAACTAAGTTTGTAATCTTTTGCTGATATTTCACCATCTTCTTTTTGTATACGTATAGGTATAAATATTCTTGTGTTTAATTCTTTTATAAACTCACTAAAACTAGCAGGATAATCTCCACTTTTATCTAAATCATTTAAATACTTGTCTATTTGTTTTACAGATTTTTCTGTACTCATTTAATATACCTTCTATTATCTAACTCTTTCCAAAAACTTGATAGATATATACTTATCCATTCAGTATCTTCGTACTGTAAAGCTAACTCTCTAGCATAAGCATCTAGTTCAGTTCTTATACTACTTATGTTACCACTTGTTCCTGCAAGTGTTGCTGCAGTTTTATTTGGTATTCCACCTGTTGGTATTGTAACACCTCTAAATGTACCACCATTTAACACAACATCTATAGCTCTGTCATACTCTTTTAAAAACTTTTGTAATGGTGGAAACGCAGGTGATTCTCTTAGTAATGGTTCATTCTTCCAATCTCTAAGCTCTTGTATAATCTGATACTTGTCTGCTTGTTCTACAGCATCACCTAATCTACCATATGCTATAACACCATACTCATCTTGTTTCTTTGCTTTGTATGATGAGTACATTTCGTTTCTAGCTTTAGTAGTTAGTGTCTTATCTGCATTTAATTCTTCTTTATAATTTTCTAATTCAAACTGTAACAATGACTGGTTTACTGCTCTTGCATATGCATTAGGGTCTAACACCTCACCACCTGCCATAAATGCAGGTAAAGAAAACTCATCATCTACTCTGTCAGGCATAAGATGTATTGCTGTATATGGTTTTCTTGCTAACAACTCTTTGTTTTCGTTTAAACTCCAAAACGCATACGAATCTTTTTTAACAGGAAATCTACCTTTTTTAACTGTAGAAGATTGCCTTAATGGTATTGGGTTCATACCAAATTTCTGTGTAAATTGTTGTGTTGTTAAATAATAATCAAACTGGTTAGCTTCTAACATTTGTTGATACTTTTGACCTAATACTTGTATTGTCCACCATGCACCATTCTTATCTTTGACTTCGTATCTAGGTTGTATAGCAGTAGGAAACGCAGCTTGTGCAGCACCTCTAACTAACCAGTGTACAGCTGCTGCTCTCTCTGCTTCTTGCATAGCAACTTTAATTGATTGTTCATCATCAGGTGTCCATTTACCTGCGTAGTAATACAATGTAAATATATCCATAACACTTTTAGCATACGAAGCATTTATTTCTTCTGTAACTTCTTGTGTAAATGGTATTGCTTTGAAAAAACCTTTTGCCCAAGCAGGTAATTCATCTATTGGATTAGGAGTTGTACCTGGTGCTTCAAAGTTACCTAATATAAAATTAGATATGAATTTAGGAACTGTAGCTATCTTTGTAAGAATTTTAAATGGAAATGTCAGTATTGGACCAAAACCAGGAGAAAAACCATTTGCAGATATTAAGTTAAGTCCTTCTAAGAAACCATATGGTCTTACACGTACACCATCATCTTCTAAGTTTTCTCCTAACAATCCTGTTTGCAGTGGTGCGAAACCAAACGCACCTGGTATTGCAGTAAGACCAAATGTCATCATATGCATAACATCTACGTAATTAAATAACAATTCGCCTGTTACAGGGTCAGATGTAAAAAATGCATTATCTGTATCCCAAGGTTTTGCTTCTTTACCTCTATCAATACCTATACGTGTTCTGTTAAATTTCTGTGGATTTTCTACAAGTAATTTACCCCAAGTCTTTATAACCTCTTGCCATATTTCAGGAAATGGTACATAAGATGCCATTACATCAGATAACACGTGTCTATCAGAACTAGCGTATAACAAGTTCTTTACTTCATCCATAGCTTTATATTTAAGTAATGTTTCTGCTTGTTCTAGTGTGACAATACTATTTTCTTCTGCAGGTAACTTAGATAATCTAAGTATGTCATCATATAAATCACTACCATCTATCCAAGTTTTAGCACCTACAATAAATTCTTTTTTAACTTCTTCTGTCATAAAAGGTATAAGGTCTGTTGCTAATGTATAAAATGACCATCTAAACATAGGGTCACGATTTAAGTAATCTGATGGTTTTGCTAATAAGATACTATAACCTGAACCTAAAGCATCATCTAATTTACTTAAAGCTGTATCTATAGGTTGTCCTGCAGGTGTAAGATATGGATTGTTGTTAAATGCCTGTACTCTTGGTCCTAAATCTAATTGTCTTATATCTTCATCAAACACTTTTTTAATTTTGTCATAAAACTCACCAAAGTATTTTTCTGTTTTAGCAGACAATACAGAGTATTTTTGTGCTAACTCTAAGTAATCATCACCATCTATAAATCCACCATTAGCAATAAACTCTCTTACCTTTGCAGCACCTACAGATAAATCTACTTCGTAATCAGGAAAATTAATCTTACCACTGCTATCTATCAATAACTCTCTTGCTTGTTCTTCTGTTATTTCTTGTCCATCTCTTAATATTCTTCTTGTAGCATTACCTTGCAATCTACCTATTTCATATTCTGTACTTTTAAGATACTTTAATAAGTCATCACTGTTTTCTAATACAGAACGTATTTCAGGGTCATCACTTCTTGCTATAAGTTCTTTTATGTATTTTTTACCTGATGTTGTATTACTAAAAAAATCAAATGCTTTATCTGCACCATCTCTAGCAACAATAACAAACAAAGGGTCACCTGCTTTATTTATAATGTCGTGAATCCAACCACGCCAATATTGTGGATTTATTGTTCCATCAGGTTCGTATTTATCTACCATAATGTAAAAATCTTCTGCAGAACTAATTTGTTTACCTGTAGGTTTAAGTGCTTTTACTAATGATTGTTCTGACATAGTTTGTATGTAATGTTTGTCTGTATTAAAAAATGAACCTGAAGGTGCAGCTTGTGCATATCCACCTTTTTTATCTATTATCTTTTTAGCTGTTTGAAAGTTTGCATTAAACAAATATTCCATTACGTTTTTTACTACAGGTGTATTTATATCTACATTATCTATACGTGGGTCAGCTTGTGCATATACACGCACTTCAAATACATCACCATCTTCTATATACCTAGCACTGTTTTTTATAGGGTTACTATCAGGTAATAAACTAAATGCTTCTTGTCTTATATATATTTTTGATTGATGTGATTTAACAGCAATACTTAATGCATTTTTTAATGCTGTATCTGCTTCTGTTGCTGTGCTACCACTGTTTAGTTGTACAGTAACATCAAGTATTACAGAATTGTCTTTTACTTGTATAGACAATCCATGATTTAATTTTTTTAGTTGCATTTGTATAGATGGATTATTTGCATAGTTTTGTATTGCTTGTCTTAATTCTTCATTAGTTTCTACTTCTACTATTTGTTTATATTTTTTATTAGGTATTACAGATATATTATTTTGCATTCCTGATAAATTAGCAAAAGGTCTTACTGTGTCACGTAACTCTAGTGAATTACCAAGATTACCAACTGGGTTAACTTTTTGTGTTTTAAGTTGTTTTAGTTCACCAACTATTTCATCAAACGCAAAGTCTGTAGCATTATTACCATCAATAGCATACTGTAAAAACGAATCACCTACTTGACCATTAACATTAGTGTTAAGTCGCATAACTTTCATAATCTGTTGTATGTCATCATACTTTAAAGTTTCTAAACCTTTTTGCATATCTATGTTGCCTAGTAACTCTGCAGTTGTTTCTATCTCATCTTCATCTATACGTGAAGAAAGCAACTGTTCACCTAAGCTACTAACAAGTTGTACGTTTGTAGGGTCACCTTGTCTGAAATTAGATTTTAAACTAGCAAGTAATAATGGATGAGAAAATACATTAGGTCCACCATACATAGCAATACGTACTGCTTCTTCAGGTGGTACACGTAATGCTAATGCAGGTCGTAACATCCACATTGGTTTTAATGCACGTTGCATTATGTAATCAGAATAAATATATTCTAACCATGTAGTAGGTGCTAATGTTTTTTTCTTTTTAGCATAATTTGTTTTTAGTCCTCTAGTAGGAATTTTCATATATTGTAATATTTTTTCACCTAAATCTCTATTAGGGTCTGACCATACTTCTTTAACTATTTTTTTATTGAATCTACTATTACTAGGTCCTATTAATCTTCTAAAACTATTTAATGCTCTACCTAACTCTCTGTAATCTATAAGTGGTGTAAAGTTATCTGCAAACTGCCCCATAGAAAAAGCAGTAGGTACAGCTACATTTATGCCTTCTATAATTTCACCTGTTTCATCAACACTTTGTGGAACGTATTTATATTTCGTACCTGGAAATGCTACAGGTTTACCATCTTTGTCATAAAAATATTTTCTTTTTTCTGATATTTCATTATTAACAAAATCTATTACAGCGTTAACCATATCTTCTTCACCTTGTAAATCAGGATTATCTTTTATAACTTTGTTTTGTATTCTTTTATTTACTGTCTTAACAACATCTACAATGTCATCTTGTGTTTTAGCTGTAAGTAATTTACCTATGTAAAAATCTCTAGTCTTTTGATTTTCACCTAATGTAACCATAATGCTATCAATGTTTTCTATAGTTTCACCTATGTAATTTATTGCAGCAAATCTACTAGGTGCTAAATCAAAATATCTTTTTACTTTTTGTGGTATTGCATTTTTTAACGAACCACCTAAACCAATTACACCTCTAAATGGGTCATCACTCATTTTGCCTAATAAAGCACCTATAGTATTTCTAAGTGGTGCAACATCTATAGATTGACCTGCAAACTTCTTAGCTAATTCATTTGCCATATCTGCAACAACTGATTGTCGCATAGGTAATTTAGTCAATGGTGTTTGTATTGCAGCTTCTGCTATCTCTTGTCCTACAAATGCACCTGTGTATGGTGCAACCATCAAATCAGATAAATCACCATGTTTAAGTAATGACAATACTATTTCACGCATAGATTGTTTGTCTTTTACTTGTGCTAATAGGTTTAATACTTTAGGGTCTACTTTTGATAACGTAGGTATGTCTTTAAGTCTTGATACAGAGTTGTTTTCTGTCAATGCATTTACAAACTTATCTCCCCATTTGCTATCCATAATCTGTTCAGCAGTTTTACCAAACGTTAATCTTCTAGCTTCTGCACCTTTTTTTGTAGGAGAAAATGTTTTTAATGCTCTTGTCATAAATGCAGCATCATCTACATACTGTGCTACTTCTGCTTTAGATACAATCTTTCTACCTGCAGTTTTAGCAGCACCACCATAACCTAGTAATAAGTTTATAGGGTCTGCACCTAATCTAAATGCACCATCAATAATCGTAGATGCTAGTGCATACTTAATATCACCTTCACGAGAAAACTGTGCAGCTACAACTCTACCTGGTGATATAGGTATTCTCTCACCATACTTTGTTAAGTATGTATTTTCATACTCATCTCTTTCAAACTCCTCTGTAATAGGTCTACCATATACCTCTGCTGCAGCTTCATATGCTTCTGTAGGTGTTTTACCTAGTTTTATCTGTTTCACATACACATCAGTTTCTTCTAATGGTAATGAATTAGGTAAAAGACCCACACCTAAGTTAAGTGGTCTACCTGCTTGTACCTCTCCTAAAGCTCTACGAAATTCGTTTTCTCCATATGCTTCTTTTGTTTCTTCATACTTATCGTTAAACTCTTTGCCTAATGTAGCTTTACGTATATTTTCTGTAAGTTGTTCTCCAGGTACTAATCCTGCTAATGTGTTGCCAACTACAGCACCTGTAAGTGATGTACCTGTTTCTTGTGCAGCAACAATAGATGATTTAAAGTTACGTGATATATTTTGAAACGCAGAATCCATAGCTAAGAAAGATAGTTGTGTGCCACGCTTAAAAAAATTGACTTGTGTATTTACTTTTGCACGTTGTTTTTTCTCCATAGCTTTTTCTTGTGTTTGTGCAAGTTTTAACATAGCATCATCATCTGCTTGTAATCCTGACAATGCACCATAGACTACTAATCGTTTATCTAATGATGGATATGTTCTAGTAATATCTGTCATTGTCTTAGCTAAGTCAGGTGTAATAGCTCTTTCAAACGCAGCTATCTCTTGTAAGTTTTGTGATGTCTTAGCTGCTAATCCTTCTTTAGCTTGTGAAGGCAGATAGAAATTAGGTCTAAAATCCATCTTAACCTATGTCTATATCAGCTTCTAATAACTCATCCCATATTGGGTCAGGAAAATTACGTTTACCTGCAATTAAAAAGTTTCTAATAGTATCTGTTTGTATAGGTGCAGGACCATTATCTCCTAGACCTATTGGTATTCCTGCAGTGTTAGGTTCTGCTACTTTGTTAGTTGGTGCAGCTAAATTCATAGGTGATACAGGCATAGGTGGTCTTGCCATTTGTGGTCCACCACCTTCTTGCATAGGACTTATAGCACCTGCTTGTTCTTCTAACATTGTTGTTTGTCCTGTTGGGTCGCCTTCTTTTCTTGGAGGTGCAACAATGTCAGCAAATGCACCACCTTGTGTTAGGTCAGTTGCTTCTTGTAACGCCTTACTTTTTCTACCTCTGTTATATTTCGCCAAATAAATCATCTCCTAACTTTGGATTATATTCGTACTCAAATGTGAGATTTATAAAAAAGTGTGGATGTGGTGTAGGTATTGTAATAAAGTTTTTCATAACAACACTGCCTTCTTCTTCTGTACCTGTAAATACATCTTCAGACCAATCTTCTTGATTAATCATGTCAAAAAAAGTTTTATTTATATCAGGCAACTGGTTCTCCTTGTGGTGGTCCTTGACCTATAGCACCTAATACTTGTTCTATACCTGGCAATCCACCACCTGGACCTGCAGGTATTTGTGGTCCACCTTGACCAAGTAATGCTAACTCTTCTTCGCTAGGTTCTTCACCCTCTGCTGTATAAAACTTATCTAGTATCTCTGACATCTTTTGTGGATTTTTTCTTATCTCTATAGCAGCAATAGTTGCTTTAGGATTACCTTGTGCAGCTTGTGACATAAGAGATTCAAACAATACTGTTTCTGCTTTTTCTGCATTTATACGTTGTTGTATCTTAGTAATGTTATCTAATCCATCCATGTTTTCTTGTAGTGTCTGTGTATCAATAATGCCTTGTTGTTTTAATTGCAACCCTGTAATAATTTTCTGTGGCTCATCAAAACCTGCCATTACGCCATATACTCTTCTTGTTTCATAAACTTCTGATATGTCAGATGATGGTGTATAAGATTCTTTGTAAGATGTTCCTTTGTGCCTACCTGCAATAGGTTTACGTTTATTAGGAAACATAACCTCATCATATTCTAATCTTTTAGCATCTAACTCTTGTAATGCTTCTTTAAGAACTGTTTGATATTCTCTTACATGCAGTGATGCAGATTGTCCTAGTTCTTCTAAACCTCTACCAGTAACAAATGCATTAGGAGATTGTCCATCATCAGACACAGGATATGCAGCACCAAGTCGCAGGTGTCTTTCAAGTCTATCTACTTGTTGAAATAATTGGTATGGTAGATTATTGACTGGCTTAGACACTTGCGAACCAGGTGTTAAATAGTTAACAGCAAATCTGCCTTTTCTATATTTTCCTGATTCTATCTCTCCAACAATGTTTGTTTCTGTAAACACTGCATCTTCCATAGCAATAGTTCCAAGAATGTTAATCTTTGCCATGTTTGCCATAAGACCTGTAATGTGTTGAAACTGTGATTGCATTTGGTCAAACGCATATCTTTTAGCTATAACAAAACAAGGTCCTGACTTTAATACGTTAGGCATAAAATCTATTATCTTTTTGTTTTCAGGTAGGAATACATAAGTTCCTTCTTCATCTTTATACTCAACTACAACTTTGCCATGTCCTGTAGAGTTAGCCCATCCACCTGCTCTATCTGTACTATCCATAAGTGCAGAGTATGGGTTTTGAAATCCATTATTGTTTTCTTCTTTTTGAAATATGTACTGTTTAGCTTCAGGATATTGTTCTGCCAATATTGTATGTGGCACTCTACGAATTATCGCTAATTCTTTAGGTTGTTGGTCGTTACCAAATATTCCAGGGTAACAACTAAATGGGTCTTGTAGTTCAGCATAAGGATAAGCGTTTCCATCTTTATCTCTTTTGTGTCCTATAGTCCATACTATAAATCCATAACCAGGTAACCATCTTGCAGCTTGTGGTAACTGCATGTGTAATTTTTGAAACTTGTCATATGATGTAACTATCCTTTCTATTTTTTCTGATTTTTTTCTAGCTCTTTCGCTATCTTTTTCATTTATAATATCAACTTTTAAATCAGGACTTCTACCTAGTTTTTGTGCAAATCTTTCTAGTGCTGTTAAAAATAAGTTAGGTGCAGGTAGTTCGTGATATTCTACATTAACTGAATTACCAAGAAGTGCTTTTACTGCAGCTTCACCACCATTCATAATGTCACGAATCCTAGACCTATCAATCATTTGTTCTTGATTAATTACTCTTAGGTAATCTATCTTGTCGTATAACTTTTCGCTATCTAAAGGCATTTAACTCCAATTATCTAAATCCATACTACTAGGTTCGTACCCTTCAAAGCTAGGATTATAATCGTACCCTAACTCTGCAAAGCGTTCCTTTTGCATTCTTCTTATGGCTCTCATTGGAAACCAACTAGCCATAACTATATCAGTCTTTGTGCCTACGCTCTTGCTTTTATTTTTAGCAGAACTAAAATACACCAACTGACTTGTATATAAGTTTACCTTCTCTTGTGCCTCAAAGCTAAGATATGGCAAAGAAATATTTTGTTCTTGAAACATTGGTCGCATAGCTGTCACACCATAGAGTGGGTCAAACTTGTTCTTAAATGTTTCGTGTCCTTCTAAAAATATACCATGTCCTGATGCAAACTCCCTAATACTTTTATCTTGTCGTATTGCTTTCTGAAAACCATTTTCTTCTATAACCCAGTGTGACAAGTTATACTTCATCCACCATTCTTTTATAATGTCTAATGCTTGTGGAATACCACCACCTAAATTGTTATTCATATCTACCATATGTAATTTATTTTCTATAGGTTCGTATGCCCACAAGAAAGCTGCTTGATAACCTGTAGATGCAGGGTCTAATCCTGCAATAAGTCTTGTACCATGTGGTATGTGTCCTATGTCACGTTTTTGGTCACGACACGCTTCTATCTCTACTCTGTCAAACAATGCAAGTCCATCAGGCATAGCAACGTTAAGATAAACCATTTCGTATATAGCTCTACCACCTGTAGTTTCTGCTGCACGTTTTCTATCCATTAACCATTTGTATGTACGTTTACCTGACCAAAGCATACAATCTACATGTTCATCTTCGTTCCAGTCAGGTAAGTTACAAGCTGTATCGTGTGCTTCTTCTACTGTTGTAGTCCAAGATTCGTTATCTAATAGGTGTGAATATAAATCATCATAGTGTTGCCTAGAACCAATAACCACCATAGCTGTGTGTTCCTCTTTACGACTAGACAATGTTGTTGTCCACCAACTTCTTGTGTTTTCTCTTGATGATGGTTGCATAGTAGAGTTGTGGTCCTCAATGTCATCAGCAATAATTATGTCACAGTCACGAGAAAGTATCTTACCACCACGACCAATGCCAACCATTGTCGGTGACTTAATACCTGTAACTGTTCTAGTGCCTACAGTAAAACCATTTTGTGACCAAGACTTACCTGTACGTGATGTAGGTTTAAATTTTGCACCAGGTCCACATATTTCTTCTATAAGTAATTCGTTACTTTCTAGTTGGTCAAGTACAGAACCTATTGCATTCTTTGCAATCTCTTCATTACCACCAACCCACAAAATACGTATGTTAGGATTTTTACAAATAAGCCACACAGCAAAATGTATTAACAAATCTGTTTTGCCATGTCTAGGTGGTGATAATATCATGTGCTGTCCACCATTGTCTATAGCATCCATAATTTGTTCTATCCACTGTTTGTGAAATTTAGGTGTTTCGTATGCTACACCTTGTTCTGTTTGAAAATATCTTTGTCTAAAATCATCAAAATCTACTAATGTTTTTTCTGCTACTTGTGGTAATGACCACTCATCTTGTTCTGCTTTTGTTTTTAAATCTTCTACATATGCAGAGTACGCCATAGATACTGCACCTTGTGTTGTGCCTAATACTTCTGCTACTTCTGTTATTGTAATTTTTTCTGTGTATATATCTGCAGCTAAACCTGATTCTACAATGTCGTTATAGACCTGACCTCTACGTGACTGTACATTAGTTTTTTTGCTAGGTATTTCAAGTACATCATCTTCTTGTGACCATTCTTTACCTGCTTTTCTAGCACGTTTTTTCTGCATATTAATTCTGTTGTAACAACGTTTACTACAGTATTTTTTTGCTCTAGGTGGAAGTGGTCTATGACAACCTGCTGCATAACAAAGTTTTTTATTTGTTGTATCCATCACACTCTTTGTTTTTGCACTTCATTTCATCCTTTGGTCTTAATACCACCCCACACTTAGGACATGGTATGTCTATCAAAACTATTTCTTTTTTTTAGGTTTCCACCCACGCTTCATTTCAGCGTATGCTTTTTTAGAAATAGTAGAATTTTTTTTAGACCTAGATTTACCTTGGACTTTTCTTCTATGTATGTTTCCTACTAAGCTATTTTTACCTGAACCATGTGGCATAATATCTCCTTACCACATCTTGCAAGACCAATATCTTGCAGATGTTTTGTCTGTTGCTGTATCGCATTTATGCCTTGCACGAAATGATTTACGTGCTGCAGCATTATCTTTTCTAATTTCCATGTTAGGGTCACCGAACATAACTTTCTTTACTTTGTCGCCATCCTTAACATAGACCTTAAACTTTTTACGACCATGACCAGGTTCACCTTTACTAATCCTAGAAGGTTTATTAAGTGTGACTGATTTACCCTGGTACGTTGCCATTACATTCTCTTTGGTTTTCTTTTATATAATTTTTTACTACTAGCTGTATGCTTTGCACCACTATGTACAGTGCCATCAGACATCTTGTGTGTCTTGCCTTTATATACTTTACCTGATGCAGTGTAGTAAGCCATTAAAGTTTTTTTCTTCTTTTACTATCTCTTAGCTTTTTTAAATCTGCAGCAGTTATCTTATTAAAAGGTGGTGCAACAGCAGCTAACTTTTTTTGTTTAGGTGAGTAGTCTTTGTAAGGCATTAGTAACCTTTCTTTTTCCTACGACCTTTTACTGATTTTTTCTTTTTGTACATTTTTTTCATAGCATCACTATAACACAAAACTGCACCGAAGTGCAGTCTTGCTGTACAGTGTCCAAACTGTTATGAAAGAAAATGAATTACACAAATCACCTGACTACAAAGTCTTATATGATTAAGCATATTTCTTTTCTAATCGTGTACCCCTACACGATACCTAAGACTTTCTTAGGTATGTGTAGTATAGCTGTTCCCCCCCATAACTAGCTGTGCGTAAAAAAATTTTTTTTGTATTTAGGTATTGTCTATACAGCTCACCCTCTATTGCTAGAGGGATGTTGCTGTCAATCAGAAAGGAGGGCTAATGAATAAAGAAATCATAAAACCCAATATCACTATATCACATAGTTGCTAGTTAGTGAAACTTGTAATTAAATAATTTATGTGATACAGTAACAAAACAATCAGAGGATTCTTCCTGCTTTTAGAAAAGGATTCTTGATAAAAACATCAATAAAGTGGACTAGCAGGACCATGGTAACTGGGGTCAAAGCCCATTATTCCACATTGAATTATTAGCTACTAAACAGAATAGCACTCGGTTGGGATGGGAGTGGCACAGGGTTAGCTGTACTCTCTATGTTTACTTTACTTGACTAACACTAACTTAAAAAAAACACTTTACTAGCTATTATGGTACACCACTATATATAGTACCACTACATCTAGTACCATACTTAACAGCATATTTTTAGAGGGTGTACACATATATAAAGCCGCCCCCACATTTAACCCCCCTATGTAAAAGCCCACATAATTCCTGTGTTTTGCGACATAGACCTAACGCATTATGTAGCACATACTATATGTTGTGTGTGTGTTTTGTACGCATACTACATGTAGTGTACCCCTTTTGTTTTAATACTGGGGATAGTTAGTTAACTTACATCATTGAAGGATTACCTGCTTGTAAAGTGTGAAGGATATACAAACAAACGAAGGACAAAAAGAAAAGACACCTGCAATAAACAAGTGCCTTCCCTTCGGTTAGTTAGATGATTAAACTGTTACTTCATATTTAGATTTAATCTTGTAATTCTTTTTACGTATCTTATCAATCATCAATTCACTTTCCAATATCCTAATGCTATGCTCTGCAATCTGTATATCATTACGTAATACATCTCTGCTACTTTCCATTAAGTTCAATGTATATGCATAGTCTTTGTGTTTGTTCCAACCCTTACTAGCAATACTGTCATTAATTTCTTGGACTTGCTTTTTGTATCTAGTAATTGTATCTTTCCAACTTTCAATACGTTTTAATTTCCTGTCAATCTGTTCTTGACTATGACCTTGCTTACTCATTTCTAACCAACCTTTCTTTTGTTTTCTTTAATGTATTTTAACTTTTCTTTGTATGTCATTTGGTCCAAGATGTCTATTGCTTGGTCCAAACTCTCTGCATTAACAACAAAAGTTAGTTTATATGTTCCTTTATTCATATTCTGGAACATCTAACCCTAGTTGTTCTTGTAGTTTGTCATAACTCTTTTGTATCTCTTTAGGAAAGTTTAAGTATTCATTTCCAATATGAGTTATACACTCGCCTAAATTAATATTATATTTAGTATCTAATATTTCGTATAATTTCATCTAACCAACCTTTCTAATTGTTATAACTATCTTACTAGCTTGTAGTTTTATGCAAACTACTATTTACAAATTAATTGTATCTATCAAATGATTATGTTGTTCTAATCTACTAGGAATAACTTTTGTATAGTTACACCAGTTACAACACACACCACTTGCTACTGGCTCTGCATTGTGCCTGTCATCTACGTTCCTGATAACCTGACCACAAATTGTGCAAATCATATCTGCCTTTCGTTTCTTATAATTAAGAGTACTGCATGTAAGATTATATGTAAACAACTGCTTACTTAAAATTAAGAGTGTAGTAATGTGTAAGAAAGGAAAGGAAACTATGGATATAAAATTAGATTGGAATGAATACTTTATTAGTAATGATGATGAAGTGCCTGTTGATTATACAATAACAATAAGTGGACAATACATAGCTGACAAAGATGAAAAGGTTGACCACACAAGAATTGTTAATATGATTTATAACGATAGGTATAGTCAAAACGAAGCATTGTCTAATGGTAATTTTACAATGTCTACTTCTAGTGAATTTATAAAAGAAAAAGGTAAACAATGAGTACATTAGAAATATACTTTTGGTTATTGTTGCCTGTGTATCTAGTAGGTGCATTAACTATTGCTAACTGGTTAGCT
>MDSW01118574.1_pt1 | contig 19728 bp, 17 predicted proteins | sample 811171 | NCBI WGS metagenome assembly MDSW01 (sample SAMN05326641, study PRJNA326480) | marine metagenome | isolation source: seawater | place: Atlantic Ocean: North West | collected 2012 | reverse complement strand
GATTTTTTATAAAGCAAACTTATTTCATCATTAAATAAGAGATTAATGATTTTATTACACAAAATCACACCCTCTTCGTTTTCCAGGTGAATCATGGCAAGCTTTTTATTTGAAAGCTCAACGGCATTTAAGTATTGATGATTATTTGTCGACATTTTAATAGGAACAAGTATAGGCAATATAGGGAATTCCATAATCTCACTAGTAGTGCTGGCACCTGCTCTTGAAATTAGAACTTTGCAAGACGAGTAATATTTATGGAGATTTTGAATAAAATCATACGTTTTAAATTCTAAAAAATTATATTCTTTTTTCAGCTTGAGGTAGTAGTTATTGATTCTTTCTTGATCTTTCACACCTGTTTGATGAATAATTGAAATTGTCTTTTCGCTTGCACGGAATTCATCTTTAAGTTTTTCTAACATGCTCTGAATCGCAAGGAGAACTTTAGAATTAAGTATTTCTGAGCCTTGGCTCCCTCCCAAAATTAGTAAATCTTTTTTTGGATTATCACTTTTTTCAATTAAAAATTCTCTGACTGGGTACCCCGATGTAAGGCACTTTTTTTCAGGAAAATATTTTTTTGATTCATCAAAATTGATGAAGATATTTTTACAAAATCTGCCGATTAATCTGTTTGATAATCCAGGCACAGAATTACCTTCTATGGTAAATATTTTAGAGCCTTTAAGGAATCCACATAATGATACTGGCAGAGCTACGAAACTACCAGTTCCGATGATTGCATCTGGTTTAAAATTATTTATTATTTTGTTCGATTGAAATATAGAAATTACTAATACAAGTAAGGATTTTATTTTTAAAAGAAAAGGTTTTCCTTTAAAGCCTAATGAATTAATTTCAAATAATTCTTGTGAAGGCTCTATTTTTAAGAATCCAATTTTAATATTTTTTGTATTAACAAACGAGACAACTATTTCTTCATTCATCTTTTTGAAGTTTTTTGCTATTGCCAACCCAGGAAAAATATGACCACCTGTAGCACCTAAAACTATCAATATTTTCTTCATTTTCTTTTTTTATCTAAAGCTAGAATTAACCCCATTGACATTAGTGTAAAAACTAATGAGCTACCACCATAACTTATAAAAGGTAGAGGCATGCCCTTAGTCGGAAGCAGTCCTACAGTTACAGAAATATTTATTATTATTTGCAATGATGTGATAATGACTATTCCAGCCATTAAATTTCTTACAAACATATCTTTAGCTCTATCTATCATTTTGAAACCGCTATAAATTAAGCATACAAACAGTAAAATAAAAATACTACTACCAATAATTCCTAGCTCTTCTGCAATTATAGAAAATATAAAATCATTATGCTGATGAGGTAGAAAAAATAATTTTTGTGTGCTGTTTCCTAATCCAACACCAAACCATTGTCCTTTTGCTAACGCTATATATGATTGAATAATTTGCCAACCTGATCCCTCTGGGTCACCGTAAGGATCCAGAAAAGCCAAAAGCCTTTTCATTCTATATGGCGCAATCCAAATTAAACTTACAAATGATGCTGAGAGTAAAACAAAAATAGAGAAAATATGGGAGAATCTAGCTCCTGAAATAATAATCATTGTAAAAATGGTGGCACCCAAAAGAACTAAATTGCCAAAATCTGGTTGCATGCTTAGAAGCACAGCATAAGGAATAAATGGAAGTATGGAGGATACAACACCAATTTTAAACTCCCTTATTCTTGTACCTTTTTTAGCTAAATGTTGAGCCATAAACATAAGCAACATGTATTTTGTTATTTCTATCGGCTGAAACGAAAAAGCAATTAGATTGATCCACCGTGTCCCGCCACCCGCTGTCTTTCCTAATATTGGTACAAAAACAAGCAAAAGCATTACAATTCCGACCAAATAAAATAGTTTGTATTTTTTTTCTATTAAATCTGTATCAATTTTTGAACAAACGAAAAAAAAGATTAGACCCACAAGAAGAAAAAAAGACTGTCTTTTCAAAAAATATAAATAATCACCATGGTGCTCCATTCCACTTACTGAACTAGAGCTAAACACCATTAACAAACCAAGAACACATAAGACTAATATGGATAAAATAAATATTTTTCTAGGGTCAAATGTATTAAGATAATTTTTTAACATATTCTTTAAATTTATCTCCTCGTTCTGAATATGAAATAAATTGGTCAAAACTCGATGTACCTGGACTAAACAACAGATGCTTACCTTTATTATAGCTTTGCAACCCGTGTGAAACAGCATCTAATAAGTCCGTTGCAATTATTTTCTCTTTATTCTTGAAGGTTTTTGCTAGTTCAAATTTATTTTCTCCAAATAGTATTAGCGTACCAACTTCAGTATCGATATCGTTTTTTAATTCAGAGTAATCTAGCTTCTTGTCTTTCCCACCCATTATAAGAGTAGGTTTTCTACTTAAGCTTCTAATAGCGACTTGAGTTGCCTGAGGAGAAGTGGATTTAGAGTCGTTTATTATCATCTTACCATTTTTCTTTTTAATTATTTCGAGCCTATGATCAAGAGATTTAAACTTTTTTATTAAATCTATCTGTTTTCTTGTCACATCCTTTAGAATAGAACAAATAGTAATTGCGAACGCTATATTGACTAAATTATGATTACCAATAAGTCTTATATCTTTTGTGGTTAGTTTGTAATTTTTCCCAATCACTAATTGGTCTTTTTTTACTATGAGATTCTTGTTCCTTAAAGGGTTAAAAAGAATAGGTTTATCTTTTTTCTTTATGCTCTTAAATATATTTTGAGGGGAAATTGCAAAATCGTTAATGTCTTGATTCTTAAAAATTTTCATTTTTGATTCAAGATACTCTTTCATGTCTAGATGATGATCCAGATGGTTCTCCGAAATATTTAAGAATGCGGATATAAATGGCTTAAATGATGAATTTACAAATTGCAACTGAAAACTACTTGCTTCTACAAGAACCAAATCTTTATTTTGTTTTTCTAGCAAATATCTGATTAAAGGTCTGCCAATGTTTCCACCAAGAAAAACTTTGTATCCCATACTTTTTAGTAATTCCCACGTTAGCATTGTTGTAGTTGTTTTCCCATTAGTTCCAGTAATTGCAATTATTGGCTCTTTTATATACCTAGAAGCAAATTCAATCTCACTAATTATATTTTTACCCAACCTAATTGCTAATTTAATATTCTTGTTCCTAATACCTATGCCTGGGCTTACTATAATTTCACTACATTCTTTTATTAAATCCTTAAATTCAACCTTTGGTCTATAATTTTTATTATCATCAAACTGTTCATGGGGAATACTGTTTTTTTTACAGAATCTAGTTAGCTCCGTACCGGTTACACCCATTCCGTAAATAAGTAATTTCTTTTTCATCCTATCTAATTTTCAAGGTGGCAATTGCAAATAGAGATAAAAGAATTGAGACAATCCAAAACCTTACTACAATTTTTGACTCGACCACACCTTTCTTCTCAAAATGATGGTGAATTGGTGCAATAAGAAAAAATCTTTTTCCAAACAATCTAAAAGAGATTATTTGAATAATTACCGACAATGCTTCTATTACAAACACTCCTCCCATTATCAATAAAAGTATTTCTTGCTTAATCAGAATAGAAACAATACCAATGCTAGCACCTAATGGTATAGAACCCACATCTCCCATAAATATCTGAGCAGGGTTTGAATTAAACCATAGAAATGCAAGCATAGCCCCTAAAATCGCAGCAAGAAAAATCGTTATTTCCGCTACACCCCCAACAAATGGGACATACAAATAGCTAGCATAGAGAGGACTCCCGACTATATATGCAATAATAATTAACGCTGAAACAGTAGATATAATAGAACCTGTCGCAAGACCATCTAGACCATCCGTTATATTTACAGCATTTGCAGAACCAATAATAACAAGAAAACAAAACAGAAAATAAAATGGACCTAGCTCCACAACTGTCTTTGTAAAAGGAAAGGATATTGTGGTCAACCCCTTACTAAAAAATATGTTTGATTGATATAGAATAACTACTACGACGATAGCTAAGCAGGTTTGAATAAATAGTTTTTTAAACAACGAAATTCCTTTACCTCTTCTTAACTTTATTAAGTCATCGAAGAAGCCTGAAAAAGAAAAAATAGTATAAGTTATTAAACATATGGCAAAAGGATATATAGGATAATCAGATAAAGATTTATAGAACTTTCCACATACAAAGCAAGAAGCGATTACGCTAATCGCAATTATTGCTCCACCCATATTAGGTGTACCGCTCTTTTTCTTGTGTGAGGACTCTAGAAACTGATTGATATTTTCTGTTACTCTATTCCTTGTAAAAATTGTGATAAATCTTGGGGTCAAAAGCATTACTAAAAGAAACGAAATTGAACCTGCTAGAAAAGATCTGAAAGTTATATATTGAAAAATATTTAAGAAAGTATAAGAATCTACAAAATTAAGATACAAATAATAAAGCATTTAAATATTTAGAGAACTAAAAATTTTTTCCATTCTCATACCTCTTGATCCTTTAACTAGAATAACCGTATTACTAATAGAATCTAAATCAATAAAATTTTTGATATTCGAATGATTCGAGAGTTTAAAAAAAGGAACTTCGTTTCCTAGACCTTTAAGATAGTTTTCTGAATTCGGGCCATATGCATATAATTCTTTAAAACCATTCTTAGCAATTTCTTGCCCAACTTTAATGTGTTCAATTTCTGAAATTGCTCCTAGTTCTAACATATCCCCTAAAATAGCAACTTTGTCTTTGTTCGGAAAAATTTTCGTTGTCATTTCTATTGCAGAGCACATAGAATTTGGATTAGCATTGTAAGTGTCATTAATTATTATGTTCTCATTCATCAATTCTATTATTCTGAACCTGTTGTCTAGTCCAGCAAATTCTTCCAACCCAGCTTTAATCTCTTTCAATTCTAATCCTGCCATGATACCCAGCGAAGCCGAACATAATGAATTATATATATTGTTTATACCTGGAGCTTGTAAACAAACTTCTTCACTTTTTCCTTCAAAGACTAAATTAAATTTAGAAAAATCAGTTGAAATATTTTTAGCAACTAAATCTGCTTGATTGACAATACCAAAACTTATCTTATTACAATTGATATCAGAAGAATAGTTTCTTAAAAATTCATCATCAAAATTAAACGCAAACACAGATTTAGAATCAAAGAAGAATGAAATATCCTTTTTTTCTTGAAAAACTTTCTTTTCATTTTTAAGTTTTTCTGTGTGACCTTTCCCTATATTTGTAATCGTTGCAAAGCCAGGTCTTGCAATATCAGCTAATTTTCTAATTTCTCCTTCCGAATTAGTCCCCATCTCTAGGACTAAAACATCATGTTTATCTTCTAAATTAATTATTGTTAATGGGAGACCAATTAAATTGTTAAAATTACCTTTTGTAGATAAAACATTAAATTTTTTTGAAAGCATTAAGCTTAATAACTCTTTAGTTGTTGTCTTACCATTAGTTCCAGTTATTCCAAAAACTTTAATATCCCTATTCACATTTATCAAAAACTTTGCAATATCTTCAAGAAATTCCAATGTAGATTTCACTAAAATTCCACCATTTATATGACTGGGATTTTCAGTAATAAAGAATTTGCAACCTTTTTCAATTGATTCATTAACAAATTCATTACCATCAAAATTCTCACCACTTAACGCCAGAAAAATGTCATTTTTGTTTATTTTTCTGCTGTCTGTACAAAGCGTATTAAAGTGAGTTAAATCTATTCTTGAATCTATTTTTAATAGACCACTATATGATTTTATAAAGTTTTCAAAGTGCAGATTTAATAATCTATTTTCCTCAGGCATTTCTTTACTTCTCGATAATCAGAAAATTTTAATCTCTTACCATTAATTTCTTGGTAGTCTTCATGTCCTTTTCCTGCAATTAACAATACTTCATTTTTTCTTATATTCTTAATTGACCACGATATTGCATCATTTCTATTGATAATAACTTTTTTTGATTTATTCACACCTTTTAAAATATCTTTTATTATGGATTCAGGATTTTCAAATCTAGGGTTATCTGAGGTTATAATAATTTTATCAGCAAATTTTTCTGCTATTAAACCCATTTTTTTTCTCTTGCCAACGTCTCTATTTCCACCACATCCAAATAGAACAGTTATTTTTCTACCATTAAAATAATCTTTTAGAGAAACTATAGATTTCTTTAAAGCATCAGGTGTATGGGCATAATCAATAAAGATTTCCAAATCAGTATTTTTTACCTTTTGTAATCTTCCTGGAGCGCCTCTGAACTTTTTGATTCCACTTTTTAGATCTTCAGGGTCCAAACCCTTAGTAATTGAGTAAGAACAGCATGCAAGAATATTTTCAAAATTATGTTTCCCAAACAATTCTGTTTCTACAATAAATTTATTATTATCATTATCAACAACTAGAGTATTTTTATTTTTATTCTTATATACGCTCTCTAAATAAAAATCTGCTTTTTTATTTTTAAGCGAATAGGTTATTGTTCTCGTTTTTTTCTCAATTGCTTTTACTAGCTGACAACCCCATTTGTTGTCTATATTGATAACAGCAAATTTTTCTTTTTTACTACTCTGTTCTAACCTCTCTGTGAACAAGCTGGCTTTAGCTTTAAAATAGTCAGTCATATTCTTATGAAAATCTAAATGATCCCTAGTAAGATTAGTAAATATACAAGAATCAAAATCTGTATAATTAACCCTGGACATTGCTAACGCATGAGAAGAAACCTCCATAAAAATCTTTTTTACTTTTTTTGAACACATGTCTTTTAGAACTTTGTTTAAATCATAAGAGTCAGGGGTGGTTAAAGATGATTCTATTTTTAGATTAGAGTAGCTTGTCTCTATAGTACCTATTAAGCCCGCATCCTTTTCCCAGATTTTTTTCAATAAATGTGCAACGGATGTTTTTCCATTTGTTCCTGTAATTCCGCAAACCTCAAGTTTCAATGAAGGTTTTAGAAAGTATTCAGAACAAGAATGTGCATAGGAATCTCTACAGGAATCGACTAAAAAAATTTCCACTACTTTTTTGTATTTCTTTTCTATAGTTTTATTGTCCGTAACTATTACTCGCGCACCGTTTTTGATTGCATCATCAATAAACCTATTCCCATCGACATTGTTTCCAGATATTGCAAAAAAAACGTCGCCTTTTCGAACTTGCTTTGAATTGTTGGTTATATTCTTAAGGTTCTTTATTTTGTTGAATATTTTATTTGCATTTCTTTTTTGCATATACTCAAAAGCCTGGCTCTAGAAATAAAACAATTTCTTCATTAAATTTGTACTCTTTACCTGGCAATGGATTTTGTTTTTGAACAAATCCTGATCCATAGATTTTAATTTTAACATTCTTGTTGTTTGCAATCATAATCGCTTCTCGTTTCCCTCTCCCAATAAAAGAGGGCACTTCATTGCTCATAGCAAGTTTTTCTACACCTTCGACATTTGTAAGAATCTTTTCTATTGTTTCCTTAAAAATTGGAGCAGCCCATATGCCACCCCATGGTCCTAAACTAGGACCTTGTCGTTTTGGCTCATCTATTGTAATTACTGAAACTAGCATCGGATCCTCAGAAGGAGCAAAACCAATCATCGATACTATATGCTTGCTTTCAATTTTGCTATACCCACCCTTTGTTGGCTTCTGGGCCGTACCAGTTTTTCCTGAAACATTTATTCCTTGAATTAAAGCACGCGGAGTAGACTCTTCTAAGCTCCTTCTTAGGATTCGCCTCATTTTCTTTGCCGTCTCATATTTTAAAACTCTTTTAATAATTTTAGGTTGTCTAAGCATCTTAATTGTGCCATCAGGTGTTTCAATTGATTTAACTATATATGGAACTACCAACTCCCCACCATTGGCTATAACAGATATCGCCTGGGCAAGCTGTATTGAAGTTACAGATATTCCTTGACCAAAAGCTATATTTGCTCTTTGAATTTTGCTCCACTTTTCTGGTTGAACTAGTATTCCAGATTCTTCGCCAGGCAAATCTATCTGAGTTTTTTCTCCAAATCCCAAATCTTTAAGTTTCTTGTGGTAAGTACTTTTTGGGATACGTTCCATAATTTTTGAAGCACCAATATTGCTAGAGAATCTTAGTATTCCAGCAATATCTAATTCATTCTTTGGACTAACATCTCTGATAATCCTTCCTCCAATCTGCCTTGTGCCCCCTTCAACATTAAACACATCCCCTTCTTTTATTTTGTTTTCGTTGAAGGCTATTGCTACTAATAAACTCTTCATTACGGACCCAGGCTCAAAATTATTAGCTATTGGAAGGTTTCTTTTCTCTTCAGCGGAGTAGTTTCGAAATTTATTCGGGTCAAAAAATGGATACGAAGCCATAGCATAAATCTCGCCTGTCTTAGGATTCATTATTATCCCAAAGCCTTTTATAGCTTTAGAAGCTTCCACTTGTTTTTGGATTTCTTTTTCTAAAATAAGTTGATAATTGCTTCTCAGTGTTAAAATTACATTGTTACCCTTTCTCCGCACTTTAGTTTCTTCAGTATTCACTTTGATTTCTTTATTTCTTGCATCCATATAAACAGAAATCTTTTTCTCTTCACCTCTTAATTCATCATCATACTTATATTCCAAACCAGCTTGTCCATGATCACTATAGAGTTGCAAATGACCAATAACTTGTCCTGCTAAAGTATTTTCAGGATAAATCCTTATTGGTTCTTGTGTAATGAAAATATATTTTAAATTTTTCTTTAAGACTTCTTTCCCTTGTTTTGGAGTCGCAAGTCTTTTAATGTAAACAAACCTTTTATTTGTGTTAATTTTTTTATAGACTTCTTCTTCTGGTATCTCTAAAACTTCTGATAATATTTTTGCATAAGCAACTTTGTTAGTAATTTTTTTTGGATCCGCAATAATCGATGGTCTCATTTCACTTACGGCTAACTTGATTCCATTTGCATCTCTAATTTCACCTCTTTCTCCATGAAGTATCACAGGGTTTTTCTTATAGCCCTGATAATCCATAGCTTTATGATCAATTAATTGTATATGGCATATTTTTAGAAAAACTATTGATAAGCATACAAAAATACCAAATTTGATGAGATTTAATCTCTTCTTAAAATTAGTCTCACCTTTCTTCATTTTTTTGATAATTTTATTCATTTTTTATCTTTATTAAGTCCTGTTGGTTTGGATATTTCATACCGTGTAACAATGCTATCTCTTGTATCCTCTCTAATGATTGCAATTTTAATTTCCTATTTCTGAGTCTTTTGTTGGCAATGTAAAGCTTTGTTAGCTTTGCCTCAGTTCCTGCAATTTCATAACCTATCTTTCTTTTTTGAGCCTTCATTCCAACTAAAATAAATAATAAACTTATGACCAAGCACACAAACAAGACGCCAGGAGCTAAAAGTTTAATTCGGTTCATAACTTTTGATTTTGTTCTAAGCAATGTAATTGAATCTAAGTTCATTAAATTGCCTCCCCAATTCTCATTTTCGCGCTTCTAGCTCTTTTGTTAAATGAAATTTCTTCTTTTGAAGGAACCAAGGGCTTCTTAGTTAAAGTTCTGAAGGTTTTTATTTTATTGCATTCGCATATCATTACAGTTTTAGGACAGACGCAATCACTTTCCGCATTTTTAAAGAATTGTTTGACGATTCTATCTTCTAATGAGTGAAAACTGATTACAATCAATTTTCCGCCTTCTTTTAAAACAGACCAGGATTTACTAAGAAATGCTTCAAGTGATGTTAGTTCACCATTTACTTCTAGTCTTAGTGCTTGAAATGTTCTGGTTGCCGCATCTATCTTTGAGACTGATTTGTTTGTTTTTCTAATTATCGTTGCTAGGTCCAGACATGTTTTAATTTCTTCTCTGCTTCTATGCCTTACTATGGCTGAAGCAATTTTAAAATGGTTTTTTTCTTCTCCAAAATTCTTTATCACATCTGATAAATCTTCGATATTGTAGTTATTCACAATTCTATGCGCGGTTAGGGGTTGTTTTTTATCAATTCGCATATCGAGAACTGACTCTTCATCAAAGCTGAACCCTCTTGATGAATGTAGCAACTGATAACTGGATATGCCTAAATCAGCAATAATCACATCAACTTTTTCATTAATTAACTTATCTATATCTTTAAAATTACCTCTGATATACGAAATATCGTTGGAGTATTTTGACAAGTTTTTTTCTGCAATACTTAATGATTCCTCATCTAAATCAATGCAAATCATTTTCTTAGGTTTTTTCTCAGACCCCATTATGGCGAGGGTATGTCCACCCATACCTAAAGTTACATCAACATATACAGCATTATTTTTTTTCTCTAAATTATTAACAATCTCATGCTTCATGACTGGTTCATGATAGCTAGACATTCTCTATGCTCTCCCTACTTTTTTGGAATCTTTTAAAACTTGTTTTGTTATTTGAGGCCCAAGTCTTTTCAGCCCAGATTTCAAATCTTGATAGCATTCCAACGAAAACAACTGAATTTTTTATCGTTAAGTTTTTTCTTATAGCCGCAGGAATCATAATTCTACCTTCAGAGTCGATCTCTGATTCGTTAGCACCACCTATTAAATATCTTTCAAATTCAACTATATCCTGTTTAAATTGAGGTAATTCTGATATTTTGGACTCCAATTCTTCCCATTCGGATAAGGGGTAACCAACAGCACACTTATCAAAAGATGAAATTATAATTTTATTAGTTTTATACTTCTTCCTTAATACTTCTCTAAACCTCACGGGCATACTAGCCCTACCTGAATTTGATACTTTATGAATATATTGACCTCTAAACACATCTATACCAAAATTTGCCATAAAATGACAAATTACGCCTTGTTGGAATTGTTACAAAAAAGCTTAATAAAGTCAAGAACATAGGTTAAGATTTCGAATATGCCAAGAATTAAATTAAAATTAGACGATAAAAAGACAATAGTGTTATTCCAGTTCCTGTATTCTCAAACCCAGCATTTAGGTTGGGCAAGATCGAACAGTTTGAACCCACAAGAAGTAACGATATATACCACTTATGATTTAATTAATAAAAACAAAGAAATTTTAAAAGAAATTAAGAAATATGTTAGTTTTTCGACGATTTGATTTAAGATTTGTTTTCAGTTTCAACTAAATGTTTAAAACCTGTTATGCTGCTAACCAATGCTCTTCTCAGTCCGCCATATTCACCTGGATGTTGTTCTTGAGAGAAAAGTTTTCCAGCACCGTAGTCCACTTTAGAAAGTTCTTTAGCGATAGACTCTTCATCTTCAATACCCTGAGACAAAGAGCTTGCTACAGAATCTTTCCATACCTCAAGCTGTTCTATGTGCTGTTCCATTAAGCTCATAGCACTTTCCCTCATTGCATGATGTGCAAAAGCAAGATGGTCTGGTTTTAGCTCCATCATTTGTTTTATAGAAGCAATTCCTGAATCCATCCTATAAGGCAACGGAGTAGTTGGTACCAATATATTTAATGAATTTATATACATTCCTACTGCGTCCCCACAAAACATTATTTTCTTATTCTCTAACATGAAACTAAAATGATGGCTTGCATGACCAGGAGTCTCTACCCAGCTAAATTCAAGATTGTTTACTTTAATTTCAAAAGTTTTATCGTTAAGTGGTACTATACATTCTTCTTTAACTGGCTCTGGTTTTTCATACATTTCTGCAACCCAACCAAGAGTATCTACAGAAGATTGCCACAATACTTTTTCTGGATCAATCAAATGAGGAGCTCCTCTTCTATGAACCACAACCTTCGTATCAGGAAAGTTTCTTAATAAAGTCCCCAATCCTCCGGAATGGTCTAAATGTATATGGGTTAAAAAAACGTATTTAAGATTATTCTTATTTACACCCAAAACCTTTAATTGTCTTTCTAATTCTGGAATCCCACAGGTTGGGCCAACATCAACAATTATGTAGCCTTCATCTGCTTTTATTAGATAAGGAGCTATAAATTCTTTGTCATTGTTGACCTTTAAGTCTAACTGCCAAATTATTTCGTCAAGCTGCCTTATATTTTTTTCCATAAGAATATTTTATAATTTTGAATAGTATTTTATATACTTTTACCCCTTAGGTAAAGGGAGCATGATTATAAAAAAAATTTTTTCTTCGTCAATTAGGGTAGGTTTTCTTACTTTTATAAGCAGGATCTTTGGATATATCAGAGATCTACTAATAACCTATTTCTTTGGAGCAAATCTTCAAACGGATGCTTTTTATGTAGCTTTTAGGATTCCTAATTTATTTAGAAGGCTTTTAGCTGAGGGGACGCTAAGCACAACGCTTGTTCCCTTTTTTACTGAATCGAGTTTGCTTAAAGATGCAAATATTTTTAAGAAACTAAGAAATGACATATTCACTATTTTATTTTTGGTTCTTTTTGTAACAACTCTGTTATTTTACTTCTTCTCTCAACAGATTATTTATATATTCGCTTTTGGGTTCGACGAAAAAACAAACCAGCTTGCCTCCGAATTACTCAGAAATATGTCACCGTTCTTATTTTTAATATCGTTATCCGCGTTAAATATGGGACTGCTAAATTCAATTAAGAAATTCAATGCGCCAGCATTTTCCCCTGTAATGCTCAACCTTGGTGTCATTGGAACAATAATTTTTTCATATTATTTCTTATCTGTTGATATATTCATTTTATCTTATGCTGTTTTATTTGGTGCAATATTACAATACCTTTTTCAACTTCCATTTATTTTTTCAAACAATCTTGTCTACCGTTTTTCATTTAATAATATTATTAACGACCAAACGAAAAGTATCTTAATTGTAATCGCCCCACAGATTTTTGGTTTGGCAATCTACAATTTGAATATTTTAATTAATACTCAGTTTGCTTCATTTATGGAAAAGGGGTCGGTTACTTATCTGTACTTGGCTGAAAGACTAGTTGAGTTCCCTTTGGGTATTTTTGCTGTGGCTGTGGCAACTACATCCCTACCAGATTTTGCAAAATTGAATATAAACAAAAAATTTGACGAATTTGCAAATCTAGTTTGTAGCAAAATAAAATTCTTACTCTTTTTGTCTACTCCATGTGCTGTTGCTTTTATATTCCTAGGTGAACAGATATGTTCTGCTCTATATTTAAGAGGCGAGTTTTTATCTTCTGATGCTATTTCTACATCCAGAGCTTTAGTCGCTTATTCTATCGGTTTAGTCTTTGTGGCATCCATAAGAGTTGTTACACAAGCTTTCTATGCAATAAAAGATACTAGAACCCCAGTTATGCTCGCAGGCGCAAACCTAATTATAAATATACTTTTATGTTACATACTCGGTTTCTATTTTAATTTAGGATTTTTTGGTTTGGCTTTAGCGGCTTCTATTTCCGCAATAATTCTCTTCTTTATGTTGACCAAAAAGCTTAAAAATCACTTTAACGAGATAAAAATTTATGAAATTATACAATATTTAATTTTAATCATTTTACTTTCATTTATTTCAATATACGGAAGTTTTTTGCTAAGCAATCTTTTTGCTTCGTATTTGAACATTAATCCATACATCCATCTATTTTTAACAATAATTTTATCTGCGGTTGCTTATTTGTGTTTAGCTAAGGTTGCAAAACTCAAAGAATTAAAAATGATTTTCGAATAATTTCTATTGTTAATATATTTATTTTGTTTTAATCTAAGCTTGATGAGAGTTCTAGTAATAAATGGCCCCAACCTGAACATGTTAGGCAAGAGGGAGGAAGATATCTACGGCAGTTTAACTCTAGAACAAATAAATAAATTAATACTCAGCAAAGCAAATGACTTAGGTATTGATATAGATTTTTTTCAATCAAATGAAGAAGGGAAAATTGTATCCAAGATACAAGAATGTTCCAACGAAGAAGACTTTATAATTATCAACCCTGCTGCATTTACACATACCAGCATTGCCATCAGAGATGCTTTGCTTTCAGTTAAAGTAAGATTCATAGAAGTACATTTATCAAACATCTTTGGCAGAGAAGATTTTAGACAACATTCTTTTGTTTCCTCAATTGCTTTAGGTGTAATTTCTGGCTTTGGTCACCATGGGTATCTAATGGCCCTGGATGCATTAGACAATATGCAAAAATAAAATTCAAAATGAATTATTCTTGGAATGTTAATCCTCCGGATCATGAAAAAGTTAAAATGCTCTGCTCTGAGCTAGGACTTTCTTTTTTTATTTCGAAACTTTTAGTAAGCAGAAACATTTATTCAATAGATAAAGTCAAAGAATTTCTTTCGCCAACACTTGATAAATTACCAACTCCTTTTTTGTTGAAGGGAATGGATAAAAGTGTTGAACGAATAATCGAAGCCATAGAAAGCGGTGAAAAGATAGCAGTATATGGTGATTTTGACTGTGATGGTATTACATCAACAGCCATTCTTTATAACTTTTTAAATAGAGTAGAAGCGAACGCGACTTTTTACAATCCTGCAAGGATTGAAGAAGGGTATGGTATTAATTTTGAATCAATTAAAAAATTATCAAATGAGGGCACAACCTTAATAATTTCTACAGATTGTGGAATTTCCGAAAACGAAGTTGTTGAGAAGAGTAAAAGTCTTAATGTAGATTTTATCATTACTGATCACCATAGTGTTCCAGATATTTTGCCAGATGCCGTATCAATTATTAATCCAAAACAAAAAGATTGTTCTTATCCATTTAAAGAAATATGTGCAGCAGGCGTTGTATTTAATTTAATTATGGCTTTAAGAAGCGAACTCAGGAATAAGGGCCATTTTGAATTTATAAAAGAGCCAAATTTAAAAAGATATTTAGATTTGGTAGCTATAGCGACGATAGCAGACAGTATGCCCCTGGAAGGTATAAACAGAATTTTTGTGTTCAATGGTCTTAAAGAAGTACCAAGAACAGATAAAAAAGGACTTTCGGAATTAATCGGAAACGGCAACAAAAAACAATATTCGGCAAGAGATATATCTTTTCAAGTCGCACCAAAAATCAATGCAGCAGGAAGAGTAGGTAAGGCTTCCAATGCTGTCAAGCTCCTTGTGGAAGATGATATCGAAGTAATAAATTCATTGGTTGGCATTATAGAGCAAGACAACTCAAACAGGCAAAAAATTCAAGAAAAAGTTTTAACGGAGGCTAAAGAAATGGGAAGAAAATTAATGAAACAAAATAGCAATAGAAACTCATTAGTTCTTTTTTCTGAGAATTGGCACCCAGGAGTTATAGGCATTGTAGCTTCCAAAATTTCAGAAAATTTTAACAAACCATGTGCGATTATTTCAACGCAAAATGGAACAGGAAAAGGTAGTTTAAGAACGAAAAACAAAATAAATCTTTATGAGGTTCTAAAAAAATGTAAATCTACTTTAATCGAATTTGGGGGGCATAGCGGCGCAGCAGGTATAAGTATTGAACAAAAAGAAATAGAAAATTTTAATAATATCTTTGAACTATCAGTCACAAACTATGAACACAAAGTAATAGAGAAATGTGCAGATATTTCTTTAGATTTTGATGAAATTACTGCAAAATGTTTGATTGATTTGCAGAGAATGGAGCCATTTGGAAGAGGAAACGAGAACCCAACTTTTTTAACTTCTCAGGTAAAAGTGAAAAGTAAAAAAATATTAAAAGAAAAACATTTAGAAATATTTTTAGAAAAAAATGAAATAGTACAAAGAGCGATATGGTTTAATTTTTCAAAACAAATTAACGTAAGTGATACAATAGACATCATCTATAAAATACAAAAAGATAATTACAGCAATTTTTCAAATACGTCACTAATAGTAGAAGACATTAGGACTACTTGACATTAAAGATTTTAAGATACATAATCTCAGAAAAAAGAATTATTATGAAGCTGTTTAGAAGTTTTTTCATTTTTTTAACTATTATATTCATGAGCGTTTCTGTTCATTCTATTGCCAAGGAAGAACAAGAACAGACTGATTATTCGTCAGAATCAAAAAGCGTAAATGATTCTAAGGCGGAGTCTGGCTCTCAAATCAAGAAGAAATTTGAATATAATAAAACTTATGGACCATCCCCAATCTTATCTTTTGCTGCTGGCGCTTCTGCAAGTCCAGCTGGATACGCATTAATGACACGATTGGATATTCCCTGGAAAGATGACTTGTATATTGGCCCTGTTGCACAGTACGCTAAAGGAGATGATGAAACACTTGCAGGAATAACAGGCAACATAAAAAAACTCTTGCCTTCTACCGACCCAAAAATGATCCCCTCAGTCGAGGTTGGGTTGGGCGTGTTAGTTGACGATGAAGATAATGACAATGACGACAATAGTTCTTCAGTGCTAACTGTAGCAGGAGCAGGTTTTGATTATGTCCTTTCAGACAATTTAAGCTTAGGAGCACATGGCTATATGAACAATAGCTTTGACATGGATCATAAAGAGATATTTTTTACATTTCTTGTTAGTTTAAATATTCGTCTATATTAATCTTCAGCCTTCAGGCTAATGCTATGGCACTCAAAAACCCAAAAAATATAATTATTTTAGGAGCTGGCTCCACTGGAGAATATTTAGCGGAAGAACTTTCAGCTGAACACAATATTGTCCTTATCGATAAAGATATTAATAAAATTAATCAGATCAAAAACAAAAGTAAGATGGATTTGTTAACCATAGCAGGCGATGCTGCTGATCTCAGTATATTCAATGAAATCGATCTTAAAGATATTAATTTTTTTATAGCATGCACAGAAGACGATAAGCTTAATATTCTTACAGCAATCTATTTTGAAAAAATTCCTGGAGTTCAAACAATAGTCGTAACAAAAGATTACAAGTATAGAGATTATCCAGGCAAATTAGATGTTCCTGAGATTAAGACCTTTCATTCTGGGGACATTGTATCCCAGAAAATAATGAATTTGTTCGAAACTCCTTATTCCTGGGAGACTGACAAAATAGCTGATTCTAGGATTTTATTCCTTAAAATTAAAATAGATGAATCTAGCCCAATACTTGATAGTTCCGTTTATTCGCTAAATAAAGAAGGAACAAATAAATGGAAATTTTTAGCGGTGACAGAAGATCCATCTTCAGAAAAATTGAATTTCATTAAACCTGATTTACCGTCCACACGCCTAAGAAAAGGCGATATTGTTTTAGCGGTTATTGTAGATAAGTATGAAGAAGAATTTGAACAAACATATTTTTCAAAGAACGACAAAGAGTTAAATAATATCTTTATTGTTGGGGGCTCATATATTGCATCTGAAGTTGCAAAAAAGCTTGTAAGAAGAAAATGTAATGTAAAGTTACTAGTTCCTGATCAGACCCGCGCTAGAGAGCTCTCTGAAGAATTAGATTCAGTCCAGATTATACTTGGTGAACCTACAAACGAACAATTATTGTCCGACCAAGGCGTAGGAAAAGATTGTGACTACTTTCTAGCCTTAACTGGAGACGACGAGATTAACGTTCTAAGCGCATTACTATCCAGCAAATTAAAAGCTAAAAATTCACTTGTAGTTTATTCAAAGTCAGAATACCAAAATGTAATTAATAGCATTGGAGCTGAGAGAGAAATTAATACAAAGTTTACAGTTGCTGGCGAGGTTTGTACCTATATTATTACAACCGGTAAAATGGGAAAGAAAGGTTTTCACGAAACTATAGTGGATGAAAACACTAAAATATTTGAATTTAAATGTGAAGAAGATTTGAAAGTTGAAAAAATTGCTGAAAATATATCTTTAGCTTTTATTATCAGAGACGGTAAAGAAGTTACCTATATTACAGACCCTGACGAAGATATGGCTCAGAAAGGAGATTTGGTCATAGCTGTAACACTAGATGCAGAATCAGAGTCTAGTTTAGAGTCAAAAATACTCAAATGAATTTAAGAAAATCCTTCTATTTAATAGGGACTTTTGTTGTTTATTATGGGATGTTTCTGTTGTTCCCAATTACATCATATTTTTTGGTGATGCCAAATAATGAACTTTTTTCATCTAACGCAATTATCCTAAAGTCGATACCTTTTGTTATATCGTCGATACTGACTTTGATAATGGGATTTACAATCAGACATATCTCATACGACGAAGAGAGTATCAAAGCGGACTTAACAAGAAAAGATGGATTCTTGCTGGCATCTTTTATTTGGATTTTCGCAGGCATTTTCGGAGCTCTTCCATACTTCTTCTCGTCAATTAATTATGAATTTGCAGGATTTTTTATTAATCCAGTTTTTAAAGACAACATAATTGTTAATTCTATTTTTGAATCTGTTTCAGGAATTACAACAACAGGAGCGTCAGTTTTTTCTGTCTTTCCTAATTCTAGCGAGCACACTTTTCTTATTTTTTGGAGGTCTTTGTCACAATGGTTAGGAGGAATAGGAATCATCTTGTTAGTTCTAATTATTTTTCCGAGAATTTCTGTTGGAATAATGCAAATCGCAAGCGATCAAGAAGGAACAGGACCACAAAAAGAAAGGATAACCCCGAGAATATATGAAACAGGTTTAAGATTATTTTATATATACATTGGCTTAACCTTTTTACTCATATGCCTATTATTCTTTGTTGGGAAAATGAATATATTTGATTCAGTAGTTCATACTTTGAGTACAGTTTCAACTGGAGGATTTTCTAGTTACCCACTGAACATAGAGACCCTTGATAGCTTTACGGTTGAGACAATAATTACAATTTTTATGCTCTTCGGAGGAGTTAGTTTTGCAATCTACTATTTTCTTCTGACTGGAAATTACAAAAAGATTTTAGAAAATTCAGAGTTTAGAACCTACCTCTTCTTAAACTTCTGTTTGATAGCATTTGTTGTATATCTTTTATTTCAATACAATGGGTTCAATTTTGCAGATAGTTTAAGATACGGCAGCTTCCAGGCCCTATCTTTATCTACAGGGACAGGTTTTACCTCTTTGAATTTCAACGATTGGACAAATAACGTTAAGTTGATTTTATTAGGATTTATGCTTTTAGGCGGATGCTCTGGCTCTACTACTGGAGGCATTAAAATTGTGAGGGTCCTTATAGTCTTCAAAAGAATTTACAATGAAGTAAAAAGAAGGATTAGTCCAAACACTATTTCAACAGTGAAAATTAACGGCAGATCGGTAGATGAAGAGGTAGTAACAGGGGTTTTCAGCTTTTTGCTTTTATATTTAATTATAAGTATGGTCTCAGTTGTTCTGCTATTAATCCTAGAGAACAATGTAACTTCCTTAACTGCATTATCTGCTGTAATTTCAAGTATAACAAATGTAGGACCAGGATTTGGCCAGATTAATCCTCATTCGAATTACGCATTTTTCACTAACGAATCAAAAATATTATTGTCTTTCTTGATGTTGTTTGGAAGGCTCGAATTGTTTACTATAGTTGCCCTTTTAATTCCTTCATTTTGGAAAAAATATTAATTTGGTTATGTTAAAATTCTTTTTTGATGTCAGCGTCTAGTTCTAAAACTGTATTGATAGGAAATTTTGATGGATTACATTTAGGCCATCAAAAATTAATTCGTTTCGCCCAAAAAATTTCTAAAGAATCAAATACACAATTAACACTAGTTACTTTTAGGCCACATCCTAGAAAAGTTTTATCAAAAGATGGAATCAATTTAATTCTTCCTTATGACGAGAAATTAAAAACTCTTAAAGAGCTCGGAATTGAAGATGT
>MDSW01114368.1_pt1 | contig 19735 bp, 19 predicted proteins | sample 811171 | NCBI WGS metagenome assembly MDSW01 (sample SAMN05326641, study PRJNA326480) | marine metagenome | isolation source: seawater | place: Atlantic Ocean: North West | collected 2012 | reverse complement strand
TCGTATACATCATGTAAAATATTTGTATTATCACGAATACCACTTTTCAAATCTAATAAAGATTGCACTTTAGATTTTTCTAAAGTAAGTTCCCCCTGTATTCTTTCTAACTTTTCCTTTTCAAGATTAATTTCGTGATACAAAGCTATCATATTTCTAATATTCTTCTGAGAATAAAAAAGGTTCATAATTTTCAGTTATCAAGGCGTGTTTTCCATCACCCGACATTTTAACGCGAAATCCAAAATTGTCTATATCTCCGTATTGTGAGTTTCGCGCGTGAGGATTTTTAAGTAAATAACGCAATCTGTGAGTCCATGTAGTACCGGAAATGTCTCTCGTGTATAGATAAGCTCTTCCTCTATCTGAATCACCTATCAAAAGACGCGTTCCTGAATACGATAAAGATACCGAATTTATATCCCTGATGTTAGATTCATAATCGTTAAGAGTTGTTATGTACTGATCAAAATAGGTGTTTCTAAACATAAAAACCACACCAACCTCTGGATGTGATTGACCACGGCGCAAAATGGCCAAATGTTCTCCATCTCCAGATATAGAAAGGTCCCAACCAAAATTACGACCAATTGTAGATATACTGGGTTCTGTGATTGTGCGTAGACACCACCAACCCGAATTAAGGGCTCCTCCCGTTCCCGGTCTGAAAATGTACACTTTCTCAGATCCCAAGGCTGATACGACGATGAAAGCATCATTGGATAGAAAATTTTGAGAAATATCAATTCTGCTACCGAACTGTTCGTTCGAAGCCGCGTTTGGTGAAATAAGTTTATCTATTTGTCCTGACGTGGTAAATAAATCTACCGCTCCTGCGTTGGTAAAATTATTAGAAGTATCATCCCAGCCCGGCCTCGACACGACGTATATGTTAGTTGAATTTTCATGTATAGCAACAGAATCACCAAATCCATCATCAGTAGATGGATCTGAAGGTAAAAATTTTGTTGTTTCTGTCCAAACTCCTCCAGATAAAGTAAACAGATACGCTGCTCCCGAATTACTAAAATTATTAGAAGTATCATCCCATAAAGGGGCTCCTACGAGGAGAACATTATCTGTAATGGAAACACTTTTACCAAATTCATCGTTAGTACCCGCATCAGATGCGGTAATTGCGGCATCGAGTGTGAACGATCCTTGATTCTTTTTAAATATTCTTACAACACCAGAAGTACCTACATTATAGCTTCCGTATGCCACGCGCTCACCGTTGTATGTTATGGAAACAGGTGCATCATACGTAAATACACCTCCCGTCATCGATACACTAGATGTTACACTCGTTTGAACCACCGGTAAATCTTCTATTTGATACGTATATACAGAACCGCGACCACCAGAATGATTATAACTTCCTACCATCAACGTAGTGGAATCCTCTGAAATAGCAATCGAGTTACCAAAGAAATAATTTGGAGATGCATCCGAAGCTGTGACTTTTGATCTAAGACTCCAAGTTGTCCCAGTTGTTTGCGACCTCGAAAATACACAAACAGAACCAGTAGAACTCTGTTCCCTTTCAGCTCCTACGACAGCATATGAACCATCAGGAGATATGTGAACCTTTTGACCAAAATATGTATAATCGGCGTAAACTGGGGGATTAAGTATTGCCTGTTGTTGCCACGTTGTTCCATATCTTGCGAATATATATGCCCCTCCGACACGGGTATAACCCTGATGATTCCGGTAATGTGATCCGACGATAATATAATAACCATTTTCTGATATGTCTACACTACGACCAAAATAAAAATAGGTTCCCCTATCTGAAGCCACTAGTCTCTGTTCAAGAGACCATGTACTCCCCGACTTCGCATATACATAGACTGCTCCACAACTTGTATAAGGACTATCATTCGCACCGAACGCTCCCACTACGAATCTGTTAGGGTTCTTGGCGCTAACGGAATAACCATAATACAAATACGATTTATAATCAGAACTTGGTGGAAAAAAAACATTTGAAGTACTCGAAGACCACGTAGAACCAGACCTGGTATACAAATATACCCGACCGAGATAACTATAACCGTAACCATAAAAATAAGGGCCTCCGACAACGGTATAAGTAGCCCCAAAATCCATGGAAAGACTCACTGAGGTAAACCCCAAACGTCCCCCTCCCTGTTGATACGGACCGTATTGTATTCCTCTATAATTATATTGGCGGTGACTGCCGCCCTGTCTCTCATAAAAATATACAGCTCCCGTATTGGTATAAGTATTAGAATCCCAATAAGGAGCTGACACGGCGATCCAATCAGCATATTTATCTACGGCAATAGCACTTCCAAAATAATCACTCGAACCTGGATCTGGGGGAGTAATTGTGTATGGACTAAGAGCCCAAACCCAATCACGCACCTGTAACTCCCGCCACGTCAGTCGCGACGGACGTTCTTTTATGTATAAATGTACAGAACCGGCGTCAGTATAACTACCGTAATCATCATAATTACTTGATACGAAAAAGTAATATCCCCATGCCGTCTGTCCAGTGGCAAATGCAGTTGAAACACCATATCTATCAGCTGTAGTTACATTCGAAGGGACTAACTGTTCTTCATATTTATACGGTTGTACGTTTTTTAATCGAAAATCTGAAAGTGCGATAGTTCCTGACGGCGCCGTATTGGATCCATCGGTGAATTTTACACCGTAAAGTTCTGTCATGGTAAGTGGTGTTGAATTTGTTGCCGCCTCATATGATATTGTATTTAAACTTAGAGGGTAATCATATGTAGGCATTATATAATACCAAGAGAAGATTTAAGTCCATCTATTTCGCCTTTTAATTCTTTTATGGCTTCTATGATCAAACCGGTCATGTTCCCGTATGCGAGTGCGTATTCTGTATCATCCGAACCCCTGACAACTTCCGGAAGAACTTTTTTCACTTCTTGTGCCATACACCCCGTTGATCTTTTTCCATCACGTGTGTACGTGTACCCACCAATTTTACATATTTTATCTAATGCGCCTTCTATTTTTTTAATATCAGTTTTCACACGTTGATCGGATGTTACGAGTACATCAGTAGTCGCGCGTATAGTTCCATTAACATCCAATTCATAAGATGCTACGGTGGAGTTTATACTCACATTAGCGCCAGTGTAGTATATACCGGTACTACCCGTAGACCATTGCGACGACTGATATAATGAACCATTTTGATATAAATCGCCGGTAAAGTTAATGTTTCCTGCAACGTCTAATAGATACGATGGGTTCGTTACTCCGATACCAACATTACCGAGTGCGTAATATATCTCATTCGTGTTTACAGTCGTCCATTGACTACTTCCACCTCCACCACCACCACCCGTGAATAACGTACCATTTTGATAAATATCACCCTTGATTTGTATATCACCGTTAACCATTAAAACGTCCGTGGGGGATCCATAATCGATTAAGTTTTGGACGGTAGGAACAAATGGAATTGGAGATCCCGCTCCACTCTGAGCCCAGTTTACATAATACGAAAATAAACCTATATACGCATTTCTTATACCGCTAGAACCTGACCCAATTGTAAATGTGTGTGGACCATTCCAGTATACATTAGCCGACAATCCGCTAAGAGACGGTGTGTATTCGGTTCCATTGATTGTTAAACTTGTGTTTGTCGAACTCATAGGAACGGGTGAACCCGAACTTACTCCACCCGGTAATTTTACGAGAATGTGATACCATGTATCTATACTAAATGTAAAACTCGAAAACGTCGCTGTATGTGTACCATCTGTAACGAGATATATTCCATTTCCGTTTATCATACAATGAACCCGATTCGTATACCAAATAACATTTCCAGGATAATTAGTACTATTGTGTACAGCGCTAAGTTTTAACCAAAACGATATACCCGCTCGTTGTGTAGTATTATTACTACCTCTATAACAAGTGGAACTAACGTACCCTCCCGACGAACCAAATTCAAACGCCTTTTCCGTTTTAGATAAGGTTGCCCCGCCTCCCAGTGTACCGAACCCTTCCACATACCCCACACCCGCACCATCCCAATCTGACCGAGATTCTATACACTTTACCTTATTACCATCATATAATATTGAGTAATTACACGTGTCGTACCCGAAATCTGGTGGTTCTTTTCCAAATCCAATTCTATTGAGTCTATCCGGATCGGAAAGTATCAGTTTACTCCTGATAGTCGCATCACCGTTTACATCAAATGCCGCCGATGCTGATATCGTTCCGGGTTCACGCTCTTCGTTTACATTAGTAACCGTTCCAGCCGGAATGTTAGTCGTCGATTCATCACTATGTCGGATTACTATGGGTCGTATACCCACATTTCCTTTTAGATCAACACCAAGAGAATTAGAGGTTCTATTATATTTGTTAAACGGATTAGTACTCCACTGCCCATTTGTAGATCGTATAGCGACGGTCCCGTCGAATGTGTTTCCTAATAAAATTTCCCCGGATATGATTCGAACAGCATCTACACCTAGAGCGGACGTAAATTTTGTAACGAGTAATTCGGTTCGACCTTTTCTATACACACTATCTCCCTGACTAAACTGATCGTATGTACGATTTTCTATCGTCGTGTTTTCATACATACTGTCACCCAAAAATCCACCAAAACTGATTGTCTTATTTCCTTTTGTGTTTTCACTCGAACTCGCTATACTCGTTTCGTTCGCACCCACGTACACGTGATTACTTGCTATATATCCTTCGAATAAACTGTTTCCTATAAACTGCTGAGTCAGAACAACCCGTTGTGTTCTTAATTCTCCATTACGCGCGGAAGTAACGAGAATATGTTTACCATCTGTCATGGATAACTGAAAAGTGTCATAGCTTGTACCATCATACATGTAAATCATGGGTTGAGCTTCCCACCAGTTTGTACCGTTCCAATCTAAAACGTGCAATTTTTTTGTTTTGTTGTTAGTAGCCAGTGTCGTATCGTATTTAGATGCGGATATACATATACGTTCACCAGTATAATCAAGTTTCATCGCCGAACCGTACTGTTCAGTTACATCGGTCCCAACTAATTGTTGTTCCTCATCCCAATTCGAAGTAACGGTATTATATTTAAATACTCTCACATTTCCCTGTGCGTGTCCATAGGTCTGATTTATAGGAGATGCGGCGGTTGGTGATGAAATCGCGATTCGAACATCATCTACAGTGAGTTGATTCAGTTTCGCGATATCCACAACCTGACCGAACGATGGCATAGACCATGATGTCTGATTACCATCTAGCCAACCATATATATTAGTAGTCACATTGTATGGAGTAAAATTATATATTGTTTCACCATTTAAAATATTACCAAGTTGTGTTGTATTTCCGGACCAGGTCGAATTTGTACCACGTGTGAAAACGCGAGCCCACCCAACACCTCTCATGATATTGTAATTAATACTGTTTCCGCTATAATCCTGATCAGTCCACTGATAATCCGCACCCGAGTTGGGAAAGTTTGATCGGTATACATCACTCGTTGTTATATTGGTATTGGTATTATCATACGTATCTAAATTTGTACCAGGTGCACCTACGAGAATGTGTTCACCGTTGTATGACATAGAAACGGAGTGTCCATACCTACTATACTGATTATCTACTATAAAACTCCCTCCGTTAAGAGGAAGTGTAAAATCTATGTCAACACACGTATTCGAAAACGTTTGCGTCCATGTATTATTTATGAGTTCATAAACATATACAGTTGGATCCGGTGGAGATGTTATCGATCCGTCGTATGTTGGGGCTCCCACACAAAACATGTGCCCCGTGTTTGCGGCTATACTCGTGGAATATCCAAAATCTGTATTTGCTGAGTTCGTGATTGTTTGTGTTAACGACCACACACCCGTACTTGGATTTTTATCGTAAATGTGTACTTTTCCAGATACAGTAGAAGAACCTGGTTCACCAACTATAAGGCGTGTACCGTCCCAGTTCATACTAACCGATGTACCGAATGTCGAACTACCAGTCAGTGTCGTTGTCGATGACCACGTGTTTGTACTCGAAGTATACGTATATATTTTTACTTCATTTGCTCGGTTAGGTCTTCCTACGGCAACCGTTTCATTTCTAAAATCCGAAGTCACAGGAATTGGATCCTTAGGACCCACAAAATCGTTTTGAGATCCAGCTATGTTGAGATTCGGACGTGCAAGTACTCCTTGGTAATCGAAGTAGTACGACATTAAAATATATTAGATTTAAATATTAATGATTTGAGTCGGACGAGCTGATACGACTTCTGCTTTCCTGACTTCGAGATCGTATGTTGTTATTCTAAACGCACTGATTTCATCAATCACCCGTAAATTTTTAGAGACGTATGCGTTTCCCGTTACTGATAATTTATCATCTGCGGTATCATTCACGGCGACGTTTCCTCCAATTTGTAGTGTCTGAGTTGTTAGGGCGGATACGTTCGAAATACCTACGGGTCCGTCTGTGTAAAATGCCTTTGTACCATCGACTTGGAAAACTGAACTACCACCACTTCCTCCAGAATTAAGATCATCTGCCCATTCGAGACCTGTTGCACCGGAATTGACTTTCAGTACTTGACCCGCACTTCCTACACTCGTGAGTCCTGTACCACCATCAGCGATTCCTAATGTTCCTGTTATGTTAGTCGCTCCAAGATCAATTGCGAGTTTATTATTTTCAAAAACAAGACCACCATTCGTTTTGGGATCCACTGCGAGTGTGGGTGTCCACCCTTCACCCACAGACCCTGTAACTGTTATACCATCACCACCCGTAATCGTCAAAACATAATTCCCAGTCGTGTGTGTACCTAATGTTATGAAATCATTCGGTACACTTCCCGTGAGATTTGATGCGGGAATCGTGTGAAGAGATTCCCCACTTCCTATGTAATTCGTTGCGGTTACATTTCCCGCGATCACAACATTACCACTCGCACTTAAAGATGTGACCGCATTTTGAAATTGAATTGAATTTGTGGTCGTAGCGCCATTGTTAGTGACGGTCTGTAACGTACCAACACCCGATGCACCGGGCGCAGCTTGCCATCCTAATTCACCCGTAATAGAATTAATAATAGTAAGTACATGACCATCTGTCGAACCAATCGTAAGGTTTTCGGCTTCCACGGTCGAATCCGCGTATATAATGTCACCTGGATCTTCTAGAATAGAACTTAGATCGGATGCACCACCTTTATATTTCTGTACTGACCGTCCCACTGAGCACCCGGTCATTCTTATATTTGTACAAGACATTTTCCGAGCGAGAAAACATCTGGTTCTGCTTCGGGTTTAATTTGACCGTGAATTTTAAAACCACCCTGTTTATACACGCGAAGACGCTTGTTATACATAGCAAAGAAAACCGACCACTGATCTAAAATGTCATAAATACGTGGATTGTTTTTCTTTCCGGACGTTTCTCGCATGATGCGTCCGATGGATTGTACGATGTCCGATTTGGGTGTTGCGAGAATCACTGTGTCCAAACTCGGAATATCTAAACCTTCGTGTGCTTGACTAAAGGTCGCGAATATGATTTGTTTCTTACTCGATTCTGTAAGTTCAGATTCTTTCATACCACCCATGTATAACCCTGACGTCTTTTTGAATTTTTGGTGAAGATATTCACAGTGAAATCGGCGATCGCTGAGTACCAACACCTGGCGCGTGGTTTTACTAAGATCTTTGATTGTTTGTAAAATGAGTCTATTTCTATCAGGCATTTCTGTCAGTTCAGTTATCATCGTAGGTAAAGATAACTTACCGAAACGTGTACATGGGGGTGGATCTTCGAAACGTCTGCATGAATATTCAAGAGGATAGACATCTACCTGTTCCTGATTTTCACGTTCGACCGCGAAGAACGTGGGACCCATGAACCAATGTAACACTTTAGTGAGTCCATCTTTCCTGTTAGGTGTGGCGGATAATCCATATACGTGTCTAGGGCATAATTTGAACAAAGACTGTGAGAATACTTTCGCGCATATATGATGTGCTTCATCTACGATAAGGGTTCCGATACTGTCGAAATCTTCGAACGAATACTCTTTCAAAGAGAGTGATTGGAGCATAGCAATCACGAAATCACAATTAACTTCTTTTCGATTTTGTTGAACAACACCGATAGACGCACCGGGACAAAATTGTTGAATGCGTTCACGCCATTGATTAGCTAAAAATTCTTTGTGTACGACAATCATCGTACGATATCCTAGAGTACACGCTATGGCCAAGGATACGGTCGTCTTACCGAAACCGCAAGGTAACGAAAGAATCCCATGTCCAGCTTGGATAGCTTTTTCGAGAGCCACATTTTGAAACGTTTCATCTCGTAACTTTCCTCTGAATGATATATTAATTTTATGTGGTTTGGGGCGGGTGTCGTGTCTCGCTTCACCAAACTTTTCTTCCGCATAAAATCTCGGTACACATAATCCCGATTTTGCTTTTCGAAACACCTTGAATGATGGAGGTGCTACACCAAAATCGGCATTAACTATAGGTCGAACCGTGAGTGCTTTTTTAATTTCAGGAGTATCTGGAACTATATAACCAGATCTCGTGAGAGTCATGGTATGTGTGCGTCGATTAGCTTTATATACTTCAACTTCCATGACATTCCGCTATAATTACCCTTATTCCAAGAACCCATAAAATCCACTTCTATGAAGACCTCGTCATTTTTTTGGAGAGCCTGTACGGGTGCACCTTCGTACGTACACATGACACGTCTATATCTGAAAGGTACTTTTACAGTTAAAATATTTCCATACAAAGGATTTTCATAATCGATATTATTTACAAAGTATTCGGAAAATTTATGTTTGTTCACAACTTTTTTATATGTGTCATCATTAATTAAAAATTTTATATATTTTTTTTCATTTTTTTCAAACATGGGTGTTTGAATTTTACAAAAAAATTTCATTTAATATAAAATAAAATTAAAACTATAAATAGAATTAATAAAAGTTGAGAGAGATGTAATGGTTGAATCGATTGTCGACCACCGAAACACAAATGATTAAGTTCGCGAGATACTTCTATGGATGCTTCTATACTCGAGTACGGGGTGGAGCGTTCGGACATCATACCACACATGGCAACGCGAGGACATTTACCGAAAAATGGAAGTTGTCCCTCTAAGCTGAGAACCCCCGATGACTGGGTGAACGTCCATCTACCATCGACCCACTCGGCACCCCAGCCGATGCGTATTTTTTTAGGAACGGGTAGGTATAGCTGATCAAGAACTTCAGCCTTCAGTGTACCGGGATCCGTTTCCATAATTTCCTTGGTGAGATTACATATCACACACGAAACTGTTTTTTTATCAGATAAAACGACGGGTTGTAAATCCCATTTGGTCATCGCCGCAATTTCCAAATCATTACCCACGTCTATGGGTCGATCATACTCGAGAAGAACATTAATCGCTCCGTACGTGCTATTATTTATCTTTCTTTTCGCGTCGGGTCCCCAATTATCTCCGATCAGGTGTATTGCCGGACTATTATCCACACACAAAAACAAATATCCATCGTCGATGACGAGATCGTTCGAAAACGTCGCAGAGTATCCGTCATCCCTGTACGTGACATCTTTTAATTCCGTGTTGAACACAAACGTCGCACCTGCATTTTTAACCGCACGTTCCATAGCGTCGCACATGACTTTTCCAGAAACTTTTTGTGTGTATTCTTTCGATAGGGCAACGTGATCAATACTCTTGACGAGTTCAAAAATCGACATGACGTCCCACGTGACACCGTCGACCACGAGTGTGAGATGTTCGATAAAATGTTTACCTTTGTCCGACAATCCCTTGACAGCCTCTTTCACGGTGACACTTTTGTACATCGATGGTACGGTCAACACTTTAACAAATAAATAGATCAGTTCCAGGTAATCGGACGCCGATAGGGATCGAGACATGAATATCATGAAACTTTCTTTCGTACTGGGTTCGAATATATCATTCCATTCGATACCCATTTCCCTGAACAAAGAGTGTGTGTTTACGAACGCCCTGTCAAAAACAATTCGATGCGCGTGAAGATCTCGAACGACAGTGTCAGGTTCCCACCATGATCCACCCGCGGACGGTTTACGATCATAAATAATAACCTCGTAATTTTTAGACCTAAGTAATTCCCAAGCTAACGATAATCCAGTCGGCCCTGCGCCAACGATATGAATTCGCATTATTATAACTGACATAATATTTATTTGTATATTGTAAGAATGGCACTATGTATAGCTTCGAGTGTCTCACCAGTTTCTCGAAAAATCAAAACATGGAAATTTGCGTCCGAATTCCTGGTACGAAAATCATTTACGAAAGACCAGGCATCGTTCGGTCGTTGGACCCGTGATCAACTGGTAGAACTTGGACCAACATTTATAAAACTTGGTCAGATTGCATCAGCGCGGACAGATTTATATCCACTCGAATTTGTTAAACAATTGGAAACGTTACAGGACGATGTTCCCCCGATCGATGATATCATGTCGTGTATAGATACATCACATTTCATACAATTTGATAAAACTCCGTACAAATCCGCGAGTATTGGTCAGGCTCATAAAGCAACCCTGACCGACGGAACAGATGTTGTCGTGAAAGTAAAACGACCGGGTATATACGATATCATGAAAGAAGATACAGACAACATTGTAAAAATTGTCGAATTTCTTGAACGTGTTGGAATCGATACCGGTACAAGTACGAGTTATGTTTTAAACGAGTCAATCGAATATTTACTGAATGAAACGGATTATAGACGCGAAACGAAAGATGCGATCATGTTTGGTGAAGCGATGAAAAATGTAGAGTGGATAAAAATACCACACGTGTACGAAGATAAATGTAACGATGATATGATCGTCATGGAATATGTGTTTTCAAATAAACTGACTGAAATTCCCGACGACAATGTAAACAGAAAAAAAATTTGCGAAGCGCTTATTCAGTCATATCTAATCCAAACGATGGAAAAGGGGTTTTTTCACGCTGATCCTCATCCCGGAAATCTCGGCTTCTCTCCGGAGGGGAAACTTGTATTTTACGATTTTGGGTTAATCATACCCTTATCGACTGTATTAATGGAGGGGTTCAAAGAACTGTTTGTATGTATAATAGATCGTGATACGAGAGGTATCGTGGATATACTTATTCGTCTTGGTGTTATTACACCAACAACAAACGATACCGACGATATCGAACTTTTTTTTAAAACGACACTAAACTATCTCGAAACATTGGACGGTTCGAGTGTAAAAAATGATATAATGAACGACGAGTTACTTTTATCACTGGCACAGACGAAACCATTTCTCGTGCCCACGTCTTTCATCTATCTCGCCAAAACATTTTCGACGATCGAAGGAACGTGTGTTTCGTTAGATCCTAATTTTACATATTACGAATATCTTGAACCTATGATTCAATCACAGGTTTCTGATGTAATTGATTTACGAAAAATGTTGATAACGACAATAGAGATGCCGACAAAAATACGTGATATAAATGTAGCTGTACTCGGTTTGGAGAAATCGAGGACAACCATGAAGCGGTCTATGGAAAAAACCAGACGCGAAGTTCGAGATGTGCAATACAGTGTTGTCTCTACCATTGTCGCACTCAATCTATTCGAACATGGTTATAAGAGTGAATGTGTGATATTGATGATCATCGCTGGGTTTATTACTTTTCGTAAAAATCGATAGACTTGGTCGTGGTGGTTGTGGGTGTCGCCGTGGACGACTCCTTCTTGGAGAAGAACGATTTGTGTTCCTCGAAAATAGTAGAGGCGCGCTTCTTTTCTTCATCGACGATGTTCTTGAGAGCGTCCGTGAGTTTGTTAAGTTGGGGTTTGCGCTTGTTGGACATATCTTTTCCAAACTTCGAAAGCCTTTCCTGCGTCGACGCCATCATAATCGTGGGAGTGGAGAGCATAGCAATCATTTTACTCTATAGAGATATTTTATCTTTAAGTCCGAGCCGTTCAAGTTTTTCATTAAATTCCCTGCGTTCTCCCGGAGATTTAATTTCTACACCAGTTTTTAGAGATTCAATTTCCGGACCTGTGAGCTGAATAGCATTCACTCTAAAATCGATAAACGCCTTCATAGAAATGGGAACGAGAGGTTCTACCAGTTTATAAATGGCGTTGGCGTACTCTCGGATTTCTTTTTGAGCATGTGAATCCATTCTGAGATGAAGATAGTGAAGAAGATTGTGAAGATTAATCTTCCAGTAAAATTCGGTATATGTGGACTGGGGAAGATTCCCTCTAGCCTGTTCACGACAACATCCATCCTGTAAAAGTTTTTCGTAGATATCAAACGATTGAGAAAGGTGAGAACTCATGTCAGTTTTATCGATGTCTACGACACCTTCCGAGCCCTGGTGATTCACCGTAGACTGTCCTCTAAATGTGTCTGGTTCGTAATATTCTTTAGGAACTACGGAATAACGAGCGGAAAGTTCGTTCACACTAGCCGTGCGATGACGTAAGTGTTGACGAGCGATGTAGATAGGCATTTTAATATGAAACTTAAACTCGACCATCTCAAATGGCGTCGTGTGCCAATGGCGCATCAAGTATCGTATAAGTCCAGTATCACCTCGAGAAGTCGTCGTTCCGTCGCCGTACGAGACTCTAGCGGCTTGTACGATAGAATTGTCGAGATCTTGGCGTGGCATATGGTCAACGAGTCTGACAAACCCATGATCGAGCACCTTATATTCCATAATATTTTATAAACGGATCTTTTCTTTAAGAGTTTAAAACAAAGATTCATATATATACATATATGGAACCCGCATTAGATACGTGGATTCAAATTCGTGACGACACAAAAAAATTTAATTTACCATATTTTTCTTATCGTATATGTTGTAATCAAAAAATAAATGGAGAACGTTCGTTGTTACGTTCGATAATTAAAAATACTCCTAATGCGATGATATTTGACGTGGGTGCGACGGGGTCACAAATTCCAAATGAAGTGAATGACAATACACAAGTACATTTATTTGACCCAGAATTTAAACCTTCCGGAGACGCATTCATCGGTGAATCTACATATGTGATGTATAAAGAACAAGTTGATTATTCCACACCAAATGTACACGTAAACATGTATGGATTGAACGATTCCGATAGTACTATTCGCGACTATTGCGAAGCGCGTGACATTTCTCATATACATTTTTTGAAAATTGATACGGATGGACACGATTTAGGGGTTTTGAACGGTCTCGGGAATGTAAGTGTCGATATGATTCAGTTTGAATATGATAATTTTTATAAAAAATATAATTTGGACATAAACGATATGTTTAATAAATTGAAAGGGTGGCACTTTTTTTATATTTTACCATCCGGACTTTTACCAATAAAAACTATGCGGGATGATTATATTTACACGAATATTTTTGCTTCGAAGGAGTATCCTCGTGAGATTATAAAAGACTACGTACCCATGATGAATGATACCACTGTCATGACAAAACATGTCGGAGAGTTTATGTGCGAAATGTTCTGGGAAATGCGTGGTGTAAATTCGGAAAATTTTAAAAATAATCATTGCATATCGATTGAAGATGAGGACAGAATTGATACAAACTGGGATCTCGGTAGAGCTCTCAGACATTATCACGGTTTATATTCAAGATAAATCCGCGACGAGATCATCTATCGACCTGTAATATCGTTTAAGATCTTTCATAAACCGTTTATTGTTTTCAAGATATTCACACTCGGGTTTATTTTTATATATCCACGCTAAATTACACTTTGAATATTTTGTTCGTTTCTGATTATCATTTGGTTTGCGTGGTACAAGTTTTTTATTCACCTTTTTGGTAGCTTTTTTCGGCTCAACGCGTTTCGTGAAACTCAAAGCTTGCATGACTGTGTCTGCCAAATCATCCTTTTTCTTCGACGCGTTAAATATTGGCAGCCAGTGCGCATTGTTTTCGTGGGTCTCTATGAACACTTTACATCTCTCGATGGCCGTCTTTTTTCTTTTTAAATATTGCGCCCGACCAGGACCCGCGACGTCGGGTATTTTAAATCGCGCGTCATATATGATCGTTTCAGATTGTGGCGCTTTAATCACAAAATATGCGTGAAGAAAATGCATGACAGAAACCATTTTTTTGTTTCTGTCGGGTTGCTTTTCGATCAAAATTATTTGTGAATCCAAAACCCATGGACGTTCATCTAAGTGTTTTCTTAAAGAGATGTATATTCCATCTTTATGTTCGGGTGGTATTCCCGAGACGTCCCACTGTACTACAAGGTTTGACGTCTCGTCGAATTGACACATCGCGAGGTTTCTAATACCTACGTCTATACTAAGTATCATGTGTATATAAAGAAAGTATTTTCTTTAATATCATTCGTTATTTTTTTGTTATTATGACGAAAATAATTATACATATCAAAATGACGACAGAAATACCGCCCGTTTGTAAAATTTTGTTATTAAATTCAAGTTTCGCATCACGCGCAGCTTTCGCAGCTTGTGCTTTAGCGATATATTCGTTACGCAATCTCTGAGATTCGGCGGCGGCTTGTTGTAACTGCATTTCTTGTAACCTCAGTTCGTATTGTTCTTTCTCATCAGCTCCCGCATTTTCTAATCTGGCTTTTATTTCTTCCAGTTGAGCAAACTGCGCAGCTAATTCATCGTTATACCTCTTCGCCTGCTCTTCCATAATTTTATCTTGCGCTATTTCATTATTACTTTCATTCGCACCACACGATTGATCTAAAACGACGGTCGTATTCTGACTACCTTCAACATCAACTTCTTGAAGACACACTGTTAAATCTCCGGTACATTGAGAACTTCCTCTCCACACAAGATCGGTACTCACTTCACCACAACCGACGTTACATTTAGCTCGCCGTTTAATTTCACTATACGTACCCGGATAATTTTCTTTGTACTTTTCAAATTCTTTCATATATTCGACATACTCCTGACACACGTCATAATTTTCAGCCGCACCGGGAATTATGTTACCTTGAGAATCAGTACATTTCGTAGATACGGTGTGACACTTACAATATGGTTTATTAGCGTTCAATTGATCATCACAATAAGCAGCACTTAAACTATCTCTTAGATCAGCACAAGCTGGATACTGTATATTGTCAAGTTCACCACACCAACGGTCTTTTACCTTACCAACTCCCTCCTGTTCTAAACAAGTCGATCCCTGACCCATTTGCTGATCCACGTATGCGGTTTTGCTACATATTCTCTTAGTTAAATCATTTCTCATTTCTATGATTCTACGGTCTGTATTGGGATCGGAGATATTGTGTAGTTGCGATACATTATCGGGTGTGTATACACACCTGATACGATCTTTAGTGACATACGCTTTTGCGATCGCGCCCGGACATGGATTTTGTCCCGACTGTGAAACTCCCGGAAATCGTACATTATCTAAGGCAACAATTTCATTTTTATCATTATTATCAATACCAGTTTCACCACCTTGATGTTCCATTATATATGAGAATTTTCCCGTCTTTTGTGGATCTGCTGGATCCGACGCTTCACTTTTACCTGTATATGTCATCTGCAACTTATCATCCGTACAACTTATATCGTCGTTGTGGGCGTTCGCCCATAATCTTTTATTACCATTAATATCTTCCAATACTGGATGTACGTATGTTTTATTTTCACTCGGACAATGAACAAAAACTGTTGTACCCGTTGAGGGTGGTGTCCCATTTAGATCATATGTAAGCTTGTGTGATGTCGAAAGACGTAAATCACTGACATCTATTTCCTTCCATGATGATGATGGGTTTACAGGGTTCCATTCTTCGAGAGTTGTCGTTATAAAGCTTTCGTGAGCACCTCCCTGTGCACTACCTCTTCCAACTCGGAGGCTGACCATTAATATTAATTATATTTTTTTATAAACTCTTCAAAATCTCCACAATCACTTTCTTATCATTTACCATAGAGAGATCAATAAGACTGTCCTGTGTTTCTTTATCAATTTTACCATACAACATACCACTCACGAGAAATGGATCTTTGCTTAGGTCCTTGTCTTCGATTTTTTTTATAATTTTATCAATGTCAACACCTTCAAGTTTTTCGGTTCGCTTAAACTGAAACAACAGACAGGTGATAAGAATCACGACAGAGACTATAATAATAATTTCCCTATTTTGAACCTTCATTTATATTTTAAAATATTTTTTTTTCTCCCCTGATATTATAATGGTTTTAGGTCTTATGGCAGGATTAGCAGTAGGGGCTGCCGCTGGTGGTTTATTGGGTGGTAGTGAACCAGCTCGACAAGCCATTACGAATGAACTGAACACGGAAACATTGGTTCAGAACACGACAAACATAATGCAAACAAATACGTCTGAAACAGTCGCACAATCAACGAACATTCAGACGTTAAAAGTTGTGTTAAGTAATATTAAAGGGTGTAAATTTTATGCGACACAGGAAATAGATGCAGAGACTGTCGCCCAGGCAGACATTTCTACACAAACTGCCGCGGATTTGGCAACGAGTGCGACAACTCACTTAACGAACGAACTCGATTCTAGTTTAGAAAGTGATGAGGGTTTCATGTCTATGCCCTCGAGCGATCAAGCGGATATTCGAAATTCTATAAATAATCAAATCACACAAATTACAGAACGAACTTTTAAACTTGATAACCTGAATAAAATTATGACAGAGTCTACTAATATTCAAGATGCGACCTTAACGATTGACGGATACGATTGTACTGTGGCTGGTGAAATTGTTATTGATCAGAAAATCATGTCCAGGGTCATAGCAGCCGCATCCGTTTCACAAATTTTAGAAGCGATAATGAATGATTCTACCATTCAAGAAGCTGCGTCGAAAGCCACTTCTTCGTCTGAGCAGACTTCACAAGGAGCGGGTGAAGCTCTTGCCGATGTTTTCGAGGGTATTGGTGCTGGTTTATTTGGACCCATGATAGCTGCTGCTGGCGCGCCTGCGTTGGCGAGTTCCGCATCTTCTTCTATTCTGTGCTGTTGTCTCGTATTATTCATGATGATGGGTGCGATGTCTCCCGCGGGTCAAGGTGCGATAAGTAAGTATGCTTAAAGAATAATTTCAGATTATATATATGTCGTGGTGTTGGTGGTGTTGTCACGATTTTAAAGGTACGCCTTTAACAATGCCTCTTAAATATGATGATAGACGCAAAACGTTTACAACATCGGGACGTTTTTGTTCATGGAGTTGTATGAAATCATATGCTTTAGATACGAAGGGGTTGACACAGGGGAGTATCGTATGTGGTAATATGATCATTATGCGTAAAAAATTATTTGGAAAGTTTGGTTCGATTAAACCCGCACCCCCGAGACAAAGTCTGATTGAATTCGGTGGTATGATGAGTATTGACGAATTCAGAGAAAATAACTCTGTAGATACTGAAGAGCGAATAGAAGAAATCGCATGCGAACCAGAACCCAATATAGTGGTACCCGCTATTACAAACAATGCGAAAATGTATGAAATAAAGGGGGCTGTGGGTACAAATGAGCCATTACGACTCAAACGCGCAAAACCTTTGAAACGCGACCAGAATAACTTAGAATCTGTACTGGGCTTGATCGTTAAACCAAAGTCGTAGTACAATTTAAACACGTGTCACCCGCAAATACGAATGAACATCGGGAACATTCGTTGAGTGTTTTGATTTTTCTCTTCTGGAGCTTATTATGCGAATACATAATAAGATCCCTGATTGTATATATCCCGTATGCTACCATAGTCTCAAGTGTGGGAAACTTCATTATTACTTGAAACAGCTGCAAGCCTTATTTACCTTTAGCATGACGGCAAAACTATCGATCATGGGAGGAACCATGCTCTTTAAAACCGTCTCAAGTTCGGTATCTTCATCACCCGCCTCGAGCTGTTCGATGACGGAATAAATGAGATCGATGACGAGATCCTTCTTTTCGGGACCGGTGATAGTCTTGATTTTCTGAACATCCATCATCAATGTGGATACGAGACCACAGATGTTATCTTTGTTAATTCCAGATTTCTTATACTTATTCACGAGACGTGTGATACGTTCTACGAGAACGGCGTTGTCTTTAGACTTGATCGCATACGACTGTAAAATGGATTCCATTTATATAGTTCAATATTAAAATCTTTAATTATATAAATGACCGATGGTACGACAAATGCGATCGCCGGTGCCGCCCTGGCACTTGGTTTGACACAGATGATGATAAATATGAAAAATATTTACGAGACGGACGATGTGAGTTCGTTCACGTATCCTTACGTGTTACTCGGAATTTCGGCCAGTACGATGTGGTTAGTATATCAGTTTAGAAAAGGTTCGAACTATTCTGTCGTATACTCCAGCGTGGCTTTACTCTCACAATTATATATTTTACAGAGGTTATCGTCTAAGGAAAAGGTCAAAGCGGAAACGAAATGAAGAATCCGAATCTTTTCTTCGAACGATAGTTTCCCAACGTTTCTAATCACATGAACTATAAGCATACACACTATATACGTAGCTTCATGTGGTTTCATATTAATACCCACCGAAATAATTACCGTAATATCTACGAGAGTCGGCGTTGTACATAAACATCGAAAATCCGATGATAATGGCGATACAAGACACGATTATACCCGCAATTACGGATCCCATGCTTATTTTATGTTTTTGTTCATCTTTTTCGCATTTTTCATCGCTGATAATCTGATACGAGAAAATAGAAGATATTAATCCCGCAATACCGGAAATAATAAAGAATGGAGGGGCTGCAGATCTCCATGGACCGGTCATCAAATCGAGGACGGGTCTTAATATAAGTGTCGCTGCAAACGTAATACCGATCGTGAGAACGTGTGACAAATACATTTTTCGGTTGTCATATTTTGGGTCACCCTGGATTTCTGTACACTCGATATATTTGTTTATACCCGTGTAAGATACCCATGCGAGAAGACCTACAACCATCGCTATTCCAACCAACGAAGGTGCGGACATATTACCCATATTCGCTTTACTTTACGGTTATATTTTATTATGGGGTGATACTTTCAATGTTTCGTCCAAGTGTCTGGAACGTTCCGTTGGGAAGAGTGGGACCAATGGGTTTGCCTATGTATTTATTGTACGCGTGTATACCACCGGTGGTCTGACCGTACGCGAGAAAGCCCATACCCAAAGCCGTCATAAGAACCGCGACACTCATGGCAATGATAACGAAATTTTTGTTGTTGGTTGTATCTTCACACCCCTCGGCATTTTGAAGCTGATAAGAGAATACAGACGCGATAATACCGAGTACTCCGACCAGAATTGCGATGACGGGCATACCGACACGACCGGGACCAGATATCATACTCGACATCTTGAAAAGTATGAGAGTGGCGGGTACTGTCAACATTATCGTGAGTGTTTGACTGAGAAACATTTTACGGTTCTCGAACTTGTCGACACCCTGAACAGCTTCACACTTATTGTACTGACCAATACCGATCGACGCGATGGCAACGTAGATGGCACCAAGAACAGCCGTGAGCAGAATGACTCTCATATTAATTTCATCCATTGTTTATTCTATGCTGAGAAATTTAATCTATTCATCATTTTTTTAGCCGCGTCCATTCTAAATGTAAGATCT
>MDSW01021978.1_pt1 | contig 19737 bp, 17 predicted proteins | sample 811171 | NCBI WGS metagenome assembly MDSW01 (sample SAMN05326641, study PRJNA326480) | marine metagenome | isolation source: seawater | place: Atlantic Ocean: North West | collected 2012 | reverse complement strand
GGGCTGGATTTGAACCAACGACCTTCGGGTTATGAGCCCGACGAGCTACCAGACTGCTCCACCCCGCAACGCAGCGAACATGAAGTTTATGAAAGTAAGTCAGATTGGTCAAGTAAATTTTATATTAGAAAAAATATAATGTTGTTATAATCACGTTTTTTAAGCCGAAGTGGTGGAATTGGTAGACACGCTAGCTTGAGGGGTTAGTGAGTGAAAACTCGTGCGGGTTCAAGTCCCGCCTTCGGTACCAATTAGTCTTATTCTTTTGGTATTTCTTCAGACAATCCTTCTTGCATTGCTTCTTGAATTAGAGGATCTTCAAATAGTGTTTCTGAATTATCACTTTTTAATAAATAAGCCAATAATAATGAGAGAATTAACCAAACTGCTACTAACATATAAGTAAGTTTTCCAAGAAAGTCTGAAGGGCCTAATGCTCCAAACATAGAGTTTGATGAACCTCCTCCAAATGCTGAACCTAAATCAGAACCTTTTCCTTGTTGAAGTAAAACCAAAGTAATTATAGCTATTGTCAAAATTACGCATGTGACTGTAATAAAAGTAACCATTATTTATCAATTCCATTAAAAATATTTACTATTGATGCAAAGGAAGAGCCATCTAATGAAGCGCCACCTACTAATGCACCATCTACAAATTCTTCTTTAAAAAAACTTTCAGCATTTTTATCTGTAACACTTCCACCATATAAAACTTTAGGTGTGCGGTTATTTACAGAATTGGATTGTACAACATCTTTTATATATTTATGAATTTCATTTATATCTTTTGGTTTAGGTGTTATTCCGCTCCCAATTGCCCAAACGGGCTCATAAGCAACTGTAAATTGTGTATCTAGGTCTAATCCATTAACTATTTCAAGTTGATTTTTAAGTACATCTTTTGTTATACCCTTATCATTTTCTTCTTTTGTTTCACCAATACATAATATAGTCATAATTTTTTCATTAAGACTTTTAAGTTTCTTTCTTATCAAATTATTATCTTCATTAAATATTTGTCGTCTCTCAGAATGGCCTATTATTGAAAAGTCGCAACCCAAATCAATCAACATATCAACAGAGATTGCACCAGTTCTTGATCCATCTAAATAATCTATATCTTGCACTCCCCCAAGAATGTTTAAATGACTAATTTCTACGCTAAACGTTTCAAAGTATATTGATGGTGGTGCCACTCCCACAAATGTATCAAATGTATGAATATCATCGCATTCTTCCACATAATCATCTGTCCATGAAAGCATCATTTCTATACTTCCATTACATTTCCAATTAGCAATTATCATGCTTTTGACCTAATGATTTTTTCAATATCCTGAGCGTACTTTTCTGCAACTTCTTTTTCTGGTGCTTCGACCATAATTCTAATCTTAGATACCGTACCTGATGGTCTTACCAATACTCTTCCAACAGTCATGTCAGATCCTATTTCTTTTAAAAAAGATTTAAGGTCCTTGTCATTGATGATATCTTTATTGGAAACTTGTACAGCCTTATTTATTTGAGGAATCTTTGTATAGTTAGACAAAACTTCTGTTGGCTTTTTCTCTAATAGCAATAATGATGATATTACTTTGAGAGCTGCAATGGTTCCATCACCAGTGCTTACTAAATCCTTACATATAATATGTCCTGATGCCTCTCCACCTAGCATCCAGCCTTTATCAGAGAGCATCTTGCTAACATATTTATCACCAACATCTGCTCTCTTAAATTCATATCCTAGTTTCTTTATTCCGTCTTCTAAACCAAGATTACTCATAAGTGTGCCTACTACGCCTGACCATGGACCGGTTCTATTTGGATTTGAGAAAGCTAAAATATAAAGTAAATCGTCTCCATCTAGAATATTCCCCTTTTCATCTACTAAAATAACTCTATCTCCATCACCATCAAGTGAAATACCATAATCAGCTCTATGTTTAATAACTGCTTCTTGAACAACTTCTGGATGAGTTGATCCGCATTTCTGATTTATATTATATCCATCAGGCTTGTTGCCAATTGTTATAACTTCTGCTCCTAATTCCTCAAATATTTTAGGGCTTACCTTGTAACAAGCTCCATTTGCACAGTCTATTACAATTCGAAGAGATGAAAATGATATATCTGATGGCACAGTAGATTTACAAAACTCTATGTATCTAGGCCCTGATTCATCAAACCTGTAAGCTTTGCCTATCTTAGATGTCTCTACTGGGATTAAATCTGAAGAAATATACTTCTCAATTCTTTTTTCAATATCTCTTGAGATCTTTTCTCCATCTTCATTAAAAATTTTTATTCCGTTATCTAGAAAATCATTATGAGATGCACTAATTACAACTCCAAATTTATTTCTTAATGTTTTTGAAAGATATGCTACGCCTGGTGTAGGCAATGGACCTAAAAGATTTACATTAACACCAGCAGCTATAAATCCAGCTTGAAGAGCGGATTCGAGCATGTAACCAGATATTCTAGTATCTTTTCCAATTACAACCGTATTCCACCCCAGCTCCTTCATGACAATGCCAGTAGCATGTCCAATTTTTAAACAAGCCTCGGGTGTTATAACGCTCTCAACAGGTCCCCTTATCCCATCGGTGCCAAATTTTAGATTCATTAGTGAAAATTATAACTCTTCTGCAGTTCCTTTTATTGAAGTTTTTTTAGATGCTTTGCCAGAAGGAGTATCGTCTGACCAACCTTTTGGCTCTCTAGGCGTGGCGCCTGCCATAATGTCATCAATCTGATTAGCATCTATAGTTTCATATTTCAAAAGCGCATCAGCCATTACATTAAGTTTATCTAAATTTTCTTTTAATATATTTTCAGCTTTTACATAACATGTATCAATTATTGATTTCACTTCTTTGTCTATCAATTTAGCTGTTTCGTTGCTCATGTTTTGAGATGGCGCTCCTACAGATCTTCCAAGGAATGGACTTCCTTCATCTTCACCATATTTTAGCGGTCCTACATTTTTTGAAAGCCCCCATTTAGTAACCATGCTAGTTGCAATATTAGTTGCCACCTCAATATCATTAGAAGCACCTGTAGTAATACCCTTATCTCCATTAATAATACTTTCAGCGATTCTTCCTCCAAATAATGCAGCGATTCTTCCTTCTAGATATTCTTTGCTTTGCATATATGTATCTTCTTCAGGCAAAAACATAGTTACACCTAATGCTCTTCCTCTTGGAATTATAGTAACTTTATATACAGGATCATGTTTAGGAGAAAGTTTTCCTACAATGGCATGTCCTGCCTCATGATATGCAGTTATTCTTTTTTGCTCTTCACTTAAGATCATAGACTTTCGCTCTGCACCCATCATAATTTTATCTTTAGCTAAATCTAAATGAGATTGATCGATTTTTTTATCTGAATACCTTGCAGCAAATAATGCAGCTTCATTAATTAAGTTAGCTAAGTCTGCTCCAGAGAAGCCAGGCGTGCCTCTAGCAATCACTAAAGGATCAACATCTGCATCCAATGGAACTTTTCTCATATGAACTTTCAGGATGGCTTCTCTGCCTCTAATATCAGGTAAATCCACCACAACCTGTCTATCAAATCTTCCAGGTCTTAACAATGCAGGATCAAGAACATCTGGTCTGTTAGTTGCTGCAATAACTATTACTCCATCATTACCCTCAAAACCATCCATCTCAACAAGTAACTGGTTTAATGTCTGTTCTCTTTCATCATGACCTCCACCAAGCCCTGCACCTCTGTGTCTTCCAACAGCATCAATTTCATCAATAAAAACAATGCATGGTGCTTGTTTCTTTGCTTGTTCAAACATATCTCGAACTCTTGATGCGCCAACACCAACGAACATTTCAACAAAGTCAGAACCAGAGATTGTGAAGAAAGGAACCTTTGCTTCACCTGCTACTGCCCTTGCAATAAGTGTTTTACCAGTACCAGGAGGACCCACCATTAGAACGCCTCTAGGTATTTTTCCACCAAGTTTTTGAAACTTAGTAGGATCTTTCAAAAAATCTACTAACTCTTGAACGTCTTGTTTGGCCTCTTCACATCCTGCAACATCTTTGAAGGTTGTTTTAACCTTACCTCCTTCCATTAATTTAGCCTTGCTCTTTCCAAATGACATGGGGCCGCCTTTACCAGACATGCCTCCCTGCATTTGTCTCATAAAAAAGAAAAATATAGCCAAGAGTAATATTATTGGGAAAGCCCCAATAAGTAATTGTGAAAATATAGATGGTTGTTCAACCTTTTCGTAACTATATGGAACATTATTATCTTTTAGAATATTTTGCACCTCAGCAAAATTATCATCCTTATGATATTGAGTATAGAATTTTGTTCCATCTAAATAAGTGCCTGTCATAGTCTCACGATCACCCTTAAAGGTAACTTCTTTTACATTATCCCCAAGAGCCTCTTTTCTTAATTCACTGAATTCAATTTCCTGACTAGGCGAACCACTTTCGATATAATTAAAGACATAAAACATCAGCGATCCTAGGACCACCCATACAACTAAATTTCTCATAAAACTACTCATAAATTATTTAACCCCATAAAGATAAATTTCGCCAGATTGTTTTTTTGATGCAGCAGGTTTATAAGTTTGTACTATCTTGAATGATAATTCCATATCTTTTCTCAAACTTTTTAACATATTATTTTGAAATGTCTTCATTATTAAAGTTCCGCCTGAATCCAAAAAATTTTTTGCAACTTCGATAGTTAATTGGTTTAACTCAAAAATATTTTCACCATCAATTGCGCTTATGCCTGTTATGTTTGGGGCTATATCCGAAATTACAAGATTAAAGTTACCCTTTAATGAATTAATAGCTTCTATATTGGATATGTTTTCAATACTTTCATGAAAAAAATTTACTCCATCAATTGGGTCCATATCCAAAACATCAATAGCAAAGACTTCTGCATTAGGATATTTTTTTTTTGTAAGTTGAGACCAACCTCCTGGAGCTGAGCCTAAGTCTAGAATATTTAGAACATCTTTGATTCTTATTTTTTGTAATATTTCTTCTAACTTAAAAACTGCTCTTGACCGATAGCCCATTTGTTTAGCTTTTTGAGCCCAATTATCTGAATGCATTGCTTAAAGATGTTTTACTTCTAGAATTTCGTAACTCAAAGTTCCAGAAGGAGTTTGAACAGACACCTCATCATCGACAAATTTTCCAACAAGTCCTTTTGCAATTGGAGTATCAATAGAAATATATCCTTTTTCAGGATCAGATTCTAAATTTCCAACTATTTTGTAAATAACCTCATGATTATCATCAATATCATACAGTTTTACGGTTGATCCAAAAACAACTCTACCAGTTTCAGGGATTTCTTTTACATCAATAATTTGTGCATTAGCTATAGCATTTTCCATTTCACTGATTTTTGCTTCTATCAATCCTTGGAGTTCTTTTGCAGCATGGTATTCAGCATTTTCTTTTAAATCACCATGAGCTCTTGCTTCAGCAATAGCTTGGGAGATTTGAGGTCGTTCCTTAAACTTTAATTCTGAAAGCTTTTCTTTGATTGAAATTTCGCCGTCTTTTGTAAGTGGTATTCTGCTCATAATGGCATTATAACAATTTGATAAATTATTTATTTATTTCTTGAAGCGTGCTGTATGTCCAATTATCTTCATTGCTCTTAAATGCATCAATTATCGCAAAAGCTCCAAACATAGTCGTAGTACAAAATATTTTATTCCTGAGTGCGCTTTGTCTTATCGAGGCAGAATCTTTAATAGATTGTGTTCCCTCAGTTGTGTTGATCACTAAATCAATTTCATTATTTAATAAGTTATCTACTATATGTGGTCTTCCCTCAGTAACTTTATTAACTCTTTTTACTGATAGTCCCAGCTCTTCGATAAAATCTGCAGTTCCTGAAGTTGCTACAATATTAAATCCTGCATTAATTATTTCAGGAGCAAACTTTTCAAGATATTTCTTATCTGAATTTTTTACACTAATAAATACGACTCCAGATCTTCTTAGAATTTTGTTAGCCCCTTTTTGAGCTTTAGCGTAAGCTTCACCAAAATTTGGACCTATGCCCATTACCTCGCCTGTAGATTTCATTTCAGGACCAAGTATTGGATCAACATGCGGGAATTTATCAAAAGGCATGACTGCTTCTTTTACAAATGACAATCCCTTAGGCAGTTTAGAAGAGAACATCTGATCTTTTAAAGTTTTACCTATCATTGCTTTGGAGGCTACCTTTGCCAAGGAATTTCCAATTGCTTTAGATATAAAAGGTACCGTTCTTGAAGCGCGCGGGTTAACTTCAATTATATATACGTCATTATCTTTGACAGCGAACTGGATATTCATTAACCCAATTACATCTAACTCCTGAGCAATATCTATTGCCTGTTTCTTCATTATGTTCTGAATTTCTTCTGAAAGACTATATGGGGGTAATGAGCACGCCGAATCACCTGAATGAATTCCTGCTTGTTCAATATGTTGCAAAATACCACCAATTTCAATATTTCCTCCATCTGATACAACATCCACATCGACTTCTATTGCATCTGTAAGATAGCTATCTAAGAGAATTGGCTTGCTGTTTGAGACTTCAACAGCCTCATTTAAATATTTTTCTAGTTCTTTTATGTTATTTACAAGTTGCATTGCTCTTCCACCAAGAACATATGACGGTCTTACAACAATTGGAAACCCAATTTTTTCAGCCTTTTCGAGTGCCTCATTTACATTCTTTGCAGTTGCATTAGAGGGTTGTTTTAACTGTAATTTATTTACTAGCTCTTGAAATCTTTCACGATCTTCAGATCTATCAATAGCATCAACATTTGTACCTAGAATATTTACGCCTTTATCAGATAAAAAATCTGCTAATTTAAGGGGCGTTTGTCCACCAAATTGTATAATTACGCCTTCAGGTTTTTCAGTTTCGATTATGTCTAAAATTTTTTCAGCAGTTATAGGTTCAAAATAAAGCCTATTCGATACATCATAGTCTGTGGATACAGTTTCAGGATTACAATTCACCATAATTGATTCATAACCTTCTTCTTGCATCGCTAAAGAAGCATGAACGCAGCAATAATCAAACTCAATGCCCTGACCTATTCTATTTGGCCCACTTCCTAAAACAAGAATTTTTTTGTTATTAGTCGGCCTGCTCTCACATTTACCTCCATAAGATGAATACATGTAACAGGTTGAGGTTGCAAATTCTGCAGCACATGTATCAACTCTTCTAAAAACTGGATTTATATTAAGATCTTTCCTATGTTCTCTTACTGCATCTTCGGTAAGTCCTAGCATCTCTGCAATTCTACTATCTGAGAAACCTTTTTCTTTAATATCTAAAAGATATTTTTTGTCCAGTTCTTTAATCTTCATACTCTTAATTTCTTCTTCTATATGAATCAATTCAGATATTTGGTCTAAAAACCAATAATCAATTTTTGTAAGGGAATGGATTTTTTCTAACGTCCAACCTTTTCTAATAGCATCAGAAAGATAAAAAATTCTTTTTGGGCCTGGAATTGTTAATTCACTTTTAATCATTTCATCAGATGCAAACATGCCATTTGTTGATAAAGAATTTAATCCATTAAGACCTTCTTCCATGCTACATAATGCCTTCTGGAATGATTCTTGAAAGTTTGAACCAATTGACATGACTTCTCCAACAGATTTCATTTGTGTGGTTAATTTTGGGCTTGCCTGAGGGAACTTTTCAAAAGCAAATTTTGGTATTTTTGTAACTATATAATCAATGCTTGGTTCGAATGATGCTGGAGTAAGGCCGCCCGTTATATCATTTTTAAGTTCATCAAGTGTATAGCCAACTGATAACAATGCAGCTACTTTTGCTATTGGAAATCCAGTTGCTTTTGATGCTAGGGCTGACGATCTACTGACCCTTGGATTCATTTCAATGACCACCATCTTTCCATTCTCAGGATTTACTGCAAACTGAACATTTGATCCCCCAGTATCTACTCCGATTTCTCTTAAAATCTTAAAAGAAGCATTTCGCATTATTTGAAACTCTTTGTCTGTTAGAGTTTGAGCCGGTGCAACTGTGGTTGAGTCTCCGGTATGTATGCCCATAGGATCTAAGTTCTCAATAGAACAAACAATAATACAATTATCTTCACAGTCTCTAACAACCTCCATTTCAAATTCTTTCCAGCCAATAAGAGATTCATCAATTAAAAGTTCACTTGTGGGAGATAACTCGAGCCCTTTCTCACAAATTGATTTAAATTCTTTAATATTGTAAGCAATGCCTCCACCGGTACCGCCCATAGTAAAAGAAGGTCTAATAATACATGGGAAGCCAATTTTTTTTTGGACCTCAAACGCGTCATTCATCGAATGCGCTATTCCAGATGAAGGAGTTTCAAGATCTATAGCTTTCATGGTTTCGTCAAAAAGTTGTCTATCTTCCGCTTTATCTATGGCTTCTCGATTGGCTCCAATTAAAACAACATCATGCTTTTTAAGAATACCTTTCTTGTCTAATGTTAAAGCCGTGTTTAACGCTGTTTGACCACCCATAGTTGGAAGAATTGCATCAGGTTTTTCTTTTTCTATTATTTTTTCAACTGATTCCCAGTGAATAGGCTCAATATAAGTAGCATCTGCTAATAGAGGATCTGTCATAATTGTTGCTGGATTAGAATTAACAAGAATTACTCTAAATCCTTCTTCTTTAAGAGCTTTGCAGGCCTGGGCACCAGAATAATCAAATTCACACGCTTGACCGATGATAATTGGTCCAGCACCAATTATTAATACAGAAGATATATCCTTACGTTTCGGCATAATCTTCTACCATTAGACTAAATTTTTTAAAGAGGATTTGAATTTCTTGAGGTCCAGGGCTTGCCTCTGGATGACCCTGAAAACTAAAAGCTGGTGCATCTAAAAACTCTATACCTTGTAAAGATTTATCAAATAAAGATATGTGTGTAACCTTTATATTTGATGGAAGAGTATTAATATCGACAGCAAAACCATGATTTTGACTAGTAATAAAAACATCTTTGGATAACATGTCTTGAACTGGGTGATTAGCTCCATGGTGACCAAATTTCATTTTGTATGTTTTGGCTCCTCCTGCAAGAGCAAGAAGCTGATGCCCAAGACATATACCAAAAATAGGTATTTGTTCTTTTAAAAATTTTTTGATATTTTCTATTGCATAATCACAAGGCTCTGGGTCGCCAGGACCATTTGATAAGAAAATGCCCTTAGGTTTTAACTTAATAATTTCTTCAAAAGGAGTCTCTGCATTTACAACTTTTACTTTCCCAACATGTTCTGTCAACAGTCTCAAAATATTTTCTTTTATCCCGAAGTCGAATGCAATAATAGGATAAGATTTTTCAGATTTATGATTTTCAGGCCAAGTTCCTTCATTCCATTCATATTCTTTTTTAGTAGAGACAACTCTAGCTAAATCCATTCCCTTAAGTCCTTCAAATCCTGTAGCTGCCTTAATGGCATCTCGTTCTGAAACTGAAGATAGAGATCCGATACAACAATTCATTGCACCTTTTTCTCTTAGCAATGATGTTAATTCTCTAGTATCAACTTCAGATATTGCAATAACTTGATTTTTTATTAAAAATTCTTCAAGTGATTCTGATGATCTCCAATTGCTAGGCTTTTCACAGAATTTTTTTACCACCATACCCGAAGCATGAATAATCTTTGATTCGCTGTCCTCAGTATTAATTCCAGTATTCCCAATATGTGGATGTGTAAAAGTTACTATTTGTTTTTTATATGAAGGATCTGTGATGATTTCTTGGTATCCTGTCATCGATGTATTAAATACAAGCTCTCCAACATTAAATATTTCTTTCCCAAAACCCTTTCCATGGAATACACTTCCATCCTCAAATGCTAAAATAGCTTTAAATGGCATTAGAGTTAACCTTAAAAAAGTAAATTTTAGTGAAAGAATTAGGGAATCTATTTAAAGAATTTTTTAATTTTAATGAGCTAAAATAACAGGCTGACATTAAAATTGTACTTTATAGATTAAGTTGCCTTATGTCTATATATAAATGAAAAAAAATGAAAATATCCATTAAATCTTCAGAAGAAATTAAAAAAATGCGAGTAGCTGGAAAGTTAGCTGCTGAAGTTCTTGAAATGATTTCTCCTCATGTTGTTCCAGGTATTTCTACAGGAGAATTAGATAAATTATGTAATGAGCATATTATAAATATTCAAAATGCAATTCCAGCAAATGTCGGTTATAACGGATTTGAGAAAACTATATGCTCCAGCATCAATCAAGTTATATGTCACGGTATTCCAAATAATGAAAGAATACTTAAAGAAGGCGACATTCTAAATATTGACGTAACAGTCATAAAAGATGGATGGCATGGCGATACATCAAAGATGTTTTTAGTTGGAAAATGTGCTCCTCATAATCAAAGATTGGTAAGGGTTACTCAAGAATGTCTGTATAAGGGTATAGAGGTCGTTCGTCCAGGAGCATATCTAGGGGATATTGGTAATGCAATAGAGAAACATGCCAAAAAGAACTATTACAGTGTTGTAGAAGATTATTGTGGGCATGGTATTGGAACCGTATACCATGAAGAACCTCAAGTTCTTCATTACGGTAAATCGGGAAAAGGTATTAAATTAGAAGAAGGGATGTGTTTTACGATAGAACCAATGATTAACCAAGGTAGCAAATATTGCAAAACTTTAAAAGATGGCTGGACTGTTGAGACAAAAGATGGAAGAAATTCTGCCCAGTGGGAACATACTATAGCTGTAACCAGGAATGGATTCGATATTCTTACAAGAAGAAATGATGAGTTTTAATGAAAAAGGAAATAATTACACTCAATCAAGATTTTATTAATGACTTTTCTGAAATTTATTCTAAGCCAGCTAAAGTCAACAAATATCTAAAAAAGTATTCTGATCGTATTGAAAAAAATATTAAAAGTAAGTTTATTGAACTTGGTCTAGATCAAGATTTTGCAATATACGCTAATGGTGGTTTTGGAAGGAAGGAAATGTTTCCAATATCAGATGTAGATCTATCAATTATTGAAATAAATAAAGTAGACAATTTTAAAAATTTAGAAAGCTTTATATCCTTTATGTGGGACCAGGGCTACAAGATAGGTCATTCAGTTAGATCAGTAAAAGATGTAAAAAAAATTTCAAAAAAAGATCTTAAAGAATTTACTTCCTATCTTACAAGGCGCCCTATTATTTCAAATCAAGATATAGATAAAAGAATTACAAAAGCGCTGTCAGGAGCATGGTCTAAAAATAATTTTTATAATGCAAAATTTCTAGAACAGCAGGAGCGCCATAGTCAATTTTATTCTACTGCATATAATCTTGAGCCAGACTTAAAAGAGTCACCTGGAACTCTTAGAGATTTTCAGATGTCTCTATGGATTCTTCAGCACTGCTTTGAATTAAATTCAATGGATGCTATCTCAAGTGCTAATGTAATTAATAGTGAATTTAAACAAGCCCTTAAAGCATATAATTTTATTAAATCTCTAAGGTTTGCAACTAATATCTCAACTCAGAAAAATAGATTGAGTTTTGAGGCTCAAATTGAAGTTTCGAAACATGCAAAACTAAGTACAAAAAGTTCTAAAGTTTCCGTAGAAAAAATGATGAAAAGTTATTATGAGATGGCATCAATCATTTCTTATTTTAATGAAATTATTTTTGAAAAATATAATGAAAAACTACCAAGCATATTTAAAAAGCAGGTAGATGGTATATATAAATATAAAAATAGAATTGGAATATACAACACTGAACTTCGGCACAATAAATGTTTTATTTTTGAAGTGTTTATAGAAATCGGTAAGAATAAAGATTTAAATTTAATTGATACTCAAACTAAATCTCTTATCAAGAAAAATATAAAGTTAATTGATGATAAATTTAGAAAAGACCCTATTCATTCTAAGCAATTTTTAGAAATACTAAAGTCTAAATATAATCTCTCATCTATTCTTAAAACAATGAAGACTCTAGGAGTGCTTCAGGCTTATATACCAGAATTTGCAGATGTGGTTGGACAAATGCAGTTTGATTTATTCCATGTTTATACCGTTGATGAGCATACTTTTAAAGTTGTGAGAAATATGCGGCAAATGAAACTTTATAAACAAGACGGATTTGAGCTTGAACATGAATTGATAAATAAAATTCCAAAGATAGAGATTCTATATATAGCTGGTATTTTTCATGATCTTGGCAAAGGAAAAGGAGGAGATCATTCAGAAATTGGAGCAAAAACAAGTTTCAATTTTGCAAAAAGATTAGGCATGTCATCAACTGACGCTAATTTGATTTCATGGATAGTTCAAAAACATTTAATAATGTCTTCTATATCTCAAAAAAAAGATATTGCAGAACCTGAAACTGTAAATGAGTTTGTAGAGCATGTTGAACAAAGCGAAAAATTAGATTTATTATATCTCTTAACAATTAATGACATAAGAGCAACTAACCCAGCATTATGGAATGGATGGAAGCATCAGCTATTAAAAGATTTATACGTACTATCAAGATTAAAGATAAATAAGGAACCTGTGAAAGCGTCCTCAGATATTGCGAAAGACAGGATGGAGAATGCTTTAGTAGATTTTAGTAAAGATAATCAAAATTACTTAAAAGATTACTTTTCGAATCTTAATAATATCTATTTTAATAAGAATCCAAGTAACTCCCTTAAATGGCAATCAGCTCTAATTATTAAAAATAAAGATAGAGATTTAATTGTGGGATGCAAAAATAGATTTGAAAATCTAATTGAAATATTTATCAAAGTTGATAACTCTGAGGGTCTTTTTTATAAATTGACAAAAATATTAGAACATTCAGGACTCAATATAATAGATGCAAACATCTTTACATCTATTGATAATATTTTTGCTGCAAATACTTTCATTGCAAAGTTCTCCCATCATGATAGAAAATTTAGTAAATTTGATCTTAAAGAGCTATCTAAGAGAATAGAAAAAAACTATATCCAATTCGATCATATTGCTAATATGCAAAAAAATGCAAAAACAAGAAATAACTTTGAAAAAAGAATTAATATTTCTGAGTCGATCAACAAAGAGAGAGGAAGAAATTTAATAACAATTGAAACTTCTGATAGTTCTGGGTTATTAGCTAATATAGCAAAAGTATTTTTTGAGAATAACGTTTCTATTTTTTCTGCAAGAATTAACACCCTAGGCGAAAGGGTTGAAGATACTTTTGAAATAGAGAATTCCGATAAAACATTGGTAGAGGCAAGTAAAATAAAAAAAATGATATCTGCTTTAAAAAAAGTGGTATGAATCAAATTTTTAAAACTATAATCTAACTATGGGAATTCAGTGTAAAGGAATTGCAAATAAATCTAAAAAAGGAGAGATACTTGATATCTATTATCCATGTATTGAATTTGGCGAAAAGAAAATTTCTAACGAAATAATAAAATCTATAAATAGTTCTCAAGAGCTGGTTGAAATTAGTTGGAGTGATGAAGATTTAGAAAAACCAATAGAGAATGTTGAAGGAGCATATTTAAAATTACATTTATTATCAAATAAGTTTGTGCTGCCAAATTCAATTAATTTGGATGGTCTTTTTTCAAATATTCCTAACGTTGTCTGGACCAATCAAGGGCCTGTCTCGATAGACGAAATCGATAATAAGCTTCATGAATCTAAATTAAATGGTAATGATCTATATATTAAATCTATAGACAAATTTCCATGTCTTACTGACTATATAGTTCCTAAAAAGGTGAGAATTGCAGATGTTTCAAGAGTAAGATTGGGTGCATACCTTAGTGAGGGAACTACTGTGATGCATGAAGGTTTTGTAAATTTTAATGCTGGAACCCTTGGGAAAGCTATGATTGAGGGTAGAATTTCTGCAGGAGTAATAATTGGTAATAACTCTGATATTGGTGGTGGTGCAAGCACAATGGGAACTCTTTCCGGAGGCAATGATAAAAAAATATCTATAGGCGAGAACTGTCTTCTAGGAGCAAATTCTGGAATTGGAATATCTCTAGGTGATAACTGTACTGTGGAAGCTGGTTTGTATGTAACTGCTGGTACAAAAATAACTATGTTAGACAATGGTGTATCAAAGATAATGAAAGCGGTTGAATTATCAGGTATTTGTAATATTTTATATTATAGGAATTCAACAAACGGAAAAGTTATTGCAACAAGCAATAACAAAATATCCGATTTAAATAAAGAATTGCATTCAAATGATTGAACTTCTCCAAAAGCTTATTCAAATAAAATCTATATCGCCAAAAGATATGGGGTGCTTTAATTTAATTGAGATGGAATTAGAGAAACTAAACTTTAATTGTGAAAGAATTAATTATCAAAATGTAGAAAACTTATACGCAACTTTTGGTACTTCAGGAAAGTTATTTTGTTTTTTAGGTCATACAGATGTTGTACCAACAGGTCCTGAAGAAAAATGGAAATACCCACCCTTCTCAGCGACAATTGATGGAGACCTTCTGTATGGCAGAGGTACAGCTGATATGAAGGCACCTGTTTCAGCCTTCATAGAATCTGCAAAAGAATTCCTTAACCTAAAAGAGGAGCTTAACTTCAGATTAGCAATTTTACTTACCTCCAATGAAGAAGGAACTGCTAAAGATGGATTTATAGATAAAATTATAGATAGGATGATTCAAGACGATGAAATCATAGATTTTTGTCTTGTTGGTGAACCTACATCAAATGAAAAAGTTGCTGATTGCGTAAGAATTGGTAGAAGAGGTTCTCTTGGAGGTTTTCTAAAGATATATGGCAAGCAAGGACATGTGGCATATCCTGAAAAAGTTGTTAATCCAATTCTTTTGTCAGGCGACTTAATTTCCAAACTAAATAATAAAATTTGGGATGATGGGAATGCTGCTTTTGATCCTACAAGTTTTCAAATTTCAAATATTAAATCAGGTACTGGAGCTCATAATGTAGTTCCTGGAGAGCTCGAAATAATATTTAATTTTAGATTTTCTACAGAGTCTTCAGAAGAAAGCTTAAAGTCTGACTTTGAATCAATACTTAACGAACTGAATCTAAATTATGAATTAGATTGGGATTTAAATGGGAATCCATACTATACAGAAAATAATTTTTTTAAAAATATTGTGTCGGATTCTATCAAAGAAGTTACTGGATACTCTCCAGAACTTAATGCAAAAGGCGGGACTTCTGATGGAAGGTTTATAGCCAAAATGGGTACAGAAGTTATTGAATTAGGTCCTGTAAATAATTCAATTCATCAAATAGATGAACATGTAAAAATAAGCGAATTGTGGACGCTTAAAGATATCTATACAAAGATTCTTACAAATCTTAATCTGAATTCTTAGATTTAGCTTTTCTGTTATATTTTGTTTTATCCTTATGAGTTTTTGGCTTATGGAATTTATCCATATTTTTTTTAACTGGGTCTTTTTTTCCTTTAGCTTGCGCCATGCATTAATTTTTTAAGTATTGGGGTAAGAAGAACAAGTAATATTCCGCATCCAATTGCAATTAAACCAACATCAAGATAAACATCCATAAATGCTTGCTTTTGAACTAATGAGAAAGCCCCTTCAGCAACTTCAGTTCCTTCACTAGCAGTAGCTCTTGCAATAAGACCTGCCACATAGTTTCCTGCAGCCGATGCGAAAAACCACATACCCATCATAAATCCAACAATTCTTTGAGGTGATAGTTTTGTAACTGAAGATAAGCCTACAGGGGACAAACAAAGCTCGCCAAGTGTATGTAAAAAATAAATTAATACAATCCAGAATACGCCTGTTTGAAGACCTTCAGAAGATTGCATGCCATATACTAGCGCTAAAAAACCTAATCCAACAAATATAATTCCAATTGAGAACTTAATTGGTGTAGAAGGTTCCATGTTTCTTTTTGCAAGAGCTATCCATAAGAGAGCAAAAAGAGGAGCTATAGTAAAAATGAATCCAGCATTCAATGATTGAAACATAGATGCTGGAACTTCCCATCCAAAAATTACTCTATCGACACCTCTATCTGTAAGAATATTTAAGGATGAACCTGCTTGTTCAAATAAAGCCCAAAAAATTAAAGAAAATAATATTAATATTCCAACAACAATTAATCTATCTCTTTCCTCTGGCGGACATTTAAACAGTGCATACAATAACCAAGCTCCTATAAAGATCGCACCAAAGCCTCCTAATAATTGACCAACTAGTTGTGAATTTTGAACTAAGAACCAAGTTATTAAAACCATAAATACGCCTGAAACATATGCCCAGGTCTCATATGAGGCTCCATTGTAAATCTGTTTATATTTTTCTGAAGGGGGTTCCGCCAATCCCTCAAGATATTTTTGGCCCGTTAAAAATATAATTAAGCCGATCAACATTCCAATTCCTGCTGCTCCAAATCCATAAGCCCATCCGACTTTCTCTCCCAAGTAACCGCATAAAAGAGTAGCTGTAAAAGCTCCAATATTTATACCCATGTAGAAAATCGTAAATCCAGAGTCTCTTCTGGGGTCACCCTCCTTATATAAAGCACCAACCATTGTTGAAATATTAGGTTTCAAAAAGCCTACTCCAGATACAATTAAAGCTAAAGATAGATAAAAAATTTGCTCATTGCTTTCAATAGTCATTCCTAAATGACCTATCACTAAGAGTATTGCACCATAGGTTACTGCTTTTTTTGATCCTAAAATTTGGTCAGCAAGCATGCCTCCAAAAACGGGCATTATATAAACAAGTGAGGTATAGGCTCCATAAATTAAATAACTTGTAGCATCACTAAAATCCCAGTGTTTTGTTAAGTAAAGAATTAATAAAGCTCTCATTCCATAATATGAAAACCTTTCCCACATTTCTGTAGCAAAACAGATAAATAATCCTTTTGGATGTCCTAAAAATTCTGAGCTTGCATTCATATTTATTTATTTCCTCTAATAATTTAGTACTATACCAAAATGAACAATAAATCATATATTGTATTCCCTCTTCGAAGAATTGCAGCTAGCATCTACGACCTATTTCTTCTATTGGGAGTTTGGTTTTTAGTTGGCTCAATTGCCTTAGGTATAAAGTACTCTTTTACAGGAGAGGTTTCTTCTTTAAATCCAAATATTGGCATGTCTCTTGTAATCTTTAGTACATGGTTTTTTTATAGCTATTTTTGGTTAAATGGAGGAAAAACCCTTGGAATGGCAGTTTGGAAATTTGAAATATACAGTCTAGACAATAATAAAATAGGCTTAAAACATGTGTCTATAAGATTTTTTATTAATTTAGTTACTTTCTTACTTGCAGGAATACCATTGCTATTAATGTACGTTTCTAAAGAAAAACTTTCAATAAGTGATCATTTTTCAAGAACTTCCTATAGAAAAATTTAAATTTTTTGATAAGCTCTAATGCTCATAAAGAATAAGATTATAGAAGGAAGGATTACACCAAGATAAACTGGGAATCCATAGGATATAAATACTCCGATAGAAAGGTCTTGGAGTAATTTATAAATAAATGCTCCTATTACAGCAACTACAATTCGACCACCAGCAGTTGAATCGCGCAATGATGTAAATATTAACGATCCAAAATATATAATTAAGGCCATTATAGAAATTGGTATAAAAATTGTCCTGTAAAAAACTTTATCTAAATGCGCTTTAAATAAAACATCGTTCTCTAAAATGCTTTCTGAAAAAAATTTTTGGTATGAATGTATATTCTTAATGCCAAGATGATTGATATTTTTTAAAGCTACCTTTGATTGGATTGGAATAGTAAAAATCTCAGATTTAGTTTTCAGTGAATCATTAGCAAAATTTTTATATAAAGTATTATTAGAAAAGACAATCTTATTTTCAGATACCTTTGCTGAATTAGCTTTAGCGGTATAGACGATTTCATTATTATCAGTTTTTATAAACCTAACATTGAAAATATCATCATCAATAATATTTTCAAAACTTAAATAAGAGTTGTCTGACTTAATCCATGTTGTGTCTTTATTACTTGAGACATTTTTTTGAGATAAGATATTTTTATTAGCCTCTGAATTTAAATATATTTTCCTGAAACTAATTTCATCAAACGCTATTAACGGTATGGCCAACATTAGAGCGCCAATAGAACTTATGAAAATAATCTTCAAGGGAGATTCTCCAGCAGATCTTAATACATTTAGATTACCCTCTTGATGAGAAATTCCCAAGGCGAGTATTACGCCAAGCAAACATGCGCCTTCTAAAAATTGAATACAATTATGCGGCATCGAAAAAATAACATGCTTGAAAATAATAAAAATGTTGAACTGAGGCGAAATATTCTCTAACTCTGATATGAAAGTAAAAATTGAATCAAGCAACCCAAAAAATATTAATATAGTGAATGAGAAATAAAAAGATCGCTTAATTAAATATATGTTGAATATCTTTATCATCTGACAATCCATAGGAAGATCAAAGATGCTATTAGTAGCAATAAAATTTTAATAGAATTTTTCTTCTTAATAGTGGCTAGCAAATTTGAAGTATTATAAAAATTTGACTTAAAAATACTTAAAACACAGAAGCAAAAAAAGATAAAATGGACATACCAAATATAATATTGAGTCTTTTGTGAACTATCCTCAAAAGATTCCCTAGCTAAGATAAGCAAACTTAAATACAAAATATAGATGAATATAGCCGGCAACATCACTGACAGCCTTCCTTGGCGTGGCTCTACTTTGGAGAGATGCACACCCATTACTAAGAGTATAAAAATTGTTAATGGTATAGATATATTCCATTGCATCTGAGACACAGACGACTGAGATGAAAAATCAAATAATTTTGATAATGATAATTCTAAATTACTATCTTTATCTTCCTCAATTGGAAATTTTAATTGATCAAATTTAGAAATGATTGATGAATCTAATCCCCATATATCTCTATAAACCGAGCCATCTTGAAAGTTCAAATTAATTGATGGCTGTGACTTGTTTATATTCAATCTATCGGCAAGAATTAGAGATGAGGAGTTATTATTTGATATAAATAGTGCCACTCCACCAATTGAATCTTGATTTTTGCTATCAATGTACATAAATCCATCTACTTCTTTAAGAGAAAAAATATTTTTTGGTTTGATTGATTCTATTTGTTCATCGATTGTATCTATGGAGATTATTTCTCTTGACAGCTCTTTTGTATAAGGGGCTACATAGATACTTAAAATTAGGGTTATGAAAAAAAAGATTATTGACTGGGGTATTAGAAACTTAATAAGATCAATTTGAGAAATACCTCCTGAGAGATATCCATAAATCTCTCTTTCAGCATATAGCCTACTTATTGTAATAACTATACCTAGAAAAAATGATAGCGGAATTAATAATGTTATAAACTCAGGGAATCTTAAAACAACAATTTTATATATTAAATTAGGGTCTAATAACCCTTCTGAAGCCTGTTCAAAATATCCCACAAACCTTGATCCTACAACTAAAAAAAAGAAAATTAGCAGTATTCCTATTGTTGATTTTAGCACTTCAGCATTCAAGCTTTTTGAAAGAATATTCCTTTTATATATGCCTTGTGAAGTATGATGCATTACAATATTTATCTTATCAGTAAATACCATAACAGGAGAACTTAAATGGCATATAAAGTTTTAAATAATATTTCACTAAAAG
>MDSW01209156.1_pt1 | contig 19743 bp, 21 predicted proteins | sample 811171 | NCBI WGS metagenome assembly MDSW01 (sample SAMN05326641, study PRJNA326480) | marine metagenome | isolation source: seawater | place: Atlantic Ocean: North West | collected 2012 | reverse complement strand
TTTCTTCTTCTTCTGGATAAAATCTTATATTTTCTAGTAAAATAATTTTTTCTTTATTAATTTTAAATATATTTTCCTTATTTAAATTATAGATATCATTTTTTAATAGCTTTACCGGTATATTAATTTGTTTAGAGAGATTTTCACTGACAGGTTTTAAGGACAAATCTTTTAATACTTTACCTTTTGGTCTCCCAATATGAGATATTATTATTAATTTTGCATTATTTTCTATTAAGAATTTTATAGTTGGTATAATTTTATCTATTCTATGCGTATCTGTAATTTTTCCATTTTTTAGAGGGACATTTAGATCTAGTCTAACCAGAATAGTTTTATTTGATAGATTCTTCTGCTCAACTTCTAATATTGATTTCATTAAATTTTTTTAGATATAAATTTAACTAAATCGCACATTCTGTTAGAGAAACCCCATTCATTATCATACCATGCGGATATTTTCCCCATATTATTTCCTACAACATTAGTTAGGGACGCGTCTACTATTGCTGAATTTGAATTATGATTGAAATCGGTAGAGACTAGTTTTTCATTTGTGATGTCAAGTACTCCCTTTAAACTTCCTTTAGAAGACTTAAGTAAAGCACTATTTATTTTATCTACTGTTATATTATTTTTGGTACAAAAAACTAATTCTATTATTGATACATTGGGAGTAGGCACTCTCATTGCAATACCTTCGAGTTTACCTTTTAAATCAGGTATTATTTCTCCAATAGACTTAGAGGCACCAGTTGATGTTGGAACTATTGATTGAACTGCAGACCTTGCCCTTCTAGGGTCCTTATGTGAGTTATCCAATAATCTTTGATCAGTTGTAAAAGAGTGAATTGTAGTCATAAATCCTTTTTCAATGATAAAATTTTTGTTTAGCACATCAACAACAGGAGCAAGACAATTCGTTGTACATGATGCTGCAGAAATAATTTTATCTTCTATAGTGATTGTATTTTCGTTTACTCCATAAACTATTGTTTTATCTGATTGTTTGCATGGAGCAGAAACTATAACTTTTTTTGCACCATTTTTAATATGAGGTAATATTTTTTCTTTGGAATTAAACTTTCCAGTGCATTCCAAAACATAATCCACACCATATTTTTTCCAATTTATATCTTCCAATTTGGTATGTTGAGTGTAGGTAATTTTTTTATTTTTTATTCTTAAATAACTTTTATCAAATTTAATTTCACAGTTAAATTTTCCATGAATAGAGTCGTATTTTAATAATTGAGAAGCGGTTTCAGAGTTTGAACGATTATTTATATGTTTTATCTCAATATCTTTATAATTTTTTTCATATAAAGATCTTATTATCATTCTACCTATTCTTCCCAAACCATTAATACCAATTTTTATTGCCATATTATTTATCTAACATTATCTCTATTTGTTTAACTATATATTTACTTGTTAGGTAAAAGGAATCAAAAATATCTTTTTGAGGTGCACTTTTACCAAAATCGTTTATGCCAAAGGAAATTCCATTTTCACCCACATATTTTTTCCAAGGCTCTGTTAAGCCTGCTTCTATAGAAATTTTATATTTAGTTTCACTCATTATTTTTCTTTTATATTTTTCTGATTGAATATTAAATAATTCTAATGAAGGCACTGATACAACTTTTGAATAAATGTTTTGTGTGGCCAATTTATGGCTTACTTCTAAAGCTAAATTAACCTCCGATCCAGTCGCAAGAATAGTTAATTCTATTGTTTTGTTAGTTCTCAATATTTCGTACGCACCTGATGAACATTTATTTTCAGAATCATATTTTTTTCTTACTGGATTAATTTTTTGTCTGGATAGCGCAATAACACTTGGAGAATTGTAATCTGCTAAAGCAAGTTCCCAACATTCAAATGTTTCTATAGTATCAGCTGGTCTAAATACTTTTAAATTTGGTATAGATCTTAAGTTTGAAAGTTGTTCTATTGGTTGATGGGTTGGACCATCTTCACCAAGCCCGATAGAGTCGTGAGTCATAACGTAAATTACTCTTTGTTTCATTAAAGCAGATAGCCTTATAGAAGGCTTACAGTAATCACTAAAAATAAGAAAAGTACCACCATAAGGAATCAAATTACTATGTAGTGCTAGACCATTCATGATACCGCTCATTGCATGTTCTCTAACACCATAATGAATATAATTCCCGTTAAATTTTCCAGGTTTAATTATTTTATGACTATCTGTTTTTGTATTATTTGATCCTGAAAGATCTGCAGATCCCCCAATAAGTGTAGGTATTTTTTTTGCAAATGTGTTTAATATTTTTTGTGAAGATTTTCTTGTAGCCATAGGTTCCATTAAATTTATATAATTTTGTTTTTCTTCTTTTACAATTTTAGAAATTGTTTTGTTGTAATCTATATTTTTTAACTTTTTACCTTCAAGTCTTTCAGAACCTTTTTTTCCAATTTTTCTCCATTCATCTATTATACTTTTTGGAATTTCAAATGGTTTATGATTCCATTTTAATTTTTTTCTTACTAAATAGACTTCATCAATACCCAATGGACTTCCATGAACAGAAGCTGTTCCTGATTTATTTGGAGAACCGTACCCAATAATTGTTTTACATGAAATTGCTGATGGGATTTTTGATTTTTGAACTTTTTTTAAAGCTTTAAAAATTTGTTTTTCATTGTGACCATCAATTTCGATATAATTCCATCCGTAACTATTAAACCTTTTTCTAAAATTATCTGATGCAGTAAGATTGGTTGGTCCATCTATTGAAATAGAATTATTATCAAACAATAAAATTAAGTTTTTTAATTTTAAGTGTCCAGCTAAACTTAGGGCTTCGTGGCTTATTCCTTCCATTAAGCAACCATCTCCTGCCATTACATAAGTTTTATGATTTATAATTTTTTTACCTAATTTTTTTTTTAAAATTTCTTCTGCTATAGCAAATCCCACTGCATTTGCTATTCCTTGTCCTAGAGGACCTGTTGTTGTTTCAATTCCTGAATTAGGTGTATATTCTGGATGACCTGCACATATTGAATTTAATTGTCTAAAATTTTTAATATCGTTTAAAGAAATGCTCTTGTAGCCCGTTAGGTATAACAATGAATATAATAACATTGAGCCATGACCAGCAGATAATACAAATCTATCTCTATTTAAACAATTTGGATTGTTTGGATTAAATCTTAAAAAATCTTTAAAAAGAATCGTAGCAACATCAGCCATACCCATAGGTAATCCAGGATGTCCAGAATTAGCTTTTTCGACGGCATCAATCGCTAAAAACCTGATTGCATTTGACAGATCTTTATGTTGCTTCTTCAAAAATTATCCTATCTAGACTTAGATGATTCAATTTAATATTATAAACATATATATATGAAAACTCTTTACGAAAAAGGAAAAAAATTAAATGATGCACTAAAAAAATTGAATCAACTAAATCCTGATAATTCAAATTTAAAAGATACAATATCAAATTTAGATCAACAGAAGAATCAATTAGAAATTGAAAAAAAAGAATTAGAGGAAAAATATAAAGAACTTAAGCAAGAATATAATAATCTAAGGCAAAAAGTAGATAGATTTAATTTAGAAAAAGAAAAAGAGACTAAGAAAGAATTAGAATTTACAGAAAAAATAGATGAATTAAATCAAGAAACAGATATTTTGTTAGAAGAGATAGATAAATGGCAAATGTAAATATAAATTTTAATGGTAAAGAGTTTGTATTATCGTGTGAAGACGGACAAGAGGAACACCTGGAAGAGCTAGCTTCACATTTAAGCCAAAAGTTTAATAATTTAAAATCATCTTTAGGGAATATAGGAGAAAGCAAACTTTTACTTATTACATCTATAACAGTCATGGATGAATATTATGAGACTAAAAAAAAAATAGATCAAAAAATCGAGGAACTTAAAAATATTACTGAAAAATTTAAAGAACTTAAAGCGTTAGTATATGACTATAAAGAAAATAAAGAAAGAGAAATAAATGAACTCAATAGAGAATTGTCAGAAATAAAAACAGATATAGATAGAAGTAAAGAAGACTATGAAAAAATTATAGACAATGCTACAGATAAAATTGAAAGTTTTCTTAAAAAAGCTTCCTTAGAAAGTCCAATTCAATAAGTTGTGATAAAATCAAGAATAAGAAAAAAAATTCTTAAGTTAAGAGAAAAAAATCAATTAAAAAATAATAAGATTAATTTTTCATTACTAATTTCTATTTTAAAAAAAAATTATAAAAAAGCTTTTACCGTGGGGGGATATTTTCCTGTAAATCATGAAATTAGTGATCTAGAAATTTTGAAAGAATTAATAAAAAGAAAAATCAAAGTTTCATTGCCAGTTATAGGTAAAAAAAAGGATATGAATTTTTATAATTGGTCATTTAGCGAACCATTAAAAATAAATTTATACGGTATTCCAGAACCAATTAATTCAAAAATTATTATACCAGATGTTATTTTGGTGCCACTTGTAGCCTATGATAATAAATTATTCAGGATAGGTTATGGAGGTGGTTTTTATGACAGGTACATAGCAAAAGTTCAAAAAAAAAATAAGCTGTTAACAGTAGGATTGGCTTATTCTTTTCAAAAAATTAATAAAGTTCCAGCAAACAAATATGATAAGAAGTTAAATATAATAATGACAGAAAAAAATATTTTAAAATGAGAATTTTCTTTTTGGGTGATATAGTGGGAAGGTCTGGTTGTAGCGCAATCAAAAAAAATTTACCAAACATAATTAAACAAAAAAAAATTGATTTTGTTATAGTAAATGGAGAAAACGCTGCGAATGAAGGAGTTGGTATTACTGAAGAAATTTCTAAGGATCTTTTTAATAGTGGAGTAAATGTAATAACAACTGGAAATCATGTTTGGGATCAAAAAGAGGCTATGCAATATATTGAAAAAGAGGAAAAACTTTTACGACCTGAAAACTTATTTCATCCATCCCCAGGAAAAGGTTTTGGAATTTATAGTTTAAAAAATGGAATGAAAATTGGAGTATTAAATTTAATGGGAAATATTTTTATGAAAAAATCAGATGACGTATTTAAATGTGCAAGTAAATTTTTAGAAAAAAACATTTTAAAAAAAAATTATGATTTTTTAGTTGTAGATTTTCATGGAGAAATTACCAGTGAGAAAATGGCAATCGGACATTTTTTTGATGGTAAGGCAACTTTAGTTGTTGGGACACATACCCATGTACCTACTCACGATGCAAGAATTTTAAATTTTGGAACAGCATATCAAACAGATGCAGGAATGTGTGGTGATTATAATTCTGTTATTGGAATGGATAAAGATAATTCAATAAATCGTTTTATGAAAAAGGATTCAATAAAACATTTTCCTTCAGAGGGGGGAGCAGCACTTTGTGGAGTGATTGTTGAAGCCATTAATGAAAATGGTCTAGCAAATAAAGTTGAACACTTTATATTTGGTGAAAATCTAATAAATACAAATTAATTTATGGCTGGACATTCTCATTGGGCAGGTATTAAACATAAAAAAGGAAGAGCAGATAAATTAAGATCAAATTTATTTTCTAAATTATCTAAAGAAATAACTGTTGCAGCAAAATTAGGAGATAAAGATCCTACAATGAACCCTAGATTGAGATCCGCTATACAAGCGGCAAGGTCTGCAAATATGCCAAAAAATAATATTGAACGTGCTATAGATAAATCTGAAATTAATTCCGACACCAATTATGAAAGTATAAGATATGAGGGTTTTGGACCAAAGAGAATTGCTGTAATTGTAGAAACTCTTACAAACAATAAAAATAGGACTGCCTCTAATATTAGAACGATATTTCAAAAGAATGGAGGGAGTTTAGGTACTCAAGGGTCAGCATCTCATAATTTTAGACAAATGGGAGTAATTAAAATAGAAAAAAAAGAAATATCAGAAGAAAAAATTTTTGAATTAGCTACTGAATCTGGTGCAGATGAGTGCATTTCAAATGAAATAAATCATACAATATATTGTAAAAAAGATAATATTTATTCTGTAAAAAATATATTAGAAAATAATATAAGTAATTTTTTATCTACAGAGATTGAATGGGTTCCTTTTAATTATGTTGAGGTTTCTATGGATGAAAGAAATGAAGTAATTAAATTTTTAGAATCATTAGATGATGATGACGATGTTCAAAATATTTATAGTAATATTAAAATATAAAAAATGTTTATAATAGGTGTCGATCCAGGGATAACAGGTGCGATCTGTTTTTTTAAAAACGGAGAAATATTCGACGTAATTGAAATGCCTAGTATGGCCGAAGGAAAAAAAAATAAAAGACAAATCAATGGTCCCCAAATTTATAATGAAATACTTCAAAGGATTGAGGGAATGAACAAAAAGGAAATTGCTGTAGTAATCGAGCAGGTATCGGCAATGCCAGGCCAAGGAGTAACAAGCATGTTCAACTTTGGTCAATCTTTTGGGGTTTTAAAAGGTATATGTTCTGCAATGCAGCTACCAGTGCACTTCGTAAGGCCTGCAAAATGGAAGAAATATTTTAATTTAATAAAGACCGAAAAAGATGCCAGCAGAACAAAAGTTATTGAAATCTTCCCATATATTTCGTCAAAACTATCAAAAAAAAAAGATTCTAACAAAGCAGATGCGATTTTAATTGCTAGTTTTTTTTATAATACTTACCAAAAAGTCGAGTAAACCTTACAATTATATAAGTCAAATTGATGACACATTTTAGTGTGAATAAGCTTATATGGAAGCAGATATAACATCACAAGCTGTTGGACTAGCTAGCAGTGCAGATTTTTCAATAATGAATTTATTTATAAGAGCAGATGTAATTGTTAAATCAGTAATTATCATTTTAATAGCAGCTTCAGTTTATTCGTGGGCAATAATAATTGATAAAATAAGGTTATTTAAAAAAATTAATAATACATCAGAAGAATTTGAAGAAAAATTTTGGAAGTCAAGATCTGCAGAATCATTTTACAATAGTCTACCAACAAATATAGAAGATCCAATGGCCAATGTTTTTAAAGGCTCAATGCAAGTTGTGATGAAAACAAGATCTAAATCAAATTTACCAGAAAAACTTCAAAGTGTATTAGAAGTAAATATTGAAAAACAAATGAATATAATTGAAAAAAATTATACATTTTTAGCAACAGTTGGGTCTACAGCACCTTTCATAGGACTTTTTGGAACTGTCTGGGGTATAATGAATTCTTTTCAATCTATAGCCATTTCAAGAAATACAAGTTTAGCTATAGTTGCACCAGGAATAGCTGAAGCTTTATTTGCTACAGCTCTGGGTCTTCTTGCGGCAATTCCAGCTGTAGTAGCCTATAATAAATTTAGTAGCGACTCTAGAAAATATTCTCAAAGATTAGAAAATTTTTCAAAAAGATTTATTTCTATAATTTAAGATGGCATTCAATTTAAAGAGAAATAATAATAGGGAGCCGATGAGTGAAATAAATGTTACCCCATTCGTAGATGTTATGTTAGTTCTATTAATAATTTTTATGGTTACAGCACCTCTTTTAACAGTAGGAGTGCAGGTTGATTTACCAGAAAGTTCAGCAGATTCATTGCCTGAAGAGCAAGAACCTTTAACATTAACTATAAATTCAAAAGGTGAAATATTTATTCAAGAAACCAAAGTGGAGTACGAAAAAATTATAGCAAAAATTTTAGCAGTATCAAAGAATAGAACTGATACTAGAATATATGTAAGAGGAGACAAAACAATTAATTACGGAAGAGTACTTGAAATTATGGGGATGTTGTCAGGGTCTGGATTTACAAAAGTTGCTCTTATTTCAGAACCGTACAAAGAAAGATAAATAAGTGTATAAGAATATTATACTTTCATCGACTATACACGTTATGGTAATTATATTAGCTACTTTAAGCCTACCTTTTTTGGCAAAAAAACCTATAGACCTTCCACCAATTATATCTGTGGAATTAATTCAAATAACAGATAAAACAAATATACCTTTTGCCCCAAAGGCAAAAAAGATTATAGAAAAGGTAAAAAAAAAAAGAAAAGCTAGTATCAGAACAAGCACCTCCCAAGAAAATTAAAAAAGAAAAACCAGATGCAATACCTTTGCCAGATGAGAAGCCAGAATTAGTAAAAAAAATAGAGGATAAAAAACAAAATCCAGAAAAAATTGATACTGAAATTAAACAAGTATCTGAATTTGAAAAAAAAGAGATGTTTGACCCCAATGCAATAGCTGCACTAATAGATAAATCTAAAGAATTACAAGCAGAAACAAATGTTAAATTAAACAAAACTACTCAATCTCAAGATAAAAATATGGATATTTCGGGTTTAACATTAAGCGAAGAAGATGCTTTAAAAGCCCAAATATTTGGTTGCTGGAGTATACCTTTAGGATTACCATATAATGAAAATTTACTTGTAAGAATTAAACTTAAATTAAAACCAGATGGATCAGTCATTAAGACAGAAATAATGGATCATGCGCGAATGAATAAACCTGGACAAGGTTTTTATAAAGTGTTAGCTGAAAGTGCTTTAAGAGCAGTTAAATTATGCCAACCATTGAGAGTTCCAACCACAGGTTATGAAAGATGGAAAGATTTACAGCTAAATTTTGATGCAAGAGAAATGTTAGAAGGTTAGTAAAAATGAAAAAGATATTATTATTTATTATTGTATTTTTATTTTCATCAAAATCATTTGCCTTAATAACTGTGGATATAACAAGAGGAAATTTAAATCCGTTACCAGTGGCGGTATCTCCAATTTCTTCAGATAAAAACACAAATAACGCTTTGGAAAAAGAATTAGATATAAAAAACCTAGGTTTAGAAATATCTAAAGTAATAGAAAATAACTTAAAAACGACAGGACTATTTAATCCATTAAACAAAGATGCTTTTTTACAAAAACCAGATATTGCACATGTAAAACCTAGATTTGAAGATTGGTCATTAATAAAAGCACAAGCTTTAATCACTGGAAAAGTAGAATTAAATGATAAAAAACTAAGAGTAGAATTTAGACTATGGGACGTTCTCGCAGGTAAAGAAATGCTAGCTTTGGCATTTACAACTGTACCTAAAAACTGGAGAAGGGTCGGCCATATAATTACAGATAAAGTCTATGAAAGGTTAACTGGTGAAAAAGGATACTTTGATACAAGAATAATTTATGTTGCTGAAGAAGGGCCAAAAACAAAGAGAATAAAAAAATTAGCTATAATGGACCAGGATGGATTTAATACTAAATATCTAACTTTAGGAAATGAACTTGTTTTAACTCCTAGATTTAATCCTACAAATCAGATGGTAACTTATTTGTCTTATTTTAAAAACTTACCAAGAGTTTATCTTTTAGATATTGAAACTGGAATTCAAGAAGTAGTTGGAGATTTTCCTGGCATGACTTTTGCGCCAAGATTTTCTCCTGATGGAAAAAAAATAATAATGAGTTTTGCAAAAGATGGTAATTCAGATATTTATACTATGGATTTAGAAAATAGAATTGTTGAAAAAATTACAAACCATCCTGCAATTGATACTTCTCCCTCATATTCTCCAAATGGTAAATATGTGACCTTCAATTCAGATAGAAGTGGATATCAACAAATTTATGTGATGAAAAGCGATGGTTCAAAAGTAAGAAGAATTTCATTTGGAAAAGGTCTTTATGGAACACCTGTATGGTCGCCTAGAGGAGATTTAATTGCATTTACTAAACTACACAAGGGAAAGTTTTATATTGGTGTTATGAGAACAGATGGAAAAGGTGAGAGATTATTAACTGAAAATTATTATCAGGAAGCTCCATCATGGTCACCTAATGGCAGAGTATTAATTTTTTATAGAGAAACAAAATCAGATGATAAAGGAGAAGGCTTTACTGCCAAGCTTTGGTCCATCGACCTTACTGGTTATAACGAAAGATTGGTTAATACCGAAACAGATGCATCTGACCCATCTTGGTCGTCTTTATTAAGCAATTAACTAAATTATCTCTAAAAAACAATAAATAGTGTTGCTTTTTAAGCTTGAAAGATCTATTTAGTTGTGAAAAAGTTCAATAAAAAGATTTAAGGAGCAGTAATGATTTTAAGTAAATTTTATAAAAACATATTTTTAGTGACGTTGTTAAGCTTAGTTTTAACAGCTTGTGCGACGCAAAAAAAAGCAGTCGGACCAGACATGCAAGGCGATGTATATACTGGAACTGATACTGTTAAATATTTAGCGGATGGTGTTGCAGATAGAGTTTTCTTTGCAACTAATGAGTCAATATTAACAACTAGATCAAGAGAAACTTTAAGAAAACAAGCTGCTTGGTTAAGAAAAAATTCAGATGTAAATGTAGTTTTAGAAGGTCATGCAGATGAAAGAGGTACTAGAGAGTACAACTTGGCTTTAGGAGAAAGAAGAGCTAACGCTGCAAAAGATTACCTAATGACTTATGGAATTTCATCAAATAGAATTTCTGTAATCAGCTATGGAAAAGAAAGACCGGTAGATTCAGGATCTAATCCATTGTCTTGGTCAAAAAATAGAAGATCAGTAACAGTTAAAGCAAATTAACATTATTAATAAAGAAAGACCTTAATACTTTTGAAGTATTAGGGTCTTTTTTTTGCCATCATTATAATTACAAATCAATTAAATGTTTTATTTTAAAAGAATTGTATTTAGTTTTTATTTATTAATTTCTATTTTATTTACAGTAAATGCTTACTCTGAAACTAATGAAATTAGCACTATTTTAGAAACTATTCAAAAAGATTTAAAAACTTTGGAGAAGGCAGTATATTCAGACAGTTTTTCTGTTAGCAATAACGAAACCGACTCAAGTCAAAGTTTAAATAGTAATTCAGAAGATGTGTTGACTAGACATTTATTAAAGCTATCAGAGATAGAAAAACAATTTCAAGAACTCACTAATAAGTTTGAAGAAATAAATTTTAAATTAGATAAACTTTCTACAAGATTATCAAAAGTTCAAGCAGATAACCAATTAAGATTTCAACAGCTGGAAACTAAATCAAGTGTAATAAATCAAAGTACCAATAATCAAATTTCTTCTTCAGATAACAACAGTGAAAAAATTTTACCAGGATCGTCAGAGCCTCAAGACCTAGGTTCAATATCTTATAAAGACACAGAAACAAATTTAGAAAATCAACAAACCCAATCTATAGACACAACATCTTTAGTAGTTACCGAAACTTTTGAATCTGAAGAAAAAATATTACCTGAGACTACTCCAAAAAAACAATATGATTTTGCAACAAGTTTTTTAAAAGTTGGCGATTATAACACTGCAGAAAGAGCATTTAGAGAATTTGTTTTAACAAATCCAGAACATGACTTAGCAGGTTCTGCACAATATTGGTATGCAGAGACATTTAGAATTAGACAATTATATACTGATGCTGCGTCAGCTTACTTAGAAGGATATCAAAAATATCCAAAAAGCGAAAAGGCTCCTATAAATTTATTAAAACTTGGAGTATCATTAGTTCAGATTGGAGAAAAAGATCAAGGTTGTTTAATGATTTCAGGAGTTACAAAAGAATATCCTGAAGCTAATCAATCTGTTCTTCAAAAAGCTAAATATGAAGAAAAAAAGTTTGAGTGTAAAAAAAATAATTCATAAAAATTTAGTTAATAATTTAAAAAAACCTAAAATAAAACTTGTTTATAGTGAATTTAAAAAGCCACTAAATTCAAAAAAATTAGCAGTTGCTGTATCAGGCGGAGCTGACAGTTTAGCACTAGCTTATTTAGCAAAATGTTATTCAATATTAAATAAGGTAAAAATAAAATTTTATCATTTAGATCATAAATTAAGACATAATTCTGGGGAAGAAGCTAAATTATTAAAATATAAATTAAAAAAGTTTGATATAAATTGCAAAATTCTAGTTTGGAAGGGAAAAAAACCTAATTCAAATATACAATCTATTGCTAGAGAAAATAGATATAAATTAATTATCAAAGAAAGTATTAAAGATAGGATTAATACAATTTTAGTTGCGCATCATATTGAAGATTTATATGAAAGCTTTCTTTTAAGATTATTAAGAGGGTCTGGATTAAAAGGCTTAGCTTCATTTAGTGCACTTAACACAAAAGCAAAACATAATTTAAATATTAATATTTTAAGACCATTAATTGGTCAGAGTAAAAATGATTTACTTTATATTGTAAAAAATACATTTAACTTTTATTTAAAAGATCCCTCTAATGAAAATAAATATTTTAAAAGAATTAGAATTAGACAATTAATTAATAATTTAAAAAAAGAGGGATTAAATGAAAAAAAATTGAAAATGACAATTAAAAATTTATCAGATTCAAATATAACAATTGATCATTATGTTAAAGAAAATATGAGATTAAACTCAAACTTATCAATATCTAATAATAAAATTAAATGTATGATAAGAAATGAATTTTTTGAACAACCGAATGAAGTAACATTTAGGTCGTTCGGAGAAATTTTAAAAAAAATAAGTGGCAAATATTACTCACCAAGGGGCAAAAGTATTTCAAACGTTCTAAATAGAATAAAATCAAAAAAACTAAATAAGATGACTTTATCAGGATGTATTATTGAAAAATTGAACAATTCATGGATTATTTATGCAGAAAAAAGCAAAAAAAATTAAAAATGTCACAATTTGACACTTGTTTAATATAGAATAATTCTTAATTTATACTTATGAATTTTAAAAATTTAATTATGTGGGTCATAATTGTCTTTCTGACAATAGGTTTATATAATATGTTTAAATCACCTCAAAACTCTGTAAATCAAAAAAACGATATTATATTTTCAGAATTTTTATCAGAAGTTGAAAATGGAAGAGTTGTTCAAGTAGAAATACAAGGCAACAATATTAATGGAATAATGTCAGATGGAAAAAAATTTTCTACTTATTCACCTAATGATCCAAACTTAATTGAAAAACTTTCTGAAAGAGGAGTTAGTATTTCTGCGGCGCCAACCGATGAAAAAATGCCTTCACTACTTGGAGTTCTATTATCATGGTTTCCAATGTTATTATTAATTGCAGTTTGGATATTTTTTATGAGACAGATGCAAGGAGGAAAAGGTGGGGCCATGGGCTTTGGAAGATCAAAAGCAAAAATGATGAATGAATTAAAAGGAAAAGTAACTTTCAATGATGTTGCAGGAGTAGAAGAAGCAAAAGAAGAAGTAGAAGAAGTCGTAGAATTTTTAAGAGATCCTAAAAAATTTAGTAGATTGGGAGGAAAAATTCCAAGAGGCTGTCTATTAGTTGGTCCTCCAGGAACTGGTAAAACATTGTTAGCCAGAGCTATTGCAGGAGAAGCGGGAGTTCCTTTTTTTACAATATCAGGATCAGATTTTGTTGAAATGTTTGTTGGAGTAGGTGCATCAAGAGTAAGAGATATGTTTGAGCAAGGAAAAAAACATTCTCCATGTATAATATTTATTGATGAGATAGATGCGGTTGGAAGAAGTAGAGGCGCAGGTCTTGGCGGTGGAAATGATGAAAGAGAACAAACATTAAACCAGTTATTAGTTGAAATGGATGGATTTGATACCAATGAAGGTGTTATTATAATTGCAGCTACGAACAGGCCAGATGTTTTAGACCCAGCTTTATTAAGACCTGGAAGATTTGATAGACAGGTTGTAGTTTCGCTTCCAGATATCATCGGTAGAGAGAAAATATTAAAAGTGCATTCAAAAAAAATCACGATGGCATCAGATATAAATTTAAGGACTGTAGCTAGAGGAACACCTGGATTTTCTGGAGCCGATTTAGCAAATTTAGTAAATGAATCTGCTCTTTTAGCTGCAAGAAAAAATAAAAGATTAGTTACGAACCAGGAATTTGAAGAGGCAAAAGATAAGGTGATGATGGGTGCAGAAAGAAGATCAATGGTAATGACAGAAGATGAAAAAAAATTAACTGCATACCACGAAGCAGGACATGCAATCGTAACCATTAACGAAAAAGCAGCCTACCCAATTCACAAAGCTACAATTATTCCTAGGGGAAGAGCACTTGGAATGGTTATGCAATTACCTGAAAAAGATGAAGTATCTCAAACTAGAGAACAATTACACGCTCAAATGGCAATAGCAATGGGTGGAAGAGTAGCTGAAGAAATTATATTTGGGGAAGATAAAGTAACTACTGGAGCATCAAGCGATATTGAACAAGCAACAAAAAGAGCTAGAGCAATGGTTATGAGAGCAGGATTAAGTAAAGAATTAGGCCCAGTTGCTTATGGTGAAAACGAGGAAGAAGTTTTTCTAGGACGATCAGTTGCTAGACAGCAAAATATGTCAGAGGAAACAGCGAAAAAAGTTGATGCTGAAATTAGAAAATTTGTTGAAAAAGGATACGAAAGAGCAAAAACTATACTAAACGAAAAAATTGAAGACTTACATAAATTAGCTAAAGCTTTATTAACTTATGAAACTCTTACTGGTAGTGAGATAGAGGATTTAATTAATAAAAATATTTATCCATCAAATAAAGAAGATTTAAAAGTTGAGGAAAAAGAACAAAGCTCAGCATTAGGATCAATTGGATTAAAACCAAAAATAGTTCATTAATTTATAATGCAGAAATATTACACAAGAGCGTGTAATTTTTACTACGGAAAAAATTCAGAACTTAAAGTAAAAAATAAACTTTCGCTACCACTAAATGGTGACAATAATATTTCTTTTGACCATTTAGAAATTATCACAAGAAAATATAAAAAAAAAATTCATATCAAAGATATCAACAAACAAAATAAAACTATTAAAAAAAATTTAAAAGAAGATTTAAAAATTTTATTAAAAAAAAAAAAATTTAAAAATTTTAATTTAAAAAAAATACCAATATTAATGGGAGTTATAAATTTAACACCTGACAGCTTTTCTGATGGTGGAAAATATAATAAAAATAACAAATCTTTTCATCATGCAAAATATTTAATTAAAAAAGGCTGCAAGATTTTAGATATTGGTGGTGAATCTACAAGACCCGGTTCTAATGAAGTTAAAAAACAAAAAGAATGGAAAAGAATTGTCAAAACAATAAAAAAAATAAATAAATTAAATCAATTTATTTCTATAGATACAAGAAAAAGCTGGATAATGGAAAAAGCGATAAAATTAAATGTGAATATGATTAATGATGTGTCAGGGCTTAACCATGATTCTAATACTATAAATATTTTAAAAAAAACTAATATTCCTTTTGTAATTCATCATATGCAAAGAAACCCAAAAATTATGCAAAAAAATCCTTTATATAAAAATGTCGTTTTGGATATATATGATTTTTTTGATAAAACTATTCGTAAAATAAGAGCAAAAGGTATTAAACATAAAAATATTATTTTAGACCCGGGTATAGGATTTGGTAAAAACTTGAAACATAATATTACCCTAATAAGCAATATTTCTATTTTTCACTCGCTGGGATTTCCTATATTATTAGGAGTTTCTAGAAAAAGATTCATTAAAGATTTATCTGGAGAAAATGATAGTAAAGAAAGGATAGGTGGAACTATATCATCAAATTTGTTTGCATTAATGCAAGGTGTTCAGTTTTTAAGAGTCCATGATGTAAATGAAGTAAATCAAAGTATAAAAGTTTTTAAATCTTTAAATTTTAAATAATGTTAAAAAAATACTTCGGGACTGATGGAATAAGAGGAAAAGTAAATCAAGGAAATATTAATGGAGAAATGTTTTTTAAATTTGGTTTAGCTGCCGGAACATACTTTAAAAATTTAAAAAAAAATAAACAAATAGCAATTATTGCGAAAGATACTAGATTGTCAGGTTATACCCTGGAACCAGCTTTAGTTTCTGGTCTCGCATCAGCAGGCATGCATGTTTTTACTTTGGGACCTTTACCAACTAATGGACTGGCAATGTTAACAAAAAAAATGAGAGCTAATATGGGAATTATGATTACAGCTTCTCATAACCCCTACTATGACAATGGATTAAAATTGTTTGGACCTGATGGTCTAAAACTTTCTGATAAAATTGAGAAAAAAATCGAAAAATTAATAGACTCAAAAATTGTAAAAAATTTATCTAGGCCAGAAGTTCTTGGGAGAGTAAAAAGATTAGAGGATGCTAACGAAACATATATTGAAATATTAAAAAAAAACTTTCCAAAAAAATTTAGTTTAAAAGGAATAAAGATCGCAATAGATTGCGCAAATGGAGCGGCTTATAAGTCAGGACCAAAACTTTTTAAATCATTAGGTGCAAAAGTTTACAACATCGGAACTTCTCCAAACGGATTGAATATCAATCAAAAATGTGGCTCAACCTTCCCAAAAAAAATCAAAAATTTAGTCAAAAAACATCGAGTAAATCTAGGCATATCTTTAGATGGAGATGCTGACAGGATAATTTTATGCGATGAAAAGGGAAAAATAATTGATGGAGATCAAATAATTGCAATGCTGGCCAATAGATGGAAAAGAAAAAAAATACTTAAAGGTGGAGTGATTGGGACATTAATGTCAAATTATGGTTTAGAAAAATATTTTAAAAATAAAAAAATTAAATTCATTAGAGCTAATGTTGGAGATAGATTTGTGAAGGAAAAAATGCAAAAAAATAATTTTAATTTGGGTGGAGAACAGTCTGGACACATAATCCTTGGTAAATTTGCTACAACTGGAGATGGTTTACTTGTAGCTTTAGAGGTTTTATTTTCGATGAGAAAAGGAAAAAAAGCTAGCGACTTATTCAATATGTTTAAACCAACACCTCAAGTTTTAGAAAATATAGCAGTTAAAGATAAATTAATTATCAATTCTAAAAAATGTAAAAAAGCAATTAGGCTGGCATCAAAATTAATTAAAAATAATGGCAGGATGCTCGTGCGTAAGTCAGGAACTGAGCCAAAAATTAGAATTATGGGCGAGTCAGAAAATAAAGTATTATTATTTAAATGTATAAATTTAGTTAAAAGGTCTATTAAATAAATTGAAACCTAAATCCAAAGTACTAGTTATCGCTGGCTCAGATTCCTCAGGAGGTGCTGGCATTCAAGCAGATATAAAAACTATTACTTCACTAGGATCGTATGCAATGACAGCAGTTACAGCCATTACCTCTCAAAATACGCAAGGTGTAAAATCTATATTCTCTGTTCCTGCAGCAGATATATCAAAACAAATTGAATTTACTTCCAAAGATATAAAGCCCGATGCAATTAAAATTGGAATGCTACACTCTAAAGGTATTATTAAATCGGTTTTAAAATCTTTAAAAAAAATAAATGCAAAAAAAATAATTTTAGATCCTGTAATGGTTGCAAAAGGAGGAACAAGATTAATTAATACCCAGAGTATAAAGATACTTAAATTAAATCTTATAAAAAAAGTATCTTTAATAACCCCAAATATTCCTGAGGCTGAAATTTTAACTAATACAAAAATAAATACTTTAGAAGATATGATTAAATCTGGAAAAATATTACTAATGCTGGGAGCTAAAAATGTTTTAATTAAAGGTGGTCATTTGAAATCAAATATAATGCAAGATGTTTTATTATATGGAAAAAAAATTTCAATATTTAGAAATAAAAAAATAAAAACAAAAAATACTCATGGTACGGGATGTACTTTATCAAGTGCCATAGCTACATATTATTCATGTGGAAAAACATTAAACACATCTTGTTATATGGCAATTAAGTATGTTAACCATGCAATAAAAACAGGACCAAGTTATGGAAAAGGCCACGGACCAATAAACCATTTGAATATAATAAACATAGATAAAAATTTTAAATGAGAAATATAGTTGTAGTAGGATCACAATGGGGAGATGAAGGAAAGGGAAAAATTGTAGATTGGCTATCAAGTGAAGCAGATGTAATAGTAAGATTTCAAGGAGGACACAACGCAGGGCACACTTTAGTTATTGATGGCGTTACATATAAATTAAGATTATTACCTTCTGGAATAGTTAGAAAAAATAAAATTTCTATAATAGGTAATGGTGTTGTAATTGATCCTTGGGCATTAGTTGAAGAAATTGATGAAATAAATTCAAAAGGTGTAGAAGTTACAAAAAATAATTTAATAATTTCAGAATCTGCAAATTTAATTTTACCTTTTCATAGAGAAATTGATGAAATTAGAGAAGATGCTGCAGGAAAATCTAAAATAGGTACAACAAGAAGGGGCATTGGTCCTGCCTATGAAGACAAAGTAGGCAGAAGGTCAGTTAGAGTAATGGATTTAGCTTCAGAAAAGAGTATTGATGAAAGATTAGACTCAGCTCTTTTTTATCACAATCTAATAAGAAAGGGTCTTGGAAAAGAAATTTTTCAAAAAGATAAAATTAAAAAAGACTTAATTGAAATAGCTCCAAAAATATTAAAATTTTCACAAGCAGTTTGGAAAAAAATTGATGAATTTAAATTAGAAAAAAAAAAAATTTTGTTTGAGGGTGCCCAAGGCATATTGCTTGATGTTGACCATGGAACCTATCCATTTGTTACATCATCCAACACAGTTGCTTCATCCGCAGCTACAGGATCTGGTTGTGGTCCAAATTCTATTGATTATATTTTAGGAATTACTAAAGCATACACAACTAGAGTTGGGGAAGGTCCTTTTCCTACAGAATTAAATGATGCCGTAGGGGAGGCACTTGCAAATAAAGGAAAAGAATTTGGGACAGTTACTAGTCGAAAAAGAAGATGTGGATGGTTTGATGGAGTACTTGTTAAACAAACCATAAAAATTTCTGGAATTAATGGAATTGCTTTAACTAAACTAGATGTTCTAGATGAATTAGACGAAATTAAAATGTGTATTGCTTATAAACTTAATGGTAACGAAATTGGTTATCTTCCTGCTTCTGCAGAAGAACAATTTAAAGTAAAGCCTATTTATAAAATTTTTAAAGGTTGGAAAACTTCAACGAAAGGTATTAAAAATTTTGGTGACCTTCCTAATAATGCTAAAATTTATATAAAGGAATTAGAAGCTTTCTTGGAAACTAAGGTGTCTAGTATTTCTACAAGTCCAGAAAGAAAAGATACTATATTAATTGAAGATCCTTTTAAGATTTAATTTACTGGTAAAAGATTTTTTGATTTAGCAGAATTTAACATATGTTTCTGTAATTTTTCAAAAGCTTTATTTTCAATTTGTCTTATTCTTTCTCTACTAATTTTATATTTTTTACTTAAATCTTCTAGTGTAAGAGGTTCATCGCTTAGTCTTCTAGAGTATAAAATTTCTCTTTCTCTACCATTTAATATTTTAATAGAGTCTTGCAAGAGATCTTTTCTTTTCTCCATCTCCTCTTTTTGAGCAAATTTTAGTTCTTGATCCATTTCATTATCTACAATCCAATCTTGCCATTGATCCCCATCTTCTCCAATTGGAGCATTCAAAGAATGTTCTTTTCCACTAAGTCTTCTATTCATCGAAACCACTTCATCCTTGCTCACAGAAAGCTTTTGAGCTATTTCATTTGCATGTTCATCTTTTAGATCACCTTCAGAACGAGGAGCTATTTGATTCTTAATTTTTTTCAAATTAAAAAATAATTTTTTCTGGGCTGTTGTTGTTCCTATTTTTACAAGGCTCCAAGATCTTAAAATATATTCTTGAATAGAAGCTTTAATCCACCACATTGCATAAGTTGCTAATCTAAAACCTTTTTCAGGTTCAAATTTTTTTACTG
>MDSW01196311.1_pt1 | contig 19748 bp, 8 predicted proteins | sample 811171 | NCBI WGS metagenome assembly MDSW01 (sample SAMN05326641, study PRJNA326480) | marine metagenome | isolation source: seawater | place: Atlantic Ocean: North West | collected 2012 | reverse complement strand
CGCGCGAACGGCTGTCCGTGGGACGAGATGACTTGCGTCTGTGCCGAGAGAGAACGTAACCTGGAGGTGCTACAGTGGGCGCGAGCGAACGGCGCTCCGTGAGACGAGTCAGGTAGGACGACGCGCTCTTCTGTAGGCCAACACGAATACGACGCGGAGTTTGTAACGCGAACGAACGACACGACTATTCACTCTTCGTCCACCGCGGGTATGAACAGCGGCTCGCGCCCGCCCCCGAGCACCGCCGCGAGCTGCGCCTCCCTCGGAACCGGCGGCGGCGTCTTCGCGTCCCCCGCCGTCCCCCCGAACCGCGGTCCCGGCGGCGGCGGCGGCGGCGTGAACACCAGCCTCGGCGGCGTGACCGGCGCCTCCCGCCTCCTCCGCCGCTCCCTCTCCGCGTCCGCCTCCGCGAGCCTCCGCTCCAGCGCGAGCTCCGCGAGCGCGGTGTCCCTCGCGGCGGTCGCCCTGGACAGCTCCGCCTCCGCGGTGGCGGCGCGCGCGTCCGCTTCGTCGACGCGGAGCTTCAGCTCGTCGTTCTCCATTCTCAGCGCCCCGACTTCGTCCTCGTGCGCCGCGCGCGTCTCCGCCGCGGCGCGCTCCCATCGCTCGCACAGCGCCGCGACGCGCGCGTCTCGCGTCTCGCCGTCCTCCTTCGCGCGCGCGAGCGCCGCGGCCGTCCGTCGCGCCTGCGCTTCCCGTCGGAGGAGCTCGGTCTGGAGGTGCTCGATCGCTCGAGCGCTCGCGATGGCCGTCGCCGCGTCTTCTTCCTCCCTCGCGCGACGCGCGGTCGCGAGCGGGGACGCGACGAGCGGGCTCGAGAGCGGCGTGTTCGCGACGGAAGGCGGCGGCGGCGGCGGCGGCGGCGGCGGCGGCCGCGGCGACGTCGACGCGTCTTCGCTCGGCCTCGCTTCAGACGACGGCGATTTCGCTTCGAATCTCACGCGCGACGAAGCGCCGACGAGCGCGCGCAGCAGACGCAGCTCCGCGTCCTTCGCGTTCGCCCTGCTCCGCCAGTACAGCTCCCCGGCGCCGTCGTCCTCCCCGGCGGGAGGAGGTCCTCCCTCGGCGTCGACCGCCATCCCGTGGAGCGCGCGCGAGCGGAATGAAAGTAACAACGCGAGCCCGCCCGAGTCTTCTCGAGTGTGAATCTAAAAATAATCGTCTCTACTGTTCGTACACCTCCTCCTCGTCGTCCTCCTCCTCCTCTTCGTACGCGCACGCGTCCTCGGCTCCGGCTGCTCTGGACGATCTCCTCCCCCTGATCTGGTTCCGAGCCCCCAGCAGCGCGCGATGCAACGCGTCCGCGGTCGCGACCCCAACCGCCGCCGCCGCCGCCGCGCCCGCCGCCGCCGCGCTCCTCGCCACCTCCGCCGCGCGCGCGCCGTCGCGATACTTCCTCACCGGGCCGGACTTCACCCCGCGCGCGGCGGCGTCGACGCCGAGGGAGAGACGGGCGGCGGCCTGGACGAGCCCCTCGCGCACGCCGGACGGCTCGGGGGGCGTCGGGGAGACGGCGAGAACGCCCGCTCCCGCCGCGCCCGCGACGGCGGCGGCGCCGCTCGCGACTTTCGCACCCGCGCCCAAAGCCTCCACGCTCACCGCGCGCACGAACCTCGCGACGCCCACCGCCGCGCCCGTCCACGCGCCGCCGCGCTTTCCCGCGCGTCTGAACTCCAGAGGGGTCGTCACCAGCGCTCTCGCGCCCTCGCCGATCGCCGCCGCCGCGCGCACGGGCGCGAGCGACGACGCGAATTTGTGCGCTTGCGTCGCGCTCACATCGTCGAGCCAACGCGCCAGGACGGCGTCGAGCGCCGCGTGCCAGCCGCTCAGGCCGCGCGCGACGACGCGCGGCAACGACAGCGAGACGTCGCCGCTCAGCGGGAGAAGGTTTAAAACTTCCGCGATCGAGCCGTTTTTCAACGCGATCACGTCCACGGGCTGGGGCGCGTATTCGACGCGAACGCCGGGCGCCTTGACGTCCACGACTTGGAAATACGGCCGCGGCGGGGGGGCGCCGGACGCCGTTCCGGCGGCGACCTCGTCGCCGTCCGCGGCGCTCGGAGCCTCCGACGCCGCCGGTGACCTAAACCCGAACCCGCGCGCGAACGCGAGGACGCGCTGGTCGAGCCTCGCGTGGAGCGGCAGCGACTCGACGCGGAGGCGGGCTTCGAGCTCCGCGTCGGCGCACGGACGCACGAAGGTCAGTCCCGCGCGCAGCGTCGGCGCGCCGTCCTCGCGGGGGATCGACGCGTCGACCGCGATGACTTTCCTCCACAGCGCGCGGTCGGCGGCGTCGGCGTCGGCGGCGGCGTCGGTCGTCGCGAGGTGTAGGACGGAGAACTCCGCGATCGATACCGTCGCGCGGTTCGCTACGACGGCGGCGGCGGCGCCGGCGGCGTCGGCGGCGAAATCCTCCCTTCTCGCGACGACGCCGGCGACGGACACCTTGACGCCCTCTCGTCCGCGCGACGGTTCAGTTCCGTCCGTCCCCCACGCCGACCCGCTCGCGAGGACGCACTCCGCGCGAGCGACGCGAACCGTCGTCGCGGTCGTCGCTTCGCCGCCGTCGCCGGCGCGCGTGCTTCGCGCGTTCTCCGCGGCGCGCTCGAAAGGCGCGTCGACGTCGACCGCCGACGGCGGGCCTCCGTCGAACCACGTCGCGCGTTGCTCGTCGTCGGCGTCGCGACCCGGCGGCGGCGGCGCGCGTTTCCACGCCACCGGAGGAAGACGAATACGCGCGATGTCGACGTCGTCGCAGAGGAGGACGGACGCGGACGTGCGACGCGACGCGAGGACCGACGCGTGGAGCGCCGTCGCCGTCGCCGCCGCGGGCGCGACGACGCTCACGACGACGGAGGACTCGACGACGCGCGCGGGTTCCGGTGTTCCCACTCTCGCGTCTTCGCCCGCGCCGCCGCCGCGCACGATGCACGCCGCGGCGGGCGGGGTTTCCCCTCGAAGCGTCGTCGATCGCGCGAGCCGCCGCGCGCGTCGTTCGCGCTCTACGCGGCGGAAGCGCTCCGCGCGTTCGCCGCCGTATGAGTAGTAGTCCTCGATGATGGCGTCGTCGCGCGTCTTCGCGGTCCGTCCCGCGCGAGAGCGCTCGGCGACGACGTCGCGGTCGGACCAGCCTCTCGCGAACGCGTCTTCGACGACGTCGGCGTCGCTCGGTCGGACGCGAATCTTCGCGCGAGGGCGCGCGGGGTGCGGACGCGGCGGCGGCGTCTCCGGCTTCGTCGGCGACGTCGACGCCATCGCCGCCGCGAGCGCCGCCGCGGCGTCGAACGAGTCCTTCTTAAACTCGCACTTCAGCCGCGTCACGCGCGCCGCCGCCGCGGAGACGGTCCCGTCGGCGCGGACCGCGAGATCCGCTCGCGAGGCGCGCTCGCGCGCGACCTGAGCCATCCCCGCCGCCGCGAGCGTCGACGGCGTGCACGGGAACCCGGGGATGTCGACCATTCGCGTCGCGCGCGGTGCCGAGGCGCCGACGTCAGCCTCCGTCGGCGACGCGAGGTGGACGCTGAAACCTTCGATCGAGAGCGAGCGTCGCGTCGCGCCGCCGTCGCCGTCGGGCGCGATCGCGAGACGCGCGGCGTCGACGCGCGCGACGCCGAGTCGCGTCGTCGTCGTCGTCGTCCCCTCGCCGGCGAGGAACGCCGCCGCCGTCTCGCGAATCTCCGCGAACGCGTAAAACGGTTCACGTTCGCGCGTTTCATCCACGTCGTCATCGTCATCATCGTCCGCGCGACGCGCCCGCGCCGCCGACGCGACCACCTCCGCGACGACGGCGTCGATCGCCTCCACCGCGCGCGCGAACGTCCGCCGCGCGTCGACGACCGCCTCGCCGTCGCCGCCGCGGAAGAGCGCGGCGCCGCCCGACGCGATCGCGTCCACCGCGCGTCCTCGTCCCGGCGCCCTCGCGTACCTCACGACGACGCCCGCGGTCTCGACGTGCGCGTCGTGCTTCGCGAAGACGACGACGTCTTCGTGCGCCGCGTCCTCGTCCGCGGGCTCATGCGACGCGCGCGCGTCGAGGGCGCGCAGCGAGACGAGGTCAGCGCCCTGGACGCCGGCGAGGGAAGAAGCGAGAAAAAAATCGACGTCGCGGAGCCGCAGCGCCGCCGCCGGGGAGGAGGTGGAGGACGACGACGGCGACGACGCGCGCGCGCGCGCGATGTCCTCCTCGGGAGCGAGTATCGTCGACGACGACATCGCGGACTGGAACATCGACGACGCGGGCCCTCGCCACGCGGCTTCCGGGGAACCGCCGTCGTCGTCGTCGTCGATCCCCTCGGCGTCCGGGGCGTCGAAGGAGAGGACGAACTCGTTCGCGCGCCATCGCGCCGTCAGCGGCGGCACCGTCGCCTCCGACGGCGGCGGCGCGATCTTAAACGGGTTACCGTCCGGAAGCGACGACAGCGCGCTCGACAGCGACGCGATCGCGCGGGCGACGCCGGCGCGAACGCTCGCGGACGCGGTCGGCGCGAACAGTTCCGCGCGCGCCGCGGACGCGGCCGTCGCGCGCGTCTCGAGGTCGTTCTGTAGGAGCGAACGTCGGGGTGGAGTTCAAAGGCGTCAGATGGAGTTCAAAGGCGTCGAGGGCGGGGATTGAAACGCTGGCAAAAGTCCTTAAGGATCGGCGTTCACCACGCCGACGCGGTCGTATGGGGACCAGTGTATGGGACGCGCCTCCGTCGCGGTCTCCTCCTCCTCCTCCTCCGGAGACGCGCGCCGCGAGATCTCTCGCAACGCCGCGTCCGCGACGCCGTCTCCGGTCGCTCGTCGCGACGCGGACTGGAACCGCGCGCGCGCGCGCACGACGTCGTCGCCCGCGCCCTCGAGTCGCAGCGCCCTCGCGCCCGCGTCGGCGCCCGCGCCGCCGCCGACGCGCGCGTTCGGAACCACGTGCACGTCGATCGCGTCGCACGCGAGCTCGACGACGGGCCCGGACGCGCCGCTCGTCGCCGCCGCCGCGGTCACCAGCGCCGCGCGCGCCGCGGCTCGCGCGTCGACGACGACGGACGCGATCCGCGGACCGGTGGCGTCCGTCGGCGGGGCGGGGGCGGCGAGCGCGACGCGGACGCGCGCGCACGTCAACGCGAACTCGAGATCGAGCTCCAACCCGTCGCCGTCGATCGCGCCGGACGACGCGGTCGCGTCGCCCTCGCGATGCCGCGTCGCCGCCGCGTCGAGAAGCAACGCGAGGCGGTCGGGGAGCGTGACGTCGACCCAGAAAAATGCCGGCGCGAGCGCGACGTCGACGGCGGCGGCGACGCGCGACGGTGACGGACCCCGGTCTTCTCGCGTCGACGCGACGAGCTCTATCGCGCGGCCGCCGCCGCCGCCGCCTCTCGCGACGCACGCCACCGGCGTCTTCACGAGCGCGCCGCGTCGCTCCGGGTGGAACTGCCACCGCGGCGTCGCCGCCGCGCCGCCGCCGCCGCCGTCGTCGTCGTCGATCGGGACGGGGACGGCGCGCGCGACCGCCGCGACGCCGCCGCCGGCGTGCCTCAGCGCGTCGCCGCCGTCCGCGAGCGGGTTCGAGAGGTACTCCGCGACGTCGAAACCCTCCGCGACGCACGTCAGCGTCGTCGTCGTCGTCGTCGCGTCGTCGTCGTCGTCCACGGAGGCGAAAGCGAGCGAGACGCCGTCGACGGCGACGTCGAGATGCTCCGTACGCCGTTCGCTTTCGACGAACGCGACGTCCCACCCCGCGTCGTCGTCGCTCTCGCCGCGCGCGTCGTCCTCGTACAGCGCGTGCAGACTGACGCGCGGGAACGTCGCGGAGACGCTGAGGGAGCGGCGGCGGCGGCGGCGCGCGCGCTCGGATCCGGACGCCGCGTCGGTCGACGTTCCGTCTTCCCCCGCGAGGGCTCGAGAGAGCTCGTCCACGCTCTCGCGCAACGCGTCGGAATACGCGTCTTCGCCGTCGTCGTCGTCGCACACGTCCTCAAAGAACGTCGTCGAGCGGCGCGTCGCGGTCGCGGTCGCGGTCGCGGCAGCCCCCGCGCGGCGGGTCGAGGTCGTCGTCGTCGTCGTCGTCGTCGTCGTCGCCATGGCGACGACGCGCGCGAGCGCGGCGACCTCGGCGGGACCGAACCGCGCGCGAAGGTCCGTCGTCGCCTCGACGCGCGCGGCGACGGCGCCGTCGACGTCGACCGACGCCGCGGCGGAAACATCCAACCCGAGGCCGTTTTCACCCTCCTCCTCGTCGTCGTCTTCGCGGACGCCGCCGAGGACGACGCGGCCGTTCGCCTCGAGCACGAGACCTTCGCACGCGATCGCTTTGTCTTTCGTCGTCGTCGTCGACGTCGTCGTCTCGTCCGCGGCGCGGTCGCCGTAATCGACGACGTCGGCTCTCAGCGTCGCGAGCGCGCGCGCGTCGTCGTCCTCCACCGTCACCGCGACGTCGACGACGCGGACGCGCACGCCGCGTAAGACGGCGTCCATCGCGCGCTTCACCATCTTCGCGCCGTCGTTCGTCGCGCCGCGCGAGGCGCTCGTGTCGTCGTCGTCGTCGGCGTCGTCGTCGTCGTCGGCGGCGTCGGCGTCGTCGTCGTTCGCGTCTCCGTCGCGTCTCGGCGCGAGCGCGACGTCCACCTCGCCCAGCTCGAACACGCACGGCTTCGCGCCGAGCGCGTGCCACGGTATAGTCGCCTGGACCCACCCCAAGTTCGCGCGCTTCGCGCGCAGACCGCGTCGTCGCCGCGCCTCTCCCGTCGCGCGCTCGAGGTAGTCGCAGTCGACGGCGACGCGCTCGAGGCGCACGACGCCGTCTCGCAGCGCGATCTCGAGGTTATCCGCGTCCAGGTCGGACAGGAGGAGCCTGCCGAGCGCGCGCTTGAGGACGAACGTGAAGACGCGGCGCAGCGCCCACGCGTACGTCTGACCGAGCATCGTCCTCGCCGTCGCGGCGGGATGCTGGCCGCGGACGGAGCCGCGCGCGTGCGGACGCGACCGAGAAATCTACTGTATCTGGCGGTGGTGGTGCGGCGGTGCCGACACGCCCGCGGATCTCGCGCGTCTCCTCTCGCGCGATGCGACGCGACGACGCGCGCTCGCCTACGCGACGTCCGCGCGTCGTCTAGACGCGCGCGCGGGCGTCATGACGAGTGGTGTTCCTCCGGGGGGTCAGCTCGCGCGCGTCGCTCGCGCGTCGGTCGCTCCCCGCTTAGTGTCGCCGTCTGGTCGTTTTGAACGATGAGGAAAGGAGATTCATTGAGTTCCCGCGAGTTTTTTCACGCGGGCGGCTTCGCGGGGCGCGCGCGCGCGCGTCGAGTCACTCCCGCGCGCGCTCGACACGACGGCTCGTCATGTCGAACACGATCGTCCTCAAGGTCGCGATGATGTGCGGAGGGTGCTCCGGCGCGGTCGAGCGCGTCCTCTCGAAGATGGAGGGTGCGTCTCGGCGCTCGGATCGCGCGCCGTCCCGTCCCCTCGACGCCAGCTGTGCGCGCGGCCGACTGATCAGATCCGATCCTCCCCGTCTCCCCCGCCGCCCCGCTCCGTCGCAGGCGTGGACGCGTTCGACGTGAACCTCGAGACTCAGAAAGTCACGGTGAAGGGCTCGGTGACGCAGGAGGAGGTCATCGAGAAGATCGCGAAGACGGGCAAGGCGGTCGAGCCCTGGGCGGACTGAGCGACGTCCCGGGGTAACAATCAAGACTCAACTCTTCACTGCAAATTAAAATCTAGGGTTGCCCACCCGTCAATCGCTCGCGACGGCGTCCCGCTTCCCCCCCCCTCGAACCACCTTCCCGAACCGCGTCGCCTCCTCCGGCTGCGCCGCCCACTCGTCGTCCTCGTCCGGCATCTCCCTCCCGTCGCACGCGTACACGGCGACGAACGTCCGGCCGTACCGCCGGTCCCGCAGCCGCCGCAGTCGCCGCCCGATCGACGCCTTCATCTCCGGCTTCTGCGACCGCGCGTACTCGACGACGAGCACCGTGTGCTCCGCGAGCAGCGGGCTCGCGTCGAGCTCGAGCAGAAGCTCCGGGTACGACACCTTGTAGTACGGCGGGCAGAACGACACGAAGTCGAACGCGCCGCCCGCGGCTTTCGCGCTTCGCTTGTGCGACGCCAAAAACGCCTCAGGGTCGTTCCATACAAAGCGACGGCGGGGTGGAGTTCATAGGCGTCAGTTGGAGTTGAAAGGCGTCGAGAGCGGGGATTGAAAGCGAGGGATGGGCGGAGAGACACGCCGGGAAAAGTCCGTAAGGATCGGCGTTCACCACGCGGACGGGGTCGTATGGGGACCAGTGTATAGAACGCGCCTCCACGCTCGACGTGTGCACGCGCGCGTCGGATCGCGTCAGCCCCAACGATTTGATGTTCTTCTCCAGGACGTTGTTCGTCACCCACGGGTCCATCTCCACGAAGTGCGACTCCACGCACCCTCGCGACATCGCCTCGAGGCCGATCGCGCCGGTACCGGCGAAGAGGTCGAGCCACCGCGACGACGGATCCGGAAACTGCACGTTGCTCGCCGAACCGATCAACGCCATGACCATGTCGAACGTCGCGCCGCGCACCATGCCCATCATCGGCCGCGTGTCCAACCCGCTCGGGGACAGAAGTTTCCGTCGCGCGTACGTCCCCGCGACGATCGTCATCCGCTTGTGCGTCTTGCGCGCCTGCTCCGTCTGCTTCCGCTCGTTGAACGACGCCACCGCCGCCATCTCGCTCTCGAGTCGCCGCAAAAGCTTCTCGGGGACGCCCATGGCGACCATCCGCGCGACGTCCTCTCGTTTCTTCCGGTCCGCCTTCGTCTGCGCCGCGTTCGGGAGCTCCGTGGCCTTCGAACCCGAGCCGCGGTCCTCCGCGGCGGCGTCGACGGCGTCGCGCCGCCGCCGCGCGCGGTTGCTCTTGTTCCGCGTCCGCGTCGCGGCGTCGTCGCTCTCGTCGTCGTCGTCGTCGTCGTCCCCGTCCAGCGTCGTCGTCGTGAACCCGGTCGCGAACCCGAAGTCGTCGTCGTCGTCGTCGTCGCCCTCCGTCCCGATCTGGAACAGGACGTCGTCGCCGACGTCCACGCCCGCGCCGTCCGGGACGAAGAACCACGCGTCGTCGTCGTCGTCGTCGTCGTCGTCCAGGTCGAGGTCGTCCACCTCGATCAGCGGCGGGTCCTCGTCCTCCAGGTCCGCGGGGTCCCAGTACAGCTCGTCCTCCGCGCGCGGCGAGGTGGACTCATCCGGGCGCGCGAACCCGCCGCCCGGGGCTTTCGCGCGCGCGACGGCGACGGCGGCGCGCGCGCGACGCGACGGGGAGGCGCGTCGGGACGATTGTAATTGCCGCTCGCGCGCGGCGGCGGCGGCGCCCGTAGCTCCGGACGCGCGCGCGAGCGCGACCGCGCGCGTCGGCGCGCGCGTCGGGGGACGCGCGACGACGCGGGCGCGCGTCCCGCCCGCGCGCGAGCGCAGCGTCGAGGCGTGCATCGTGGCGCGCCGGCGAAGGCGGGCGCGGACTATGGGTTCCTCCGCGCGCGCTCGCTTTTTGACAAAAGCGCCGGGCGGATGGAGAGATTTTTGCTGACGGCGCGTCGACCGAGTCCGGCCCGCGCGCGCCTTCAAGCCGCGTCGCCAAATGCCTTCAAAAAGCGAATCAGCGAATCCGTTACCGCCAGCGTGGCGGACGAGGCCGCGAAGGGACGCGCGGGCGTGCCGTGGCGTTGACCGATGTGTCCGCGGTGAGAAGATGCCGATCAAATGTCGAACGTCGGCTTCGAGAGCGGTCAGCTGCCTTTGAAGCGGTTTCGACAAATCACGACGTTCGGAAAAGGCGCTTCGCGACGGTTGTGTACTACTCGTACCGTCGTATGAGCAATCACACTGAAAATATATTTAGATTTTTAATGCCGATTCGGCTTTTTGCCCGAAAAAGGTTATCTGCTTGCCGCCAAGAGCGGATTTTTTGCGTATCTTGAGCCAGCGGGCGGCTCAGAGCCACCCGCGGTCCAGGGGATACGCTCGCGTCGCTAACGAAAAAGGCGAGGCGTCCGCGCGCGAGACGTCATTGCCGCGCGACTGAAGCGAACGACGCGCACGGCTCGCGACTCGATCGGCGACGTTTCTTCCTAACGTCGACGCTCGACCGATCGCGCGCGAACGCGAAGCGATACCACCGCGCACGGCGCGCGCGCACGCGATCCCGGCCCGCGGAGGCGAGATCTTTACGAAGACCTTTTCTTTCGCTTGAAAGCGGGAGATATGTCCCCCCCCGCGAAGGGCGACGTCGCGTCCGCGCGCGGCGGACGCGGCGCGAAAAACGACGGGGGTGATCCTAACGCGGCTTCTACGCAATCGAAGCGCGGCGGCGTGAAGAAAGAAGTCCCGCTCGGCCTGGTGCGCGCCCGCGCGCGGACCCCGCATTAGATAGAATTGTGCGCTTTTATCGCGCTGTCCGCGTGTGCGCACGCGCGAACGGGTCCTTTTTTCCCCGCGTCGCGAGACGGACGCGCGTCGCGCGCGCGCGACGCGACGCGAACGCGCGTTCACATCCGCGCGTATCGCGCGCGGACGCGGTCGAACGCGCCCGATGCCCGGTCCGATCGGTTCGTCTCCCTACCGCGCTTCCCGCGCGCGGCTGGCGCGCCAGAGGCTCATTTTGTTTATTTTTCCCACCCTCACACGTCTCCTCCCGCTCTCTTTACTCGCTCAGGATGCGATTCTCGCCGCGGCCGCGGACGAGCTCCGGAGCTCTTCCGGCAGCGCGAACGGGGACGAGGACGATCACGCGGGGAAAAAGAGCTCGCCGACGAGCACGATCAAGGGGAACTCGAACGCGAGCGGCAAGGGCGGTAAGGGCGGCAAGGACGCGGGCAAGTCCGGGAAAGCGGGAAACGACGCGAAGCCGGGAAAGGCGAAGGCGGAGAAGAGCGTCGCGACGGTCGCGTCGAGAAAAAACACCACGGGCGCCGACGGCGGCGGCGATAAGGGCGACGACGCCGCGAACGGCGGCGACGAAGCCGAGCCCGCGGTCGAGCTCGAGGCGAACGGCCGCCCGAAGCTCCCACGACCGGAGGGGATCACGCCGTGCCCGCGATGCGCGTCCGAGGAGACCAAGTTTTGCTACTACAACAACTACAACATCAAGCAGCCGCGGTATTTCTGCCGCGGATGCCAGCGGTACTGGACCGCGGGCGGGATGCTCCGCAACGTCCCCGTCGGCGCGGGCCGAAGGAAGAACAAGAACGGCGCCGGGAATGCTGCGGGTCTCGGCGCGCACGACGAGGACCCTTCCGTCGTCGCGGGCCGCATCCTCGCGAGCGCGAGCGCGCGCGGCCACGGCGCCGGCGGCGCAGCCGGCGCCGGCCAGCTCGGCGGGTTGGCGCAGGCGGCGGCGGCGGCGGCGGCGAAGGTGGCGGCCGCGTACGCGATGGGCGCCGTCGGCGCTCAAGCTCGGGACCGCCGCGACGGCTCCTCGGACGGCAGCGCGACGGAGGCGGAGGACGGCGCCGCTGGCGCGGGTCCGAGGAGCGACACGGGTGGATTCCCGAGCTTGAGAGCCGGGAGCGAAGTCTCCGGCGCGGAGCACGCGAGCGGCGTCCCGTTCGCCGCCGCCGCGGGCGCGTTCGGCGGCGGCGCCGCGGGCGGTCTGAACCCGTTCGTCGCGATGCATGCGATGCATGCGATGCAGGCGATGCAGCACGCGGGCGTCGGCGGAAGTCCGTACGGCGCCGCGACCGCGCTGGGCGCGGGGATGAACCCCGAGAGCGTCCAAGCCGCGTTGGCGGCGGCGCAGATGGGAATGTTCGGGTCCAACCCGGCGACGGCGGCGGCGGCGGCTTCGCGGTTCACGGGCGGGTTCAACCCGTTCGCGGCGGCGTTCCCGGGAGCGTTCGGTTCGGGCGGCGGCGCGACGGTGGCGCAGCCCGCGACGAGCGGGGACGCGCCGAGCACGTCGGGGGGCGCGCCGGCGGCGACGACGTCGGCGCAGCCGACGTCGACGGCGGCGGCGCCTCCGGGTTTCTTCCCGCCGAACGCCGCGGTGGACGCGGGCGCGGGCTCGGCGATGACCGCGGCGGCGCCGACGCCGACGCCGACGCCCGCGGTCCCGAACTGGGCGTCGTTCATGCAGATGATGGGCCCGATGATGGGCCCGGCGATGGCGGCGATGCAGCAGATGCAAGCGCAGCACGCGCAGCAGCAGCAGCAGCAGCAGCAGCAGCAGCAGCAGCAGCTCTCCGCGGCGGCGGCGTTCGCGTCGATGTCGCAGCCCGGGGTGGACCCCGCGGCGGCGATGCAGGCCGCGGTCGCGGCGATGCAGGCGGCGATGGCGGGAAACAACCCGCCGGCCGCGGACGGCGGCAGCGGGAACGACAGCGGCCACGACAGCGGCGGCTCGGGAGGGGGGAGCGCGCCGCCGTCGACGCACCCCGTCAAGGAATATCTCGAGACAGGGGCGGACGGCGCGAAGCGGTTCAAGGTGTCGAACGACGCCGCGCAGGACCGCGCGGGGCACGCGGGGTAAATAGGACGAGCGTCGAGATGGAGAGGAGAAGACGACGACGACGACGACGACGGCGACGAGGCGACGAGGCGAGGCGAGACGGAGACGGAGCGCCCTCATACTAGGGGGAACATGTTCAGAGGACAAAATGATTCTTTTAGCTTCCATCTAGTTTTGACAAACATTCACTCTACATACGTAATAACCTAAACGACCGGCGCTCCTCTCTTCCTCCCGCCCCCCCCTCGCGTCCTCCGTCACCGCGTCTTCCCTCTTCTCGACTTGGACAGCCCGTGCTTCGCGCGGTGCTGCTCCAGGCGCAGCTTCAGCTTGTGCATGAACCCGTCGAGCAGCATCTTCCGCTGCAGCGCGTCGAAAAAGTTTGACGTCGACAGCAACCCCTCGCTCGTCGCGTTCTCCGTGAACTCGTCCAGCATCACCGCGACGAACAGCCCCAGGAACACGAACGACGCGATGAGGACGAACAGCACGAAGAACGCGGGCGCGGTGAACGTCACGCCGCACGACGTCGCGTAGTCGCCCTCTAAGAACCCCTCCACGAGCTCGCAGTCCAACGCGTCGACCATGATCTTGCTCCAGCCGTCGCGCGTGAGCACCTTGAACAGCGTCATGAGCGAGTTTCCAAACGTCGAAAAGTTGGTCGTGTCGGTGATGAACTGCCCGTGCGGGAGCTCGCCGAAGAGGTTCATCCCCAACACGGCGAATATGAACATCGCGAGGAAGAGGAGCCCGCCGACGTTCGCGAGCGTCGGCGCGGTTAGCAGGAGCGAGTCGAACAGCGCGCGCAGGCTCCGCGCGCCTCGGAGAATCTTGAACAGACGACCCATCCTGAATATCCTCAGGATCGTCGTCCCCGGGCCCATCTCCACGCCCGCGAGCTCGGGTAAAGACCCCACCACGATGACGAAGTCGAACCGGTTCCACGGGTCTTTCAGGTACCCTTTGAACGTCAACGCGCCGACTTTCAAGGAACACTCCAAGATGAAAATCACCGTGAAGACCACGTTCATCGTCTCCCCGAACGACGTGAACGACTCCGACTGCCCCTCGTGCTGCGCGGCCATGATCGCGACGTTCGCGGCGATGCAGAATAGGATGTAAACCTCGAAGTACCGGTGACTCACGAACCGGAACAGGTACTTGCGGATGAAAAACCGCGGCTCCTCCGCCGCCGCCTTTTCGCCGTGCACGACTTCGTTTTGCTTCTGCTTCATCTTCAGCGCCTCCGCCCAGCGTTGCTGCCCCTCGGTGACGAAATTCATGTCCCCAACCACGGCGGCGATGCGTCGATACCGATCGATGAGCACGCCGAGGAGAATGTTCACCCAGAACAGGCTCCCGAGGAGCACGAACGCGACGAAGAAGAGCACGTTCGCCGGGGCGTAATTCTTCTCCGGTTGGAAGTCCACCTCTCGCGCGTCCATGCCTCGGTGCGCGAGCTCGACCCAGCCGTCCATGGTCGCGATCACGAACAGAGACATCATCGCTTGCCCGACGTGGTCGAAATTATACACCGGGTTCACCCACGCGCGCGTGGACGACACGCCGTCCGCGCCGATGAACGCGCCGGAGCACTGATCGACGTGCCCGACGGAGCCGTCCGTGCACCGCCAAAACTTCCCGCCGAAGAGCTGCACGCCGAGGATGCCGAAGATGACAAACTCGAACAGACCGAGGAGCATGACGTTGCCAATCTGCGGCGCGCACTGCAGCAGCGTCGCCATCAGGAGCTGCATCGATCGCAGCCGGCGCACCATTCGCAGCGGCCGCAACGCGCGCAGCGTCCGGAAACTCCGAACGATGCTCAGGTTGCTCCCCCTGAGAAGGATCGCGACGACGGACATGACGACGATGACGCCGTCGAGCACGTTCCACCCGACCCTCAAGTACGCGCCCTCGTGCATGATCAACCCTTGCGCGATGATGCGACTGAACATCTCGACCACGAACACGGTCGTGAACGCGACGTCGAGGTTGAACAGCACCGTTCCGAGCGCGGACGTCTCCTCGACAGAAGGGTCTTCGATCGCGAGCGCGACGGCGCTCAAGAATATCAGCGTCAAGATGATCGCCTCGAAGCGCTTATCGTTCGCGACCATGAACACGACTCTTCTGAACGCGCTTTGGGGTTTAAACACGAACAAGGACGAGTGCTTCATGAACACCGGCGGCGGCTCCGAGCCGAAAATCTGCGCCTCGACGACGTCCTTCGTGATCTTGTGCTCCGGCCGTTTCGCCGTCTTCATCGGCGCGGAGACGACGACGTCGCGGTCTGGAACGCCGTCGAGGCGGCGTTTCTTGGCCCCAGCCTCGCCGCCGCGCAGCGTCGCGGTCATCTTCGGAAGCGCGAAATCCTCCGTGGCGTGGGGAAGCAACGCGTCGTCGTTGTACAATGGCTGGATCGTCGTCCGTCGCCCGCGCGCGATTTGCATGCGGTCCACCATCCCTCGCGCCATGTCCTTGGACTTGTCCCTCTGGCGCTCGACTTGGAGATACTTCGACGCGGCGCTTCGCGAGGTCGACGAGACTTGGCTCGGGCTGGACCCGCCGCCGCGCGCGCTGTCGAATCCGAGGCCCATGTTTTGATCGAACGCGTCGTGAATCTCTCTGAGCCGACGCGAGCCGAGGTCGTCCGTCGATCGCGCGGAGTCGAACCCGGGCGCGGGGTATCCCCCGAAGCTCGCGTCGTCTTCGTCCGAGACGTCGTCGTCGGACAAAACGCTCCCGTCGAGCCCGTCGCGGCGTCCGACGCTCGCGCGCGTCATCCCTCTCGCTTTCAGCCGCTCTTCGAACCGCTTCTTTCGCTCGCGTTCCTCCAACGCCGCCTTATCCTCGCGGTCCTTCTGCGCGCTCGCCGCCGCGCCCGCGGCCATGAGCGACGCGTACGCGCGGCTTCTGCCCGCGAGCGTGCCTTGCGCGTCGGCTCTCAAGTTTTGTCCTCTCGCGCGCGCGGCGTCCATCCTGTCGGCGACCGACCCGCGTCCTCCGATCCCCGCGCCGCCCGCGCCCGCGCCCTCGTCGTCGGACGCGGCATCGTCGTCCAGGGGGTTCCACGCCTCCGTGACCGGGCCAGGACCGCGGCGCGGGCGTCGCGCCCGCCGCGCGGAGGGCGTCGGACGTCCAGGTGACGGTCTCGGCGCCGCGGTTTCGTCGCCGCGGGAGAAACCGAGCGCGCGGAGCGTCGCGCGAAGCCACCCGCCGTTCGAGGACTCGTTGCTCTCCATCACCGGCCCCGGCACTTCGTACGCGCGCGACGGATTGCCCTTCTTCTTCGCGACCTTCGTGAGCTGGTCCGCGAGCGACCCACCGCCGAACCCTCCACCGACGGGTCGACCGTGGACCGGTTTCGCCCAGGTTCCGCCGCCTCTCGCGACCGGGGTGCGCATTCCGCCGAGCTCGACTCCGCCCGCGCTGAGCGGCGGCGTCGTGTTCGCGTCTACACCCGGGTCGAAAGACGACCGCGCGGGCTTCCCCGGGGTTTGAAACGTCGACCCCCCCGACGCGCTGACCGCCTGCGGCGCGCCGAAACCAGCCGGGATGTCGGCAGACAGACCGGAAAACGGCGGCGCTCTTTTCGGCGGCGGCGCCGCCGCCCTTGACGCCGCGACGGGCGCTTTCCCCAAGTTTACGGGCGCGCGGCGCGTCACCGTCGGCGCGGGAACCGCCGCGGGCGCGTCGCGGAGCTGCTCGCTGTCCTCCTCGCTTTCGCCGCCGCCGCTGCTGCTCTCCTCCTCGGTCGCGACGGGCGGTTTATACCCGAACTGGTGCTCCGGCAACGCGCCGCACGTGATCCACTCGTTCAGTCCCCGACGCGGCGACAGCGGTTTGTCGTACTCCTCCGGGTCCGGGAGGTCCTCCCCGGGGTCGTACCCGCCCCAGAGCTCTCGAATCGCGGCGCGGCGCGCCTCGCGCTCGCGCTCGCGCTCGCCGCCGCCGCCGCCGCCGCGCGCGGACGCGGACGCGGACGCGGACCCGGCGGCGAACGACCGCCGAGACGCCGCGGCGAAACTCGATCGCGCCGAGTGTCCGCCAAAGTCGGAGAAATCGTCGCGCCCGAAACTCCCGCCGCTCGTGGACGATCGCGCACCGCGCTCGAGCACCTCCTCGACGTCGATGCCAAACTTTTTGGCGATCTCCTCCGGGGTGACGCCGTCGCGCTCCGCGCGATGGAGACTCTCTTTGATGAGCTCGGTGAGGATGTCGTCGTCGTCGTCGTCGCGCGGCGACGCCCGCGAGGTTCGCAGACGCGACCCGCCGCCGGACGCCGCGGCGGCGACCGCGGCGGCGCCGAGCTCCCGCTGCTCCTTCTCGCGCTGTCGCGCTCTCAGACTCTTCGAGGACACGAACCGCGAGAACAGACCGCCGCCGCCGCTCTTCCGCCGCTCGAGCCTTCTTCGGTCGTCCTCCGCGATGATCGCGTCCTCCAGCGCCTTCCCAGTGAGCCCCTCGAACGGGTCCCGGGCTCGCGCGACGCTCGCGCGCGACATCCGCAGCGAGCTCGCGCCGCTGCCGCTGCCGCCGCCGCCGCCGCCGGTCTTCTTCCCGCTGGCGAGGTTGAACCGGCCCGCCACCATCGCCACCCTCGCGGCGGCTCGAAATTTATCCAACGGCCGCTTCGACCCGAACACCTCCTCCGTCTTCGCCGCCGCCTCCTCAGCCTGGTCCACGCTCACGGGCACGGCGACGCCAGCTGTGATGGTATGCTTCAGAGCCTCCACGACGTTCGTCTTCACGAGCGAGAACGTCGCCTCCTCCGCGCCGTCCTCGCCGTCGTCGTGCTCGTCGTCGTCTCGCTTCTTCTTGTTCAACGCGAGGAGAAACTTCGCGGCTTCCTCCGCCTTCCCTTCCTCGTCGCTGCTCCACTCGTCGTCGTCGCCGTACATCTGGTCCGTGTCCCTCAGCCACTTTCGCATCGCGTCCGCCTCTCTCGCGAAGACCCGACTCTTTCTGTTGCTCATCCTGTCCACGAGCATGTCCGCGCCTTTGACGCGCGCGAGTTTCTTCTTCTCTCCGTCGGGTCCGTACATCGCCTCCTTCTGCAGCCGCTCTCTCTCCTCCCTCGCGACTCGTTCGTCCTCGGTCTCTTGAGAGAACCCGTACACGATCATCGCGAGGAACAGCGCGACGAAGACGTAGTGCCCGAGCATCATCCACGACACGAAGTACAGCGCGGTGGCGCTCCCGGCGCCGGACATCCCGCGCCACATCGTGAGGTGCCAACCGTCGGCGGTGAGCATGCTGAACACCGCGAGCGACGCGCTCCCGAGGTCGTCGAAGTTGTTCCGCGCGTCCTCGAACCCGGCCGTGCCGCCGAAGAGTTGCATCCCTAACACGCTAAATATGAACACGAAGAGGAGTAAGACCGCGGAGAACCAAAACATCGTGCCCAGACCCTTGGCGACGTTTTCCATGAGCACCTTCATTCTTTTATACGTTCGAAGAATGCGAATCGAACGCAACACGCGCACGAGGCGGAACGCGCGAAGGACCGTGAGGCCGCCGTTCTGTAACGCCATCTCTAGAATGCCGACGATCACGATCACGAAATCGAACACGTTGAACTTGTCGCCGAAGTAATCGATCAACCCGAGACCGCCGAGCTTGAGTACCATCTCGATCGCGAACGCGACGTTTAAGAGCACGTTCGTCGTCTCCAGCGTGTCCCTCATGCCCTCGTCCATGCCGTGGTGGTACGACGCCAGCGTCGCGGTGTTCACGAGGATCAAGAACGTGATCGCGGTGTTGAATCTCGGGTGCTCGACGAACCGTCGCGTCGGCTTTTGCCATCCCCACGGCGTCTGCAGGTACCGCTTCGCGCGGACGAACCACGGCTTCCGCTTGAGGCGCCGGAACCACGGCGAGTTCAGAATCCCGCCGGCGCCCTCCACCCCGGACGTCTTCTCGTCCAGCTTACTCTGTCGAACGTACTGCGCGATGATCACCGCGGTGACCAACGACAGCGCGAAGAAGCTCCCGAAGACGATGAGCGTTATGAAATACATCTTCGTCGCGACGAGCGACCCCGTCGCCGCCTCGAGCTGGTCCATGACGTCGCTCCACCCGCGCATCGTGAGCGTCTGGAACGTCGTCAGCGACGCCCACGCGATGTCGTCGAAGTTCGTGAACCCGTAGTTGGGGTAGTCACCCTTCGACGCGACGCAGACTTCGCTCGTCGCGCAGCTCCGCGCGCCGCCCGCGCCGCCGCACGGCAGGTTCGCCTCTTCCGCGATCGCGACGTCGCTCTCCGGCGCGTAGCAACGACTCGTGAGCTTCCCCGCGTACAAATACACGCCGACGACGCCGTATACGACGTACAGCCACCCGAGCAGCACCATCGCGCTCCCTATGAACGGCATGCTGTCGAGTATCGTCGCAACCTGCACGCGCATCCCGGGAAACACGGAGATGGTTCGCAGCGGCTTCAGCGCTCGCAACGTCCGCATCCCGCTCACGTTCCCTCCCCCCGACGCGCCGATCATGAACATCACGAGCGTCATCGTTCCCGAGACGACGATGACGAAGTCTAAACGGAACCACGGGTTGTGGAGGTACGCCCCCGGGCCGATGAAGAAGTTTCGCGCGACGATCTGCACGAAGAATTCGCCGAGGAAAAACGCGCTGAAGAAGTGCTCCGCGTACGCCAGCGACGCGTTCCACGACGAATCGTCCGGCGCCGTCGGGTCGTACATCGCGAGCAAGACGCAGTTGACCGCGATCGCGGCCATGACGACCTTGTCGAAGTACGGGTGCCGGATGATTCGCCAAGCGCGCTTGCGCACGCGTGAGCGCTCGTGGAACAAGTACAGCGACGTGTTGTTCTCGTTCAGCTCGCGCCATCGCGTCGCGACGCGCTCCTTCGTCTTGACCCACCACGATCTGTCGTCGCGCTTGCGGCGCTTTCGCTTCTTCTTCGGGCGTTGCTTCGGGTCGGTCACGAACTGGTCGCGCATGACCGTCCGGGGCGCCTGCCCGGGCTTCGCGGCGACGACCGGCATCGCCGCGAGCGACGACGACGACGAACGACGCCGCGCTCACGTGAGTTCCGTTCGCGGACGCGGCTCGCGCGCGCGATGCGGCGTATCCGTGCGCGTCCGCGGTCTATCGCGCGCTCGCGCGGGCTCGATCGCTCATCGTGTCGCTCGCGCGCGTCTCAGGGTCGTCGAGAGTGCGCGACGCGCCGCCCCGACGCCTCTCCGGGGTCGCGCGCGGCGTCGGCGGATGTGATGTGTCAGCGCCGAGACCCCGCGGCTTCCGCGTAACGGCTACTACTGTACACTACTACT
>MDSW01079166.1_pt1 | contig 19749 bp, 13 predicted proteins | sample 811171 | NCBI WGS metagenome assembly MDSW01 (sample SAMN05326641, study PRJNA326480) | marine metagenome | isolation source: seawater | place: Atlantic Ocean: North West | collected 2012 | reverse complement strand
GGGGGTGGGTCGGGGGTGGGGGGTGGGGGAAATCTGACGACGACGGGCGAAAACGCGAGCGCGCACCCGGCGTGATGCTCGTCGCCGTGAATCTTCGCCTCGTGCGCCTGGCGCGAGGCGTCCACGTCGCCGACGTCGTACGCCGCGCGCGCGGCGCCGAGGTCGCGGCTCACGCCGCCGTTTCGCTGGCGGATCTCGGACTCGGCCATCGCGCGAGCGAAACGCGCGTGCGCGAGTGAGCGCGCGCGCCCGGGAGCGCGTCGGGACGGGGGAGACGAGCGGTGCCGCCAGGCGGAGAGAATAGCGCGAGATCCAACAATCCCGCCCGGCGAGTCTGACCTGGCGCATCATCACTTGATCATTCCTTTGCAGTTCTCTCGTCACGCTACGCGTCCATCAGCGGCCCAACCCGCTTCCCCCCCCGCGTCTTTCTCTCGCGTCTTCGACCCTCCCTACCCCCGCCCGGCGCCCGCCGCCTCACCCCGCCCCGCCCTCGCTCTCGCCCTCCCAGCTCTTCATGAACTGCGGGACGAACAACGCGCCGCGGCCGCCCCTCCGCCCCTCGCGCCCCCGCGTCGGGGTCGCGGGACCGCCTCTTTTTCCTCCTCTCGCCGCGCCGCCGCCGTCCTCCGCTCCCTCGCGAGCGCCCCCGGGACCCCCGTCCGAGACGCGCGCGCTCGCCCTCCGACGACCCGCCCCCACCTCCGAACCCGAACGCCCGAGAACCCGGGCCCCGCCGAGCGGCGTGCCGGTTTCGTCCGTCGGGCGGTTGAGGTACGCGGATTCCGTCCGGCCCCACCAAGACGTCCTCGAGGAGGACGCCCCCCTTCGGGGACCCTTCTCGGCGTCGTCGTCGGAGAAAAAACGCCGCCGCGGCGCGTCCGCGGAGTCGTCGTCGTCGCCGCAGGCCAACGCTCGTTCGCGCCTACGGAACGCCTCGTTGACGACGCCCACGAGCGCCTCGCGGTCGACCTCGGCGGCGGCGAAGGCATCGTCTCCTCGAACGACGGTCAGGACCACGCGCACGACGCTCTCCTCGGCGGGCGCGCGCGCGTCGACGACGAGGAGTCGCGCTCGGACGACGCGTCGGCGGCGGACGTCGAGACGGGGTCCCGCGGCGGAGATTTCCGCGTCCTCGTCGGCGGCGGGGGGCGCGTCCGGGTGGTGGTCTCGGGAGAGTCGTTCGAGACGCGCGCGGAGTCTCTCGGCGGCGGCGGGGTTGAGGGTGTCGGCGCGGTCGGAGCGACTACGCGTCGGCGGTCGGAGGTTCGCGGCGGCGGCGACGGAGGCGACGGCGGCGTGGTCGACCGCCGAACAGCTGTCGTGGTCGACCGCGGCGCGCCCCAGGCCGGCGCTGCGGCGGGCTTCGCCGAGGGCGCGGCCCCACGCGGCGAGGTCCATGTCGCGAAGGAGGCTCGCCGTCGTCTCGGGGGAGTACGGAGGCGCGGCGCGCGAGGCGGAGTGCGGGGCGGCGGCGGCGAGGCGCTCGAGGCGCTCGAGGCGCTCCTTCTCTCGACGAAGCGCCTCCGCCGCGCGCAACGCGGGAGCGCCGTCGCGCGCGGGTTCGGGCGGGGCCTCGCCCTGGCGCACGCGCGCGCCGGGCTTCGCGTCGAGCGCGTCGTTGTCCCAGCCGGGCAGGAGCGAGCCCATGTCGTCGTCGACGCGAAGGGAGGGGGTGAGCGTGGTCGCAGTGCTGACGCGGACGAGGGCGGGGGTGACTCGCTCGGCAACCCGCGCGTCGGCCCGTCCGAGGAGAGTGATTTAAAAAAAGGGCGCCTCCCCTCCGCGCCTCGTCCCTCACTTTGCCCCGCGCCTCCACGAACGACGCCGCCCGCGCGACGCGAGCGCGACACCATCCGCGACCGTCATCCGCGACCGATACCGCTCGAGATGAACGCCTCCCGCGACGCGCATCCCATGGGGCAGTTCAGGACGCTTCCCCCCGAACTCTTCCAGAAGGTGTTCTTTAACCTCGACCCGTTCTCCGCTTCCCTTCTCTCGCGAACGTCGTGGGCGATGATGGAGGCGTATCACGACGCGCTCGACGCGATGACACCGGAAAATGGCTGGGTGCCGCCGGATATGCCGAGTGCACGATCGCACGTCATGGAGCGATGCATGCCCCCCAGTGAGCGGACGGCTTTCGCTATTCAAATGACCCTGAAGACCATCGCGTTCTTCGTCCAGAGGCCGGCGCTCGCCGAGTGGGCGGTCGCGAACGGGGCGAAGCCCGGCAAGTGGTGGTTCCGATGGTCCGTCTGGTGGGGGAAACTCGACACCTTGAAGTGGCTGCGCGAGAACGTGTGGAAGTCGTGGGACGGGATCGCGGACTCGAACGACGATGACGACGACGATATGTTGAGGAACCCGTGCGCCGCCGCCGCGCGTCAAGGACACCTGCACGTTTTGCAGTGGCTGACCGAGGATGAAGACGGGCCGTGGATTCCGATGGACGAGACGGTCGTGAAGCACGCGGCGAACCACGGGAGCCTCGACATGTTGCGCTGGATGCAAGGACGCGGGTGCGACTTTTCCGAGCACGCGAGTGGCGGAGACGGGCGAGTCCAGGCAAGACTGCGACTTTCGACGATGGACTTGGAGCCGACGGACGCGATCGCTGCGAGCCGTCTCGGTTCTCTCGCGGCGATGGCCGGTGAGCTCAGCCTTCTCGAGCGGGTCTGCGAAAAATTTGACGGGATGATCAACGACGATTCTTTCTTTTGCGCCGTGATTGGTGGCAACCAGGAATGCCTCGAGTTTATGCGTCGGAGGGGCGCCCGGTGGAGCGCTGATTCGTGCACGAACGCGGTGATATACGGCCGCCTCGAAACCTTACAGTGGCTCCGCGCCAACGGCTGTCCGTGGGACAAGTCTGTTTGGATTGAGGCTGTTCGCTACGGTCATACCGACATGCTCAGATGGGCGATCGCGAACGGTTGCCCGATCAGCGACGTTGAACTGGAGACTCTTCGCCGACGCACCGGGGAATCTCTGATCGTCGACCCTCGCTGACTCGGACGCAGACTCAAGATGCACGCGGAGACGGAACGGGACGGCGCGAAGCGGAAGACTCGCGATCGCGCGGTAATACACGTACTCGTACGCGTGCATCGTTCGATGCATCGCGCCTCGATCAAATCTACGCCGCGCCTCCCTCCTCATTCTCTTCGCGCTCGTCGTCACGGCAGATCTTCGTCACGGCAGATCTTCGTCGGCGATGCGCGGCATTTCCCTTTTCCAGTAGTGCACGTCCGAGAATGTTTCCTTCGGCCTCGTCTCCTCGCCCTCCCCGCCCCCTCCCTCCCCGCCCTGCCTCGTCGGCGGGAACATCTCGTGCACGAGTTCGTTGAGGCACCCGAGCGTCCAGGTCTTCCTCGTCTTCGTCTCCGCGGCGACCACCTCCGACTTGGGGTTGATGGTGAAGTTCCTCCCGTCCGGCACGCCGACGTGCGCGTAGGAGACGACGTCCGTGTCCCTGTTTCCGAACCCCGCGTAAAACGGGTTCCACTCCTCCGGGAACAGGTCCCTGATCGTTCGCAGACACCGCATCTTGAACTCCTGCGGCCTTCGAACGACCACCTCGCGGTACAGCGCCGTCGACAGCGAGTCCGGCGCGAGCATCACGGGCCCCTGCGTCAGCGTCTCGCCGTCCTGCGTGAGCTCCTCGAGGTACCGCCGCGTCGTCTTCGACTGCGAGATGGCGCGCGAGGATAAAAACATCACCTGGTACCCGTTATCCCTGATGTTGTTGTACAGCTGCGCCACCCCGGCGTGGTTCCAGTCCCGCCCCACCACGGGCGCGAGGTGCCCCAACACGTCGCTCTTCGTGATCGTCCCGTCCACGTCCGACACCACCACCTTGGCGTCCCAGTCCCACAGGTACGCGTGCGACCGCACCTCCTGCCGCCCCCACACGCGCGACGAAAACGCAAACGAGAGCGCGTTCTTCCCGGGACGCAAACCCAGGCGGGCGATCTGATCCGCCCCGAGCGTCACGCTCCTGCGAAACGCGGGGCGCCGCGAGCCCGAGCCCCCACGGAAGCCCCCGCGCCCGCGCCCCCGCCGAGGGCTCGTCGCCTCGTCGCCGCGTTCGCGTCGGGGGGCCCGCTCCCTCGCCGCCTCCCGCTCCCTCGCTGGCGGCGAACCCTCCCGGGGCGCTTCGGGGGAGCCGCCGCTCGCGAGGCTGTCCGGGGAGAAACAGCTCGCGCCGTGCTGGCTCGCCTCGCGGCTGTCCGTCTCGAACCCGTCCTTCAAGGCGTAGGCGCCCCGACTCGCCGCGCCCTCCGCCGCGGCCTCCGCCGGCGGGAAGACGTTCCAGCTCGCGGGAAGCGGCGCTCGGAACGCGAGGTGCGCGAGCACGTGCGGCGCCGCCGCGCGCCAGGGGAGCGGCGGCGGCGGCCTCGCGCCGCCCGCGGGGTCGGCGATCGGCCTGACCGCGAGCGCGGGGTCCTCCGCGAACGCCGCGGGGTCGGCGAGGAACGCCGCGCGGGGGACGCGGTGGTCGTCGAAGCGCTCGAAATCGGCGCCGCAGAGCGACAGCTCGAGTCGCGGAAGAAGCGCCGACGCGAGCGACGCCGCGGCGGCGCTCGGCGGCGGAGCGGAGTCCACGCCGCCGTCGGAGACGCTGGACGATCGGGAGACCGCGGGGGATGGCGGGGGGGAGGGGAGACGCGCGGCGGCTTCTCCGTCGCGACCGCTCGTGGACGCGACGGAGTCGAACCGCTCGAGCGGCGACTCGGTCGTCGCCCCCGCCGCCGCCGCCGGCGGTGGCGCGGCGGCGAGCGCCTCCGCGGGGGGATCGCTTCGTTCGCGGGGGGACGCGCTCGAGGGCGTCTCCGCGGGCGCGCTGGACGTGGAGAAGGAGCTCCACGCGAGCCAGCTCCACGCGGACTCCGCCTCCCGCGCGGGCGCTCGCGTCGTCGGCGGCGGCGAGATCTCAGAGGCGGTATCGGGCGCCTCCCTCGGCGGCTTTTTCCCCTCGGCGCCCGCGGTGGCGTCGCGGTCCCCCGCGCGCGCCGAGGTGACGATGGCGACGGAGACGCCGCCGGACTCGGTGGGCTGGAGGGCGACGGCGACGGGCGCGCGCTCGTCGTCCGCCGCGCCGGGCTCCCCCGCCTCGTCGTCGTCGTCGTCGTCGTCTTCTTCTTCCTCGGAGTCGTCGAAGCCCGCGGCGGGGTCTCGCGCGGATCTCGTCGTCTCCGACGCCGCGCCGTCGTCGCCGTCGCCGTCGCGCGGGCCCAGGGGCTCGACGAAGAACGCCTTGCCGTTTCGCCCGAGCCGCATCGTGAACTCCGAGAGCTCGCCGTTGACGGTCACGGTCACCACCTTCTCCCTTCCCCGGATCAAGCCCTGGTACTTCCCGAAGCGCACGTAAAAGGGCGAGCACCGCAGGGTGCCGTCGGGCTGCTTCACGGCGATGACGTCCACGGCGCCGCCCGCGGAGGGAAGGACCGTGGACACCGCCGCGACCGAGCCCGCGCCCACGCCCACGGCGGCGTGCGCCACCGTGGACCCCACGAGCCGGATCCCGCTGCGGACCGTCTCCATGGCGGCGCGAAAGCGCGGGGGGGCTCTGCGCGGAGGAGAAAGCGCGTGCCCGAGGGACGAACCGCGTGGAACCGGACGCGTGGCGAATCTCGCGCGGGCATTCGGGCTCGCGCCAATTTTTCCGCACGAGAGTGCTTCTTTTTTCGGTGCCCACGCCCGCGGCGGACCAGAGGACGGGCGCGCGCGCTCCCTCCCCTCCCCACGCCCGGGGGGGCTTCCCGCGATGCCCCCGGGGTCGCCCCGCGCGGACGCGGAGCGTCGCCTGGGGCGCGCGTTCGAGCTCGCGGAGGAGCTCGTCACGCTCAAGCTCGCGCTCGAGGCGGAGTTGCGCGAGGGGCGCCTCGACATCGCCGCCGCGCGGTACGCCCGCCCGTCCAACCCCATCTCCCGCACGCAGTACGACCTCACCATGGAGGCGCGCACGCGCGTCGAGCTCTCCGCGAGGGGCGAGGACGCGCGACCGCGCGCTCAATTCACGCACTTCGAGCTCGTCGACCCGGACGCCGAGGCGTCCCCCGACGCGGCCGCGACCGATCGCGCGGCGTCGACGTCCGAACGTCGCCGCGTCGTCCCCCGGGGAGAGACGACGACGCGATCCCCCGACGCCATCGAAACGATCGAAACGTCCGCGTCGGCGGAGGGGCTCCGCAGGCGAGGCGCGCCCACGCCGTCGTCCCCGCGGCGAGAACCGGAGCCTCCCGAACAACCCACCGACCGAGTAGTCTCCTCGCGGACGAGGCGTATGCGGCGGCCGGTGCACTGGTTCGGCGCGATGCCGCCGCCCCAACTGCGCCGCGCCGAGGCGAGGTTCCGACGCGCCGCGGCGCTCGTCGCCGAGGTGGCGACGGCGACGGCGGAGCTCCGAGCGCTGACGGGGGAGTGACCGAACAAGAAGAGCGGCGCGGTCGAACGATGGGAGGCTGGGGACGGGGATGAGAGGAGCTGGTCATGAGGTGGGCGGTGATGAGAGAGGACGCCGCGCGGCCCGGGTGAAATGTGTACGGGTCGAGTCGGTCACGACTCAGAATCGAGGCGTCATCGATCCGGCCAAGCAATTTTTAGTCTCGGTGAAATTAATGTTGCCGTTGCTCGGTCCCGCGGCTCGTCGCGTCACATCTCCTCCGCGCGGCTCCACGGCGCGGCTCGTCCGTGCGTTCGCGCGCGCCCCGCCCGCGCGCTCGTCCGGCGCCTCGCGTTCGCGGCTCCCGCGCCCTCGGCGCTTTCGCTCGGGTTCGCTCGGGTTCGAGGCGCCGGCTCAGGCCCCGGGGAACCCGCCCCCATTTTCGCGTCTCGGCTAGGCACCCGCCGGTCGGGATCTGGGAGGATGGATTGGGCGAACGTCACCCCGGGCGAGCTCGTGGACGCGCTCCGCGAGGTGGACTGGAACACGCGCCCGCGCCCGCTGACGGAGTTCTTCGCCAAGTTCACGCCGCCCAAGTCCCAGGCGAAGCTCCTGAGCCGGCTCAAGTGCAACGCGTACTACTACCGCGCCAACTACTTCTGCGCCCTGGTGCTCTCGTTCTGCGTCGCCTTTTTCCGCAACCCGTGGGCGCTCGTCGCGTGCGCGATGACGTGCTTCTCCCTCCTCCTCGCGAACGATTCCTTCGCGCAGGCGTTCAGCGAGCGCGCGACGCGATTCGTGCGCAAGGTCCACCCCCCGGCGGCCGCGTGGATGCGGCGCGGGGCGGCGAACTCGGGCGTCCCGGCGAGGCCGTACGCGCGCGTCAAGACGGTGTTTGTCTGCGGCGTCCCGCGCGCGCGCGTCGTCGCCGGCGCGCTCGTCGTCGCGCTGTGGATGCTGAGGCGGACCGGGGCGCTCGCGAGCGTGACGTGGGCGCTGGGGGTGTGGGGCGTGGGGACGATCGCGCACGCCTCCGCGAGGTCGCCGAACCTCAAGGCGAGGCTCAGCTCGTACAGGGAAGAGTTCAGGGCGGTGTGGCGAGGATACAGCGAAGCGTAAAAGGAGACGGAGGATCGCGGACGGGCGCGGCGGGGCGCCGGGGACCGGGGAGGGCGCCGAGATGGGGCGGGCGGAGAAGAGCGCGCGACGAGGGGTTCGAGCGAAGGAGAACCCACCCCGTGTATCTGATATGAGTAGCGAAGGTGTACGAGAGGAGATGGGGCGAGATCCGAGATCCGCGACGCCGAGCCGAGCGCACCGGCACGTATTTTTTTCGAGCGCGCGCGGGCGATGAGAAGTCGACTGACGCGAGTCGCGTCATCGTCGTCGTCGTCTCGCGCTCATCAGCAGGTGCATGCCCGCCGCGCGAAAACTATTCGTCCTCGTCAGATGTCCACCTCGTCGCGCAGAGATGCGCCCCGCCGCGCCTCTCCCCGCGGCTCGTGGGGGCCCCGCGTCGACGTCCGGCTCGGTCCCCGCGCTCGCGCCTCCTCGCTTCGTCCGCGCGCCTCGCCCGCGCGGCTCGCCTCCTCGGCGCGCCGCCCGGACGCCGCGCGCGACCGCGCGAGGGGGCGACGCGTTCGACCGGCTGGTGCGCGCGCAGCCCCCCGAGCTCCTCGCCTCCACGCACGCCTCCGCGCGCCTCGAGGCCCTGGACGCCTTCTGGCGCGCGCGCGGCGTGCGCGAGCGGGCGTACCGCGAGCGCCTCCTCGCGCACGCCACCGAGGACGACGGCCGCGAGGACGAGCTGTACGGCGACCCCGCCCGGCTCGCCGTCGCGTTGGATCGCCTCCAGAGCTACTTTCCTCGAGCGGTGGACGTCGCCGCCATGTGCTGGAAAGCCCCGGGCATCCTCCGCCTCCCCCCGAAACACGTCGCCGCGCAGCTCGTCTCCCTCCGCTGGGCCCTCCCCGACCTCGACGTCCCCAAGATCGTCGAGGCGCAGCCCGGTCTGTTGCTCCGCGACGTCGGCGCGTGCGCCGAAGCCGTCGCGCTGTTGCGCCGAGAGTTTCCCCTCGTCGACGCCGTCGCGGTGGTCGAGACGGAGCCGGGCGTGTTGGCCGAGGAGTGCGACGTGCGCGCGAGGATCGAGCGGCTGCGCGAGGCGAGGGCGAACGGACGCCTGAGCCCGAGCGCGGAGATGTTCTACGACGGGGAGGGGCTGGGGTGCGCGAACCCGGCGCTCTTCGCAAAAGTCTTCCTCGAGGAATCGAGGAGCAAGGCGGAGGCGTACGAGTGCGACCAGAGGTGCGGCTGAAGAAAAGATTATTACGTGGGTATAATTTTTGTAGGAGGGGGACGCGCGCGTATAGACTGACGGGTATGGTGTAAGACGACGGCGCGCACGGATGGAGTCGTTAGGAACGCGTGCACGCCACGACCACGTCGGTGGTCGCGGCGCTTCGTTTTCACCTCGTCGTCTCGTCAGATGGTACAACGACCCTACGATATCACCGTCACCCCCCCCCTCGCGCGTCATGTCATCGGGAAGCCTTCGCGAAGCGTTTTTCCTTCACGCGGCGCCGTACGCCCCCTGGTCCTTGTTCTTCGCCGCCTCGTCCTCCTCGTCCGGGTTCCTGCACGTCCCGCGCAGGATCGAGGAGGCCATGCCGAGGGTGAACAGCACGCCCATGGACACCGCGAGGGTGCCCGGGGGGAAGTCGTACCCGAAGACGCCGCAGCACATGTCCGCGCCGACCATGACGAGGACGCACGCGACGGAGTAGTTGAGGTCCGGGAAGAGCTCCACCGTGCCCGCGAGCTGCGGGTACAGCGCGCGGACGATGCACGCGGCGACGATGTCGCCGAGGAACAGGGTCCAGACGTGGACGTGGTCGACCATGAAGATCGTGCTCACGCCGTCGATGCAGAACGCCACGTCCGTCACCTCGATGAACATCAGGACGAGGAACATGGGCGTGTACTTGCCGATGCCGTCGAGCGTGACGTGGAACGCGCTCCCCTGGTACTTCGTGATGAGCTTGTCGCCCATGATCTTCTTGAACCAAATCACCATCGCGCTGTTCTCCGGGTCCTCGTCCTCCTCCTCCAGCCCCATACACGTCATGTAGAACACGACCAAGCCCTGGTACGCGCAGAACAGACCGAGCGCGAACATCAGCGGGCGCAGGGAATCGTAAATGCCCTTGAGCGCGAAAAACAACGACCAACGCATCAGCACCATGAACGGCGTGCCGACGAAGAGCAAACCGGGGCGAACCTCGCGAGGAACGCGGAAGTGCTCGAAAATCTGGTGGAACAGGCAGATGTTGTCCGTGGACAACAGCACCTCCACGATCGCCGCGCCCACGAACTGAGGGGGAAGGGGGGGGGGAGGCGCGTCAGCGGCGAGACGCGCGCGCGAACGAAAAGATTAAAAAGAAAGGCGCCGGTTCCGTCCGAGGGTGGAAAAAGCAACGAGCACACCGCCCCGCGGTGTGGGGGCGGAGGCCGCGGGGGGCGCGAGGCGAGTTCCGGGACGGTTCGCGCGCGACGCGGGCGCGCCGAAAGGGCGCGTCGCGACGCGGGGCGCGCGTCCGGACGCGTTCGAGGCGTCGGCGCGTCGCGACGCGGCGGAGGGACCGAGCGCGCGTCGCGTTCGTCGTGGAAAGGAAGGATCCCTTCTTCGAAGGTCGCTCTCTTCGTGTCGAACGCACCGCGTTGGTGGAGTGGTGCGCCTGCTTCATGAGGACGAAAATGACCGCGCCGAGAATCAAGAGACTATACAGAATGCTGTTAGGGTACGCCCACACGAGGCGGTTGAACGGGCCGAGCCATCCCGGGTCGTCCACCAGGAGCTTCCCCGAGCTCAGCGTCCGCTTGATGTTCTTCTTCTCCCCGCTCTCGGGGTCCTTGGAGGGCGCCATTGTGCCTTACGCCGGGCGTGCGTGACGCGCTGACGCGCGCGCGAAAGGATAGAGCGGGGCCGAGGCGGTCCCCTGTGACTCGACGGGGAGACGACCGGCGCTCCCGTCGATGTCGATACGTGCTACCGGGCGTGAGCTCGGCGCGCGATGTACTGATGGGACCCCGCGGAGCCGGGCATCTGGAGTACGGACTAGTGCCCGCGCCTTGAAACACCCACGGCGCCGGCAAATCCAACGACGACTGTTTGCCCACACACATCCCGGATGGCGGGATAGAGCCTCTTTTTGGATACTGGATATCGTGTGCGACGAAATAAAATAAATATACAAGACTGGATACGCTGTCATCACATCGCGACCACGGCGCTCCGGACGCTTCGCGCGCCTTGATGTGATCCGACGGAAACGGCTCGCTCCAAAAGTGCGCGGCTCATCGAGGGGGACTACGGGCGCGCGTCTCGGCACTCGCGTCATTTCACGCGCGGGGCCGCCCGCTCCGCGCTCGTCGCGCCTTCGTCATGTCCGCGACGCGCTCGGCTCCGCTGTCGCGCGAGGCCCTCGCGGCCGCGCCGTGGGCCGCGTCGCTCGCCGCCTCGTTCGCCCCCCGCGGCGGCGCGCCGCCCCCCCGCTCCGCCGCGGAGGTGGAGGCGGAGGTGGAGGCGGAGACGGCGTCGCTCCTCGCCCAGCGCGCGGCGTCCGCCGCCGCGGCGTCCACCGCGTCGTCCGCGATTCCGACGTTCCACCGCCCGAAATCCGCCGTCGGCGCCCTCGCGGTCGAGCTGCGCAAGGCGGCGCACCGCATCGCGCTGCAGCACAAGGAGCGCGGGCTGTTGGAGGATGACGAGCTCGAGGCGCTGTGGAGCTGCGTCACGGGCGTGGTCGCGCGGCGCCCGCCGGACACACCGCCGGGAGGCTCCCGGGCGCTGCGAGTGATGCCCCCGCCGCTCGTCCCCGACCCGGAATCCGAGTCCCGCGTGTCGTACGAGGAGCTCCAGACGGTCAGGCGCGAGTTCGCCGAGCTCCTCGCCTCCGCGGAGGAGGAACGCGCGGACCCGCGAAGCGCTCGCGCCGCCCTCGCCCGCGCGGACGAGCGCGTGTCGCAGTACTTCTCCGCGCGGACGTTCAACCGCTTCGAGCGCGACCGGCGCGGACGCATCTCGGGCCGGACGTTCATGGAGTTCGTCGTTCGGCACATCGCCCTGACGCAGTCGCGGATCAACCTCGGGTGCCACGACTCGGACGCGGACGGGTGGCTCGAGGCGGAGGAGCTCGAGGAGTTTGTCGCGCGAAGCGTCCCGACGATGGCGGCGCTGCGGAACCTCCCGCGGCCGTTCGCGCCGCGGTACTGCGAGATCGCCGTCCGCCGGTTCATGTTCTTCGACGACCCGCACAGGAGGGGCAGGGCCAGGATCTCCTCCCTGCTCGCGTCGGACGCGCTCGCGGACTTCAACGAACTCCACGCCGCGAGCGAGGACGACCCGCGCGCGGCCAAGAACTGGTTCAGCCTCGCCGGCGCCCGTCGCGTGAGGAAAACCTTCGAGGACCTCGACCTGGACGGGAACGGCACGCTCAGCAAGACGGAGTTCGCGCGAATCACGCACGACCCGCGCGTGCAGGACCAGTGCCACGTCCAGGGCCTGACGAGCGCGTTCGTCGACCGCGTGTTCGAGGAGCACTCGCTGCGGGGCCCCAAGGCGGCGAGGGAGGCGCGACTGCGTGACGCGGCGCCGAAGAACGGCGTCGCGAGTAAGGACCCGTTCATCGCGCGCCAGATGGAGAAGCGGCGGAAGCAGATGGCGAGCGAGATGGACTTTTCCGCGTACCTCGACTTCGTCCTGGCGTGGGGGGATAAGAAGCACCCGAGCAGCCTGGCGTACTTTTTCCGAGCGTTGGACGTGAACAAGACGGGGGCGCTGACGAATTTGGAGATTTGGACGTTCCTCAAGGCGGTGCACGAGGCGTGGATCGCGGACCCGGAGAACTACGAGCTCGACATCCTGGACGTCAGGGACGAGATCTTCGACATGGTCAAGCCCGAGGTGCCGGGGCGGATCACGCTGGAGGATCTTAAACGGTGCGGGTGCGCCGACGTCGTCTTTGAGATTCTGTGCGATCACACGGGCTTCTGGAGGTACGATAACAGGGAGAGCCTCCCGAGGGACGACGAGGAGGAGGAGGAGGAGGAAGAAGAAGAGGCGGAGGAGGAGGACGGCGGGGAGAACGCTTTTTAAGCGCGCGCGCCCACCTTCAGAACGACGTCCACTCACGATTCGAAACGTACTCGGCGGTTCGCGCGGCGCGTCGTCGATTTCGCGAACCCTCGTCTTTTTTCCTCGACGTCCTCCCGCTTTTCCCGATCCCCTTCACGCGGTGTTCACCCGATCGCGGCTTCGCCCTCGTCTCGATTCGCCCTCCGCATCGCCTCCTCCGCGTCGAACGCCGCCCTGACGGCGTCCTCCACCGGGACGTACACCGCGCACGTCGGCGCGGCGAGGCGCACGACGTAGTGCGCCAGCTCGGGAGGCAGATCCCCGAGCGTCGCGGGGCGACCGCGGCCGCGGGACGGTCCCCCGCCCGAAGGAGGCGAAGACGGAGACGGAGACGAGCGCGCCCCCGACTCGCGCCCCCCCGACTCGCGCGCCGCCGCCTCCTCCGGGTCGGCGGAGGCGGTTTCTTCCTCGAGCGGCGCTGGGGCGTCGTCTCGGGCGTCCGCCGCCGCCTCCCGAACGCCGCCTCGCCGAACGCCGCCTCCCTCCGCGGCCTCCCTCCGCCTTCTCTCCGCGAGCCTCGGCGAGCGCCGCGTCCCACCCCACCGAGGCGCCCTCGCGGTCCGCGCGGAGGCGTCCGGTTTGTTCGACGACGACGGCGCGGACGGTTCGGTCGGTTCGGTTCGGTTTCGGTTCGGTTCGGTTTCGTCGTCGGACGCGAACGCGGCGCCTCGGTCGTCGTCGTCGTCGCCGCGCCGCAGCCTCGCGTGCGAGAGGACGAACGCGCGCGCGACGTCCTTGAAGAAGGCGGGGAACCTCGCGTGGCTCTCGTGCGACCACGCGCGCTCCGCGGGGCGCTCGACGACCGCCACGGCGACCGATTCCGAGGGGTCTTCTTCGTCCCCGTCCACGCCTCGGGGTCCGGCGGCGTTCGACGTCGTCCGACTCTGACTCGCCGCCGCGGGGGGCGGCGGCGGGAAATACACCGGCGAGCCCTCGACGACGAGCCTCCTCGGACCCGCCGCGGCCCTCTCGGGGTCGCTCGCGTCGTCGTCCGGGACGGTGGTGAAGGTCCAGGGGTGCGTGACGAAGGTCTGCTGGCGGTGGCGCTCGCCCGGGGCGAGGGTCTTGTACCGCGTGGGCTTGCCGCGGTAGTCGACCCAGTAGATACGCGCGCGCTCGTCGCGAAGCCCGTTGACGAACACCACCTCCGTGGAGTGCCTCGACTCGCGCGAGCACAGCCCGAGCTCGCGGAGGCGCGCGTCGCTCATGGGGTCGCGTCGGCGCTCGCGCTCCCACCGCGCGAGGCCGTACCCGAGCGCGGCGTCCTCGGCGGCGTCGGCGCCGAGGGCGCCCGAGGACGCGCGCGCGGGGCCGCCCCGAGCCGAACCCGCGCCCGCGCGCCTTCCGACGTGGAGCAGGCGGCGAGCGCAGGAGAGCGCGCGCGAGAGACCGGACCAGAAGGCGCGCGCGAGGCGCGCCGCGCGGGCGGGAACCGCGCGCGCCGCCGTCGCGGCCGCGCGCGCGAGCATCGCGTGGGCGCGCGAGGAGGTGTGGGCGCGCGCGCGGGGGGGGCGGAGAGTACGAGAGGTCTCCTCGGACGTGCCGAGGAACGAACGTGTCGTCTCCTTTAAAAAAAAACCCCACCGAGTCGCCTCGATTCCTCCTCCCACCCGAACTACTTTCGAAAGTACTAAAACACTCGTGTCTAACACTTTCCCGGCTACGAACTACGCTACCCGGCTCTCCACGCCGACCCTCTCTCACCTCCGTCACCTCACGAGCACGGACAGGTTCTTACTCACGAGGGCCTCCGGCGTCACCCCGAACATCTGGTTATGGTTCACCCGCAGCTCTTCCAGCGCGGGCATCTCCGCGAGCGCCGCCGGGACGTCCCCGATGAGAAAGTTCCGACTGACGTCCAGGCTTCTCAGCTTCACGAAGTCGCCGCCCCAGTCGCTCGGCACCTCCCCCTCGAGCAGGTTTCCGTTCAGCGAGAGCCTGTACAGGTTCACGCACCCCCTGAGCTCGGGCGGGATGATCCCCCGCAGCCGGTTCTTCGCGAGCGAGAGGTCTAAGAGGGACGTGAGGTTGCCGAGCTCGGGCGGGATGGAGCCGTCCAGGATGTTCTCGCTGAGGTCCAGCGCGTGCAGCGACGGGGAGGCGCCGAACTCGGGAGGGATCGTCCCGGAGAGTTTGTTTCGCTGCAGGCCGAGGCGTCCGAGCGTCGGGACCGAGGCGAGCGAGGTGGGTATGGAGCCCCTGAGTCGGTTCCCCGCGAGGTTGAGCGTCGCGAGGCGCGTGAGGTTGCCGAGCTCGGGCGGGACGGAGCCGGAGATGAAGTTGTTGCTGAGGTCGATCTCGACGAGCGTGTGCACGTCCGCGAGGGCGGCGCTCAGGTCGCCGCCGATCGCGCGCCGGCTCAGGTCGAGGTGCGTGACGTCGTTCCCGCGCTGGCACCGAACCCCGGTCCAGGGACCCGCGCACGGGTAGTCGCCCTCCCAGCGCGCCATCGCGCGGTTCGGGTCCGTCTTGAGCGCGGCGCGCACGCGGCGGAGCGCCTCGGCGTGCGCGGGGTTCGCCGCGGTGTGGTCCGTCACGCCGGAGTACGGGTCGTACTGGTCCGCGTACGCGAGCGCGCGCGGAAGCGACGAGGCGACGACGACCAGCGCCAGCGCCGCCGCGAGAGGACCCGCGCGGCGCATGACGGCCAGCGCGCGCGGGCGAGGGAGTGGCGAGGGGCGGAAACCGTCCGGCGCGTTTTTCCCACTGCGTGATGTGCCGCCGGGCACGTCGCGTCGTCGCGGGCGGGCTCGCTCGATCGTCAGCAAATAATGGGCACCCCCGGGACGTCTCGTCGAAACCCTCTTCTCGGAAGCGCTCGCGCCTCGCCCTCGCACTCCCGCGCGCGCGCCTTCGCGATGGAGGCGTCGTCGTGCGCGGCCGGCGCGACGTGCGCGGCGTCCGCGCACTCCGCGTACTCGTACGCCGCGCTCGTCCGCGCGTTTTGGTCGCTCTGGACCGCGGTGACCGCGCAGCTCTCGAACGATTTCATCGGCGGGTCGTTCGCGCTCGCCGCCGCGTCGACGCTGGCGTCCGCGGCGGTCGCCTCGCTCCGCGCCCTCCGCGCGTTCGCGCACGACCGCGCGTTCGCGACGTTCGAGATCCCCTCCGGCACCCCCCAGTACCACGCCGCGATGCGCTGGCTCCTCGACCACCCCGCGGTCATGCGCGCGGCGCGTCGCCTCGTCGTCGACCCGCGCGCCGCGCTCGACAGCTGTACCAGTACCACCGCCGGCGTCTCGGATCCCGACGACGACGAATCCCTTCGCGGCGGCGCGTCCGACGACGAATCGGACCCCCTCGAGCTCGGCCTTCGCACGGTCCCGATGCTCCCTCGTGACCGCACGAGCGTCCGCGCGCGCGTCGGGTGCGCGCTCGTGTGGGCGCGGCACGGCCCCGCCGCGAACCTCGACGCCGCCGCCCTCGACGTCGCCGCCGCGTTCTCTGCCGCCGCGCCCGCCTCCGCCTCTCGCTCGCGCGCGCGATCGTCGCCGTCCTCCCTGGGGGCCATGGGCGGCGGCGGCGCGCGCGGGTCGTGGTACGCCTCCCTCCTCTCCGGCGCGCGCGGCGACCGGGGCCTCGCGAACGCCGGGTTCGGCGGTCTCTTCCGCGATTCTTCCGGCGGCGATTCGTTCGGCGACGACACGTTCGACGCGTCGTCCTCCGCGTTCGCGTCCGCTCTCGGCGGCGCCTCCGCCTCGTCGCGCCGCGACGCGGGCTTGGGCGACGGCCGGGGCGCGATCCGGCTCCGCGTCCTCGCGCCGACGCGCGGCGCCGCGGCGCGCGCCGTGCGCGAGGTCCTCGCCGCGGGGCACGCGTTGCGACCGAGGGGCCCCGGGGCGCGACGGGTCACGAGGCGGAGGACGCAGGTGTACGTCCCCTCGAGCGCGACGACGCTCGGCGGCGGCGGCGTCGGATTCGTCGACGGGTTCGGGTCAGGGTCCCTCGCGGGGTGGGGCGGCGTCGACCGCGGGGGCGGCGCGTCCCTCGAGGGACGCGACGGTGGGTCCCCGAGCGCGTCGGGGGGGTCCGAGCCTTCCGTCGGCGCGGGGGGGTCGCGGCTCGCGGTCGGGTACCCCCGCGCGATCACGTGGGTGGACGCCGGGCGGAAACCGGCTCGCCCCGTGGACTCGGTGATTTTGCGAGAACCGGAGCGTCGTCGGAGCGTCGGCGACGCCGGGAGCGAGGATGCTCCGGAACCTCCTTCGACGGCGACGACGACGCCTTCGGGTCCTTCGGGTTCGGCTTCGGCGCCCGCGTCCGCGGCGGAGATCGTCGCGGACGCTCGCGCGTTCACGCGCCTCGAGCGGTGGTACGCCGAACGCGGGATCCCGTGGCGTCGCGGGTACCTCCTCCACGGCGCGCCCGGGTCGGGAAAGACGTCGCTCGTGCGCGCCGTCGCGGGGGCGCTGCGGTATCCCATCTACCAGCTCAGCCTGTGCGGCGCGGGGCTCGACGACGACGCGTTCCGCGGGCTCCTCGCGTCCGCGGCGAACCGCGCGATCCTCCTGATCGAGGACGTGGACTACGCCGCCGGCGCCGCCGTCGTCGCCGGCGGCGGCGGCGGCGGCGGCGGCGCCCCCCCGGGCGCTCGCTCCGCGCCGAGCGGTCTGACGCTTCCCGGGCTACTCAACGCGCTCGACGGCGTCGGGGCGGCGGACGGGCGGCTGCTGTTCATGACGTGCCGCGACGCGGACGCGCTCGCGCCCGCGCTCGTCAGGCCCGGGAGGATCGACCGGAGGCTGGCGTTCGAGCCGCCGGATTTCTCCCAAGCCGCGAGGCTGTTCCTCAGGTTCTACGCCGGTCACCTCGATCGCGCGCCGTCGACGAGCGCGGAGGAGGAGGAGGCGGCGGAGGAGGAGCGGGCGGAGGAGGGGGCGGGAGAGGAGGAGGCGAAGGGAGGGGAGAACGTGACGGGTCGGGGGAGGAGGAAGACGCGGCGGATGGTGGTGTCCGCGCTGGGCGGCGCGCCTTCGCGGCTGGAGCGGTCGGCGGCGGAGGCGCTCTCCGCTCGGTTCGCGCGGCACGCGACGGGGCCCGGCTCGGACCCGCGCGTATCGATGGCCGCCCTGCAGGGGCACCTCATGATGCACCGGGAGGACCCCGAGGGCGCCGTGGAGGCCGCGGCGAGCGCGTTCAGGGCGAGGAAGGCGAACGGGGAGAGGTGAAGAAGCGCGTTCTGAAGCTGAAGTGAGGCGGGCACGTATTCGTAGACTCTTTTTACTTGAGTCCGGGCGCGCGCCGCGCGCGGGCCCCGGGCTACTCCACGCGCCGACGGCCGATTGTTCTTTGTGAGTTGCCAGTTGTCTCGCGTGTCCTTCCTCGGAGGTTCAAACCTCGTCTCCCGCGCGTTCGCGTCACACCCCCCCCGCGCTCTGGGCGCGACGCGGCGGGTCGCTCGCGGTCTCGGGGCACGTCGATGAGCGCGCCTCCCGGCTCGGACGGCCCTCCGCCGCCCGCGTGGTGGCGGCGCGCGGGCGCGGGCGTGGCGTCCACCTCCGGGGTGAGCCACGCGGCTCGATCGCTCGGCGATCTCTCGGACATGGTGCCGGCGACGACGAAGCTCCTGGCGTGCGGCGGCGTGGCGGGCGCGTTCAGCAAGACGTGCACCGCGCCCCTCGCGCGCATCACGATCCTGCGCCAGCTCCAGAGCACGGGCGCGGTCCCCGGGTGGGTCCCGGGGCAGAACCAGGGCGTGCTCCGCGCGCTCGCGAAGATCACGCGCGAGGAGGGCCTGCGCGCGCTGTGGAAGGGCAACGGCGTCACCGTCCTGCACCGCCTCCCGTACTCCGCCGTGAACTTCTACGCCTACGAAAACATCATGGACTTCCTGGAGGGCGAGGGCGCGTTCAAGAGCCTCGCACATCGAGGCGAGGGCGGGAGCGGCGGCGGCGAGGGAGGGTCCCGAGAGAGAGGCGCGGGAGGATCCGGAGGCGGCTCGGGAGGATTCAGCGGGTGGGACGTCTCCCGTCGCCTCCTGGCGGGCGGGAGCGCGGGCATGATCGCGTGCGCGTTGACCTACCCCCTGGACCTCGTCCGCACGCGCCTCGCCGCGCAGACGACGACGAAGTATTACGACGGGTTGGCGCACGCGCTGTTCGTGATCGCTCGCGACGAGGGCCCGCGGGGTCTGTACCGGGGCCTCCCTCCGACGCTGGTGGGCGTCGGGCCGAGCCTGGGCATCAACTTCGCGGCGTACGAGACGTTCAAGAATCTCGCCGCGCCGCGCGAAGAAAACCTGAACCTGCCCCCGGGCGTGAGCTCGCTGGTCTGCGGCTCGTCCGCCGCGGTCGTGAGCGCGACGGCGACGTACCCGCTCGATCTCGTGCGGCGGAGGCTGCAGATGCGGTGCGCGCAGGACAGGGGGCAGGGGTTCGTCGGGGTGTTCAGGGCCATCTGGCGATCGGAAGGACTGGCGGGATTCTACCGAGGCATCGTCCCGGAGTACGCAAAGGTCGTGCCGGGGGTGAGCATCACATACGCCACCTACGAACTGCTCAAGAGGAACATAGGGGTCGACACGGGGAGGCTCTAGCGAACGAGACGGGGGAGAGGAGCGAGGAAGGGGCGGGGAGGAAGCGCGGATCCGCGTCGCGAAATTGAAACGATCGTTTTCGAGTCGCCGACGCGCGAGCGCGCGGAATCCGCCGGAGCGTCCTCTCGGCGTCGTCGTTTTCGTCGCGCGGGGCGGCTCGAGACGTAATAGGGAAAAAGCGCTCTTCTGTTCACCACTCACATCGTCTCCCTCATCCTCTCACCGCGCTCTTTTCACCTCGTCCGCGTTTTCCAAGAAGCCCATGAGCCTTCCCGCGGAGCTCTGCATCGCGTACATCATCCCGGCGCCCGCGCCGATCAACCCTCCGGTGACCATCGCGGGGTAACGCACGCCGGGGCCGCTCAGGGCGCCGCTCATCCACCCCACGGGGAGGCCCGTCGCGGTGAACGCGGCCCAGTCGCGGTAGTCCGTCGCGTTGAAGTTAGCCACTGAGACGAGGGACCGAGGGAGGAGGAGGAACGGAGACGCGAATCGGGGGAGGGGAAAAAACGGAGGAGGGAGAGTGACGTGAGTGACGCGTGTGTAGTCGCGGGTCCCGCGCCGTCCCCGCCGCGCGAGGCCAGAGTGGCAGGGTTTGTTCGATCGGGGAGGAGGGGCCCGGGGGGACGG
>MDSW01097201.1_pt1 | contig 19754 bp, 15 predicted proteins | sample 811171 | NCBI WGS metagenome assembly MDSW01 (sample SAMN05326641, study PRJNA326480) | marine metagenome | isolation source: seawater | place: Atlantic Ocean: North West | collected 2012 | reverse complement strand
CGCGCAGCGACGGCGCGTGGGCGCGTACGAAAGTACTTTCGTACGTTTTTGCAATTTGTATGCGTATTTCGTCTAAATTTCGTACTTTTGGCACGGGAAATTGAATTAGCGGAGCGTGACCTTAACATTATTTCCCTCGCTGTCGCATACATACAAAAAAAAACTTCAGCACGTTTCCTGTGTTTTCATTTAAAAGATGGGTGTTTGTTTTTCCTCACGGGGTCGTTCTGATAGTTTAAATTTACGTTTGGATCGTATTCTCGAGCTCAAGGTAAATTCGATATTCTTTAGTGAATGGGGGAGTCGTCATTTTCCTTCGGTGGATCCTGTAGAAATCGGCCAAGTTTTCTAAAACTTTATTTTTATGTTCAGGGCTTAAGTTGCAGTGGCCGACTTCCTCAGGCTTTTAGTCCCGAATGCGATGTTGCCGCGATTGTGTTCAGTGGATTTTTTGATGAGACGAAAAGGGCCATAAGCAAAGAATCCCTCAAGAACTTTTTTAGAGATTCACAAAAGGAAAAAGCTCCAAAATTCAACAGGGATGCCTATGACATTGAAGAAGCTCTAAGGGACTTTGTTCTCACTGGTGACAACCTAATCATCGGCAAGTGCGTTGTGGACGTGTCTTCAATGAATGAACCATTATCGCATTACTTCATCAATAGTTCTCACAATACATATTTATCCGGTGATCAGCTTTTTTCAAGGTCTTTGACTTTTGCAATAAAGCGAGCACTTTTACATGGTTGTCGTGTCATCGAGCTTGATTGCTATGACGGAGGAAGAGAAGGACCGGTTGTCATGCATGGCATCACCGCAACGCAATCAATAACGTTTCGCAATGCATTAAAAACTATAAAGCAGGATGCACACACAACCTCTGAGTATCCAGTCATCATTACAATGGAGAATCACTGCTCTAAATTAAAACGAGTTGAGTTGGCTAAGATTTTGCTTGAGGAGCTCGGAGACAAGCTGTTCATACCGCTTTCATTACATTTGAACCAATGGCCTTCACCTTCAGAACTAAAAGGCCGCATACTGATACGAGATAAAATCGGGACTAAGCAGGTACGTTTGATAGTATCATGAGTTTCAAGGCCAAACACCTAACTTCAGCTTTAAAAAACACCTTTTGACATTGTTTCTTTTTCTTTTGAAGCCCACCGTGCAGCAGCCTCTAACAATTTTAAATTCTCCTGCAGGAGGATAAAGTTCGTGAAGCGTCAGGCTCGCCATACCTTGTCAGGACGCAACCCATTCCAATTTGCAGGCGTTTCGTCGACAATGCTGAGGATATCGCGAGGTTTGAAATTTCAGATGATGTCACTAACCGGGAAGAACCTTGCGAAGCATTTTCTTATTTTAATTTTAAGTTTATGAGGTCGACAAATTCTTATGAGCCACCAACACCTTCATCAGAAAAGGTAAAGCAGCAAGTATGCAATGAAATGTTCAAATCACTAATATCCATCGAAAATATTAAAATCAAGGTAATCAAAGAAGCTTTAGAAATTGAGCGCGTGATCTCGTGTTCATGGGACGAGTTGACGCTAAATAATCGTAAATGGGCGTTAGATAAAGCCACCATGCTTGACTTTACCGGGAGACACCTTCTAAGATGTTACCCGAATAGGCGTCGCGTAACTTCACAGAACTTTGATCCCTCTTTAGCATGGTCCATGGGGGCTCAGATGGTTGCATTAAACTTTCAGACAAATGACCTAGCCATGTGGTTGAATCGAGGAAAGTTTGTCGCAAATGGAGGTTGTGGTTTCGTTCGCAAGCCAGAATATCTTATTGATCCTAGCGTTCCAGCACCGTCAGAGCCTACCCGTGTACTCACTATTACAATTATTGCTGGCAGTGGCTGGGAAATTCTCGAGCACAGAACTCATGCAAGTGCTCCTCAAACTTATGTCCGCATTACTATTGCTGGGAACGTGAAAGACTTCAAGTCATGCACAAGCTCGGTTTCCACTAGCCACAGTCGCACGTCAGATGCACAACCATTTTTCAATGAAACTTTCGAATTTCATCTGATAGAACCAGATCTGGCTCTGGTATTGTTCACAGTTCATGATAAGTCAGTCAAAACACCAGAAATGTTTCTAGCACAGCACTGTAGCCCTGTTAACTTGCTTCGTTCAGGCACGAGAATTTCGCCTCTTTACTCTGCAGAAGGCACCTGCCTAAGTAGGGAATAATATAAGCGTTTACATGTATTTCAGATTATCTTTATTGATGTTGAAATTTGTCCCATGGAAGTACTGGATTTACGACGACAAAGTAATTGAATAGTTCATCGAACAAAGCAGCGTTTTTTAATAGTTTTCTAACATTTCTTTTGTTCTGATTGAACCCTTCATGATGGCGAACGAAACACGGTGTGCCTAGTCGTCAAAATCGAGAATAGACCTGTTCAGATGAGCGGCCACCGTTTTCCTCGGCAAAGTGTGTGTTGAAAGAAAAGATATTAGCTTCCCATAATATGCACAGGTAAGTAGTCGCAAGGTAGAGAACATGACTTTTTTTATCACGCAAAAGGTGCTGAACATTAAAACCAAAAAGAGTTTATGATGAATCATCGTGATCATCGTTTAATGGAGCTCAGCATATTCTCTCAATCCCACCTACACGTCACGTGAAGGAGTTCCTCAGGGCTCAGAAGTCCATCTCCATCTGTGTCAAAGATAAAGAAAATTACGTCTATCTGTGCTTCACTTAAATGCTCACCACAGTCCTTTGCAAACCTCATAAAATTTACTTTATCAAGCTGTGACCCAGCGCGAACGTGTGCCTTTATCATTTCCTGAAATTTTGTGCCTCCGTGCTTGAGCAGTCGACAAAAAGCCAAGAACTGTTCTCTGCTTACTCTCTCATCCAAGGAATAAATGCCCCTTGAAGCGAGTTTTGAAGCGCGTTCAATAAAGTATTGTAATTTCAGCACGTCTGCACCTGCCACCACACTGAAACCGAAGTCTTGTAAGCTAATAGATCCAGTATTAGTGTTGTCATAGTGCGTAAACTCAAGTTTATCTATCTCTGATCGAAGTTGGTGCAGAAATGTTTCAAATTGATGAAGGCTGAGCCTGTGTTCTTTACCTAGATCACCGAAAAGATACTGTAACAAGCCAACGCTCATGTCGTGAATATCTGTTGCCTTCATGCCGGTTCTATAACCAGTTGCCTTTGGTCGACTAGTCGAGAGCCTCATCACTTTCATCATATCAATGAATTCGTTGCGACAAAGGTGTCCACTCCCATCCACGTCAAATTGCTGAAAAGCCGTTTTGACATGACTTTCTGGGAGTGATAACAGTGTTATGAAAAAGAGATACTCTGGAAATGAGATCAAACCGTCACCATCTGTGTCAAACAATTTAAAAAAGTCGGATTGAGGGTAAACCTGAACGAAACAAGGAACACCGCTATCGTCGTCGTCTTCTCTCCGTTCTCCTCCAAGAAATCCACTCCTAACGTGACTCGAGCTCAACGGCTGAAATACGGGTACAGCAGCGCGCATGAGGTCCAAGGAAGTCATAAACGAACCGCAATTGTTTCTTACTGACGAAAAGTAATCGAAGACCTTCTCGGGTGGGCTATGGACACGAAGACGCTTCTCGTATATGAAGAAGACGTTCCTGCGATATTCGGGAGTAAGAAATGAAAAAGCACGTTTCCCCTCTTCAGCTACCGATGACGCGCGTGGCTGAGAGCACGCGATGGCATTCCATGCGGTGTCGTGCCCGTCTCTTCGTTTGGGTGTTTCAATACCCCGAGGAAGGCATCCTGAGAGACAAAGCAGTGACGCTGCGCAGACAAGGAGGTAAGGAAGTACTTCTACTGTGGCAGCAGAGAAAGTCACATTAGCAGGCTGAACATGAAGTGACGCGTGCTGGTGACAATTATGACTCTGTAAAGCTCGCCTCAGAAAGCGTAGAACGGACGTCATTTAAAGTGTGCCACGCATTATTAATGATAAAATATGATACCCTCGAAGGTGGAATAAATTTGGGAATAATGAACTTATCCGCGCTTCGCGCTTCGACTACGGCCTTCACGTTCGTGCCGTATCTCTCCGGAATGACCTCGCAGACTGAAATGCTGATACGGAATACGAAGCTACTGTACGGAAGACCGTACGTACGTGTACTTCCGTACTTCCGTACCAGTTATTTACGAAGGTACTTTCGTACTTTCGTACGATCTTTAACGTTGTAACAAAATGGCCTTAGAACACATCACATACTACAAAATAATCTAGTTTCCCCTTCATGCGCATGTGCCCTATCAAATGGGTCAAGTCTATTTGGAAGAAGGTTTACCTTCTCCCATCTCGGGATTTTCCAGGACCTACGTACGAAAATTTCAGCCTATCAAATGCGTTTGGAGTTTCGTATGCAAAAACGCGCCACGGGACCTGACGATGAACTCTTCGATGAAAACCATTTTTAAACCAGTACGTGTACTGTACGTGTGTACACGAACTTCCGTACTTTTCATACTATACACTTCCGCGCCGGCCCTCCTTCTTCTCCCAACTACCGACCCGCAGCGGAGTGATAGTCAAGAAACTTTTCCAAACCCTCGATCAAAAAACGGTCGGTCGCACCCACCCCAACTAAAACTGGGCAGAATTTAGAGACTCGTCTTCGGAAGCGCCGCCAGAAGTTTGGAGCGTCATGCGCCTCGAAAAATGCTGGTTTTGCTCGAGTACGGTGTACCCGGGCCATGGCATTTGTTTCGTGCGCAACGACTCGAAGACATTTCGCTTTTGCCGCTCAAAATGTCACAAAAACTTTAAGTTGAAACGGAACCCTCGCAAGGTCAAGTGGACAAAAGCGTTCCGCGTCCTGCACGGCAAAGACTTGTCGACAGACTCAGTTTTTCAGTTCGAGCGAAAGCGAAATCGCCTTGGAAGATATGATCGTGGTATCACTCTCAGTACTTTGCGCGCTATGAAAAGAGTAGACGAGGTTCGAGTGCGTCGCGCTCAACGACACTTTGACAGGCGTATGAAGGGAAGCAGTAATGGTCGTCTACGTGTCGAAAAACGCGAACTTGAACAGCAGATCCACATCGTTCGCGGATCTTTGACGAAGAGAATAGACCCGCTTGTTGCGATTGACGAAAGATGTGATGTCAAGGCTTTTGCATCTGCTGCCCCTGGCAAGCAAACGGACAAACAGTACAGCTAAGGTGCTTTCTTTGAAAAGAGGACTTTGCCTGCAGACTGGTACTCTCGTGGCAAAGAAGTTGGACAATATCATTTTTATACTTTATTACACAACAGCTTTTGCTTAATAATCTATCCCCGTGTAAATCTGTGTGAAGCCTGGTATCGACTTCTGAAAGGGGAAGTGAATAATAATGTGCTCAGTTGTAGACTTACAAAATCTTCCACGCAGAGACAAATCTTTCGGTGCCGTTGTAATCTCTGTGCACTTTGACTTTCTCGAAAATAGGCATCTTATCGCATCCAGACGTGTCTTGGAGACTCATATGTTCCAAAAGTTCTGCTACTTCGTGTGCCTGTCTACCACCATTTGTTTCAAGGGCTAGAAAACCTCCACCCAGCAGATGCACTGCTGCTCCGGTGCATACCGAGATAAGTGCATCTAACCCAGGTCCAGGCCCGCCTTCGAGGGCTATCCATGGCTCGTGGCATCTGACTTCGGGCTGGAGACTGAGAAAATCTTTTGAAGGAATGTACGGTGGGTTGCTCACGATTCCAGCAAAAGTCCCGCAGCCCACTGTTGCTGTCAGACCACGAACTTCTAGAGGTCTAAACCAAGAACCTTCGTAAACAGAAACTCCACCAGACCCTCCTCCAGTTATGTTTCGATATCGACTCACATTATGTCGGGCGATTGCTGCAGCGCGGGGACATAACTCCACGGCATGCACAATGACCTCCTCTTCTCTAGAGCTCTGGGCTGGATCCAAAGAATGTTTTACCTTCGAAATTTCAGCTGCGATGCTGATAGCAAGTGCACCTGAGCCAGTCCCTAAATCAACCCATGGGGACTCCACCAAGGATGGTTTTTCATGTATCGCAGATTTTATGATGTCAACCAGGAGTTCTGTCTCAGGTCGTGGAATGAGAACTGCCGGTGTGACAACAAGAACAAGTTCACGCCAATATGATGTTGCAGTAAGGTACTGCAAGGGTACACGGTACCGAAGACGAGTGTTCCACAATGCTCGAAGTTCGTCGAGGCCTTCACGCAAAGGCACTGCATTGTCGCGCAGATAGTCGATAGAGGAACAATGAAAACGCGAATTGCGCAAATCTTCACGAAGGTCGCGCGCTGCTATGTCATGAAAGAACTTTTTTGGCCAGTCTTGGATTGCTACCACGTCTGCAACGATCCAGTCTATCTCAACAAGCAGACAACTAAGACTAGGCAACATCAAACTTGACTGTTTGCATGCGCTAGCCGTCTTTGCGTAGTTCCGTGCCCACGTACGCCACTCTAAGATCTCGAGAATTGTTGCGGAAAGTTTAATATTTCGCTCAACCAAAGGAACTGGAAGGCTAGATTTCCTGGAATCGTTCGCGTACGCACGTGCCGAATCTTTCTTAAAGCTCGCACACATAATCTGCCTGCTAGGAAAGCGCGATTGTGGTCCCTTCCGCGAAAGGAAAGCTGAGTACATATTTCCGACGAATTCGCAGGTCTCTAGCACTAAAATCCTAAACGCGGTAAGTCCGACGCGAGTCTTTGAGGGGGGGTCCCATTAGCTTGAGTTTTGCTGCCTATCCATCTTCACGTCGTGCACACTGTACAGTAGGGCCCTACACGTACTTTCGTACTTCCGGAAATAGATATCTACGAAGGTATCATACAGTACAGTATTTCCATAATAAATAAACTCTTCCGTATGATATCATACATTACGTACGTTTAAAATAGTTGTACACGTACATAGAATACGTACTACTGTATCGAATCAGACCTTAAAGGTACCCTCGAAGGTAGTATTCTATTCCTCCACACAAACTCGAAAAAAACAGCAAAAAACGTACTCGCGACTAAAAACAACAACAACAGTGTACTGTACAACTACACGTACACGTACGCGCGAACACCCGCCAAGTACTTCCGCCATGACAATCAAAGAAGGTCGCAGCACTAGTATGATACTGTACTGTCGTAGACCTACTGTAGATACTATCTAGTACGAAAGTACTTCCGGAAGTACTTTATTTCGTACTTTCGAAAGTATCTAATACAGTACAAATATCTTCGTATGATAATAGAATGTGTATCATAGATAGATAATTACTGGCTGGAGTACGTACTTCCGTACTGAAAGTACTGTACCTTCGAAGGTACTTTCGTACTTTCGTACTTTCGAAAGTACAAATAGCTAGTCAGATAACATAGATAGAGGGCGCGGGGCTAAGTTGTTACTGTAGCTATCGGATACCTTCGTACAACGTTTATTATGATAAATCGATTATGGGCTACAGTATCTACAAGTATCGTTGTATGTACGAAAGTAAGTTGTTTAAATAGACATTATGATGTAGTTGTAGCCCTCCTGTACGGAAGTACTTCCGGAAGTACTTTCGAAAGTACTTTCGGAAGTACTTCCGGAAGTATGCCTTACCTTCATATCATACTGTACCTTCGAAGGTATAGAATACTTCCGGAAGTACTTTCAGGTACTTTCGTACCTTCGAAGATAGAATACTTTCGAAAGTACTTTCAAAGTACGAAAGGACGAATAATTTTTATGTACTGTACTGGTACAGTACGTGTACTGGGAGGTGGTGTTGGTGATCGCGTAGGCGATCAGGGTGCGGTCGGTCGGCCAGCCCTACGAACGTGTACAATGTACGAAATAAAGTACTTTCGAAAGTACATCATTAATAGGGCCTTTATTATACCTGTTCTTGGACAACAATATCGCCCGTAAGAGGTTCTCCGCACTTCATCGTAACACACTTAAAATTCTTTAAAATTCTAGTGTGCTTTCTCGCATTCTTATTTTATCACGTTCATCCACCGGCCCTTCTTACGTTCCGTGACTGCTTATGGCGCAGACACTACTATCCCAAAGAGTTCCCTTCAGTTGGAATCCTGCAGGCACAAGGCAAAGCCGACTGAAGTCCGAACTAGCGTCAAACTCGACAAGGGCCAAATTTTCATTTCGGAAGGTACATTCATCGTTTATCCCAGAAGCTGGCATTTCCGGTGGCGATCTTCATCCCGCGTACAGTGTCCGTGCTGGTGGTCTTGTGGTTCCACGGCAAGAAGCGGGTGACCCGTTTGGTCTACTCCTTCGTCAACGCATCGTTTTCCTTGGAAACCAGGTGGATGACTTCACCGCGGATGCTGTAATAAGTCAACTGCTTCTTCTCGACGCGCAGGATCCAAAAAAGGTATGTGCTCTATTCGATTTTCTCTCATATTTCTTCTACACGGAGAGGTTCTTCCTGAGCCCAGGGATAGCGCTAGCACTGGGACACATTTCTTCTTTACTTGTTTTTTTCTCCAGGACATCAAGCTGTTCATCAACTCCCCAGGTGGATCTGTTACCGCCGGCATGGGGATATACGACGCTATGCAAATGTGTCGCGCTGATGTTAGTACAGTTTGTATGGGCCTCGCAGCCTCAATGGGTGCTTTCCTTCTTACTGCAGGTTCACGTGGAAAACGACTTTCGATGCCTAACGCTCGCATAATGATCCACCAGCCTCTTGGAGGCGCATCTGGCCAGGCTGTTGATATAGAGATTCAGGCTCAGGAAATCATGTTCCACAAAGCAAATTTGAACCGGTTGATGGCGTTTCACACAGATCAAGACGTGAAGCAGATCGATGAAGACACAGACAGAGATAGATACATGTCACCACTTGAAGCAAAAAACTATGGAATCATTGATGAGATTATAGGCGGCGACGATGCCGGGCTCAAGATTGAGGGCGAACCCAAAGAGTATCTGAAGACAAAAGCGTCTTATATCTCCTGGGGTGATGAATTGGATGACACTTCATCGTGAGAAAGTCACACGAGGGAGGTCGCGAACATTTTCGAACTTCATCCTCGTCCTGAGATATCTACGCAGCTAATAATGCTAGTGTATCTGAAGAACAAAAACCTAACATTACAGTCGCCGAAGGCTTTTTTTTTTATCCAACTTCTTGTCATTCTTTGTAGAGTTGAGACTAGCCTGAAATGCGACGGAATTCGAGACAAACTCATCCTTACTTACTTGCGTGATTCTCATATCCTTCGCGTGAACCCCGGTGAACATCTTTGCTCGTCTGAAATACTCACCATAGTCTTCAAGCATTAGTTTAGCTGCTTCTTCGTTTAGCGCTGACTCAGGAAAAGGTTCAATAAGAAGACAGCGAATCACCATCAGTACATGTCTAAGACCATGACTGGGTAGCCAGTCTTTTTTCAGCGTATTTACACATATTTCACCACTTTCTTGCTTAACATTAGGGTGGAAGACCTTTGTCAGGAAGAAACCTGAAAAATAAAAAGAATAAAAAGAATTAGCACAGCTATTAAATAAAATTAAGACTCGCACAAACAAACATCAATGCATTTAGGAAAATCTATGCATTCCTTTTGGAGCCGAGCTCGGGTAGTCTGATGGCAGAATTAGTCTTAATTTGAATACGCCACCATGGAAAGGGGTGTCAGCTGTACGCCAGGTGTGAGTGGTCATTTTGAGAGAGGGAACGCTCAAGAACATAGAAAGAGAACACCAGGAAGCCACACAAACCTGGTCCGACTAACTCAGCCTCGACGCTCGATATATTATCTTCGTTGATGAAAACCTACATTCACACGCACGTTTTGTGTACATCGACATGTCTTCGAAAAAGAAACGCGCCTTAATCCCCTCGGCAGGCGCGTTCTCAAGCTCTCTGAGTTGTTTGACAATTACGTTCACAGAACACAAGGACGAATTCTCGCAAGCCTGTGAACGTGATAATCAAGGTAAAATCAACACATGTAAGACTTCGGAATTTTGGAACAAGTGACTCGCCATATTTTCCAGCTGTTCAAGGGAGGGCCTTCGTACTTGCCCGACCGTCGTTTCTTCAAGTGCGATCCGACCCGTCAGCATTGATGTACGTGTACAGCTGTACACGTACAACGGTACGTGTTCGTGTACACGTATTCTATCTGTACCGAAAGGATGTACTGTACGAAGGTACAGTACTTTATTTCGTACGAACGAAGGTACGAAATAAAGTACCTTCGGTACGTTTGTACTTTCGTACACGTACACGTGTACACGTACAATAAATTATTTCGTACGAAAGTACTTCCAGAAATATTTCCGAAGTACGTGTACTGTACAACGTTGTACACGTACGTGTACATAAAACTACTTTCGTACGAAAGTACGAAAGTACAACTTGTACTTTCGAAAGATTATTAAAAGATACAGGATAAAGTACATAAAACACTCATAAAACTACATATTGCATATATCTACATACATACAATGCTACATGCAGTGTACCTTCGTACATATCAATACTTCCGTACAGTATGATACGATATCATATTATTAGTACAGAAGTACTTTCGTACTTAAGTACGAAAGTACGAAAGTATTACCAAGGTACGGAAGTATGCTATTCTCAAAGTACGAAAGTACGAAAGTACTTTCGAAAGTACAAAGCTACCTTCGTACTTTCGTACTTCCGTACTCCGTACGTGTACTTCCGTACACGTACACGTACTTCGATATCATAAAATTCAGGAAATAAATTCAGGAAATATGATATCATATCAATATTGCTACGACGTGTACAGCTGTACACATACGTACTGTACACGTACATACTGAGATACACATACGAAGATATGATAGAAAATACTTTCGTATTTATTACACATTGTCGTACGTACGAAGGTATGATATTCGCAATACACTTACGTGTATGATATTCGCAATACACTTACGTGTATGATATTCGCAATACACTTACGTGTAGTCTAAGTACGTGCCTGTACACTGCGTGAAGAGCTGCTGTACACGTAGACTACTTCCGTACTTCTGGGAGTAGGGGCTACGTGTACGTTTCGCCCTGATGTTCGAGCTAAGCGGAGTAGGGCACTGTTTCGTCAGATTCGTGTTTACGGAAGTATTTCTTGCACACACGGGGAAATCGAGACCATGACCAATGCTTTCGAAACAAAAAAGGCTCAGTTTGAAGAATGGCTGAAAACGCAGCCGCTTTCGGTAGGACTGATTGCTCACCTCGAAATGACCATACAATGTCACGGCCCTCACAACCTCGTCTCCATATCACCTGAGCATTCAAACAATCCATGCAGATTGAAGTTGGTGTGACATCCGCGTCGAGTGCTCTTCAAGGTTCGTTCTGTGTACAAATCTCCAAATCTTGTGTCAATCGAATCTGCGTTTATTTTCATCGTTGAATCGCTAGACTTCAGTTTTCAAGCTGCTCTTGACTCTTGACTCGTGACTCCATGCAAACTGCAGGTGGTGTCCTTGGTTACACCCTCGGTTTGGTAAATCAGAGTCTTGAGAAGCAGGCAGCGAGCATCCCGAATAGACCTTCCCCATTGGCAACAGGATCATTCTCAGGCCCTCCCAAGGTGCTGGCCTTGAATCTTGCCATTTTCACGGCAGTACAAGGTGGACTTACCCTTGCTGTAAAAAGGTTTCGCGGGGTAGATGACATTCAGACAAACATGATCGGGATGCTTGGAGCTGGTGCTGCACTTTCACTTACTACGAATTTATCTGGCGGAGGTGTAGGGTCTGCTCCTGGACATGTGAAGTCAACCAAGCCGCAAGATTATCTCACAGATGCACTGCGCACCGGAGTTCTTTTCGCTGTGCTTAATGGCGCTTTCATGAAGGCGGGTCAGTGGTTTACTGGCACAAACGCTTCACAAGACATTTATTATTACCATACGAATTGCATGCTCACTTCACTAGGGCTCGAAAAGTATGAAAAAAATTTCAGAAAAGGCATGTTGATGGATGACTGTCTGACTCTTTTATCTGACAGTGCACTCAAGGAGGTCAGAATCCCTCCGGGTCCTCGACTCAGGATCCTTCATTACATCTCTGCAAGAAAGAGGCAGGATGCAACACATGGTCATCAAGAATTTGACAAAGACGTCAGGGTTTTGCGTGTTTGAAGTTGTACTTTTAGTATGTTTCATGAACTTTGTCTTCTTCATCGTGAGCAGAGGCGACTACTTAAACGATGAATATGCCAGACATTCATGTTTTTAATGTTATTCAAATTTGTTAACAAGAAAGCTAAAGACGAGATCGTTGTCTCGATCGACACAGATACGAAAACAGGTGCACAACCTGTGCACCTGATGCTAATAGTTTTGAGAAGAGACTATGCATACAAATAAAAATAAAGATCTCCAACAACTCTGCACATAAATTGGTGCAACACAAGCCAATTGTTCTCTTTACCGTTCCAAATATAGTAGATTGGGATGCCGTAATCCCTAAAAGTCCGAGTGAGCAAGAAATTCAAAAAACAGAAAGGCCAGTAGGAGCACTGTGCTGGCAAGGCTTGTAGTACTTCCGAGTAAAATCGCCATTTTTACTCAAAAATGACGCTAATTCTCACCGCGCCACCAGTTGTTTATTAAGCTGCACCTTTACAACTGCTGTCAGTGTGGACCTTCAAAGGTGATTTCGTAACGTAGCTTCCTGTTGCTCGAAATGGACAGGATTTTTTTCGTTTTTCCTCCCACTTCTTGAGTGAAGATCGCATGATTTCAAAGAAACAAAAGAAAATGGCAGAGTTGATGCCATTTGAGAAAGCGCGAGGGCCGACGCCTGTGAAGAAAGTTCGAACACGGCTGAAACCAGGGGGGGAATCTCGCCAGACTCCAGTGATTGCCCCAGTGAATGAAGGGCGCTGTGAGGCATTGCACATCATTCGAGTCTTCACGACATCAAGTGGAGTGGTCGCACCTGCAGCAACAGCACCAGCTATTAAACCCATAGAAATGTCAGCAGCGGCTGCTGAATCTTCTTGACTTTTTCCAGTGAGTTGGCGATGCATTGCACGCATGGTTTCATATGCGGCAAACTTCACCGCCATGTCTGGAACATCTTCAAGAAGTGTAGGGACATATCCAGTAAATAGTCCACGAGGACCTGCTGCTGTTGTGATTCGACGGGCCGCAGTGATGACATTCGGATACACATTTGCTTGTACAGACCTGATACAAACTGCGGCAGGAACCTTCACTATAGAAGAACCAAGGGCGCCTATCCCACCTGCTAGGAAAGCAATAGTCGAAACAGAGTAGCCCGAGTTTGCTTCAAGAACCTTTTTCGCAGCGCCGTAGAACGCAAAATATGCACCAATCGCGATTCCAGCACCACAAGCTGCACCAAGCACACCTTTGTACAAACTCCCTATTTCTGAACCAAACTTGCCAATTACAGCTCCAGTTGCAACAGCCATGGATCGAGGAGAACGTACTGCGGTCGAGGTCGCTTGACCGATTCCAATGCCATATTTACCACCACTAAGAGCTGTACCCTGTGCAGAGGCCTTGTTGGCTTTCTGTGGGACGTTGCCTTTCAGCGCAGCTTGCATCCGAACCTTGACAGTGTCCAGTGGATGGATGGTACTCTGCGAAGCTGCCCGAGCTGCAGCTCCAGCTATAACATCCGTCATAGGAAAGATGGCAGATATAGTACCTAGGAACCCTGAAGATGATGATGCAGAGAATAATTGCGCACCTCCACGTGCCTGCTGGAGATGACTCTTAGATAGACGCCTCCGCGGGCGGGAAATTCTGCCTTGATGCAAGGTAGTTGAGGTTGACAGCTGGTCGGATGAGGTCCACATTATGCGTTCGCTAAAAACAAGCTTCTGGAAAAAAACTGTATCCCAAGACCGCGTGAACCAGAATAACGATATGACTTGCTGTGGCCTCTTGATTTGTATAAGCTGCCCGTGTCCTCCACAAAATGAAGAGGGTTTTGGCAACTAGAAGAAAGGCTTCGGTTTCGAAAACGGCGTGAACAGGCTCAACGGGTAAATCGTTAGATACGACCTCAACAAAGCCAGTGAGATCAGCCGTTAATGACCTACGTTGTACAAAGGATCTAGCGTTGCCAACCAGGAGTATCTGCCTGTCATAGTTTTACGAGTTTATTAGAGCGGTCAGTCTTTCAAGTGCTACACAACGTTGTGTGTGGAGGAAATGCCGTCGCCAACTTTAAAAAATCTAGACTGTGCAGGTCGACTAATGGGATAGAGCCTGAAGGGCCTTACCAGTAGTTGACTTGAGGTTTAACTGGACACTACAGACTTCAATACTAGGGGCGATGAGCGGAAGAAAGTCGCACGTTTTCGATCTCTCCGTTTTTGATTGCAGTACGTGTACAGTACAGCTGTACAGTACACGTACTGGATGCTTTTTATGCAGCGTCACACAAGTAGTTGTACTTTCGTACAAGATAGAATATCGAGCATAGTTGGAAAAAATATATCTATCCCTAAATCTATCGAAGTATTAGTTACTTTATTACAACGTTGGACGTGTACTGTACACGTACACGTACTCTTACTTATTTTTACTATCATACTGTATGCATGATAAGTTGTTATGATACGAAAGTACTTTCAAGTAGTTGTAGTTGTACATATTTATAAAAGTTATACGAAGGTACCTTCGTATGAAGGTATCCTCTGGTAGTTAGTGTTCGTGTAGTCTATCTATTGTACGAAAGTACTTTCGAAAATACCTTCGAAGGTAGTCTAGCTAGACAGTAACCGTTGTACGGAAGTACTTTCGTACGAAAGTACTCCCGGAATAGAACTTAGTTTTTCGAAAGTACGAAAGTATTTATTTATTTACTCGCCGAAGGCGAAGACTTTTGCGGGTCGAGCGAAATTAGACCGTCGATTTTTGAGTTAAATTTGTAGTACTTTGAAATACTTATTTATTTAACCTTTTTTTTCCTTATTTAACCTTTTTTTTCGAAGGTACAGTACATTACTGCGCGCTTTAATAAATATTTTCGTACTTTCGACCGACTTTCGAGTATTTTTCGGCATTCTGTACCGGTGGGTCGTCACTAATTATTATGCTTTCCAAGCTACAGCCCGCTGGAGCTTTCGTATCTCGACACCTCAACGCTCCGAAACACTCGCTTAAGTCGAAGCTATCTAATGCTCGCCGCGCATTTCTTGCGGTCTCCCGGAACAGCAAAAAGCTTCGGAGCAACAGGTCATCGGTAACCACCTCGAGCACAAGTCCTCCCGTAGAAAAGTGCTTCGTTACCACCCCGATTTACTACGTCAACGACCAGCCGCATATTGGCCATGTATACACTTCGACAATTGCCGACGCATACGCGCGTTTCCAGCGCAGTCGCGGGCGGGATGTCTTCTTCTTAACAGGAACGGACGAACACGGCTTGAAAGTAGAGCAGTCAGCACAAAAACGCGGAATCTCTCCTCAGGAGCTTGCAGACGAAAATTCAGCCACTTTTCGCCAGGTGCTGGATGATATGGGAATAACCTTTGATGGATTCATTCGTACCACTGAACCATACCATAAGTCACAAGTGCAGCACTTTGTTGACAAATTGCGAGAAAAGGGTGACGTGTATCTTGGCAAATTTGAGGGTTGGTATGATGAGGGCCAAGAAGAGTACTACACAGAAACAAAGGCGAAAGAGCTCGATTACAAGTCTCCAGTAAGTGGCAAAGATATGGCGCGATCGAGTGAAGAAAATTATTATTTTAAACTTTCGGCTTATCAGCGTCAGCTCGAGAAGCTTCATGAAGAATGTCCTGACTTTTTGTCACCTCCAGCGAGGCGAAATGAAATCCTTAGCCGCCTTTCGCAAGGCCTAAACGATGTTCCAATTAGCCGTACAAACTTCAAGTGGGGAATAGCGATGCCGAATGATGATAATCACATTATCTATGTGTGGATTGACGCTTTGCTCAACTACATCACTGCATTGGGACTTGCTGAGGAGCCCTCCCAACCAGCAGCAAGTGCTGGAGTGGCAACTCGTCGTTTGAAAGGAGAGTTGAAGGATTACTGGCCGGCATCTTTACATATCATGGCCAAAGAGATCAGCTGGTTTCACGCAGTCATATGGCCAGCTCTGCTTATGGCACTTGAAATGCCTCTCCCAGAGCGTGTGCACGCACACGGATTTTGGATACGGGATGGGAAAAAGATGAGCAAGTCTTTAGGGAACTTTGTGGACCTCAAAACTATTACAAGGTATACAGATCACTATGGATTAGACAGTTTCCGTTACTTTTTACTGGTGGATGGTCCAATTGCGGCTCAAGATGCTAACTTTGCATCTTCGCGTGTGCAAGAGGTGTATAACACTGATCTGGTGAATACTCTGGGCAATTCGCTGAGCCGCACGACTGCGATGGTAAACAAATATTACAACGGCATAATTCCCACAGAACAACAAATCCAGGGGATTCGTATTACATTTGGTAAGCGCTATGATTGGCCTGTTGTGACAGCTGAAGCTGCAAATCAAGTCATGCATGCTGTTGAAGCCTTGGAGTTTCCAAAAGCAGCCACTGCCGCTGTTGCACTTGTGGCTAAGGTGGACCATTTCATCAACGAGCTGGAGCCTTTCCGATTGGCCAAGGATGAGACTAAGGCAGAAGAACTCGGAGCTGTCCTATACCAGTGCCTCGAGGTGTTGCGTATCGCGTGTGTCTTGCTTGAGCCTTTTTTACCCAATAAAATGAGGGAAGTCAGTGAAAACTTGGACTTAGGTCACGGTACCCTTGACGAGAGGGTGAAATGGGGTCTTCTACAACCAGGCTCCACAGTGAAGAAAATGACGTTATTTCCTCGAGTCGCTCCACTCGACGAGCTTGGCATGCCCGTGTCGATGTGAGGGGTATTTAGGGGCAGGAATTTGCAAGTGGAAGATATTCCTAGTCCAATAGATTTCTTATCGACGGGCTTCTTGCTTGAGAACCCTCCATAATATTGATTATCTCATTTTGCAAGGCACACGACACGACCCAGCACTCAACTATATATGACCTTCAAAAGTACAGATAGACTTCTATCATTATTTATACACCGTAATCTACCTGTGAACAAAGCCCATATCCCTCTTATACGATAACTCTTCCTTCCAGGTTAGCCTATCGTGAAACCAGTTGCCAGAACTGCCACGTCGGTCTGCACTCTTTCCACCAGTAAATACATCATCCAAACTGCAAGTTTTTGTCGGATTAGGAAATATTTGATCTGGGTCAACACCAGCCTGATCAGTCAACACTGGGACCAGTGCCTCGGTACGTGCCCACTCTGGAATACGCTTGCTCGAGCGAGTTTCATCGATTTCGTCTTCGCTATCAGAGTTTTTACAAGGGGAAATGTCGTATGAAAACCCAGACTGTGCAGTTGCCTCCTTGGTGTCAGAAACGTGTCTTCTTACAACCATAATAGGAGTGCTCTGCTTCTTTATTTCGTTAGTCTTTTTAGGGGCAGTGCCGGTAATCGCAGCAGCATTTATTTTGTTGCTAGCAATGAAATCATGCAGCCTACGTTTTTTATCATCTGCTGAGAAACTGTCGTGCACAAGAGTGGAGTGGCTTTTGCGCTTGCCTCCGCACAACTCAACTGCAAATTGATTCTTTCGCTCTTCCTCACCTAGGGCATGCTGCATCCGCAGCTGTTCATCTCTCTGCGCAGTTTCTTGCTCCTTGCGTGCAAACTGCAACTTTTCAAGACGTCGTTCAATTTCCTCGCTTTCTTCTGCCTGCGCCGTTACCTTCTGCCTAGCGACGTCTTGTTCGCGCTGGCACCTTTCATTGCCTTTTTGTTTCATCGCATTTCGGAAATTCTCCAAATCAGGGCGTGACCGAGACTCCATGGCACGCTGAAGCCTAACCATGACACCACCAGTACATTTGTGACCTTTCGGAGGACGAATGCCTAAGCGCTCTGAAGGCAATATGCATCTTTCGCTGCGTGAAAGCGAGCTTTCATGATCACGCAACCTTGAACTTAATATCGTTACCTCGTGTTTGACAGTCGGAGAAAGCGAACCTTCTAGTGGTATCAGATCTTTATCCGGTCGAGTTTCTTTCGCCTGTAACGACTCGACAGCCTTCACCGCAAAACAACATGCTAGTTCGCCACCAGTGGGAAGTGATATAGAACCATCTTTCAGGTGACTTTGCGGCTTAAGAATATCGATTTCAGAGTCCATGGAAGGATAAATTGTATTTTGCCGTGGTGTCGTATCAGTGAATTTGGGTGGATGAGCCGCGGATGAGATATCGATATTATGCGAACGAAAAGCTAGCCTCGATGGTGAGTGAACAGCCCCGGTGAAGTCAGTGACCTCGTTAGCTTGAACAGCTCCAAGAATCACGCCTGGTGCCCCTGAAGCCTCATCTGACCTATGGAGTTGTTCAGTGGACTTTCCCACATTTTGTACAAAGTGCTGGCACGTGTTCGCACTCCCACTGTAGATTAATGCTGGAGCATGCACTGCCACCTTGTCGTTATCACGAGGAAATGTCACCCGCACAGCACCAGAAAAGTCACTTTCAAATATTGCGTTCCCTTCTGCTGGAGACTCTAAAACTGCAAGTTTACAGAATTGAAGGCCAGGCACTGCGATACTTGGCTCAGCAAACACACAGTCACCCTGTAGTGGCGATGCTGCCCTCCTGAGCTGATTTGTAGACGTTTGATGACAGGGAAAACGAGAACACTTTCCTTTACAGTTTCCATCCGGTGACTTGATTGATGCAGCACCAAATGATTGAAATGATTCCAGCTTCTTTGTGGCGTTGCATGCCTTAGCCGAGGAAGGGAAAACTTCTGGCTTGTTTTCGGTTACATGTAGAAGAGCTCCAGCAGGGATGCAATCCTTATAAGAAGCGGGTTTCCCGGACCTCAACTGTTCCATAACCACATTTTCTTTACCAAGTTCCAGTGTTTCGTTAGCCTCTCTGGCAAAGTACCTGGATGGGAGGAGGTGTTCGTGAAAACATGATTGGTTCATTTGTAACAGAAGGAAGCAGTCATTTCGGCATCGTACCTGGAAGATATTGCAAGCGCTGTGCATATTTCAAGCCTGCGTCTTTGAAGCCATTTCCTAATAAAGCCAGAAATAATATTGAACGTAATTTAAGGTGATGTCAACGGAAACGTTGTACAGCAGTGTATATCGAATTTGTAGAAAAACAAGATGGGAACCAGCTGTTGCTTGAAATGCGAGAAAAAAAACAAGAGAAAGACCTTATGAATACAGCGTGATTATCATTCTCATTTTTTGTCCTGCCCACGGTGTTTGTCAAGTTTTGCAGGACACTCTGCAGCGCAGTGGCCATTCGTCGTTAAAGAAAAATATGTTTCGCCTGTCCGCAAGAAACCTTGAAAGGAAAATAGAAGCGCGCTTCTGCCGCAGGCCTTGGGAACGACAGCAGAATTGATTGAATCGAGAAAGAAATGTTCTACAGTGAGAAACTCGTTCGTAGTTCTGGCGTGTGGTGACCGTTGAGAAACTGTGCAGTGTGGAATACAAAAATTACCGCTCATCATCAGTATTCTATCTAGCTAGCTAGCTACCAGACCCTGTTACTCAAAGAAATATTCCAAGTGAGTAGATACTGAGTATTTAGTCACAAGTATTTTTGAGTAGATAGATACTGGTGAGTATTCGGATATTTCGAAGTTTGAGTAGATAAATACTCTTGAGTATTTTGCACTTGGCATTTTTGAGTAGAT
>MDSW01123525.1_pt1 | contig 19757 bp, 18 predicted proteins | sample 811171 | NCBI WGS metagenome assembly MDSW01 (sample SAMN05326641, study PRJNA326480) | marine metagenome | isolation source: seawater | place: Atlantic Ocean: North West | collected 2012 | reverse complement strand
TTTCGTCGAGAAGCTCGTCCCGTCAAGCCCGTTTCAGACCACCTCGCGCGCTTTGAGCGCCGACGATGTCTTTTTCTTGACAGTAAGTGGTACTATATTATCAAATGAACGGCGTCATCATGGTGTTGGCATCAATTACTCTCACGATGGCGATGTCATTTGCGACTGTCCCGCGCCGTCATCGTCGTATTCAGCGCGCGGACCCTTCGCGTAAAAAAAAACAAACTTCGACCGAAACCTCCCGAGATGATTTTTTCCATGTCGAGGATTTCACGAGCCGCCCGATCGATTGAGCCTATTAAAAATGATCCCCGCGCATCAAGCTGACCGCGGCGGATTTTCAAAGTTTAGGAAAATATGAGGAAAAAATTCCCCATATTTCCCCATATTTCCCCAAATAGAGACGAGGCAAGCTAGCTAAGTACGAAAGTAGCTATCTAGCTAGCTAGCTAGTACGAAGGTAGCTAGTACGAAGGTACCTTCGTACGAAGGTAGATATTAGCTACGAAGGTACGAAGGTAGCTACTAGCTAGCTAGCTAGTAGATAGCTACCTTCGAAGGTAGCTAATATTATCTATCTAGCTATCTACCTTCGAAGGTACAACTACTTTCGTACTTTCGTACTTTCGTACTTCCGTACATACACGTATGTATGGACGTACGTAGCATACGTAGTAATTATTACCTTTGTACATAGTTCGTACTATCTATCTATTATCTACGAAAGTACGAAAGTACTTTCGTACAAAGTACTTTCGTAATATCTAGTACGGAAGTACGAAAGTACCTAGCTAGGCCACCTACCTTCAATGGCAAAAAGGTTGTCAAAGTGTGCGACTCCGCGTCCCCGCATGCAACCTCTAGAGGTGGTGATAAAATCGAAACTAGTTTCAGTGATGTCCATCGCCATGGTTTCATCCCTTCACATACCCATAAACCGTCCTCGCGGCTTCATGTTTTCTCGAAACACTGATATGAGTGCGTCACACTTGCGAGCCGCAGAAACATTAAAAAAAAAGCGTGTCGACAGTGGGTCTTTCTGTTGCAGCTACAGGGCATACTTTCCAACTAAGCCTTTAAAGAAGAGGATTCGAGCGCAGATGTGCATGATTTCTTCATTATCGCCATCTACCTCGGGGCCGCAACCGGACGTCGAGGAAGAAGGATCGGCGCTGGACTTTCCAGAGGTATCAGTATACAAACCCCTCGGCAATATTTTCTTTTTTCTTTTTTAGAAAGGTGCCCTCTGAGTACGGCCCGCTTTCGAACCTCACACCTAAGAGCAAGCGCATCACTTCACCGCGGAAAAATCCTCACGACCGTCCGAAAACCTCTCTGAACTTAACTTACCCAGGAATACGTGCGAGCTGTGCCGAGCCGGCGACCAGATATCTTTCCTGACATGAAGGAGCCGAAACAACCAGTGCCTAAGCCCATGCCCGGCGATCCAGAGTTGCCCGATGAAGAAGAAGAGGAGGCGGAGCGCAAGAAAAAAACTGGTGAGCCAGGGACAGACCCTGAAGAAGAAGAAGAGCAGAGCCCGGCACCTCAAAAACAAGAAGAGGTCGAGTGAGTATTTTGCCTTGAACGTGCATACTCAGCATCGCATGGTTTATTTGCTTGTGATACTGATGTCTTTGGAACATTCCTACAAAATAGCTAAAAAAAGTCAGTTTTTGTTTTACGTTCGTTACACAATGTTGAGTCCCTCATACATCATATGTCAAAAAGGAACTGCTGTAAGAAATATTTTAATGAACAAGAGTATACAAGGGCACAAGCACTGCTATTTTGCTAAACTAGCCCACAAATGCCCGGAGTCACAGGTCTTTGCAAACGGAAATCAACATCACTTCAACCTAAATGAAACTGATGAATCATAAATCAGTTTCACAAGGCGCGCCACTTTTGAAGGTTGAACACCTCGCCACGTGCGTGTTCAACGTTGGCAATGAAGAAGTTAAACAATGTAACTCCTTGGCGTTCACGGCGGCGCGGCGGCGTCCCCAAGAGAACCACTGCCCACCGCCCCTAGCCCTACTTACCCTCTATCAGTCAAACGCTGCTGATATCTTTGAGAACAAAGAATACAATAAGAAGTGCAGGCAAAGTCCGCAATCTTTGGGGACTGGATGGTGCTGATTCATACTGTTTGTGAGAAGAGTATTAATGTATGATATAACATGAAAAAAAGGCGAACAGCAGTTTCTATTCTAGATGGTGAAATCGTTACAGCCTAATCTAGAAGTCACTGTAACTTAAATCTGTGTAGAACCACTTTTGTTAAAGAGTGTACAGGAAAAAAAGGAGATATTCAAGCGAACCTTGTGCAACTTCTCAGCTATCACTGCTGGATTTGCCTTGGCGACGGCATCCCTACCTAAGGCTTTGTAGTCGAAAGTGCAGTTGTGCTTGTTTGAGTGACGGTGACTTGAACAGAAAATATACTCACAGCGGCACCTAAAACCTGTAAACCCAGTACGCTTGTTGCAGGTGTAACATCTGTTAAGAAGACATTGCTCGTCCCGTTTGTTTAACTCTTTGATTTCTGGTTCTCCAACAGCAAAAGGACCGACGTCAATTTTATCCAACTCAGAGTCATCGTCAGTCTCCAGAATCGGGGTGACGATTGGCTGTACGATACGAGAGTTGCTGGTATCAAGGTTGGTTCGGATCTCGGAGTTGTCGCCAGTACAAGAAGTGCGAAGACTGTAGCAAACAGAACACATGTTTGCTGTGTTTTGGTTCCTGCGACCAAGATATACAGAAATCAACGTCGACATTAGGAAGAATGACAGCAAACCAAGAGGAGAGGAGCAAGGAATATACATCATGATCAGCTCAACTTCAAGATTCTGGGAAGAAGATATGCGCACCCGAAAAACCCGCAACCAGCTTCGCAAAGATTCGCTGACAGAGCGTCGCCTTCACTCGCTCTTGCCCGTTCAGCCATTTTTTTACGAGTAGTCTAGCTCGTAAGTCTATCCCTTCTCGACTGTTCCGGTGATATTATAAAAGTGACAGCGTCTTTCTCGCAGTTGCTGGGTTGCAGACCTCAGAGGCTGGTCGTAATTTTTATTCTAAAAATACAGATGGTTGTGGTGTTGTGGTGTACGTTGACAGCTGTACACGCAGGAGTAGTCGGGTACAACGGGTTACGTGAGCGTACGTGTGCAGTAGTACGATCCAATTTGGATAAAAATACAATAGACATCATACGTGTACACGTGTACGTGTACTGTAAACAACTTATCATTTATGCGTACTTTTATTTTTATGTACTGTACACGTACAGTACACATAAACAAATTGTACTTTATTTCGTATGTCCGTTTTTTAAGGTATTCTATGATAGTAGTCCTCTACGTAATTCGAAAAAAACCAGTTTTCTACTACTGTACCTTGGAAGTTACTTCCGTACACGTGTACTGTAGATAGCTATGATAGATATGATAACTGCTGAAATGACCCTTCGAAGCGACATGACTAAAATTGTACACGTGTACGGAATACGTGAAGTACGGAAGTACTTTCTGTACGAAAGTACGGAAGTACGAAAATACTTTCGTACGAAAGTACTTTCGAGAGTACGAAAGAAAGTACTTTCGTACTTTCGTACTTTCGTACTTCCGTAGCCATAGTACATGAGTCTTACGAGTCGTAGCCCTACGTGTGTAACGTTGTACCTTCGAAGGTACGGAAGTAGAGTGTATACGCGTACACGTGTACGTGTACACGTACCTTTTGGACAAGTTGCCGGGTCCAGCAAGTTGCCGAGGACTCAGAGGTAAGCAACAATGCCCTATTATACACATACTGTATTTACATATGCGGCATATGCGACCACCGCACGATCCCTTTGTACAGCCAACAGTCCCATTTGTCGTCGATACAAGTGAAGATGAAGAGGACGTCAAGATTGCCTTTGCTTCGTACCTGATCCAGCGATACAGTATCATTTTAAAGAAAATTCTTCTGGTGACTACAGTAAAATAGTATTTTCATCTGTTAATAGTTAACATAAGAAATTTCCTTCAGGAGGAAGAAAAGTTATATTCACCAGCCAAGATTTATGTTGAGTGCGTGACGAATCATCAAGACAGCTTCGATCTTTTTGATAATTTTTTTTTCTTCAGCTCCCTTTATCTTTTGTCAGCTGCGCCTCGACTTCTCAACTCACTATTCTCGAAGTCACGCAAAATTCATTCTGTATTGGACAGTGCAGCAGCAATTGCACTTGATGAAATATTTCGGGAGCAGGCTACCCGTATCTCGCTCGAAGGTGCGATTCTGTCCAAGAACTACAACACTAGACGGACAAAGACAGTGGTAAGAGTTGTTCTTGATCTTGAACGTTTCTCGTGTCCTGGGCTGAGCCCTACCCCAACTCAAGTCTCTGCACGTCACGTGGGTCGAGTGCTATCTTTGTCAGGCACTGTATTACGCTTAGGGGGTGTGAAAACTCACGAAGTTGAGTTTCTTGCTGAGTGCACGCGGTGCAGACACCGTTTCCGTGTTGCTGCTGATGATGAATATACTGCAAATGCAGAGATGCCCTCAGTTTGTCCTTCAGTAATAAGCTTGGAGAGCAAGAAGTGCACTGGCACATCTTTTTGCAAAGTTTCAGCCAATACTCCGGTGATACGCGACTATCAGGAAATGTTGATTTGTGACTCAGCCGTTCACAGTGCAACTGCTGCAGGTGCAAGTTGGTTGCCAGCAAGTCTTGCCAGGAGTTCAAAAAAAACAGCCGTAGGTGAAATCTTTGGGTCTAAATCAAGTTCTGTGTCTGATAAGTCACGGTCACTGTTAATCATTCTTGAGGATGGTATGGTCGACAAATGCCACCCTGGGGATGATGTATCCATTACACTCACCGTACATTCCCGCTGGAATATGTGTCACAGCAAACAACGTATGCAACTAGTACTTGTCTGCCGCGCGACAAGTATTCAACTGTTTGAAAAACGAAGATTTGTTCAAAGGAAAGTCAAAATCACGGACATGGCTGCCTTTACCGATTTCTGGAAGACTTACGACATTACAGCAACTTCTACGTCAACTGGCAATTTGATGAAACCTGCAAAATTGCGTGCGCTGCAGGGGAGAGATGTGATCCTGCGAAGCGTATGTCCTCAACTATTTGGTTTAGTTTCTACGAAACTCGCCTGCCTCCTCGCAATAATTGGGGGGGTATCACGTGTTGACTCTAGCAGTACAGCTAATATCCGTGGGGAGAGTCACCTGCTCATTGTAGGTGACTCGGGCACGGGGAAATCACAACTGCTTCGATACATAGCTCAGGCCGCTCCAAGAGCGATCATTACGTCTGGTATGAGCTCCACGGCTGCTGGTCTCACTGTTTCAATTGCAAATGCTGACAGCAGGGCAAACTGCTCAATCGAAGCCGGCGCCCTTGCTCTTGCGGATGGAGGACTTTGCTGTATCGACGAATTTGGCTTCATACGGCCTGGTGAACTCACTGCAATTCATGAGGCAATGGAACAACAGACTCTTTCATTTGCGAAAGGAAGAGTGGTCGCTACGCTGCAGACCCGTTGCGCTGTCGTGGGCGCTTGTAATACAAAAGGTTTTGCACATAGTCTGTCTGCTTCTCTTGTCACGAGTACATCTTTCTCACAGCCACTTCTTTCTCGCTTTGACTGTGTAATGATTCTTTCAGATGATCGGAATGAAGATGCAGATCGCTTGCTTTCGACTCACATGATCTCACTTCACAGCACCGGCACGTCAAATGAACAAATTGGAAAACGAAACTTGCAGACTGAAACAGTTCTGAAAACGGCAAAACTAAAACTGGATTTATTCACGGCGGAACCATCCAGTTCTGAGCATGAGTCGATACGACATGATTCTGAAGACATTAAAGACGACACTGAAGCACGCTCTACTAGACCTAAGTTGTGGCCCCTTGATCGAATTCGGTCCTATATCGCACTTGTGCGTTCTAATATTGATCCGGCTATTTCTACTGAGGCTGAAGCTCTTTTGCGAGGTTATTACCAGATGCAGCGCCGGAAAAAGGAAAACATCTCGGGGCACCCAACCATTCGTTTACTTGAAAGTTTGATTCGTTTGACACAAGCACACGCGCGACTATTGTGGATGGACATGGCGACAGAGCGAGACGTGGTGGTTGCTGTGAGTCTTGTCGAGAATTCGTTCTCTCAGCCGTTAACTTCAAAGTCTGCACAAGATCCCACTCTCTATTTTAGAGGTTTTGTTTCAGACCAGGAAACTCACCAACAGAAGTTGCAACTTCTACAACGAATCAGTGAAGAGCTTGGCCCTACATGGTAATATTTGGTCAAGTGTCGTGATTTTTGTGAAGAAAATTTACTTCCTTTCCCTACCTTGCAAATTTTCGCTCTATCGAACACAACTACAGAGATTTTTATGGCGGACATTTTGTCAGGAGAAATCTGTACCAGCGATGTTAGTTTCGCACGAAAACTTGTTTAAATAATGATAGTGCTACAATACTATAGCTCTAAAGTACTGTAGGGCTGCCGGTATTCTTTTTAGGGACACCGCAAAATACCCTTCTTATACTAAGCAGCTTCAGCTGTCGAGCCAGGGACAAGTATATGTTTCAGCTGCCCTGACTTGTACAAATCTTCAATAATATCATGCCCCCCTAGAAGACTTCCTCGGTAGTAAACTTGAGGTATGGTTGGCCAGTCACTAAAGTCCTTCAAGACGTTGCGGAGGTTGTGGTTGTGGCGCTCATCAAGTGTATCAACAGTTTCGAAGTCAACAGATAATTCTTCTAGTATTGCACACACTCGGTATGAAAAGCCACATTCTGGTTCCTTTCTGAAGTAGAGATCCCCTTACGCCACAGAACATATTGCCGTGTACGAACGAAACAAATAGACAGAGTTATACAAAAGGAAGAAGGCATTTAACACTTATTTGTCCCCACCTTGTCCCCTTAATGAACGCAACAATGTTATAAGACTCAACTATTTCTCTGCATAACTGGAAAACCGTGCTGTCGTTGACCTGGCTGTTGACACCGTTCGTAAGCAATATATTAATCTTTGGCGGAAGGTGTTTTCTTCGAGACCACTGCGAGTTCCCTCTAACATTGCCTGGCGGAAGAAGACCTCCACTAACTGCAAGGTGTTCTTGCATCCATTGTTTCCACAACAGTTGCAAGTCAGCCTTCGTTGCACGAGGGATAGCTGCAAACCGCAGAAACCCGCAGTAACGAGGCATTTCATATTTATGTAGCTTCACGCTCGAAGATATCTTCCGTGAAATGCCAATATACTGAATCTCCATGGTGGTGTTATAGACAGCATATATACCAGGGTGTTCAGGGAAGATCACCTGACTAAAATCAGCAGCACTGAGCGCAGTGGCTCAAGCGCGGGGGTAGTTGAGAACATCGAAAGGATTTAAGTATGGGAAATTCGAACACAAATATTCCCGGAGTGTGTGCTCTCAATTTCATGTGCGCACCTCAACGAGACGATAGGAATTATTGACGAACCTTGATACTGCAGCTGGTCGCCTGTTGCCGAGCGAACTTTCCACGAATATGAGGGTAAATGGACTACTCTGCAACCTCGACAAAAACGTGTATTCCGCGGAACTGGACATCGATGAAGTGCGGTCGCGACGCTAAAATCGGAGGATATTGTTGTCATCAGGAAATAGCCCGAGCAAAAGCTTCGGGCGCAATTTATCCGCGCGAGACTATTACTGTTCTCTCTGGCACGCACATACAGTACTGTACACGTAAAGTTGTATAATTTGTCGATATGTACAGTATGATGATAAACGCATGAATGTATCACACGGAAGTAAGTTGACAACTTACAGTAAGTATTACAGTACCTTACACGTACTGTAGTTCTAGGTACCTTCGTTCGTACTTTCGTACTTTATTTCGTACCTTCGTATGTAGATATGTACTTTCGAAAGTACACGTACCTTCGAAGGTACCAGCTAGCAGGGATAGTTTAAAGTTTACTTAGTTTTTCGAAAGTATGATACTTTCGTATTTATTTGTGCGGGTCGGGCGAAATTAGACCGTCGATTGTGAGTTAAAACTGCAGTACTTTGAAATACTTATTTATTTTATTTTTTTCCGGCAGTCATGTAAGTTGACAACTTATTACTAAGTGTCGAAATTTTAGTAATTTATCCCCTGCTATGTACTTTCGTACGTACGTAGATAGATTTATTTGTGCATTCTTGTATCATACGAAGGTACAATAATGTACAACGCGCGTTACTTTCGAGATTACTTTCTATTCCGTACGTAGCTACGTACGTAGCTACGTACGCAGCACGGAAAAAGATATCGATTCTTCCGGAAGTACTTTCGTACTTCCGTACTTCCGTATGTACAGTACGTACAAGTACACCTGATATCTTCGTATGTATGTAGCAGTTATGTAGATATGTACTTTCGTACGAAGGTACTTCCGGAAGTACCTTCGAAGGTACGAAAGTACGAAAGTACGTGTACTTCCGGAAGTAGCTATTAAAGTCCATTGTATTTCAACGTATCCTATTCAATGAAAAAACGTTGTACACGTATGGAAGTACAACTATCCTAGCTAGACTAGACACTGAATAGACATACAATGTATATGATGTACGAAAGCAACTTACTTCCGTACTTCCGTACATAATATTCTCTTCGAAGGTACGGAAGTACTAGGGCCTACTGTACAGTACGTGTAGTTGTACACGTGTACTTCATAATATGATTTTTATAATCTACCTTCGTATCCGTTATCAACCTTCGAAACTCCTTCGAAGGTACACTATGAATATTGGACACGTACTGTAGGGCTAACGCGGTGCTGCGACGTGTACAATATCTATTTGAATAGAATAAAATCTTCGTACGTACTTCCGGAAGTACCTTCGCATTATTCTACTGTACATACTGTAGCTCTTTACACGTAGTCTATCTCTATCACTATTTATCTCCGGGAATACTTCCGGAAGTACAACTAGGGCCTACACGTGTACATGTACATATTTGGACGAATAATTTATTAGGGCGATGATAAAATAAAAATAAGTTGCTTGTTTACAATAAAGTACAACTAGACAACGTGCACGACTCGTATACATAAAAATATGTACATCCGGAACTGCAATGGTAGACTAGGGATATTTTTTTACAAATAGTCTAGAAGTCTACTATCTTCGTACGGAAATATACTTCCGGAAGTACGAAAGTACTTCGGAAGTACTTTCGTACTTTCGTACTTCCATAGTGTAAAGCCTGTACACTGCACAGTATCGGTTGGCCACAAGATTTGGACCTTCTAGTCTACTACTTTCGTACTTCCGAAGGCACAACTTCACCGCGTCACATGCACAGTAGGGCGGATGTAGTTTATACATTTGTAAGTTGTTACGAGCGTGTATTTTTTAATAGGGCTACAGTACAACATATCCGATGCCATTATTAAAATACAGTACAGTACACGTACAGTACACTATGTATTCAAACGTATGTATGTAGCTATTCATCTTGTACAAAAATACTTAATAAGTTGGTTTTGGATATAAAATACTATAAACAACTTAATAAAAAACTGTATATTATGATAAGTGCAGCTAGCGGCTTGCTATAACAGCTTTATCATATTATTTATATTTATAAGAAAGGTGTTTGTACACAATGTATGATATAAATCAACTTACTGTATTAAAAGTGTACTGTATGGACATGTGAACTTAATAAAAATATTACAATATCATAATAAAGTTGACAACTTATTATTACACGTACTGTACGTGTACATAGGTAGGGCTATTATTATTATTTCAGTTATTATTTCCATCAGCGGCGGTCTTGAATCCAAACACTACAGTACGTGTACACGTAACGGTGTGTACGTGTACAGCTGTGCACGTACACGTACAGTACACATAATTACCAACTATTTTCTGCAACGTGACTACTGTACAGTCTGTACACGTACGAAGAAACGAATTAGAGATCGCAAACGTGTACAGTACGCTGTACACATAAATAGAGAGGGATAGTTAGAAACCGTGTAGCTACCTAGCTAGTCACTTTTCGGTCGAAGTTTTTTATTCTGCCTGTTGAGCGTGTTCCTCACAGCGCCGAAAATGGAGGCGCATATTGCTGTCAGTAGAAATCAACACTTTCCAGTGCAATTAAGCGACCCTACTGACTCAGTTGAGCGCGCTCATCAAGCCGGCGATGCACTGCAAGTCAACCCATTCACGCACAGGCCGTACTCCGAAAAGTACTTCGACATTCTAAAAAAACGAAAGGATCTTCCTGTGTGGCAGCAACAGAAAGATTTCGTAAACATACTCAAAAAAAGTCAGACTCTCATTCTTGTGGGAGAAACAGGTTCCGGAAAGACAACACAAGTTCCCCAGTTTGTTGTTGATGCAGGCTACACTGTGAATGGTAAGCTCTGTGTCTGTACACAGCCTCGCCGAGTCGCGGCAATGTCAGTTGCTCGTCGTGTTGCCGAAGAGATGGATGTCAGCATCGGGCATGAAGTTGGGTATTCTATTCGATTTGAAGAGGTCACAGGGCCAAAAACTTTACTTAAATACTCTACCGATGGAATGCTCCTTCGCGAGGCGATGACGGACCCTTTACTCCGTCGTTACAGTGTTATCATAATTGACGAGGCCCACGAGCGAACACTCGCTACAGACATACTTTTTGGACTTCTCAAGGAAGTCCTTCTCAAACGAAGGGATCTGAAAGTCGTGGTTATGTCTGCTACACTTGAAGCTCAAAAATTTCAAGGATACTTCTTGGATGCACCTTTGATGCAGGTGCCGGGAAGACTACACCCAGTAGAGATTTTTTACACCGAGAATCCTGAGCGTGACTACTTAGAGGCTACAATCCGCACGGCAGTTCAGATTCATGCATGTGAGCCTCCTGGAGACATTCTTGTATTTCTTACAGGAGAGGAAGAGATAGAGGATGCCTGCATGAAAATTAAACGCGAGGTTTCAAACATGGGGGACAGAGTTGGTGACATCATGGTCGTCCCGTTATATGCCAGTCTTCCCCCTCAGCAACAGCAACGTGTGTTTGATGTTGCACCATCATCGCGTAATACACGAACAAGCCGCAAAATAGTTATATCAACCAATATCGCGGAGACCTCCCTCACTATCGATGGAGTTGTATATGTGATTGACCCTGGGTTTGCCAAGCAAAAGGTTTACAATCCACGCATTCGGGTGGAGTCTCTTCTTGTGTCGCCAATCAGTAGAGCATCAGCACATCAGCGAGCAGGCCGCGCCGGACGGACGTGCCCGGGAAAGTGTTTCCGCCTATATACAGAGACTTCCTTCAAACGTGACTTACAGGAGCAAACATACCCCGAGATACTGCGTTCGAATCTTGGCTCCGTGGTTTTGCAACTAAAGAAGCTTGGGATTGATGACTTGGTTCATTTTGATTTCATGGCAAGGATAATCTTGAATATACTTTTTAAACGGAAAAAATAGATAGTTCTTCTGGTTTTGTTCTTTTGGTAGAGCCTGGTCTGCTTTTTTTAAAATGTATTTTTACTGTTGAGCCCTATGGCAAGGACCCCCCCGCCCCAGAAACTTTAATGAGGGCACTAGAACTTCTGAACTATCTTGACGCACTTGATGACGAAGGAAATCTTTCACAGGTGGGATTTGTAATGAGCGAGTTTCCTCTGGATCCGCAGCTTTCAAAAATGTTGTGTGCATCACCTCAATTCAACTGTAGCAACGAGATACTGTCTATCGTTTCGATGCTATCTGTGCCGAATCCGTTTGTTCGTCCTCGGGACCAGCAGTTCGAGGCCGACGAAGCTAGGTCTCAATTTTGCCACATAGATGGCGATCATCTCACTTTGCTTAATGCGTACCATGCTTTTAAACAGAATGGCGGAGATACAGGATGGTGTCACAAGAATTATCTTAACATGCGTTCATTGAAATCAGCTGATAATGTCCGAACTCAACTTGTCCGCCTTGTCTCTCGCCACAATATAGCGGTGGTATCCTCAGACTTCACTAGCAAAGATTATTACCTTAACATTCGAAAAGCAGTTTTGTCAGGATATTTCATGCAAGTAGCACACCTCGAGCGAAGCGGGCATTACCTTACTGTGAAAGATAATCAGTTGGTTTCATTACACCCTTCAACTTGTTTACAGCAAAAACCAGAGTGGGTGCTCTACAATGAATTTGTGCTAACGACGAAAAATTACATCCGAGTTTGCACTGAGATTAAGGGAAACTGGCTTTTAGATATCGCTTCTCATTACTACGACTTATCCAATTTCCCAGAGTGCGAGGCCCGACGGGTTCTGGAGCGCCTGTGCTCTTGAAGGAACATATTTAGACAGAGTGTGGCTAGCAGATTTTGAGTGTATCGACGCGTCGTGGAATTGCGAATCATTCTCACCGGCGACGGTGGCTTCAGTGACGATCCCATGATGCCAGCGGCGCGAGAACGTGCTCGAATCCCCCTTTCAAAAGCTCAAAGTTTAATAAACAGAGCACGCGCGTACAGACTATGATGCTGTATCACATTCTGGAAATTTGCATTGAATTAGGCCTTGTAGGTGATAGGTGAAAGTATGTACATCTAAAAAAAATACTTTTCTCTCTCGGAGCCCGTCCAGTTCAGTTGTTTTCCAGGGGAGCACCCGGTTGTGCGGGCTTGTTTGATAGGCGTAACAAACCTGTCAAGAAGAGGGGATTTATAACGGGGTAAGTGCAATGATAATACCTTTGTAGCCCTGGCTAGCTAGGGCCTGAAGCCCTGTTCTGTACCTTAGACTAGCTAGATACTAGCCCTGGTATGATAAATTCACGATTTTTTTATTGTACATGTACACGTGTACGTGTGGTAGTAGTACGTGTACTTCTGAGTTATAATTTTACCCTCGTTTTATTAATAGTCTATGATAGTCTAGCTAAGGACCTTCGTAGCTATCATGCATGCATGACTCATGCATGCATACATGCGTGCAATGCATTACATGCGTACTCCGGAAGTACATAGGTACATGGTACGAAGGTAAACATCTACATACTGTAAGTTGTTATCATAACGCGGTACTTCCAGAAGAACATATAAATAGTTCTAAATAAAGCTACATAAAAAGGTGCGTTTAATTCATTTCTATGGCTAGCTATGTACCTTCGAGGGTACATAGCTACATACTACCTTCGAAGGTACATAACTACATATGTAGTTATGTACATATCTACCTTAGGTACATACCTTCGAAGGTACTACGTACATACCTACATAGTGAACTTCCGGAGGTACTTACGTACGGAAGTACAACTTAGGCTGCCTATTAAACCACTTAAAAACTTAAATTGTGGGTACAAATAATGGGCTATCGCTTGATCGACCATTCAAACTTGTACCTTCGTATGAATATTTCCATTGAGTGTTCGCCCGTATATCAGTCAGTTACACGTATTCGCTTGCCTTCGGTCGTCTGGCTATTTCATCACGATTTACGGACATAAATATACAGTAAATCATGAAATTTTGAAATGCAACAATATAAAAAAGGTCATGATGCGGTAATTTAAAATTTCCATACCAAACGTAAGTTTACTTACCTTAAGTACGAGAAATTTGCATTTGTAAAAACGTATTTTCGTGTGCGCCAACGCCGTGTCGCGGCGTCGATCGATTTGAAACTTCGTCACGATGTTGTGCATATATAGCTTTTGATGTCCTACTCGAGAGTTTTTGCAATTTCAAAGAAGATCGTAAAAGCGGTCTTCCGATCCTTCACCGACTTTTCTAGCGCACGAAAGTACTTCCGTACGTTTTTTTAAAAAAACCAGAATGCGCATGCAAATTTTATTCAAACTTTTTATAATTTCACATACTGTATGAAGCTATGAACAGTCAGTCACGAGAGAAAGCTCATAATCCGTCACAAACGATAAAGTGCCCCGAACTTGAATAAGTGAAGTTGTGTTGCGGAACGGGGGTTATTCTTCTTCAACGGTTTGAACTTCAAGTCACAAAGAATACGCGAACGTTCGAGGAAAGCCTATGGTACTCAGTGCTGTCAACGGCATCCTCTTGGAGTGTGACGTGTCCACCCAGATATTCTTGTTCAAAGTGAACGACAAGCGATTACCGTCAGAGCGCTTCATAATCCAGATGCTCGATGCCACCCATGTTCTTGTTCAAAGAAATTTATTGGCTCAAGTCGAAGACCACGTAAAACAGTTTCGGTAGCTTTCTCATTTCATCCCCGAGTTCGGAAAAACGACTGCAACAAAGCATGGTTGAGTTTGGATTGGGAATCGATCATGCTTTTGACCTAGTGAATGGTATTTTGGGCGCCATTCTAATCCTTACAGTGGATAGCCTGGAAACGATGTTCGGTGTCACTGATCTCTGATATTCAAAACAATTGAGAGCGTGTAACGAAGAGTTTTCCACGCAAGTCATGAAGAGATATCCTGAATATGATCTTCAGCTCTGAATTCCATTTCGAATCTGGTGATGAGTTTCAAAGTGTTGACTGCTCAAAACAATCGTATTGTAAGATTCTTTAGCTTTGAGTGAAGACAGTGGAATTGCCGAATATGACACTAAGACTGAATAGTCAAATCAAACTCGCCTATTCTGGAAGGCAGTTGACAAGTCTCGGTCCGGTATATAGCATGTGCTTCTCTTACGATCTTTCAGAGTGAATAAAATGTACGTCAGGTTACTGTTTATACGATCTTTCCGTGTTATGGCAGTGTATTTACTACGGATATCGGATTGCACTGCTGGCTATGCTCTAGAAGCAGATGTGATTCCGACCACGCACGTTTCAGCGTGTGCTGCCGATTCTTAGTCCAAGTCCGGAAGTCTTGCCACGACAACCTCGTCAGGGTTGATCCGTACAAATGCTGAAACATGTAGTGAACCAAGTGAACCATCTGCTCCCTCAAGCCATTCAGCAACTGTTTTTTTGTCATTTAGCACAAACTTTTGCTTTACCAAGCAGGTCTCCTCGTAGAACTTCGCCATCCGTCCATCGAGGATCTTTTCGAAAAGCTTCGTAGGTTTGCCTTGATCTGCAAGTTGTGACCTCATCAGTGACAGTTCCCTGTCCAAAACTTCAAGAGGTACACTGCTAGGTTCAAGGAAATAAGGTCTGGCAGCGACGACGTGCATTGCGACTTTGTTTGCGACAGCAACAGACGTGGTACTTGCATTCCCGCCTTTTAACTTCACCAGGGCCGCTTGCCTTCCTAGTCCATGGTTGATGCTTCCATGGACATATATACCAATTACTTCATCTGCAGGCTTCGAACCGTTCGTAATATTGTCCTTGAACAACACGCAAGCTTTGCGCAGGCAAATATTTTCACGCAAACTCATTGCCGCTGTCGCCAAAGCCTCGCCAACATGTTCGTTATCGTTCACCGGTAGTGTCTCTAGGTCACTCGGAGACAGCTCGATGACAGAACCCGCAGATTTGCGAGTAATCTTCGGTACTGATGCCATTTCTACCGCAGCTAAAACTTTTCTGACAAGATTTTGAAAGATGTCACTACGAGAAACGAAGTCTGTCTCAGTATTGATTTCAACTGCTGCAGCAAACCTGTTGCATTCTGAAATCTTAACGCCCACAAGTCCCTCAGTAGCTTCGCGTCCCGCCTTTTTTCTGTTCGCTGCCAGCCCACATTTTCGCAACTCGACGAGCGCAGTCTTCACGTTGTAACCTGTGGCAGTAAGCGCTTTTTTAATGTCCATAAGCGGGGCACCCGTCTTCTTGCGTAACTGTGAAATATACATTAATTTAATTAAGTGACAGTCTCCATGTGTCTCAACTCAGCTTATTCAATACATCTCGTAGGAATCAAAAGAGGTATTCAAGCGACGCGTCTCACGGGAAGATGCGCACCTCCTTTATCGCATCTAGTTCACCAGTATTGCAGGTCTTTGTTCGTGCGAAAAAGAACTGAGCGAGCTTCACGGCATTGCCACTGCCAGACACTTTGTCAAAATATTTTGACGTGAAAGACATTGCTGTAGCGCTTCGACTCTTTTCACGACGGATGGGTGAAGTATTACTTTTAGAAAAAGTCTAGGGTCCGCTTTACGAAGGTATTCTGGATTTCAACCAGGTGTGGAGCTGTGGACACCTTAAGGTCACGCTCCGGTATAAATCAAATTTCCCGTGCCAAAAGTACGAAATTTATATGGCGTATTCAGTATAAGTCGCTAAAACGTACTTTCGTGCGCGCCCACGCGCCGTCGCAGTGCTGATTGATTTAAAACTTAGTCACGATGGTGTCCATCACGCAGCTTATGCCCTCTCAAAGTTTCGCGATTTAAGAAGTTCGAGATAATGTACTGTAGTACGAAAGCACTTTCGTACTTCCGTACGTGCTACTATGATATTGTAGTTTTGTAGGGCTATCGTCTTGAAACGCGTAGTCGCGTACAGTACGTATGTAGCTATGTACTTTCGTACGAAAGTAGTCTTTCGTACTACGAACCTTCAACATACGAAAGTACGTAGTAAGCTACACGTAGTTACAACACTGTTACGAAGGTACAACGTTGTACGTGTACAGATGCACCTTCGAAGGTTGTTGTACTTTCGTACGAAAGTACTTTCGAAAGTACTTCCGTACTTCCGGAAGTACTTCCGTACACCATAGGCAGGTGTATGTGTAGCATGTAGCCGGGCTAGAATGTAGGGCTACAGAAGTACTTTCGTACGAAAGTACGGAAGTACGACGACTCTTCAATATGAAGATATTCTATTCCGGAAGTATCATACTGTACTGTACATACGAAAGTACGAAAGTAAGTTGCAACTTACCTTCGAAGATACAGTAGAATACTTTCGTACGAAAGTACGAAAGTACGAAAGTACAAAGTACTTCCGAAGTACGGAAGTACAACGTTGTACCTTCGTACGAAAGTAGTACGTACGAAAGTAATCTATTTTCGTACTGTACGTGTACGTGTACTTTGAAAGTACTTTCGTACGTTTTATTTATTTATTTACGAAAGATTACAGTACTGTACTGTAACTTCGTTCTTCTATTTTCGAAAGTAATAACAACTTACCTTCGTACACGTACACGTGTACGTCGTAGGGCTACAACGACTTGGTACAATAAAAATCTTCATTATTCTCTCCTTCCCTTTTGCCCGCAGTTCCGATCGTGCAGTAGTTCCGATCGTATGTTTTCCAACTGGTTTGGAGCCAATAACATTCATGAAGTTCCGCCATCCAGCAGGTAAAAATGTTTTCAGTGTATACTCTCACGCAGCTATCTTCGCAATAAGCGTCGCCTTCCACTACTAAGAGTCGTGCTCTCTCCTGTTCAGCTCCTCGCTTTGTTTGGGCTAGTTTTTCTTCACTCGGCATCGACACTATTCTTTGACGACAAGTTTTTTTGAGCGCAGCATATTTCATGAGTTTCCTCACCCCGAAAACTGGAGGGAGGTAGTAGATGAACTCTACTCCCGCTTTGGCTCGGAAGGCGAGGGAATTCCTCTCAGCATGTGCCCGTGTGGAAATCGTAAAGCCACGGCTCGCCGCTTCCTTGTTGCACGCAAATACAAAGTAGACGAGGCAGAAAAAATGCTCCGGGATACTTTGCACTGGCGTCAGACAGTAAGTGTAGGTGATGTAGTAGGGGTCGACAGCATTTTGAAGGCCAAACCGCGATGGGATTTGCTGAGTGACAGCCGAAAGATAATTCCGTCCACACCATTCCACTGCTATTCAAAACAGGGCTTCCCTGTTTATGTGCTAAGACTTGGTAAGGGTGACGGCAGTCTCGCAGCGAGCACCGCAGAGGAATGTCACGTGTATAGCTCAATAATTCGCGGCGAACATCTCACGAGGTCCATCATACCTGATGCCCATAAAAGAGGTCTCTTACAGAATTTAACGAAGGGTAGTTCTGCAGGTGTAACAACCCCGAAACTTGAAAGATTGTCTCACGAGGATTTGGACAGTGAAACAACTATAGATATCACAGACAATATGGAAATTTTGGATAAACAGGTTGTCCTTGTCGACCTTGACGGCGTCGGCATGTCTGCCTTGCGCTGTTTGTATGTGTTCAAGACAATTAACTCAGTTGCAGCCTACAATTATCCAGAGCTATCTAAAGCTATTTATGTGCTTAACACTCCTTCTGTGTTCGATTACATATGGGCAGCTATTAAACCCATTCTCGCACCTCATACCCAAAGCAAAATAAAAATATTTCAAGCTGGCTCCGACCAGTACAGTGCTCTGCAACAAATTATTGAAGACGATGATATACCAGACTTCTTAACACCACAGGTTCCTGGGGATCCTTTGAGGGGGAAAGCTGGTTGTGTCACTGGCTCAGAGCTTCCAAGTTTCAGGCCCTCTGGTGTTGTGTCACTGGACACATGGATCGAGTCACAATCGGACGACCCTGACAAATCCTGTCCGTTTTGAGTCCCCTACGTAAGAAATTTTGAGAGAAGTTGAAGCTATGTTTCTGTCGTCCTGTTTCGAGCAAGGGAAATATTTTTACAGTGACTTGCTTTGTTTTGTATCTCTGTGCTGCTACTGACAGACGGAGTGGTCACTTTTGTGTACTGTAGACGAAAGCTCACGGCATATATTTTCAGCTCATTAATACAAATGAGATTGATTTTGTGTATCCTGTTGATTCTTCGCACAAAAGTATGGTTTTTCTCTAGGTGAACCTGTTACAGAAAAGATGTACTCTACGGCTGTTGCACAGTCTACATAGAAGGTGTTGAGGAACTTCTGCACGATCCGATCTACGAACCAGAATATATGAATTGAAATACATCTAGGAAGGATCTGCACGTTAAACGCACTAATGTTCTGTTTACACACATTTGAGGACCTCTGGAACAAATACTTACGAAACCTGCTTCGCGAGCTCATCGGCCTTAGTTATAACTTCATTGATATCACCTACCATGTAGAAGGCCATTTCAGGGAGATCATCATACTGACCACCTAGGAGACCTTTGAAGCCAGAGATGGTATCTTTAAGGTCAACATACTTTCCCGGGGTTCCAGTGAACACCTCTGCCACATGAAAAGGTTGCGACAGAAAACGTTGGACCTTACGAGCACGGGAAACTGTCATTTTGTCTTCTTCTGATAGTTCATCCATGCCGAGAATCGCAATGATATCCTGTAAATTTTTGTAATCTTGTAAAACTTTTTGAACACCACGTGCAGTAGCGTAGTGCTCATCTCCAAGTGCAAGTGGAGAGAGCATGCGTGAAGTCGAGTCAAGGGGGTCAACTGCAGGATAGATGCCAAGTTCAGCAATTCCACGAGATAAGACTGTTGTGGCGTCAAGGTGGGCAAACGTTGTCGCAGGTGCGGGATCCGTCAAGTCATCCGCGGGCACATAGATAGCCTGCACGGAAGTGATCGAACCTTTCATGGTGGTGGTAATGCGCTCTTGTAGGCCACCAAGATCGGTTGCCAGAGTAGGTTGATAGCCAACAGCAGACGGAATACGCCCAAGTAGTGCTGATACCTCGGAGTTTGCCTGTGTAAATCTGAAGATGTTGTCAACGAACAGGAGGACATCTTGGCCTTCAAAGTCACGGAAATACTCTGCGACCGTGAGCCCTGTGAGGCCAACGCGGGCACGGGCACCGGGTGGCTCGTTCATTTGACCATACACTAAAGTGCACTTCGAATCACTTGCTTGAGCGCCAAGTTTAATTACGCCACCTTCAATCATTT
>MDSW01205357.1_pt1 | contig 19758 bp, 13 predicted proteins | sample 811171 | NCBI WGS metagenome assembly MDSW01 (sample SAMN05326641, study PRJNA326480) | marine metagenome | isolation source: seawater | place: Atlantic Ocean: North West | collected 2012 | reverse complement strand
CGCGTTGAACCAAAACGAGGTATCGATTTTGCGATATCGTCTTCAAGATCGACGTAGTCAACTCCCTCTGCAATCGCTGTCCGAAGTACTGTTAGTCGTTCTGCTTCTGTTCGCTCCCAGTGACCTCCATCCTGTTTGCGGCGACATGTTGCAATCACAGGACAAGGACGGTCAGCCAAAAGGCGTTTCACCTGCACCTTGCGCTGAATACAATCCAACCGCAATTCCACAAGATCTACACCCTGCTGTCCAAGATGTCGTAATTCAGTCAGAAGATATCGATGACGACCCCTGGCTAGGCTGACACAAATCATACAAATTCAACTTTTACCTGGTTTAAGAAAAATGTGTTTTTCGATGTATGGCAAAGATGTTTCCCGCTCTTCACAACAACTCACTCTTTGTGTTTCTATGTCCGTCGAAATTGTTTATCGAGTTCTCGCTTCGACAGCATGAGTGACGTCGGGCGGCCATGAGGGCAGTGACGGGTCCCAGGATATCGAAGCCGATCTGCAACAAGTGTATCGACTTCTGCCTGAGAAAGGGGATCTCCCGCTTTAATAGCTGCACGACAAGAAAGACTGTGGAGCACCTCATCGACCACAGCCCGATGATCACCGCCATCCGCATCTAAAGCAGCCAGACGGTCAATTACCTCTCGGATGATGTCTGATGCTGATGTTCTCCCTACTAAAGCGGGCTTCCCTCGGACAACCACCGTAGTTCCCCCAAACGACTCGACCTTCACTCCAGCCTCTGAAAGTACATCAAGATGACTTGTAACTGCTTCAAATTCTGAAGACGAAAGCTCAACTTGCTCCGGAATGAGTAACGGCTGTACCTCAACTACACCATTCGACATCCGTTCACGAAGTTGTTCATAAAGCACTCTTTCGTGTAGAGCATGCTGATCGATGACCTCTATGCCTTGCTTGGTTTCCACCACAAGATACCGCTGATGCAGCTGAAATGCGCGCTCCTCAGGAATACCACCATCATCAGTACCCGGCAAGTTCTCCTGCTTGATCGAACTATCATTTTCTTCTTCAAAAAGTTTTGGCCCTGATGAAACAAAAGTGCGTTCTGGTTTATCCGGATCATGCAGTGTGACGTCCTGAAAACTATTCCTATCACTATCGTCACTTCCAGCTGCCAACTGCTGTCGTTTCCAAATAGCCTCCGCTGCAGCTAGCCCTGGTACAGCTGATGAACTGCTACTTGGTGAATCGAAGGCAGTTGGGCTGATGATCCCACTCAGAGCACTTCGCACGGCAAGTAGAACGAGCCTGTGCAGACGCCCAGGATCACGAAAACGCACTTCTGTTTTGGCTGGATGTACATTCACATCAACATGCGTAAGAGGAACATGCAGTTGCAGAAAAACAATCGGTTGTCGCCCCGAAAGGAGACGTCCGCGATAACCCTCCTGGACTGCGTGCAGAATCGAACGATCACGGAATGGCCGACCACCAATGAAGAAGTGCTGGAACCGTCCACTCGCCATATCGTCTTCAGGTCGCCCAATCAGAGCTACTACTGAAATATCATCGTCAACTTCCTTTGCATGAAGTAGCCGATCAGCAAGCTGGGCTCCATAAAGATCAGCGATCCTCTGCCGCCAGTCATCAACCGCTGGCAACTCATGCACTCGCCTGCGATTGTGTGTAAGTGAGAATGCAATCTCAGGATGAGCAAGAGCTGTTTTCACAAAAGCCTCTGATGCGTGAGACCACTCTGTAGCTGGCGTCTTGAGAAACGCTCGCCTCGCTGGAATCTTCGAAAACAGCTGGTGCACCTCGACTGATGTCCCAGGCCTGCAGCCCTCTGGCATGACTCCTCGGTTCAGGCCACCATCGACCTCAAGACGACTACCGGTTCCTGACGCAGTTCTTGTCCGTATCAAGACGCGAGACACCTCAGCAATTGATGCCAATGCTTCGCCGCGAAAGCCAAGTGTTTTGATATCCTCAAGATCATCTGCATGATGAAGTTTACTGGTCGCGTGCGGCGAAACAGCGAGTGGTAAATCCTCGGCTTCGATTCCACAGCCATCATCAACAATTCGTATTAAGGCAATCCCACCTTGCTCGAGTTCTGCATCTACACGAGTAGGGCCAGAATCGAGTGCATTCTCAAGAAGCTCTTTCACAACACTTGCTGGTCGTTCCACCACCTCACCAGCTGCGATTCGATTAATCACAGAGACGGGCAGGGTCTGAATCTTCCCCATATTTTTTTCCTGCTCACTTCTTCAGATTGTTAGCCAAAATTGAGTTTCTAGGTGAATGCGAAATAGACTGTACATGTACTCCAAAAACTCTCTAGTGAAGTTTGTATTCTTTTATTTTGCGATAAAGTGTTCGTTCGCCAATACCGAGCATTTCTGCGGTCTGCTCCCGGTTTCCCCCAGCCAACTTGAGCGTCTCTGCAATAAATATCTTTTCAATTTCATCAAGTGGCCGACCAACAAGAGATGTAATACCAACATTCTCCTCAACGTTGTCTGGGATGACCGCCTGCACATGCCCAGCCTCTGGATCCAATTCAGCTGGTAGATCATCAACATCGAGCGTCTCATCACAATCAACAACCACCATACTTTCAATAACATTACGAAGCTGACGCACATTCCCAGGCCATGAAAACGCCAAGAGCTTCACTCTCGCAGCACGTGACATACCTTTGATAGACTTTTGATGTCTTTTCGCAAATTGCTTCATGAAATGCTCAATAAGAAGCGGTATATCCGCGGATCGTTCCTGCAGATTAGGGATCAATATCGTCACTACTTTCAGCCGATGATAGAGGTCACTACGAAAACTACCATCTTCGACTGCATCCTCAAGATTCCGATTTGTTGCAGAAAGAATTCGAACATTCACTCGAACAGGCTGATTCGAACCTACCCTTGTAATTTCTCCCGACTCGAGGACTCGAAGCAGTTTGATCTGTGTCGCCAAAGGCATGTCACCAACCTCATCAAGGAATAGCGTCCCACCATCAGCGTATTCAAACTTTCCAACCCTGTCTGAAGACGCGTCAGTAAACGCACCTTTAATATGGCCGAAAAGCTCACTTTCAAGAATATTCTCACTAAGCGCAGCGCAGTTCAGCGCAACAAAAGGCTTTTTCTTTCGCGGGCTGTTTTGATGAATTGCCTGCGCAACTAGTTCCTTTCCGGTGCCGGTTGCTCCTTGAATTAGAACAGTTGCATCCGTTGGTGCAATCCGTTTCAGTCGCTCGATCACGCCTCGCATCTGAGTGCTTGACCCCACGACCCCTTCGAAACCAAATCTTTCATCAAGTCGCTGATTCAGCTCGAGATTCTTAAGCCGCAGCCGAACTCCAGCAGACGCCTTCTCAACAGCCACTCTTAACTGAGCAAGCTCAAGAGGCTTCTGCAGATACGTGAAAGCCCCTTGTTGCATCGCCTCAACTGCTGATGGCACTGTTCCATGCCCTGTCACAACAATAACTTCCGTCTCGGCAGATGACGTCTTCGCCACTTTAAGAATTTCCAAACCACCAATGTCATTCATCATAAGATCAGTAACAACAACATCGAACGATTCCTCGCGAATCTGCTGGGCACCTTCATTACCACCACCAGCTACAATCACCTTATAGCCAAGTCGCTCAAGCCCTTCGCCCATTGTCCGCGCATGCACAATATCATTGTCCACCACCAGAACACGTACGGATCTGGAAATTCCGTCAACACTTTTTGGAGAAGAGCTAGTTTCTATCGGGCTTGTCGGCATCACGCACCAAAGACTAAGTTAGGGTTGAAAAATTTTCAGGGCTTATTGTCAGTTGATTCTGTTGGCAAACGCGGGGGCGCCGGCAGCCATATTGCCAACTTGGTTCCGCGACCTGGAGCACTTTCGATGTCAATTGAGCCGGCATGGGCCTCAATAATTTTTCGTGCAGTGGGAAGTCCGAGGCCTGAGCCGCCTTGTTTTGTTGAATAGAATGCCTCAAACACTCGAGCCAGTGTCTCAGGGCTCATACCAGGGCCAGTGTCGATCAATTCAATCAAAACACCGAGACCAGCAGCACGCGTCCTGACCACTAACTGCCCGCCTTCTTGCATTGCCTGAGTCGCGTTGATCAAAAGATTGAGTATCGCCGATCGAAACGTTTCACGATCAATTCGGACTGCAGGCAATTCTGGATCCAAATATCGCACAAGCTCAACACCAGCGTCATCAGTTCGTGGTTGAAAGAAATCCAACAACTGCTCAAGCTCGACATTGAGATTGCCCGGCTCCGGATCAATACCCTCCTGTCGAGAAAAATCAAGAAAGTCATCAAGAAGCTTCTGCAGACGATCACATTCCTGACGAACCAGATCGATCTTCGCCTTGGCTCTTCGGGCAGTTTGATTGGCTGTTGAATCATCACCAAGTGAGCCAACATCTTCACCAAGCAATTCCATATTTAATCGAATGCTCGACAATGGATTTCGGATTTCGTGAGCGAGTTCGCTGACAAGCTTAACCAACTCAGCGTACGTACCGCCATCACTTGGAAGTTCATCGTTGAGCAGTGCTGATTGTCCCATAATCACAGCGCCCGAAACATGCTGGACTCTTCGGAATGCAACCTCACCCGCAGGGCCATCCTCGCGACAGCCCTGCGGAGAGGAACAACATAGACCTATTCAGTTGCTGGCTCCGCCTCAGCGGCAGCTTCTTCCATGGCCGCTCGACGGCTTAATTTCACGCGATCTTGCTCGTCAACGGCAATGACTTTGACTCGCATTGTGTCACCAACGCGACAAACGTCACCAACATTCCCAACGTACTCATTTGAGAGTTCGCTAATATGGCACAGACCATCTTTTCCTGGAACAAGCTCTATGAATGCACCAAAATCTTTAACGCTGGTTACGCGACCCTCATAGATTCGACCAATCTGGATCGAAGCCGTAAGTGCCTCGATTTTCGCCAAAGCAGATGTTGCACTTTCCGCATCATGACTTGCAACAGTAACTGTGCCGTCATCATCAACTTCGACATTGGCACCGGTCGTTTCCTGAATGGAGCGAATTGTCTTTCCTCCAGGACCAATGAGTAGGCCAATCTTTTCAGGGTCAATGTGCGTACGCAACAAACGTGGCGCCCATCCAGAAATCTCTTCGCGAGGCCTGCGAACCGCTGAGAGCATTGACCTGAGAATTTCAAGCCGGGCTTCTCGAGACTGCTCGAGTGTGGCCTTGATGATAGAAGCGGAGATCCCGTTTATCTTCAAGTCGAGTTGAATTCCAGTGATACCGTTTTGTGAACCGGCGATCTTGAAGTCCATATCACCAAAGTGATCTTCATCACCGATGATATCCGTCAGGAGTGTCCACTTATCCTCTGACTCCTTCACAAGACCTACCGAAATACCAGCCACAGGATTTGTAATTGGTACGCCCGCAGCCATTAAACCAAGAGTAGCACCACACACCGATGCCATTGAACTGGAACCGTTGGACTCTAAGATGTCCGAGATCACACGAATCGTGTAAGGGAAAACATCAGGATCAGGCAGAATCGGCTTGACACTACGCTCTGCAAGAGCGCCATGACCTATCTCTCGACGGCCTGGGCCCCGGATTGGCCGAACCTCGCCAACAGAAAAAGATGGGAAATAGTAGTCAAGCATGAACTTCTTTGAATATTCCTCAAACAAGCCATCTACTCGCTGTTCATCCTTGCCAGTTCCGAGCGTAACAGTAACAAGAGCCTGCGTTTCCCCTCTTTGAAAAAGAGCTGACCCGTGGACGCGAGGCAAAAGATCAACTTCACAATCGATTGCTCGTAGTGACTTGGAATCCCGGCCATCTGGACGCGTCCCACCAAGAATTAATTCTCGAATTGCTTCCTCTTCAAGACCATGCCATACGTGTGAAAAATCACCTTCATTAACAGCATCGTCACTGCTTGCAGCATCTGCAGGACACACTTCTTCCTTGGCTCGTTCTTTTAAAGCCTTCACAGCCTCGCCTCGCTCAAGCTTGCCTGTGATTCCCGCAGCCTTCAAGAGTTCGGAATAATAGGCAGTCTTCATTCGACTCTTGAGTGGTGCATAGTCAGGTAGCACGCATTCCTTCTTCGGCTTTCCAGCCTTTGCGACGAGTTCATCTTGCATTTCACAGATCGTGATGATGACACGATGAGCTTCTTCCAGAGCCTCGAGCATGCGTTCTTCAGGCATCTCACGGGCAAAACCCTCGATCATGAGAATAGCCGTCTTACTACCTGAAACAATAAGATCCAGATCACTCTCTTCAAGTTGATCCTGAGTAGGAAATGGCACGAACTCTCCGTTGACCTGAGCAAGCCGAACGCTGCCAAGGGGGCCTTCGAAAGGAAGGGGAGAAATACAAAGGGCAGCCGATGCGCCAATCATGGCCAAAATATCAGGATCATTTTGGCGATCACTTGAGAGCGTCTGCGCCTGAACTTGAACCTCATCGTGGAACCCCTCTGGGAACAAGGGTCGGATTGGTCGGTCAATAAGACGACTTGTAAGCGTTTCCTTCATAGTTGGCCGGCCTTCTCGCTTTAGAAAGCCACCTGGAAACTTTCCTGCCGCTGCAGTTCGTTCCCGATAATCACACGTTAATGGAAAAAAATCGATCCCCGCTCGGGGTGATCCCGTTGCCGCAGCAACGAGCACTGTGGTTTCCCCATAAGAAACCAATACGCAGCCTGCGGCTTGTTTTGCCAGCAGACCAGTTTCGATACCTAATACCTCTTGTCCAACTTGACGTTCAACACGATGCTTCACTTTTTCTAATTCCTTCCTTCTACTTCATTCGGTACTCCCAAAATCCTGTGCACCAGTTTTCTACTGGCGATGGCAGAATCTATCCGGGAGTATTTCACTATAATTCTTTAATTTACTTCACTCAAATCATGGACCCTACAACTGCGACCCACCGACTTTGGATGCGAGAGTCGTACTTCTATCGCAACAGAATAGAGAGAACCGAGCCTAATGATCAACGAAAGAAGTTGATCTCTTTTCACTCCACCCGAAAGCCTCAGCCGAAGCTGGCAGACATGGTGGAACGCTTAAGACTATTTTCGAATACCAAGACTTCGAATGATATCGAGATATCGCTGTGGAGCGACACGCTTCAGGTAGTCGAGAAGTCGTCTGCGTCGACTAACCATCAGTAAAAGGCCTCGACGACTTGCAAAGTCTTTCGAGTGCTTTTTAAAGTGCCCAGTCAAATGAGTAATTCGAGCAGTAAGCAGAGCAATCTGCACTTCTGCAGAGCCTGTGTCTTCCTGCCCACGACGATGGGCACCTATGAGTTCCTGCTTGTGTTCCTTAGTCAACGTCATCTTCGTTATTCGCCCTCCGTGGGCGATCAAAAGGGTATTTTCTCTAAAACTGTTTCGACCTGAAGTCTACCTTTCGGCAGTAAAAATGCAACCAGAGGCCTGCAGCCAGCCCCGTACAGGCGGCTACGCACTTTTGACAGCAGACGCACCTCTTTCGGGCGAAGTAGTTTGCCCTGTACCACGAGGCGTGTGGACAACATTCCATACGAGGCCTAAGCGTTCCATTGCCAGAATAACCCAGTACGTCATATCTAATTCCCACCATTTGTGACCGTGGGCAGCCATTCGTTGGAACGCGTGATGATTATTATGCCATCCTTCCCCAAAGGCAAGAAGACCAACCCACCAGAGATTTCGAGAGTCATCAGTGGTTTCGTAGTTCCTGTAACCCCAGATATGTGTGGCTGAATTTACAAACCACGTCACATGAAAGACGTAAACCATTCGAACAGCAAGCCCCCAAAGCAACCATGAAACTCCGATCTCAGGACCATACAGTGCCCAGCCAGTTGCAAGCAATCCACCGCCAATTACAAAATGCCAAAGCAAAAATGTTTTGTGAAAGAACATCACACCAGAATCTTTAGCTAAGTCGGGGGCCCAACGAGTACAGTGTGCTTGAATTTCATCGCTCGTATGTTTTGGAAAAAGCCAAAGAATGTGACTCCATAAGCCACCCTCGCGAGGACTATGTGGATCACCATCCTGATCACTAAAACGATGATGTTTGCGATGATTAGCGACCCAAACAATAGCAGAACCTTCACCTGATATTCCGCCAACAAATGCAAAAAACCAGCGAACAGGTTTTGAGGTAACAAAACTTCCGTGGGTAAGGAGACGATGGTATCCAAGAGTTACACCAAGACATCCAGTTATCCAACACAGAGCTACACAAATAGCCAATCCAGACCAAGAAAAGTAGAATGGGGCGGCTAAGGCAGCTAGATGCATGCCACCGATCCAAATGAGTGTAGGCCAATCGATGCCTTTGGCTTTAGCGGCAAGGCCGTCTAGTTTTGGTTCAATCTTTTTGTTTTTTTCTTGAACCCTACTATTCTGCGGTTCGGCATCCGGATCGTGAACTGCTTCTTTCCCTGATTGGTAAAGTGCATCAACGGATCGAGGTATCTGTTTCTTATTATTTTCTAAAAGTTCACTAACAGGCATTTGATCTTCCAATTTTTGGAACGCTATCAGTACAACAACTACAGCACGGTGATAACATCGGGCTTAGGAATCCTCTTACGTATAGTCTTACAAAGTACACGACTCCGGCCATCTCGCTTAGTCGGGGACCCGTTGGAGAAATGTCAAAACTGCGTCAAAATATCGCTTTCATGCTTCTTTAAACGTTGTTTTCAAGAAAAAAGTCAGTGAAGGATAGTCGTTCTCGGCAAAACAGAGAGTAGCCAAGCGGTTATGTCCGTCCCTGGAACGGCCGGAGGGGTTGTACCGGAAAGAAGCCAAGCCAGACGATCGAGCGTTGCCGTTTCAGTTGGCTCTAGGATAATTGGCAAGCCCTGAGACTCTAACAGACACCCAGATCGCCCAGGTAAAGCACGTAGCTTCAGACCTTTTGAGTCGACCACCAGACCGAAACCAAGACGCTGAAATGCCCGTACACGACTCCCGCTGAGTTGGTGATAGGCGTCTTCGACTCTGCATCCCAAGATAGTGACAAGGCGATCGATCCAGACTTGTTCAATCTCGCCTCGTTCAGCCACACATACGCAATCACATATTTCTATACGCTCATGCGACCACGCAAATCTGTTGAGCGTGATTTCTCCATCACCTTGAATATGTGACGGCAATAATGACGTCGCTGTAGCCAAGTCAATTTGTCTGATTCTTCCAACGCACTCTGCAGTCCAGTCGCCACCTCCATTCGAAATGTGAACCTGACCTATGAACGTGGCGTTTTCTCCCAGCGGCCATTGCGGAGAACCACACTCACTCAACACAGCACTTATTAAAGAAACCGGTATGGGATCAGCTGTATTCACATCAACTTCAGTTACATGTCCTCCGGTTTCCTGAGAATTCACCGTACGCACAATCCGCATTTCATCTTGGCTGCTACCTCTTTTAAAGAATCGAATGGCTCGCCCTGAACCGGCAGACACGCATTCAATACGAAGTGGCCACATATTCTCCTCTTCATCAGAATTCATTGCATGCCAAGAAAACTTCTCAATGTCTATCAAATAGTTTTTATGGAACTGGACAGGCTCAGAAAGCCATCGCCTCACGAGGCCAACAACACATGCAGCCGTGCCTCCTCTTGGAACGAATCTATCAACTGTGAGCCGAACCTCATTTTCAGAAGTCACGACAGAGACATCAGAAAAGGGCTGCCCGGCAACGGTTACTCCTGAGAGGATCAAACACCCAAGTTGCGGGTAGGTCATGCTCTCAATGTGAACTCGCCTACCAAGTAATCTTGAAGCCTTGTCGGCAATGTGCTCTCGATGTGCTCCTGATTGACGAACGATAGCCCAATAGGAGAGGCAAAGCGTCGGTGCAATGCAAAGCAGGATAAACGCTGACCTGACCCGCCAAATCTTTACGGCTGACTGTTCGACGAACATCCTTGTTCACCTCCCGGCTTATGCATCAGAGTCTGAAATCTATCGGCTCACCACGAGTTGTTGGTAAAGCTTCCAACGGGCTTGCATTTCTTCGATGCTGTCTCCCCCGAACTTGTCGACTAATGCTGCTGCCATTGAAAACGCCACAACATTTTCAATAATGACGCTACACGCACTGACCGCACATACATCGCTTCGTTCATATGCTGCCGATTCAGATTGCTTTGTCCTGAGATTTACGGAATCTAAAGGTTTCCGCAGCGTGCTAATTGGCTTCATAGCAGCACGAATGACAAGAGGCTGCCCATTGGTAATTCCAGCCTCTAAGCCCCCAGCGTTATTCGTAGGACGAACAAAACCCGACGTCGGCTTCGCTCGTTCACTTTCGTCATAATGGATCGGATCGTGCACCTCCGAACCCGGCCGTCTTGCTGTCTCAAAGCCCATCCCAATCTCAACACCTTTTATAGCTTGAACCGCCATTACAGCTTGCGCTAATTGACCATCGAGTTTACGATCCCACTGGGTGTGTGTACCAAGACCGATTGGCAGTCCGTCCACACGAACTTCGACAATTCCGCCGAGCGTATCACCTTCTTTCCCAACACGATCGATAAGACCCTTTACGTGATCGTCTTGCTCCGGGTGAAGTGAATAAATCTCACTGGAGTTACGAATGTCTCGTAACTCAGGAAGAGCACCCTCTCGGCCACCAAGAACAACACCTCCCAACTCAGTTACCCAGCCAGCTACCTCAATGCCAAACAATGACAGTAACTGCCTCGCAAGAGCACCCGCAGCAACACGAGCTGCTGTTTCACGAGCGCTTGCCCGCTCCAGAACAGGACGCACGCCTCCAAGGTGCTTGATCGCACCAGGCAAGTCGGCATGCCCAGGCCGAGGCCGCTCAATATCATCCATCTGCTCAATTTTGGCATCACGATTGATGACCTGTAACGTGAGTGGACTGCCAAGAGTCTTACCTTTCCAAAGGCCAGACAAAAAAGTGACTGTATCTGTCTCTATTCGTTGCCGTCCGCCACGGCCATACCCCCCTTGGCGTCGTTGCAACTCACTGTCGATACTATCGGTATCAATAGTGAGCCCCGCTGGAAAACCGTCTACCAAAGCAGTCAGGGCCGGCCCATGGGATTCACCAGCAGTCCAATATCGAAGCATGAGGCAATCTGTAGTCTGAGGGTATGTAAAACACGTGTAACGAAACAGCGAATCAGAAGTACAATCGAGCTCGATCTCAGTCAACGCATGTTTCTATTCCTATAGTCTAATCATCAGATCGTTTTGACCATAGAGCGACATCCAGCCTCTAACAAGGCAGGCTTCCTGTTAGTCTTTGGCATACATCGAGATATTTTTGCCTCGTACCATCAACTATTTCCGGCGGCAGAGGAGGGGGGGTACTCATTCGGTCCCAGCCGGAGGAAGCCAGCCAATCGCGCACGAATTGCTTATCGAAAGATTCAGGAACTTCGCCTTTACACGCGAGCTCAGCTGGCCAAAACCGAGAACTGTCTGGCGTGAGCACTTCGTCGACTAACATCAATTGCCCTTCAGTATCATGCCCCCACTCAAATTTTGTATCAGCAAGAACAATCCCCTTCTCAACTGCTAAATCTATCGCCGCATCGTACACGGCAATACTTTTCTCTCGTAGTTCCGAAGCGAGCTCGTCGCCCAATGATTCAACCATCGTGCCAAAAGAAACATTTTCATCATGCCCCTCAGTTGCTTTGGTAGCGGGAGTAAAAATAGAGGAGGGCAGCCTGTCACCTGGACGCAAATCGGGTGGAAGCGAAATACCGCAGACCGTGCCTGCCTTCTGATATTCCAGCAGGCCTGATCCCGCAAGCCACCCGCGTACTACACATTCAAAAGGAATTACGCTGGCTGCTTTTACAAGCATGGAACGACCACGAAGTGGTTCTGGATCAATAGTTGATGGAAGGCCCATCTCATCAATATTTGTTGTAACGAGATGGTGTGGAATGGATATAGATTGCTCTGACAACCAATCGAACCAGAATTTGGAAACTGTTGTTAACACCTTGCCTTTGCCCGGTATCGGCGTTGGCAAAACCCAGTCGAAAGCACTGACTCGATCTGTACTCACAATGAGCATGTGAGGTTCATCTGATACATCCAGTCGGTAACAGTCCCGAACTTTGCCACGAATTGGTTTTCCTAAAGGCAAATTAGTTTCTACAACGGCGGACTGATTGAACGAGTTCATGGCCATTTTTCTTGTGCATTGGAAACGGTAGATGAGAGGCTGTGACAATACCAAAACAAGAACAGAAAACGCCAAGGACATCCAAGAACACCGCGGTACAACTTAACAAAAGTCCCGTGACATCCTTGGTAAATCAACAAGCGAGAGTTCATTCGCATCATCTTCACCCCAAGCTTCCAGTCGCCTTGCCAAAAGATGCACAACGTTCCCGCGCCGCTGAATTCGACCTTTGACCATTAATACCGTCGCCCGCCTGTTTTTCGGATCACAGTGCTGCCAGACAGCTTTCGGAACAACCACATTAACAATGTCTGTTTCGTCTTCGAGTGTCAAAAAGATTGTGCCTTTCGCTGTCGCTGGACGCTGACGCGACAACACAATGCCCACAACTACGACCCTGCGACCTTCTGGACAAGAACAGGCACCTGCAGCAGTCACGACTCCGTGCTGTATAAGATGCGGACGAACAAACTGCAGCGGATGAGCCTTGAGAGAAAGCCCTGATGCACGATAATCCGAGAGCACTTCTTCAAGAGGTGAAGTCGTCGGCAAGCCCCCTGTCTCATCAAAAATACTTTCTGTTTCATTAAAACCATTACCAGCCAGCCCTTCAAACAGTGGCATGCTCCCTGGTTCTGGCTTACGCTCCATTGAATTCCATATTGCCTGCCTTCGACTTCCAGACAAACTCTTTAAAGCTCCGGCACGAGCTAATGAAAGGACTTGGGGCTGTGTTAGCTGACACCGCCTCGTGAGATCATAAATACTCTTGAATCGACCTGCATTCCTAACCTCTTCAATTTGACGACCACTTGCTTGGCCAAGTCCATGAACCTGCTCGAGGCCAAGTCGAAGAGCAGGAAAAGTTCCACCAGAAGTCTCAAGTCCTGCATGCCATCCGCTACTCTGGATACACACAGGCAAAACAGTCACGCCATGCTCTTGAGCATCGCGAACAAGTTGGGCTGGGGCATAAAAACCCATTGGCTGACTACCGAGCAGTGCAGCTGTAAATTCCGCTGGATAATGGAACTTGAGCCAAGCAGAGACATACACCAACAATGCAAAGCTAGCGGCGTGTGACTCTGGAAACCCGTATTCACCAAAGCCTCTCAACTGCTGAAAGACTTGTTCCGCAAAAGTCAACGAAAGCCCCCGTGAGACCATTCCATCTACTAGCCGTTGATGAAATTCCTGAATCACCCCTGTTCGGCGCCAAGCGCCCATTGCTCGTCGTAGTTGATCAGCCTCTCCGGGAGTAAATCCTGCAGCCACTACCGCAAGCCGCATTGCCTGCTCTTGAAACAACGGTACACCAAGTGTTTTTTCAAGCACCTCTCGAATTGCCTGATTCGGATAACTAACAGATTCTTCTCCTTGACGTCGCCGAAGATACGGGTGCACCATACCCCCCTGTATTGGCCCCGGACGAACAATCGCTACTTCTATAACTAAGTCATAAAAACAGGCTGGCTTCAAACGTGGCAACATGCTTCGCTGCGCACGGCTCTCAATCTGAAATACCCCTACCGTATCTGCCTGAGAAATCATTTCGTAAACACGCGGATCTTCAGCTGGCACTGTCCCTAATGTGAGACACGGTCCACCACCTTGTTTCACAAGATCAAATGCACGACGGATGGCTGAGAGCATCCCTAGAGAGAGACAGTCAACTTTCAATATCCCAATTTCATCAAGATCGTTCTTGTCCCATTGAATGACTGTACGTCCATCCATGCTGGCCGGCTGGATCGGCACTAATTCACAGAGATCTCCTCGAGTTATCACCATGCCACCCACATGCTGCCCAAGATGGCGAGGAAAACTAACCAATTGATTCACAAGCACAACAAGTCGTCGGCCTGATTCACTACATGGATCGATGCCCGATTCAGCCAATCTTTTAGGCAACTGCTCTGCACGATCATCGACATCAAGTATTCGTGATAATTGATCGATTCGATCAAGTGAGAAGCCGAGTACTTTCGCCAGATCCCGAACGGCCGATCGCAAACGGTAACAGATCACTTCGGCAGTCATTGCCGAACGCATACGACCATAGGTTGTGTAAATATATTGCAGCACCTCTTCCCGTCGGTGATGCTCAAAATCAACGTCAATGTCGGGTGCCTCTTGTCGCTCACGGCTCACAAACCGTTCGAAAAGCACATTTGTCCGAGCAGGATCAACCGATGTAATACCGAGGCAATAACAAATAGCTGAATTCGCTGCAGACCCTCGCCCCTGACAAAGAATACCTCGCCGACGAGCAAACCGAACCAAATCAAATACGGTAAGAAAATACGCCTCATAGCCAAGCTCACGAACAAGCGATAGTTCATGCTTCAAAAGTCCAGCTACTTTTTCAGGAACTTTATTGCCGTAACGCTTTCGAGCTCCCTTCCTGGCTAGATCACTCAAGTAATCTATTGGTGTGCAACCAGCCGGCACAACTGCATGAGGATATTCATACGAAATATCATCCAGTGAAAACGTACAACGGCTGGCAATCTCAAGCGTGCGGTCTACCGCACCTGGCAAGATGGAAAAACGTTCAACAACGTGCTTGATGTCCTGTAGATGCCGCTCACCATTCGACAGCAATTTTTTCTGAATTGACTCGACCGTCCTGCCGTATCGCACTGCAGCAAGAGCATCATGCAATGGCTGGCGATCACGACAGTGGTAGCGAACATCACCGGCGGCCACCAAAGGTATATGAGTTTTATAAGAAAGACTTGCATACTCCGCCAGACGTTCTTGATCATCTCCTTCCATTGCAACTTCTGCTAACCCATAGAGTTGCTTACCAAGTCTGTCCTGCCATGCACGAATAGAAACAGTTGCCGATTCGACAGACCCACGTAGTTGAGATAACGGAATGCCTGCTAGCAAACCATCTGCATGAGTAGCCACCTCATCAGCAGTCAGGAAACACCGGGGATCGTGATCTCGTAATCCGTTTCCGTCAATTTCTCCATATCCCTTTAAACAATCCTGCTTCAAAAGCCCCGTTGTCAACAAACGACACAGATTCTCATACCCCTTCTTGTTTGTTACCCATAGAACAAGTGGTGTAGCATCTATTGGCTCTACAACAGCACCTATTATCAGGTGAACACCAGCTTCTTTGGCCGCAGCGTGCGCTCGTACGACACCAGATAGACTCACTCGATCTGTTATCGCAAGTGCCGCATACCCCAGAGAAGCCGCTTGTGAGACCAATTCCTCTGGATGTGAGCCTCCCTGCAAAAAGGAAAAATTTGTCGTGCAGTGAAGTTCTGCATAGCGGCTACAACCCTGCATCTCACGACCTCAATTCCTAAATCAATAACCTGTTCGGTCAAGTCCTCAAAGCACGACACAAAAGTGACTCATTCGCGTCATCCATATGTTCCATGAAGAAACCAGGATCGTTTCCGAAGGCCACGGAACATCCAGAAACGACCTCCATGATCAGTTTCAAAGATGTAATAGTCTCGACGAACGGTTGGACCCCGCCACCAAGACGTTTCAATTCGCTCTGGTCCACGAGAACGCATCACTACATGAAACTGCCCTTTCCAGCGGAAACGTACAGGGAGTCCATCAGCACTTAACGAAGGCACGTCGATCAAACGGGGACTGGAAAGCAGAAAAGTTGGACGGCTAGGTCCTACAACAGGCTTTGAAAAATGAGGCCTGCTTGATTCAAGCAGATGGCCTGAACGATGCGACTTTGAAAGACCTATCACACTAACTACTGGCGCTGCGACCCACGATGCTTCTGGCTGTATGTCAGCAAGCAACCGTGGCTCAACAACTGCACCACTCCCCAAGCGACTGACTAGGCGATTAAGAAGTATCTCAAACCGTGATGTATCTGATTGCGTTGGCCCGCGAAAAAGATTCTGCTGCCGATAGGGCAACGTACCTGCTGACATGACTTCTATTGACACATCAACAATTTCTCTGGGAAGCCGCGTCCTCTCAAATCGCAACATTACAAGATCAACAAGGTGCCTCACCTGTACCGTTGGCTTATAAAGACCAACCTCAATGACTGTTGGGCCATGACCTTCATTCGCATCAAGCCTTACTTGCAGACTACTTACTCCACGATTTGTATTCACTAGTGGCTGAAGACATTGACGAACTAGCCTTTCAATCAATGTCCGGAAGTACGTGGAGTCAATCTCACGGCCAAGAACTGGCATTTCAAATGAATGATTTGCTGCCAAAAGCTCACTTCCATTCAATGGCGTGAGTGGATCTGACACATCACCAAGAAAACGAGATACCTGTAAGGGAACAATTGATCCAAAACGTTCCTGAAGACTTACTCTTGGCAAACGCAATAACTTCCCAATCGAATCGATGCCTACTTCAGCCAACGAATCAACGACATCGACCGGCAACTGTAGTGACCGAAGCGGCAGTGAATGAAGAGATTGTCGCTGCCGACCTGGAGGCACAAGGACCCATCGTTGCTGACGATCCAACCAATGGCCATGATGGGAACCACGACCTGCTCCATTTCCTAAAAGAGCAGAACGACGCGGATCGCTCCTTGGCAATTTCTGCAACTCGCCCAATGAATACTGGCTCTTTGTAGCAATGTGGTCAGCAGAAAGGGCTGCTGCCCAGGAGGCTGCTGAAGTATCAGCAATGGCTGCCCGAGCATGGATTCCACGAGCAGCTAACGTCCAAACCACTGTACGAAGAAGTGACGACTCACCACCAAAAAAGCGAGCTGTGTCCGAAACATCGACTTGCAGACTCCTGGCAGAACAAACACTTTGTCTTCTTGACTTCCCATGATTCGCACCATGAATAACCTCCGGACCAATTGCAACGAGTGGAGAAAATCTGTGACACCAGCGACCCAACGACTCAAGTACACGAGTATCTCCCATACTATCTTCCGGAATAACACGCGCCACACGAGAAGCCCGTTGGCCATACACCGAAGCGAGTACCGCCAATGCTTCTGATAATGAAAAGCCCGGCTGAATCACTGGCCGAGATCTCTTGCACTCCGCAGGAGGCATAACCCAGGCCCAGGATACAACTGACAGAACACCACGTGCATTCTGTCGACAAACAAAAACGGGGAGCTCACGAAACCCTGGATGCTGGAGCAACTGCCGCTGCACAGGCCAACGAGGTAACGATATTGTCATGATGCGCAACGTATTTTTTTCTGACATTCCGGCCGCTCCATTGTCTCATAAAAACCAACGTGTTCTTTTCCTCTAGCAAGATCAAGAACACACTTTACCGAGGGTTCAGGTACGGCAGTCACTGTGTCCCATTGACCACCAACTTGCATCAGCGTGAAGGCACGAGAATGAATCCAGCGACCCGAGGCTGGTTGATGCCTTCCTGGACTACATGCCTTGCACAATGCTGCATGCTGACATCTGCTTTGAAGAGCAGGGGACGGCTCCACTTGAATTCGTGCTTCTGCCCATGTTGGCTCACGACGGGCATGGGATGGTCGCACAAGCAACCCCACAGTACCACTTGACTTTGCAGCCATTTGCCATCGACGCATTACTGTAGATGAAACATTTTTTGGCCATCCAACCACTGCTGCAATGCTTGGGCAACGCAGGAGCTGATCAATTGACCAGAATTCATCGGCTTCATTCGCAGGATATACAATGTAAAGCAAGTGTTCTTCTCTACCAGCTATTGCACTCCCCCTGCCACGACGATTACGAATCGGTGAAGAATCTTTCACTGAAGTAACTCGTACTGACTGTTCTAGCCACGGCATGACAGATGGTGGATAAAAACTTCTTCCACGATCTACAAGCACCACAGGACGACACCCAGTTGATACGTTCGTGTTCTGCAAATGCATAGCCACGGCTAGAGCGAACGTTGTTGCCCCAGAAGCTGATGCCATACTCTCATCGTCGGACTCAAGCCATTCCATAAGAGTGCCCAGCCGCACCCCTCTATATCTCAGAAGGCGGTCGAGTGATGGCAGGCCACTACTCACGACCGTTGGGCCGGCTCTCTCTTCAATGCATCCCGGCAACGAGGAACCTTCTGAAACCATGCGAGAAAGTTGCTGCAACTGCGCATGACCAGCCATCTGGTGAAGTTCCGTACACGAAGGATGTGGGGGAATATGCTTTGTCACAACGCAAAACCGGCAAAAGTATATAATGTACTTATGTACAGTATTTTATCTTGCCGGCACCGTCAAGACTGCAATTCAGCACACCTTTGTCTGGTCGTATAATCGATGACTCTTCCACTCCCACCTGCGAGTATTACCCATGCAAACTCAGCAAACACGCCACTGTCAGACTGCACTCGCGAGACTTTTTTGCCTCCTCATAACCGGATGCATCCCGCTCCATTTCCTTCCCACATCAACGAAACTTTCCGCCGAAGAATTCATTGAATTCCAACAAGCCGACTCTCCTGCTGTTTCCAAGGCGCTAGGCGTCACGCCAAAACACTACCGCCAACTTGAGCCGTCGCTGTATTACCTGTCACAACGATATTCTGACAGTTTAAGTGGGCTCTCCTTAACACAACGACACGCTCGTCTGGTCGCTCTTGCACAATTTATTGATATGAAGAGAACTGCCGTTGCAGATGCTCCAGTCATTGGGCCTGGTTGCAACTTAATCGGATTACTCGATCCTGATCATGGCCTTGACCCCAAAGAGATTTCATCGCTTGCTTCAGCCTATGATTGCACTTCCACAATTTTTAAAAAAACCAGCCCTTCAGAAACCCTTGAAGAAGTTGGTGACACATTCCTTCAGTCAGTTGCTGCTGCAGTTGAGTCACAAAACATACCGACAACCATCATTGTTCTGGGGCATGGGCTGCCGAAAGAAATTCAGAGCTACCATATACCAGTTGACCGACTTGCAAAAACACTGCTAACTGCTGCGGCACACACAAACGACTCTTCTAGCATTGACCTCGGTCATCTGACAGTCATATGTGATGATTGTTACAGTGCCGACTTCATGATTAACCTTGCCACGACAATAACCGACTCCTGCCGCGCACAGTCCCTTCATTTGAAACAATTACCGACACTCATTGCTGGCACAAATCGAGATTGCGTTGGTCATGCCGATGTTGGACAAAAATTCGTGCCACACTTCTGGCGAGATGTTATTGAACTTTTTTACATCCGAAGGCCACGCCCAACAAAAATTACCTTAGGGGACTTTTTCGAAAAAGTTGACAACATGATGTTTGGTTATGGAAGAAGACCAGTCATCCAAGGATCTCGTGTTGTTGGCTACCGACTCATCGATCCAGAAATGGTCCAAGACCCAGTTGTATTTGTTCCTCTGAGTAACGCTGACCTTAATGCACTAAGAAAAGCACTTGGTTTACAAGAAGAGGCCGCGTGTGACCTCTTCTTAGATATCGGTTAGCCAGCGAACATCCTAACCCTTTCAATAATGTGCCCGTATCGCTTGAGTCATTCCGGACTTCGACCGATTTTAAAAAGTCGGTACATCGGCAGATGTCGGTAGGGGACATTGGAGTGTCAGCAACGACAGGCTCGTCACGTACACTCTGACACCTGAATTTCTATAGCTCG
>MDSW01058446.1_pt1 | contig 19759 bp, 17 predicted proteins | sample 811171 | NCBI WGS metagenome assembly MDSW01 (sample SAMN05326641, study PRJNA326480) | marine metagenome | isolation source: seawater | place: Atlantic Ocean: North West | collected 2012 | reverse complement strand
CGTTCTTGGCTCACCGCCCGGCGTCCGAAGCTGCGTGCGCCGTTGACCAGCGCCAAGTCCAAGGGTAAACGTCTCGACGTTTCCTGCGAACGCCCGCGCAAGTCGACTCAACTCAGTATTATGAAGATTTTTTCCATTTGATTTAAGTAGGAAATTGCTTTGTCTGTCATAATGAGATGCATACTTACATATTAAAATGTCCCCGAATTTCTCGACGTTACTCGGATCAGCGAAGCTCGCCGAGCGCCGCACGCGAGAAGACTGCCCGCGTGCTCTCGTCGCCCGCGCATACCTCTGACGAACTCGCGTCGTCGGAATTTTTGCTGAAGTCTAATGGTAATGTCAGTTCTAAGTGTCTCTTCGCGCCTGAGTATTTGAATTTGAAATCAAACGTGCGTCGAGAACGTTCACGAAGCTCGCGCTTGCCCACGACGGCGGCGCTCGGCGGCGTCCCGGTGGTTACGACCCAACTCCGCGCTCGCTCGACGTCTCGGAGCTGCATCGTCGCCAACTCGTCCTGGCTTAAAGGCTGAGCTGTGATGGGTTTATGATTCAACCAAACGTTCACGAGGAACGTCACGCGCTTAGACGATTGCGGCGTACCGCGCGCGAACTCACTCGGGGCGCCGTGCAAGAACCGTCCGTCAAATGTGATTTGCTTCCCCCACTTTGGCCACGAAACGACGCACTCGGTGATATCACCGCACACCCCGACGTCACCGTTTTCGTAATCACAATTCACCTTCGTCGGACGGTTCACGACCACCGTCGGCGTCCCTCCGTCGCAAAAGTACGTCACCGTGCCGAGTTGCGGATGCGCGTTGACGCCCGCGCCCTCGAGGGCGTAGTCTTTGTCCCAGTGCCACCCGATCTCATCACCCTCATCGATGACTTGCGTCCACCACTCGGCGCCCGATTTCGAGGGATCATACCTCGCTCTCTCGTCTTCGTCGCGCGCGCCGGCGTCTCGTTCCGCGCGCGCCGCGGCTTCGCGCGTCGCCCTTCGAAACGTCTCTCGCGCTAAATACTCGAGCGCGCACCTCGGTTCGCTCTCGGCGTTCACCCAAAACGTCCTCCCACTCGACGTCCCGCTCGTCCTTCTCTTCCCTCTCGCATTTTTCGCCGTGTGCGCCGCCTCGCAATCCTTCGTCAACCGCCTCGCGTCGTCGTCGTCGAGCGCGTCTCGCCCCGCGAACGTCGTCGCGCTCGTCGTCTCGTACGTCAGGTATCGGTTCACTTCGCACGCGATTCGTCCGAGTTCATCCACCGCGAGTTCGAGCTCGGACGTCGCGCTCGCGTCGTCGTCGCTCTCGTCGCTCTCGTCGCTCGCCTCGTCCTCGCTCTCGCTCTCGCTCTCGCTCGTCGTCGCCTCGCGCGCGTCGTTCGCGCGCCTCGTCCGTCGCGTCGTCATCCGCGCCTCGTCGTCGCGTCGTCGTCGTCGCGCGTCCTCCGCCCCGCGTCGCGCGCGCCGGTCGCCCGACGCGCGACGGGCGTCGCGCGTTCGCCGCGTCGACGGCCGCCGGGCTCGAGCGCGCGACGACGCGGCGACGCGTCGGCGACGGAAAAGCACCGCCGAGGGCGGGCCCGCGACGGCGCTGTGACGATTGGAACCAATCGCGTCTTCTTTCGAGGTTCACGAACCGTGAATTCGTTCCGCGAGGAATATTCTCGGAATCTCGCCTTTTCAAATTCCCGCGTGGGAATATGCGCAGTCGCCGCCAGAACACGTCGCGCGCCGTCTCGTCACGCACGACGATGAGCTCTTCGGATGCGCTCGCTCAAGCGTCCCGCCACCTTTTGGCCGGCGCTACTGAAACCAAGAGATTCGAATGGATCGTCGTTTGCGGCGGTTTCCTCGCCTTCTTCGCCGCCTTTGGCATCGGTACGCACACGATGCGCGCACTTTTTACCTTTCGCGTTCATAGGCTTTAATGACACGGCTTGGTCGCACACGTGCGATTGGAGTGTATTAGAAGCATCACTGACGTCGTGCGATCAATCGTATTTACCTACAGGTGCCAACGACGTCGCGAATGCGTTCGCCACCTCTGTCGGGTCCGGCGCGTTGACCATTAAAAACGCTGTAGTCCTCGCCGCGATCTTTGAATTCTGTGGTGCCATGTTCATGGGCGGTCACGTCGTCAAGACAATTCGCAAGGGCATTGCTAACCAGAAATGCTTCGCCGGTACCGGTGGTGCCAACGATCCCGGCCTCTTGATGTACGGCTGCCTATGCGTCATTTTTGCCGTCGCCATCTGGCTCGTCGTCGCATCTGCCTTCGAAATGGCCGTCTCCACGACGCACTCGTGCGTTGGTGGTATGATTGGAATGACTTTGGTCGCGCGTGGTAGCGAGTGTGTCATTTGGACCAAGAAAGCGGACGAATTCCCGTACGTCAAAGGCGTCGTCGCCGTCATCATCTCCTGGCTCTTGTCCCCGGTCATCTCTGGCGCCTTTGCGTTCGTCTTCTTCGTGACCCTGCGTACTCTCGTCATGCGTTCCGAACATTCTTATTCTCGTACTGCCGTCGCGTTCCCAGTGTTGCTTGCGTGCACTCTCATCATCAACATCTTCTTCATCGTGTACAAGGGCGCCAAGTTCCTTGAGCTCGACGACACACCGGTCGGTACGGCGTGCGCCATCGCGTTCGGCATCGGCGGAGGATGTGGCATTATTGCGTACTTCTTCGTTACCCCTTACATCCTCAAGACGACCGATGAGCTCTTCGAGAAGCAACAGCTCGAAAAGGCGGAGCGTGGTTCGGGCAAGAAGGCCGAAGAGAAGGTCGTCCGTCAACCGCGCGAGTATCCTGTCGGTGTCTTTGGCGCGCCGCGTCGCATGTGGTACGCTCTGCAAGATCATCTTGAATCTTCACTCGCCCACAAGGCTGAAGACATTCTTGACGAAGACATGGCTGTATTGGCGATCCACGAAAACGCCGAAAAGTTTGACGAAAAGACTGAACTTTGCATGCGATACTTGCAAATCCTCACCGCGTGCTGCGACTCGTTCGCGCACGGCGCCAACGATGTGGCCAACTCTATCGGTCCCTTCGCCTCTATGGTAGTCGTCTTCAAGAGCGGTAAAGTTTCGAAGGAAGCTGAAATGGGCGACGATTCATATTGGATTCTCGGTCTTGGCGCTGCCGGCATCGTCTGTGGCCTCGCCTTGTACGGCTACAAGATTCTTCACGCTCTCGGTACCAAGATTGCCAAGCTCACCCCGAGTCGCGGTATCTGCATCGAGCTTGGTGCGGCTTGCGTCATCATCATGGGATCCCGTCTCGGCTGGCCGCTGTCTACCACTCACTGCCAAGTTGGTGCCACCGTCGGCGTCGCCCTACTCGAAGGCCGCAAGGGCATCAACTGGTTCATCATCGGTAAAACTGTGTTCGGCTGGATCATCACCCTCGTCATCGTCGGCTTCTCCACGGCGGCGTTCTTCGCACAAGGTGCCTACGCTCCGATGAAGAGCTACCCGTGCTACATCACAGGTAGTTGCTAAATGGGCCCGCTTAGTGCCTAGGTTACCCCCGACGGAGTTATTCTTTGAATACTCTCGGTGTTTTTTCCGCTATCAGGCAATTGATATTTGATCAGGACTTATTAATACATTTTTCTAGCAATTCCTCTGAGCAAACCGTTTGATGTCGTCACGCCTTCATTTTTCCATCGCCTCAACCGCTCGAGTGAAGCATCTGCCTCTTGATGTCTAACATGTGCTGTTGAAGTTGGAAGTTTCGTTGCGGTGTCATCGTTCCATCCTCTATGGCTCGTTTGTACTCTTTTTGAAGCTCTTCGACCTGCTTTTGCAATTGAAGAAGGAATCGATCATCCACGTGTTCGTCGTTTTGTCTTATATCCGAAACGGTGACTGAAGTGTTGTCGTGTCGCGGAGCAGCGCTGTGCACAACATGGCCACGTGGAGCATCGTGTAACTTCATTACGTTCGTATTTCGAGCATGTTCCCAGCCACCTATCGCTTTCCGCACTTCTATCGGGAGTTCTGAATCGACAACGGAAGAATCTATGCCGTAAGTTTCTATTTTGTTCTGTAAATGCTGTTCCAGTCTTGATTTGCGAATGCTTTTGGCGTATTTACGCCAAGTTCTTTCATCAAGGCCGTAATTGAAGTATGAACTTACATCTGCGCCCCTCTCCCTCCATGGAGCTACATCGATATTATCTAAGTCGAGATCAAATATACCTCCGTGGCCGAGCTGCAGGAACTCCTTGTACTCCTCTGGTGGGATGAAACGCGCACCACCTCCGCCTCCTGGTAAAATCCTCTGGCCTTTGTTGTTGTACCTCGCATTCGGCGACTGCCCATTGTAAGTATTTAAGCGTCCATCGGGCAAATGGGATAAACGCGTCTCCGGATGTGATGGAGCGCCTGGGGGGGGTGCTGGTGGTGCCAAGTCACGTTGTTCCCTTGCTGTGACAAAATAAAGAACTTTTCTTTTCCAGACAGATTTAGAACTTACGCTGGATAGGATCGCCAGAAGCTTCAGTGTATAGCTGAATGATCGTTAAGCTTGACGGTGATATGCGTTCGACGATCAACATCATACCTCGACGAACAACTCGTCTTCAAGACTTTGTCGTGCTCTTCCGTGTGGAGAACCGCTCATGCTGTTTTGGGGTTTCCGAGTTAACCACCGTCGCAAACGCACTACGAATTATGGTGTAGCCTACGTGCAGTCAACTGATGTGCCCGTTCGAATGACTTGACGATCAAGTCGCTCAACCGACACCTTTACGAAGTTCGCGTGTGCACCGATCGGCAACGAAGTGACACCAAAGACGCGCGTGTGTTTCTGGTCGATGTATTTTGCATCTTGTATTTCATTTACAAATGTTTGTACTAAGTACGTATATAGAAAGCAAAAAAGTGGGGTACAATTGGCCACATGGAGCACTCGAGCGGCCTCTACGCTCATATATACATATACTTTACCATGGTAAAATACTTTTTTCAATTTTTTTACGTCTGCAGCAAGTGGCGAAAGTCAGTTTGAACGGCGTCGTCATTGACACTGCAAGCTCGGTTCGTGAGGTGTACACGCTTGGACGCTCTGGTATATTCCGTTTATCGAATACATTTGTGACTTCAGGTCTTCGATTGAATTAACTGAGGCAACATGTCCATTCGTAAATACTCCGAAGTCTTCCCGACAACTGGCGATGCGCCTAAGCCAAAACAGCCGAGGCCCGAGAATACGATCAACAGTTCAAACGTAGGTATTGACCGTCATGCGAATCAGACAGGAAACACGTCGCAACAGATACTTTGGGTCAACAAATATCAACCGAAAGAGCTGACGGAAGTAGTAGGGAACGCCGCCAAGATTAGCAGACTGAAAGACTGGTTGAACAACTGGCACTCTCAGTTGCAGAGGAGAAATTCGAAAGCAATTTTAATCAGTGGACCACCAGGGATAGGGAAGACAACTTCAGCTAAGCTCGTTAGTGCAAAACTTGGATATGATTGCTTTGAAGTCAACGCAAGCGATTCCAGAAACAAATCAAATTCAGTTGTCAGTGATGGTATTAAAGGCAACCTCATCAGCGTAGTTAAGGAAATGGTCACGAATTCACCAATAGCATTCAACGGTCAGAAGAAAAGAATGGTCCTGATAATGGATGAAGTAGACGGTATGAGTAGTGGGGATAGAGGTGGAGTTGCCGAGCTCATCAGCTTAATCAAGGAGACAAAAATCCCTGTTATTTGCATCTGCAACGACAAATATTCAACCAAACTGAAAAGCCTTTTACCGTATTGTGACGAGTGTGCTTTTCAACGCCCGTTACGACCCCAGTTGGTGAAGTACATCACTGAAGTTGCGCGTAAAGAAAATTTGAATATCACCAGCGACTCACTGCTGACGCTCGTGGAAACTTGTGATAACGACGTGCGTTTGATGTTGAACCAGTTACAAATGCTGAAAATAGGAACTTCTTCTAATTACTTTTCCGATAAACTTATCAAGGACGTACCAGGAAATCCATTCTCGAATACAGACAAGCTCTTCGATGGAGCAATGAAAAGCACAGTCCAGCAGAGAGAGAGCCAAGCTCTCTCAGACGACCTGATACCACTGTTTGTACAAGAAAATTATGTGAATATACGTCCTAGTATAGCTCAAAGTGAGGAAAAGCGACTCGAGTTGTTAGCCGCATCTGCATGCAGGATATCAGATGCTGATATCATTAGCAAGGCTGTATATGTGGATCAGAGGTGGGGGTTGTTGCCAGTTGCCACGATATCTAGTTCCGTATTACCTTCATCTATCGTTTCTGGTAGACGGGAAGTCCTCTCGGTCTCGCAGAATGAACGCAATTTTCATCGTTTTCCTGCACTACTTGGAAAGATATCAAGCAGATCGAAGGTAAATAGAGTATGCCATGAGTTATCGAGCCACTTTTGCTGTCATGCACCATGTGCCGCAACAAGTAGTCAAGTGCGACTCGAGTACTTTCCCCTGGTTCGCACAAAAACTCTCCGCCCGATGATGTTTGCGGCAAAAGGCGGCAGAGAAAGTGAAGGTATAGCAGAAGTAGTGTCGTTCATGCGGGAATACAACCTGAATCGAACAGATTGGGATACATTGCACGATGTCACAAAGTTCAATGGTAAAGGTCTTATGTTTCAAAGTGTAGCTAGTGTTCTTTGCGGCAAAGTAAAGTCCGCCTTCACAAGGGCTTACGGAAAATCGCTACGCTTCCACTGAGTACGTTCTTGAATTGATACATTTTCATGCCACTTTGCGGTGAGCACAAGCAGTGTGACATTCAAATGTTCTCGCAATAACTGTTGCCACTGGGCATGCGTGTGTGACTCAAGGAATTTTTCCCGCACAGTGTTTGCTGCCCTTCTTCCTTCCTGTCTTGTGCTTTGGTGCGCATCATTTGCCTGTCGACATCATAAATGTGAGGAATTAAAGCTAATAAAATGAACTTACTAGAGTGAATATCGCTTCGATGAGTCCTTCATTCGTGGTAACAATGTTCTGTGACACCAACTGTTAGCCAAAAATTGAGTAGTTGTAGAGATATTTTATACCTGAAGCCCATGTGCTCCACTTTTTTCGACAGCGATCGCAATTGAAAATGCAACTTGGGCCCTGAACTGTGGTCTACTATGTTTCACCAAAAGTAACGCACTAGTAATGATAACTTCTGAAGGAGCGGTGTCAACCAAGAGGTAGAGAGCGCGACGCGCATCAGACATCACGAACTTCTTCTCAAAAGAGCTCTTCTCGAGTAGAGCGTGGAAAAGAGAAGACTTCTCGGCGCTAATAAATGGAGCAACAGATAACTGCCGCGTATTCAAAATATCGATCACACACAGCAAGGCAGCCTTAACTACAGCGCTGCGCAAATTTGCCAAGCTTACCAACAGAAGCGGCATCCACTTGGTGAGTTCACGCTCTCCAACTTCGTCTGTGTGATGAACGACAAGCGCTCGAAACTGAAGAAGACCCTCGCATAGGTCTGACCACTTGTTTGACGAGAGTTTTCGTTCCAATGATTCGGTTACAACGTGTGGTTCCGCAAGAGGTTCCACGTTTGTCTGCTCGTGGAACTCACACACCGAGTGTACCGCGAGGGAACCGGACGACATGTTCCTATGACGTACAGTAACGCATCACTAGAACCTTTCGGAAATCAACCTATCACGTCACCATCTCACGACGGCGCGTACGAAAGTTTATTTCACACGTTGAGAGGCTTCAATTTTGAAAAAAAGTACACTACCAACTGCCCACCCAGTTAGGCAACTCGATCTCTTTGGTGGTATAAAATTTTGAAAAACTTTTTAGCACGGCTTCGGGTGTACACATATATGCAAAAAGTTTGACTCGGGATCAGAGCTTTCGCACGTTCGACGACAGTGATGCATATTTTAAACAAGCTTGCATTCCTGCATTTTCCGGGACTCTACTATACATACAACTTCTTCTAATTCGAAAGCTGGATCAAGTGCGCATCAAGGGTCATACTTGCAGATATGTTGGAGCTCAACGTTTTCTTTCATGTCGTCGAGAGTCACTACTTCCGCCTAAGGCGAGTTGAATATGAAATTTTAGCTGTAAACATTTGAACTCACCGTTTTATGGTGTAGGTCGACGTGCAGCAACTTTGCGCACTTTCCTTTCATTTTTCCTCCTGTGACAACAACAGTGGAGTTTAATCTCTAGACAATTATTAAAACGTTAACTCAGAAGAGTCAAAATACACACATACAGGTATGACTTTATCTAAGTCTGCTTGGTGTGCCTCTACTAGACAGCCAGAAAAGTTTATGCGTGCAAGACCAGCATTTACTGTTACAATAGTGCCTTTGCCCATTTTGCGGTCTTGTTTTAGTCGGACAACAAGTCCGGTGGATAGCCATTGTTCATCTTCCAGCTTTTCTTTGGTATGTGAGTCGATCGCCTGCGTCTGCAACATCAGAGCGAAGTAAATCCTTGAAAAGGCACATTTTCGCACCTTTCGTTCAGTTGTACTTTTCATCTGCGTGGCTATCTTTCAGAATGATTGAACACAAATTTACAAAAACAATCACCTTCAAGACGAAGCCTTTGAGCTCATTGCCGCCACTTATCTCAGATGGTGCCTTGACATCACGCATTTGCGTTGTGTCGTGTGTATACGCTGACTGCAGCTTTATCACCTGTCCTAAGATTGAGTTGTGACAATGTAGAAAAGAGTGCCTTTCGACCTTTTCTAACTGTCTTTCGTCCGCACTTTCTCGGGATCTTTTGCTATTCAATTGACGGCGAAGAGCCTCCTCAGTATCTACGGGGTTGTACACTATGAACCACCCTTTGGGAGTTTCTTCTATTGTGCAGTCTGGTCTACTATTCAAGTGCTTGACGAACTCAGTCAAGGTAGTCCATTTTGTAGCTGCAGCGAGACTTGAGAATACATGGAGAGGTGATATTATTTTAGGAAGTCGTACCATTCATGTGTACGTGGGTTTTGTGTGAAATAACCTCGTTATAGACTTTGGTTGCTTCGACCCGCGCGTGCCTATATCTGTGGTGTGGTTCACTTTTGGTAATACAAAACAGAAAATTCACTCACGACAGCTGCAAGGTTTTGATGAAAGTTTGCTCGAAAATTGTCGAATACTCGTCGACTGCACGTTTTGAATTCGATCCAAATAGCTGTACTCGACGAAGATGACTTTCTGAAGCGCAGTGGCACTTGAAACCGTTTTCATCTCTACACTGCTTTTCGCACAGTTGACAGTACCATCTTAGCTTTTGAAGGCCCTTAGACTTTAATTGTTTCGAAATCGCGCTAGTTGCACTTTTTGTGCCACCCATCTGATGTGTCGGGATGTCCTGCACGGCGACGCGCTGTCTTCGAAATCGCTCGACTTTCCGACGCTGAGCACTTGCACTCGAGTACTGGTACAGATATCGGTAAATATTTAGTAAATATTTAATAGTATACTTTTTGTACAGTATACGATGTAAATGTGCGAAATGCGCCTATAATAAAAATCAATAAAAAATCAAAATGGCGGCACGCCACAGCTCTGCCTTAGAGCGGCAACCCGCGTCGAGACTTACGTCGTCCGCACACGCGTATCGAACGCAAAGATGACGAAAGGTATCGCTGTTGGACTGTCTAAAGGCCATGATGTGACCACTCGAACGTTGGCGCCTCGACCCGGTTCGCGCAAGGGGGTAAGTAGTAGACTTTTGCTTGTTTGCGTTTTCTTACTTTTTGTCTTCGTAGCGCTGCGGGAAACGCGTCGGAATGATTCGAGGCCTTATTCGCGACGTTGCCGGGTCCGCACCTTATGAGAAGCGTCTGGTTGAGCTTTTGAAGAATGGCCGCGACAAACGCGCGTTGAAGCTCGCAAAGAGAAAAGTAAGTGCCCGTGGACTAGGGCTTTCCCGCTCTCCCCGAAACTTGTCGTCGCGCTCGCGCTCGGTTGCCTGGTCGAGTCGAGGAACTTCGTTCGCGCCTAAAATCGTCAAAATCGATGACGATCGTCGATAAGCGGATTAACCCTTCGAATCCCTTTTTTCGCCGTCGCAGCTCGGTACGCACTTGCGCGCGAAGAAGAAGAGAGAGGAGATGGGCAACTTGATGCGAAAGTCAAGCAGGAAGCCCGCGGCGGAAGCAAAATGATTACTTAGCCTCTGAAACATAGCCGATCCCAGTTGTTATTACAAGCGAGCGGTTTCACAAACTCGAATCTTTACATCGTCTGTCAGCGCAGTAGATTTCTGGAAATCTCCTTGGCGTTTGCCAGAGCCTGCGACAAAGGATGATCTATGCTGCCTAGATTAACGACCGAATCTTGCATCGAAACTCGGTTACATATTATATCTGGATCTGTCTCAAGGATGAAGCCGTCGTCAATGAGCTCGTCAAACGTCAGCATGCACTCGTCGAAGTGCTCCAGCAAGACGTGTTTCTCCATCACACCACTTGTCAACGTAGTTAAAGCACCATGAAGTGCTTGCAGAACAGCCGCTAAGATGACTTCATTTTCAAATTTAGGAGCGACTGCGTAAACTTGAAAATCGATTGCATTTCGGTAAACCACCAAATTGTGCTCCAGCACTATGACGTCAAGCTCTTGCGTTGCTGCGTTGGTTTTGTTGAAAACTGCCTGCTCAAATGCGACTTGTTTCTGGGGATTTTTCCTGTACGCGCAGCTTGAGTAAGTATTCAAGTTGAGAGGTTTGCGTGGTGATACGAGTACGCACCATTCTAGGCTGTAGTATTTTGCCGCGATCCGTTTCCCTTCATTGTCTAGAATTACTAGACTTGTGATCGAAGGCAAAGAAGCTGGCCGCATGGTACAGACGTTCAGACGAAACTGTAGCACACTGCGCTAAGCAATAAAGCTTAAAGTGAAATCCTGTAGCTATCCCGTTGATGCACTCAAAAGTGTACGAAAGAAGGGAAGTGACGTAGGTTGCCTTTCAGTAGCGTGCGAGGATAGTTCGAGCTGTTCGCTCTTGATTCGTTAGCTTCTCGTTGCCAAATAGCTCTATAGCGACGCCTGGTGTTGCGTGTCTAGGTTCGTACAATACGCTCTCGACTGTCATAATAAGAGCGCTTTCGGGGAAGTCTGGCGCGGTACGTTTGACGTGGTCGTGTTTACTTTCTCATTTTCTGTTACTCCCGTCGAAGCATTTGCGTATTTCAGTTGCATTTTGCTCTACAATCTCCACTTGTACCATCCTGATACTTGTGCAGCACGTGCAGCACATGGCTTGGAGCGGACCAACTCGTTCGCACCATCGCGAGTTGTGCGTGCGCAGCGCTTCCCACCGCGGCCAAGATAAAGATCTATTGGTGGAAGCTAGCGATGCTTGAAGAATTTGTCGTGTTCCAGAGAAGCGGACTCATTCTATTTTCTTGGCGGTCAAACGACAGTCAGGACATCGGTAGCATAGCAACAAAGGTCACAGAAGAGATTCTTTTGGGCGGCCGTTCGGGCGAAAACTCCATGCTGCTCCATGAACACGGAACAAATCCGATTTGTCTCCAATGGAAACTTGATAATAACTTTGAGTTGATATTTTTAGTGGCTTTCGTTCAGGACTGTCACCCAACGGGAGTTTCGGCTATGCTGGATGCAATACACATCGAATTTCTAACGCACTACAAACCAGGCGTTGTACTATGCGATCGATTCGCGAAGTTCGTCTCGGAACAATCTCGTGCTGGATTGTGTTCGTGGATTCAAAGTGGAAACAGTACGAATAGGGACGATAAAGGAAATTTGTCGAAGGTTGCAAGACTTGACTTCTCTGAGCAGGTTCCCACATCATACGAACCACGTGTACGGATGAATAATATTAAAGTGCCTACGCGTGAAAATCTGATACCGATTACCCAGTTGCAATCGCATAAAGGAAATTGGCTGTCTCGTCTCATGAACGAAAGTTTCCACGAGAACATTTTTCAAAAGAAGTGCATCACCGAGGAAGGTTTGAACCCAGTTCTTAGCAAAATGAGAGATTCTTTGCTGGATAAAAACGTTGCCTCTACAATAGTTGAACACGTATGTGCTGACGTACGTGCAGCTTTACTAGGGAAAGAAGTTTCTGTACTTGGGTCGTTGGGTGCAGCAGTTCACGGGACAATAAGAAATTCACTAATGCAAACACTCTCTCCTCAGCGTACCATGAATTTACTCGCACAAATTCGTTCGGCTCAAGCAAAGAAAAGACCATATACGATCACATTTATTGGCGTAAATGGTGTAGGAAAAAGTACGAGCCTGTCAAAAGTGGCGGCATGGTTGTTGTCGAACGGTTTGTCTGTCCTGGTTTCAGCGTGTGACACCTTTCGCGCAGGAGCGGTAGAGCAGCTTCGCACGCACTGTCAACGTCTAGAGATACCGTTGTACGAACGTGGATATGAGAGAGATCCGGCGACAATAGCCCAAGAAGCAATAGTTCAGGCGAGGCGACAGGGAATTGATGTTGTCCTCATCGATACAGCTGGACGCATGCAAGATAACGAGCCATTGATGCGTGCTCTTTCCAAGCTGATATCCATAAACTCACCCGATCTAGTTCTATTTGTAGGAGAAGCCCTCGTCGGTAATGATGCAGTCGACCAGATCCAGAAATTCAACTCGGCGCTGGCCGATTTGGACAGTCGTGGAAGGCAGCGAATGATAGATGGTATCATTATTTCAAAATTTGATACGATAGATAGTAAGGTTGGTGCTGCATTATCGATGGTAAGAGCTTCTGGCGCTCCTATCCTCTTCGTCGGCTGTGGACAAACGTATCAAGATTTGAAGATACCAAACGTAGGGCACTTGCTGGACACACTTCTGAGTTAAGTTTTCTTTTGATGCTAACTATCCACTTGCCTCGACCTTTTGTAACACCATTATCTTCAGACACCACAAAAATATGTATTTTCCCACCTGGTTAATTCGCCAGAAGTCCGGGAAGGACGCGCTTGTACAGAAACTGGGGAGTGTGAAACAGATTTCCTCGATGCCACCTACGTTAGTATTCCCAGTGACTCGTACGGCCCGCAGTGTGCGCCGCAACAAACTTCGCTCGCATCGCGCTACGAGTATTGACCCGGAGATGCACGAACTGTAGTATCGGACTAACTAAAACGCAGTTCAAGCGCGGTGGAGTCCGCTCCAAAGTCAACGAGGTTGTGTCGGTTTGTCACATCAAACTACGATGAGTCCGAACAACAGAAGACCGAGTCGACACGAAAGGTAAGCTTCACTTTGAGTAATGAAGATATGTGGATGTTTACATATCCGCAGCTCGTTGAATTTGCTGACGCAACGTTTCATCGCTTTGCTGAAGTGTGAAACTAGCCAGTATTTCGATCTCAACTATGCAGCCCGAGCTCTTGGGGTACAGAAGCGACGCATATATGATATCACAAATGTACTAGAAGGAATCGGTTTGATAGACAAGACTTCGAAAAATACCGTGAGATGGAGGGGTAGCGTCGAATCTGCCCTAAGCGACTTGGACTCACATGATGCACCGTACAAGGGAGCTACACAAGCTGAGACCACACCTCTTGGCACGTGCATACAGTCTCGCACGACAGAAATATCTGAATTAGTCAAGATTTTACTTGCAGACGATACAAGCAAGGTGAACTCACATTTCTCGAGCATTGATTCGGAGTAATATGTTTCCAGACAGCCTTTTTTGTCGCCGAGGACTGCTTAGCTACTACGTCCTCTCTACATTGGGACACACTGTTGGCACTTCGGGCCCCAGTTGGTACCACGTTAGAAATACCTAACGCCAATGATCAATCTAGACTTTGGCTGACGGCAAAAACCGGACAGATAGAAGTTTACGCCATCACACTACCGGGTTCTATCCCCGACCTACCTCGCCAAGGTATCGTCGCTACTTTCATCATTTTTTTCTTCTCAAACTCTCGACAAATAGATATTGATTCGAACAGATATCGAAAACGCAGAGGCACAGATAGTCAACACATGACTCGAGATGGTAGCAAAAAGGCAACGACAAAAAGTGAAATACAAAATAGACTTGAAACGCTGGACTATTTGACAGATATATTTTGATATTAACAGCTAAACATTAAATTTGAAAAGTAACACGTCTCCTTCGTTGACAACGTATTCCTTGCCTTCTAGTCGCCACAGTCCTCGCTCCTAATACCGTTCAGAAGAACTGCGGTAGGATATGTGCAACTCACTCACCTTTGCGACAGTGTAGCCTTTACAAGTAACAAAGTCATCAAAACCGACGGTTTCACACCTGTTCACAGAGTTACCGCAGAAACGAATTGACATAGCCATATTACTTGATAAAGCCACGCTCAAAGTCCGAATGAATGACGCCAGCAGCTTGGGGGGCAGTAAAGCCACGCTGGAAAAACATGAAATGAATGTTTTCAGAGGACATGAATAAAAACTACCTTTATGGTCCACGCTCTAGTTTCTTTCTTGCCAGTGGTGAAATATGTTTGAAGACCCAACTGCGCATATGTTGCTCTAATCTGAGTTTGGCATGAGTAAAGCGACACGGAGACTCTCAAAACTCTCAAAACTTACCAGTGATTCGAGACCACTGCGAGATAAGCCAAGATCACTTAGGAACATGCTCCTCTCGTTCTTATCGAGCTGCATAATCTCAGCCTCAACCTATGTGTGTTTCAAAATGTGGTCACTATTGCATAAAACAGACCGGACCTGCGCAGAAACAACAATAACACCTGCACTCTCCTCGTTTGCAGTCTCGCGAAGTTTCTGCACTTGATCGTTCTTCGATCCCTGAAGTTACACTGTTAAGCGAAAAGTGCTACATTTGACCACTTAAAACGAACCTCATCTCGCAGGTCACCTTCGTTCACGTTAGCTGCGTAGATGCAGGGTTTCATGGTGAGCAATTTCAAGTCGGACAAATCACTGTTTTCCTCCTGAAAGAACTCATGCTGAGAATCAAAATGAAGTGCTTTACCGCTTACCTCCGAAAGATCCAGTGTCCTCACGGCACGTCCAGACTCCAATACTTTGATCAACTTTTCATATAGTTGAATCTTTGATGCGGCGTTTGATATCTGTATGTATTCAGTGCCTTACTGGTTAGTTATACGAGAATATTCCCACCTTCCCACGAGTCTTCAATGTCCTTTCAAGGGCACGTTCAACTTGAGATAAATCAGATAGAATCAACTCAAAATTTATCACTGCGATGTCGCGCTGCGAATCGACACTGCCGTCGACGTGGATTATCTGTGTCGAAAATGTAGCGTTAGACAGGGAAAACGGCATCACTTTCAAGATACGTACATCGGTGTCTTCAAAACAACGAACCACGTGTACAAGGGCATCACATTCTCGAATGTTAGACAAGAACTTGTTCCCTAAGCCCTGTCCGTCCGCTGCACCCTTTACGAAATTTTAGCCATCTTCATACCTTAGGAAAAACTTTTTTACCTTCACAAGGCCCGCGATATCCACAAATTCCACAGTTGCAGGCACAATTTTCTCTGTCTCAGAAATGTTTGCAAGGACGTCCAGTCGGTCATCTGGTACATTTACGATGCCAAAATTGGGCTCGATCGTACAGAATGGAAAATTTGACGCCTTTGCGATATTAAACAGGGTAGTTATGATTCGTTTTCAAGGTACCTGTGCAACACTGTTTTCAACAAGTGCATTGAAAAGGGTGCTCTTGCCAACGTTTGGTAAGCCTAAGGTTGTCGTTACGAAGGTTCGTCAGAGAGCTCTAGATACTCACCGACTATGCCCGTTTTCAAAGACATCGAGATATGACTCGTATTACGGGTGGGGCGACTGAAGAATATCTACCGGCAAAGTTTAGGCTCTGCAACTTTTTCACTGTGGCAACTTACCGACTTGAGTTCTAATCGTGTTAAAGACCGGCCTAGGGCCACGCGAGAGCAATTTGAGGTCATCATGTCGGAAAAGTTTGGCTACTTTCGTTGAAAATATACAGACGATCGCGACGGACACTCGTGCTACGTGCTAGCGCCCGAGGACGCATCAAGCACGACCCGTTTTATTTTTCCCTCGGGGGTAACCTACTGACCTAGGCGAGTTTCCCTTTTTCTAAGGCTAGTTGGTCAGTCGATGAAATTATCGATCAGTTTGATCGAGTCGATCGATCATGCATCGATCGAATCGATCGGTGAATCGACCGATTTCAATCGGCGACCGGTGTCGCCTGCGAGAGCCGAGGCGGCGCACACTGCGTCGCGCCGCACGCCGGCTGGTTCCTCGGCCGTCTCCAAAGACGCTCGGACACAAGGACCGGGCACGATACTCAAGCACGACTAGTCATAGAAGGAATCGCATGCCAAAAAAGAAGTTTATAAACGGGCCCGCCGCAACGTACGCTCTTCTACCCCAGAACGGAGAGAGTTCTGGACACGCTTTACGTTGGATACGCACGGATTTGAATGGCACCTTTGAACCCTTCGCAAACACAGAAAGAGTGAATGAGTTCAGGCCACGTGCGTGTGATGGCATCACCATACGCGACGAATCAACTGGGGTTGGCAACAGTCGATTGGTAGGGCCAGCAGGAGAGTGTACCGAAGAGCCGGCACCGTTAGTGGATTATGACTACGATCGCCATCTGCGTGTGATGGGCTCAGATCCAAATGCAATATATTTTCAATCAACACACGCGCGGAAGGCTGTGACCTCTTCGGATTGTGGAATCGACCAGAAAGAGCGTGGTGTAGAGACATCAACAGATGCCGAGCTCGACCGAGAACTTTCTGAAATTGAGTACAAGCTAACAGACATCGCATCAAACTTAGCTTCAGATTGTGACCCGGATGAGTACGATGACTTTTTCAATAGTATCATCGGTGCAGAAATCACGATTGGGCAATCATGTGAAGGCGCTTCAAGAGATAAGCCTCGCAGCCTGAGTGGAACAACTTGTCTCAACAGAAACACCGCGGCGGACGATGTTTCGAGCGATGCATTTGTGAATATGATGAAATCCTATGACGATATGATGCCAGATTATTCTAGTTATACTTCGGTCGGTGGATCGGGCGAAGTGCTGAATGCTTTAAATGAGTTGCAACTTCGCACTGCAGGAAGGACGAGTTGTGCAGCAGAAAAAGAGGTAGGAAATCCCTCATCCAGCACAAGAATTGACGTGAAAAGGATTGACCATCGCGGTATCAATCCCTATGAAGATGCTGGTATCAATTTACATTCCAAGTTCGACTGTGAAAGTGTTCTAAGCTCCTACTCTGCACTGGACAATCACCCCAAACTACTTGGGACAACTATCAATCAAAGGCACGAGCAGAGGGCTCCTGCTACTCGCGTAGGGCCGGCATTTACGATTGCCTCGCAGAGCACAAATTTTTCTGACATCGTTGCTACTCCTATCGATCCAGCGATTCAACATCAGGACTCATCTTGGAGAGAAAATATTGTGCGAAAAGGTGAAACCCGTGAGGAAAAGAAAATTCGAAAAGCTGCAGTGAAAGTAGGACGAAAGGAGGCTCGAAGGCACAAAAAGAGTTTAAAGGAGGCATTTAAGAAAGAAGAGGTCTCGCAAAATTGTATTTTGGTTTCAAACAGTACACCCATTAACGCATCAATAAGCAAGCTCTCATAGGAGCATTTCCGTCAGTTTTTTTGTACAAGTATTGTTTGTCCTGTATTTATGTTGTATCTATTTTGGGATTGGGTAGATCATTATTAGTGGATATAGGTCATACATTGTGACATCAGTTGTAGAAACTTGAGAGCAGGCCGATGGAAAAAGGCGTTTATGGCGATGAAATCGTACAACGCCTTCACATTACTTGCGTTGTAAATAGCTTTTTGCCCTTGTTAAAGGGAGTAGCAACATGATGCCAACGACACAAGCTGCGAGTAGAGCTGCAAAAAAAGCATCCCAACCGTACTGTTGAACCAGTAGTGAGAGCGGCACACCAGCATTAGCTGCTCCAAGATATGCTACCCACCCAAGAAAACCCTCACTTGCACCAACTGAGCGCCGACCAACTATTTCTGCACCGCACAGACCTATGAGCATCTGTGGACCGTACAAGAAAAAGCCAATCATGAAAACGATGGCTGCTTGTGCACCTGCATATCCGTTTGGCACTGCTTTGAACGCGAGCAGTGCTGCAGCGACACCACAAAGATAACAGATGACAATTTGGATACGTTTGCCTACGGCGCCACCTGGATATTGAGCGATATACCAGTCACTTAGTTTACCGGCAATCAAGCTACCAACCAGTCCACCGAGTTCGAGACCAGAAACACGCACTGCTGCTGAGCCAGCATCGACAACTCCTTTCTCTTTTATCAAGTAGAAGATAGACCATGATGTAATACCTTGCCTTACGACGTACACACAAAAATATGTGAATGCGAGGCCCCAAATGAAAGGGTTGGAAAGAACGTTGTGAAGTAAATTTTGGACCAGATTTGGCTTCAAGTCGTCAGAGACTTTTGGAGACAAGTCTGCTGATTCGATCTCGACAGGAGCGAAACCACGACTTTCTGGCGAATCGCGAAGTGTCGCCACAATAACGAGACCAACAGAAACAGCTATCACTCCTGGAGCCCAAAGACCCCAATTCCATCCTAATGTTCGTGCGGCTGTACCTGCCAATATGGGTGCAGCAAACCCTCCCAAGTTATGAGCTATATTCCACATTCCCCAGTAGGTTCCGCGCTCCTTAGCTGCAAACCACGACGTCAATATTTTGGCACAACTTGGCGCGCCGAAGCCTTGTAATATTCCGTTCATAGCCCAAAGAAGACAAAATAACGGCAATGTACTACTAAAGCCGAAAATGAGGTTGACAAAGCCTGTTGCTATCAGTCCTCCTCCGAGCATGATAGCAGGAGACAGCATATCACCAACAACTCCACTCACAAACTTGCTGCAACCATAGCATAGAGGGAAGATTGACGTAATCACTCCAATAGATGTTATGTCAAGTCCGAGGCTTGGTGTTGCCACCATAGCTGGTGCAGTAAATGTCAGACTGTTCCTCGTTAAATAATAACACGAATAGCCCAGCAAAATACTGAGAAAAACTCCGAGACGGACTTTCAGGAACTCGCTCGTGTAAGCTTTTTCTGGTTCAACAGTATTTGCCGTTGCGCATGTCAATACAGTTCGCGTGCGACGCCCGACAATAATACTGAAGTCTACTGCCATCAATGCGTGACTTCGAACTGGTTGAATAGCGCACGGTAGTGTGTGCCGCGGATGACAGACTCGAAGGGCGTGACGGGCGTTGCGACTCTGTCGTTGAACTACATATCGATTCGCATCGGCGCGAGCGCGCACTGAAACGCTCGATTTCGTGGCAAGAGTCCAAATCATGGCGCCCTCTTGGCCCAGCCTTTCAGGTCAAGGGTGTGCGGTCTCCGAGGCGTTGGAACGTTGACGCGACTCGCCAAGAACACTAAAGAGCCACCTATCGTATATATGATGTAATACTACTTGTATTTTCGAAAAAAAGTTGCGTAAAACGTAAATTTTCGTGTTTGCGCGCGTCTCGCGCCGCGACGACTGCACCGATAGCTCTGGTTCGGGAGTATATTTTGTAACTTTTTACGCGCTTTCCAACGCCGCCTCGTTCGTCGTCAGCCGTGAAGTATCGCGTCGCCGGTGGCGTGCGTGATTTCGTGCATCTTCAACGTAAATTTTTTCAAAAATAATGACTTGAGAATGAGTGCATTTTTAAGGTGTGTCAGGGTCTAGAATTACAACATGTGCGACGGCGT
>MDSW01027768.1_pt1 | contig 19759 bp, 18 predicted proteins | sample 811171 | NCBI WGS metagenome assembly MDSW01 (sample SAMN05326641, study PRJNA326480) | marine metagenome | isolation source: seawater | place: Atlantic Ocean: North West | collected 2012 | reverse complement strand
TTTTACTTATAATTAATAGTTGAGGGGAGCCGCCGTAAGGCGGCTCCTAATAGATTTTGTCTGTAATAATTAATTTACTTAATTTTCTACGTTATATATTTGACTGGATAGTTGTTACTACTAATGCAGCTGCGTCTAGCTGGATATTTGTGCTTATGGCTCTTGTGACCTCAGATATCGTTCTCCGATTTGTTTTTGATTCACCAATTAGTGGTGTTACAGAAATAGTAGAGATATCGATTGTTATAATCCTATATTTACAATTAACTCATACTCTTAAAGTGGGACGGATGACGCGTTCTGATGCTCTGTATTCGGCGATACTGAGACGTTATCCGGCTGTTGGAAATATAATGGGCTTCTTCTTCAGTGCAGCAGGTGTTGGGCTCATGATTGCCATTATAAAAGGGGGGTGGTCCAAATGGCTTCAGGCCTACCACGGAAACTTTTTTGTTGGTAATGTAGGGGTATTTACCTTTCCTGAATGGCCTCAGAGATTAATCCTTGTAATTGGCTGTACTCTTTTGGCGATTCAATTTGCTTTGTTGGCTTTAGACAATATTAGAGCGTTATTTGGCAAAGAGCCTTTAGTAACTGAGAAAGCTGTAGATGTTGAGCTTGAGGCGGCTGAGGAGAGTACCAAATGACTGGTTTAGAAATTGGTGCCATCTCAATTGTAGCAATGTTAGTTCTTATTTATATAGGTATGTATGTACCAATTGTTTTAGCCCTAATATCATTTGTGGGTGTATGGGTTGTTAAAGGAAATATTAATATAGCAGTTAGCCTATTATGGCTTGCCTCAGCTAAAACAGTTGGTAATTTTTTATTTGGTGTCATACCACTTTTTGTATTAATGGGATTATTGGTAAGTACTGCTGGGATGGGCCGCGATACATACGATATTGCTCAATATTTTATGAAGAGAATACGAGGCGGATTAGGAATGGCTACTGTGGTGGCTAACGCAATATTTGCTGCTATCACTGGCGTTTCTATAGCTTCTGCCACTGTTTTTACTAAGATCTCTGTCCCGGAGATGTTACGTTACGGTTACAAAGGAAGATTTGCTGTTGGGGTTGTTGCTGGCTCCTCGGTTTTGGGTATGCTTATTCCACCCAGTATTTTACTTATTGTTTATGCCTTAATAGCTGAAGAATCGGTTGGTGATCTCTTTATAGCCGGAGTGGGCCCTGGTCTTCTTTTGACAATTGCATTCTGCGTTTTAATATCTTTTATGGCCTATTTTTTCCCTAATTCTGTCGCTTCTCCTGAAACATTTACACAATCAGTTGAGACCGAAAATAGGTTATCTAAAAGAGAACTATTATTTAAATCAGTACCTATTATTACATTGATTGTAGTAGTTCTGGGAGGAATATATGCAGGCCTCTACACACCTACTGAAGCTGGAGCTGCTGGAGCTTTTGTAGCTTTGCTCTTCGCTTTATGGCGAAGAAGCTTAAGTTGGAGAGGACTCTGGGCAATATTGGTAGAAACTGGCCATATTACTGCAACATTGTTGTTCTTAATTGTTTCGGCCAGCATGTATAGTCGAATGCTAGGTATTACGGGTCTACCTACTCAGCTGGGTACCTGGATAGGTGAAATGGATGCCAGTTTTGGTATGCTACTATTTCTTTATGTGGTTATAGTCTTGGTACTAGGTACTATAATTGATTCAGTATCGATAATGCTGATATCAGTACCACTGTTTTTGGTGGTTCTGGCCCCTTTCAATGTAGACCTAGTATGGTTCGGTATAGTTACTATCATTGCAACTGAGATAGGCTTGTTAACGCCTCCTCTGGGTCTAGCGGTATATGTGATTAAGAGCACATTAGATAGGGATGATATTTCCCTTGCGGATATTTTTATAGGGGCTGCACCATTCGCTCTGACTATGCTTTTTGTCTTAATAGCGATAATTCTGGTTCCAGATATTAGCCTATATTTGGTCGAATTAAGAAGGTCTCTTATCTAAAGAAGCATCCATGTAGTCCATATGTTAGCTATTGGTTTCGTATTAGATGAATTTTCTAAGGTAAATTCGCCAAATACTAGCTGTTTGCCCGCTTTGACAATTTTACCTCGACCGATAATATCAATGTTCCTTGCTGGATTCATAAAACTGGTTGTCATATCTACTGTGGCCATATTACGAAAGCCACCAATGGATGAAGAAATTACAACTACCATAGCTGAATCGGCAAAGGCTAACATTGATTGACCAGAGATAATACCTCCGATTCTGGCTAAGTGTTCGCCATAAGGCATTTTAAGAACTGCACCATTAACAGAGGTTTCTAATACCTGTATATTTAAATCCTTGACCCAAGGGGCCATTTTTGTGTCGATTATTTTTTGCCCTTCGGCGATAGATATACCAGTCATAATATTTTGATAATAAAGGGCTTATAATGTCTCAACAAGTACATTTCTATAGTGATGGATTATGTTTATCTGGCGAGTTAAATTTTGCCATAGGAGTAGACAAAGCTCCTGGCGTGGTCTGCGTTCATGGATATACTGGTCGAAAAGAAACTTATATGCCGCCTTTTGTAAGAGAGTTAAATAAAGCCGGTTTTCATACATTTGATTTTTATCACCGTGGTTTTGGCAAAAGTGAGGGAACAAGATTACTTGCTGATCCTGAGGGACAGGTTCGAGATATATTATCTGCGCTAGTGTTTCTTCGCCAATATCCTCAGATAGATGTAAATTCAGTCGCAATTATGGGCTTGAGCCATGGAGGGGCAACTACAATAAAGGCGGCGGCATTAGATGTAAATGTTAGTTGTGTAGTAACTGTTGGTGCACCGGGCAATGGTATGAGATGGATGAAAAGCAAGAGAACAACCGAAGAATGGAAGGAATTAGAGCTAAGACTTATCGACGATCGAGTAAAACGAGTGATTGAGGGAGAATCTTTGCGCGTTCCATATATAGAAATGGCGCCACCCGGACCAGCAGAACGAGCAGCGTTTAAAACTATGTATAAACCAGAAGAAACTAATTCCGAGGGTTATCCTCTAGAAAATATTGACTTAGCAGTAGAATTCAGATCCGAGGATTTTATTGGATTAATATCTCCTCGTCCAATTTTAATGATACATGGTTTAGAAGATACTATGGTTCCTTATTCAGAAGCAGAATCATTGTATTGTAAGGCTAGTGAACCTAAAAAATTAATATCTATACCAGATATTAATCATGCTGATGTATATGAGGCCCGTAATCCAGAAGTTTTTAACACTGTTATTATAGAAACTATAAATTGGTTTAAAAAGTATCTTTATAAGTGATTATTTATTATGTGATGCCATAATGATAATTTATATCAGGGATAGGGTAATATGAATGATATATTTAAACTCCATGGTCAATTAGCGTTAGTTACTGGAGCATCTAGTGGCCTTGGCGAACATTTTGCTAAAACACTTAGCCAAGCGGGCGCTAAAGTTTTTATAGGTGCTCGTCGCACGGAACGTCTAGAGTCATTAGCCAATAAATTAAATATTTCAGAGAAGTGTGTATTCCCTATAGGGCTAGATGTGACTGATGCTGAATCTGTGAAAAAAGTTATCCAATATATAAATGAAAATCATGGACCTATATCAATTCTAATCAATAATGCCGGTATTCCATCATCAGGCCGGGCTATTGAAATGCAAGAAGAAGAATGGGAAAGGGTTATTGATACAAACCTTAAGGGTGCATGGTTAATGGCACGAGAGGTGGGCAGCCAGATGATTGAATATAATATTCCCAGACGTATTATCAATATTGCTTCGGTGATTGGTGTTAAAACTAGTGCTAAACGAGTTCTAGCGTACTCAGTATCAAAAGCTGGATTAGTTAGTTTAACTCAGAGTTTTGCACTGGAATTGGCAGAAAAAGGTATTTGTGTGAATGCTATTGCTCCGGGATATATTGAAACAGAGTTGAACAACGAATTTTTACAGAGCGCAGCAGGCCAAAGAATTTCTACCCGTATTCCATTAGGACGATTTGGTGAAACAACTGACTTAGATGGAGTTTTATTAATGCTGGCAGGTCCTGCAGCAAAATATATTACAGGGTCTATCATAACAGTCGACGGTGGTTTATCCCTTTCGACACTATAATAATTAGAACAATACAATATTGAGACATTAAGATGGATTTTACTTTATCGAATGAATTAGAAAATTTACGACAACGTGTTTCTAAGTTTGTCAGTGATGAAATTATGCCAGTTGAAGCTGATCCTAACAGTTTTGATGATCATGAAAATATTGCTCCGGAACCATTAAAGAAACTAAGAGAGAAAGCGAAAGCTAATGGCTTATGGTCTCCCCAAATGCCTGTCCAACGTGGAGGCTTAGGTTTAAATACAGTAGGAATGGCGGTATTTTATGAAGAGGCAGGTCGCTCTAGATTTGGACCTGTTTGTATGAATTGTGCCGCGCCTGACGACGGCAACATGATTTTATTAGAACGTTGCGCAACAGAAGAGCAAAAAGATAGATGGCTGCAGCCTATAATTGACGGTAGGGTTAGATCTTCAATTATGATGACGGAACCAGCTCCGGGTGCTGGTTCCGACCCAACCTCAATGCTCACAACAGCATCACCTAAAGGAAATGATACTTGGGTAATAGACGGACATAAGTGGTTTATTACTGGCGCGGAAGGAGCAGAGCACTTTATACTGCTTGCAAGGACTTCTGATGATACTCACCATAACTTAACAACTTTTTTGTTTCATCGCGATGACCCAGGTTGGGAGATTCTTAGACGTATTCCTATTATGGGACCTGAAGAGCATGGCGGTCATTGTGAAATTCAGTTTAGTGGCTTGGAAATACCTGATGCTAACCGATTAATGGGTGTCGGTGAGGGCATGAAATCTGTACAGATCCGTTTAGGAACGGCAAGGCTTACCCATTGCATGCGTTGGCTAGGCATGGCTAAAAGGGCAATAGAAGAATGTTTAGAGTATGTTGGAACACGTAAAAACTTTGGAATGTTATTGTCTGAGCACGAGGGTGTACAATGGATGCTGGCTGATGCGGCTATGGATATAGAAATTGGCAGATTGATGACCATGCGTGCTGCAGCTAAGTTAGATAGTGGAGACCAGGCACGTAAAGAGGTCTCAATGGCTAAAATATTTGTTTCTGAGCTCTTACATAAGTCTATAGCAACTGCAATTCAGTTAAATGGCGCTCGAGGTTATTCCAAAGATTTACCTCTTGAATGGATGTACAGGTACGCCCCCCAGGCAAAATTAGTAGACGGCGCTTCTGAAGTCCATAAAATGGTTATTGCTAGAAACTTATTATCACAAGGCATGGACTTCTGGTCTTGGGATTAGTTTATATTAGAAATTTTTTGAATAGTAACCCAACTGAAATTAGCTGAGACAGAGTATAACCAGTTGAGGGGTATTCTAGTTAAAGTATCTTCATAATTTAAGCTACCAAATTATTTTATCACTTTAATCATAGAAGTTTAAGGTACTAGTACTACACGTCCTAATATGCGTCCTTCGTTAAGGTCATGTAGAGTTTCAGTTACACGAGACATAGATCTTTTTTCAACAGGAATGGGTGTAACTTTGCCCCCGCGTACTAGGTCCAGCAGTTCATGCATCTCACTTAAATTTCCTACATAAGATCCCCTCACTGTCATATTGCGGACAGGTAAAGTCAATGTAGGGATGGTGATTTCTCCACCGTAAAGGCCTACACAAATGTAGCGTCCGCCCTTTCGTGTTGCTTCATACCCAAGCTTAGAAGTTTCAGTAGATCCTACAAAGTCAACAATTGCTCCTGGACCATTTCCTGTGATTTCTTTAAGCCTTTGTAATGCATCTTCTTCGGACGAATTAATTGTATGGTCGGCACCGGCCTGACGGGCTGCGGCCAATTTTTCGCCATCTATATCAACCACAATAAGTTCGTTGTCTGGTAAGTAAGCGCGAGCAATACCTATGCCAGTTAATCCAACGCCTCCTGCACCTATGATCACAACTTTATCATCTGCTGCTAGTGGGTGAACCTTTTTTAAGGCGCCATAAGACGTTACTCCGGCACAGGCTAAAGTACAAGCATAGTGCTCAGGAATTCCATTAATATCAATGAGGTAACGGGGATGGGCAGCCATTACATGATCTGCATAACCCCCTGGTGCGAGTACACCAAGTGTTCTCATTGAAATACAGTCGTTATCATTACCTTCCAAACAGCGAGGACATTCTCCACAGCCAATCCAAGGAAATACTAAACGCTTATCACCGATTTGAACCCCATCGGCATCTGGTCCTACTGCGACTACTTCTCCCACCGGTTCATGTCCCATGGTAAGTGGAAGTTTTATTCCTCGTTCCTTTATACTAATTTTTTTTCCACCACCCATGTCATAGCCGCCTTGCCAAAAATATAAGTCTGAATGACATACTCCGCTTGCGGTTATGCGTATTAATACTTCTGTGCCTTGAGGTTCAGGATTTTCTGTTTCAACTAATTCTAGAGGTTGGTTTATCTCTACTAATTGGTAGCTTTTCATTTTATTCTCCACCCAAATATTTTATTCAAACTTTATTTTAATACTTCCTAGACCTGACATTTCAACTTCTATCAGATCGCCTGGTAATGCCCAATAGGTTGTTACTATTGAACCAAGGGTAATAAATTGTCCTGCTTTCAAATTCCTATTTCTTTCCGCTAATTTATTTGCTAGCCACGCCAAAGCTTGTAAAGGATGTCCCATAATTAATGAGCCTAAGCCTTTGCCAATGATATTTCCATTGACTTTCAAGTTACCTTCGATACTAGCTAGGTCTGTATCTTTAGAAAAACCATGTGGATGTCCAAGAACGCAGGCTGCATTGAAAAAGTTATCTGCAACCATTGTTGGTGTATCAAGTTTGCGATAGTCGAAATAGCGTGCGTCAACCAATTCAATTGATGTCATACAACTTTCTATAGCATCTATAACGCTATTTATATTGTAAGGTGTATTAGTTAATGGAAGGTCTTCACCTAGTTTAACAGCAATCTCTGCTTCAATTCCAGGTTCGACATAATCAGCATGGTTTAAATTTATAGGGCTATTATAAACTGTCGGAGAAAATATTTCGCCATAAGATGGTTCGCTTATATTCATATATTCTTGCATTACAGAAGTTGTACATCCTATTTTATAGCCAATAGGCGTGCCAAGACCCTTCTTTATTAAAATATTATTTAGATTTTCTTGTATTTTATAGGCTTCATTAAGGTCCTGTGGACGCTTTATATCGGGTAAAGGTTGTAGCCGTTTTTTTTCTAAGCGATTATTGGCAATAATAATTGCTGCTTCTGCTGCTTGCTGGTTATTCATAATATTATTACTCTTTTTTTATTTAGAAAAAACTTCTTTAAGAGAATTAATAATCTGTAATAGTGCTAATGTAGCTGAATCAATTAGAGCACCGTAGTGGAAAAACCCATGGATCATACCATTGTAACATCTATATTTAACCACCCCGCCTGCATTTTTTAAAATATAGCCATAATTTTTACCGTCGTCACGTAATGGATCAAATTCAGCAGTTATTATTAAGGTACGCGGCGGGTTTGATATGTTTTTAGATAGAGCAGGGCTGTGCCGAGTGTCAATTTTATGCTGAAATTCTGGAATATATTGTTTTTGATACCACGAAATTTGTTCTCTAGTAAGAAAATATGGTTGGTCTAGAAGATTGTAGGATGGAAGGTTAAGCGCTAAATAAAAATCAGTCCAAGGGTATATTAGTATTTGAAGCGCAAAATTATATATATTATTATTACTTGCTTGCTGGGTTACCACTGCTGCAAGGTTTCCTCCTGCACTATCTCCTCCTATAGAAATTCTTGTTGCGTCACCTTCTAAACGCGAGGTGTTATTTAATACCCAAATTACCGTGTTCCAGGCATCATCATGGGCCGTAGGAAATTTATACTCGGGTGCTAGGCGATATCGAGGTGCTACGACAATACACCCAACTTCATTAGCAATTTTACGGCACTGGGGTTCACGGCTTTCGACACTTCCCATAACGAAGCCACCTCCGTGAAAGAAAATAAATATAGGTAATTTTTTTTGAGGTTTTTTTATTGGCCAAAAAATTCTTATAGATACACTTCCTTGATCACTTTCTATAGTATGATCTTCAATCTTACCTACAGGGTCATTAGGATAATTTCTTTCTTTTATGAATTTGTCATAAGATAATCGAGCTTCAGAAGGTTTCATCTGGTTGAGTGGAGTCGATGAGGAGTTTAATGTGTTAAGAAGGTCATGAGCTTGCGGGTGAAGGGGCATTTTTATCTCCTAATAGAGATAAGATTGCTTTCTAAATGATAATGGTCAACAAGTTTCGAGAAAGTTATTTTAGAAAGGTACAAAGATAATGCGTTTTGCGTGCGATACGGGCGGAACATTTACTGACCTAATAGTAGAGGATGATTTAGGTGAATTGTACATGTACAAGGCAGCAACTGTACCAGAAGACCCGGTTAGTGGTGTTCTGGATGCTTTAGAATTAGCTGCTTCTGATATGTCATTAAAATTGTCTAGTTTATTAGCTAAAGGCGATATTCTCATTCACGGAACTACACATGCTATCAATGCTATTATTACTAAAAATACTGCTAAAACGGCTTTTCTGACAACTGCTGGCCATCCTGATATTTTAGTCTTGCGTGAGGGCGGACGTATTGAACCTTTTAATTTCGTTACTCCGTATCCAGAACCGTATATTTCTCGAGCCCTTACATTTGAGGTTAGCGAACGTATTGATAGCGCTGGAGAAATTCATACCCCTCTTGATGAAGATAAAATTATAGAAATAGCCAAAGAAATTGAATCGCAGAAAGTTGAAGCAGTTGCCATATGTTTTTTATGGTCAATTTATAATCCAATTCATGAATTAAGAGTTGGCGAGTTGCTTAGAAATTATTTACCTAACATACCTATTTCTCTGTCGCATCAATTAAACCCTGCTTTACGTGAATATCGACGAGCTTCATCGACAGCGATAGATGCATCGCTGAAACCGCTTATGGGAAAATATTTGGGTGGATTAACAGAACGCCTAGCGGTAGAAGGGTTTTGTGGTAGAACCTTAGTTCTTACGTCTCAAGGTGGCATGCTTGATGCTAGCGATTTAGCGCAAAAACCCATACACGCTATTAATTCAGGTCCGTCTATGGCTCCTATTGCTGGTCGTCATTATGCAAGCGAGGAATCTGATTCACCTAATGTAATAATAGCTGATACAGGCGGTACAACATATGATGTTAGTCTAGTTCGACAAGGCCGCATTCCATTAACTAAAGAGACATGGATTGGTCAACCATACCGTGGACATATGACAGGTTTTCCATCAATAGATATTAAAAGTGTTGGTGCAGGAGGCGGCTCAATTGCTTGGGTTGATTCAGGGGGACTGCTCCATGTTGGTCCACAAAGCGCAGGAGCGGTTCCCGGGCCTGTATGCTATAAAGCCGGAGGCACTGAACCTACTCTTACAGATGCTTGCCTTACATTAGGTTATTTAGATGCTAATTATTTTCTTGGGGGATCTATGCAATTAGACACCGAGGCTGCTTTTCATGCAATTAGTGATAGAGTTGCTAAACCACTTAATATATCAGTGATGGAGGCATCAGCGGCAATTGTAAGTGTCGCGACTGAGAACATGGTTCAGGCAATTACTGATATTACCGTTAATCAAGGAATTGATCCCGGAAACTCGGTATTAATTGGTGGTGGCGGTGCTGCTGGACTGAATTCTGTGTTTATTGCCCGGAGACTAGGCTGCCCAACTTTAATAATTCCAGAAACTGGGGCGGGATTAAGCGCGGCCGGAGCCTTGATGTCAGATTTGACCAATGAATATAGAGCTACTTTCTTCACTACATCAGATGAATTTGATGTTGAAGGTGTAAATTCTATTTTGAAAGAATTATGCTTAGAATGTGAGACTTTTATTGAAGGTCCTGGCTCAGAATCATCTAAAAACGAAATTGAATATACCGTTGAGGCTCGCTATGCTTCACAAGTATGGGAAATTGAGGTTCCACTTCCTAAAGGACAGTTCTCTGAGACTGATCAATTACCTTCACTAATAGAAGAATTTCATGAAATGCACGAACAAATCTTTGGAATACGTGACCCAGGTTCAATCATCGAATTTGTTGGTTGGACTGCAACAGCGAGATGTAAGTTAAGTATGAATAAGGGAGGTCGATTAAGAGGTAATGCAAAAAGATCAGTATCGGGTGGCCGCAAGGTTTATTTTGCTGGTATTGGAGAAGTTGAAGCTGAACTCCATGATTTTGAAAATATGGCCTCTGATATAAAATATAAAGGACCGGCAGTTATTGAATCCCCTTTCACAACAATTGTTGCTGATGAAAAAACCAGTTTCCAACGTACCAGTAATGGTAGTTTATTACTTCAGCCGTGAAGGACGAATCTAGAGATGGTTAATACTGATAATACAAAGCAGTTAGATGGAGCTCAGCTTGCGATTTTAGCCAATCGTTTCGAAGGAATTTCTTCGAAAATGGGTAATACATTATTGCGTACAGGACGCTCTGGTGTTTTGAATCGAGCCAAAGATTTTTCTTGTTGTATATTAACTTCTGATCATCAATTACTCGCTGTGGCCGAAAGCTTGCCAATTCACGTGTTATCAGGGCCAGATATAATGGCAGCTTCTATGGTTGATTTTCATCCGAATTTGAAGAAGGGTGATGCATTTCTTCATAATTCTCCATATCATGGATGCTCTCATCCCGCTGACCATACAATAATTATGCCAGTAATAGATGACGAAGGGGTACACCATTTTACTTTATTAGCTAAAGCACATCAGGCAGATATAGGTAATTCAATTCCTACGACCTACCATGGAACCGCAAGAGATGTATATGAGGAAGGCGCGCTAATCTTTCCTGCTGTTCAAGTTTTAAAAAATTATGAAACTATAGATGACATTATACGTATGTGTAAGATGCGAATACGTGTTCCAGAGCAATGGTATGGGGATTTTTTAGCGATGCTTGGTTCAACACTTATTGGAGAACGAGAATTGCTAGCTCTTGGAAAAGAAGTGGGGTGGGATACATTACATTCTTTTACTAAGCAATGGTTTGAATATTCTGAGAAACGAATGATTGATGCTGTTCGTGAAGTACCGAAAGGAACTAAAACAGCACAGTCAACGCATGATGCCATACCTGGTACGCCACCTGAAGGTATTACTGTGACTTCGACTGTAACAGTTGACCCTGAGTCTGCAATGATTGAGGTGGATTTACTTGATAATGCTGATCAAATGAATTGTGGTTTAAATGTTTCGGAAGCTTGTACTCGTACTGCAGCGTATATAGGTGTTTTTAATTCGATAGATCATACGGTGCCAAAAAATGCTGGGTCTCTCGCTCGTATTAAACTTCACTTAAAAAAAGGGGGGGTTGTTGGCGTTCCACAACATCCCATTAGTTGTTCCGCTTCAACGACTAACTTGGCCGACCGTATTGTTTCTGCAACACAACGCGCCATGGCAGAACTAGGTGACGGATTTGGTATGGGGGAAGTGGGCTGCTTTTGTCCTCCATCTACTTCTGTGGTTTCGGGTATAGATCCGCGCAGTAATAAACCCTATGTAAACCAACTTTTTCTCGGTCACACATCTGGCGCTGGGGCTCCCACCCAAGATGCTTGGCTAACTATGCTGCATGTTGGGAACGGGGGTATGTGTTTTATAGATAGTGTTGAACTCGACGAAGTGTACACGCCAATACACGTGCATACTCGAAAGCTTATTCCTGATAGTGAAGGAGCTGGTAGATACAGAGGAGCTCCAGCTATTGAAGTTGAATTTGGACCGGTTAATTGCCGTATGGAGGCAGGCTTTGTAGCTGATGGAAAGATAAATGTCCCACAAGGTGCGCGCGGGGGGGGTGCTTCAAAACCGTCCGAACAACTTAAGCGAAAAGTAGATTCTCAGCTAGTAATGCTTGACCAATGTTCAATTGTTTGGGTTGAGGATGGGGAGACCTTAGTATCTGTTGCACAGGGTGGTGGAGGGTATGGAGATCCCCAGACACGTGAGCCAGAGCGAGTGCGCCATGATGTATTAGAAGGTATAATTAGTCGAGAACGTGCGTACGAGGTATATGGCGTTGTAATAAACGAAACTGGTGATATCAATATAGATAAAACTGCCGCTCTACGCAGTAGTTAATTATATAAAAGTGATATTTATCAATTAAGGGAGAAAATTATGAGATTAGAAGGTAAGGTAGCTTTAATTAGTGGGGCATCAGTTGGTATTGGCGAAGCGATTGCGAAGCGGTTTGCTAGGGAAGGCGCTTCAGTAGCTATCAATTATAAAAGTAATGATGACAGTGCAACAAGAGTAATGAAATCAATTGAGAGCGATGGTGGCACAGCTAAGTTGTTTAAAGCAGACGTTTCGAAGGTAGCAGAAATAGAACAACTTCAGAAAAGTGTAATTGATGAATTTGGACGCATTGACATTTTAGTTAATAACGCTGGGGTCTTTAGAACAGTACCTGTAATGGAAACTACTGAAGAGATTTGGGATGAACAACTTAATTTAAATCTCAGAGGTTATTTCTTTATGGTCAAAACTTTGGTTCCTCATTTTCTTGAAAATGGAGGTGGTAATGTGATTAGTATTTCTTCAATTGCCGGAACAGGTGCCTTTCCAAACTGCCCAGGTTACTGTGCTTCTAAGGGAGGGGTTGTTAATATGACAAAAGCTCTCGCTGCAGAATTAGGTAAAGAAAAAATTAATGTAAATTCTATTGCTCCAGGTAATGTGGCAACCCCTTTGAATGCGCATGTGCGAGGCCCTGGAAATGAGGAATATGTTGAGTTAATGAAGACACTAACTCCAACTGGTATCGATTTCATGGACCCTGACGATATGACAGGAGCCGCAGTTTTTCTTGCAAGTGATGATTCAAAAATGGTTCACGGTGAGACTATCCTTGTGGATGCTGGATGGTCTGTCTGGTAACACGCAAAATAATATTTATACCGATAATTTATATAAGTATTTTTTAAGTATAATTAACGGGGTATTTGTATTTTTTTTGGAAAAATTGATTAAATCTTATTTAACTTGTTCATTTTTTAGTTGGAAACGGAATAGCTTAACAAGAAACACAAAAGCAATAGCTGACCCTACTACAGTTGCAGTTTGTGATACTCCAAGATGTATTGTGGTAATATTATCTATGTTTGCTAGTAAAAAAGAAATGATAAATGCCCAACCCATATGTATAAAACCGGTTAGTGCAGAGGCAGCGCCAGCAACATGTGGCTGAACCATACTCAAAGCTTGAGCATAGCAGTTTGCGAAAGCTAAACCTGTTCCAAAATTAGAAATTAATATTGCAATAAGAATTGATATTGGGCCACTGGTTCCAGATACTGAATACCCTAACTGCATTAGTCCGCCAGTTAGAGCTATAATACATCCTGCAGCAATCATCTTATCTAAATGAACTCGTCCACTTAAACGAGCAGATACAAAACTGGCTAGTATGAATGAACTTGGAACAGTCATTACGTAAAAACCAAATAATTCTGGTGAGACGTCCATCTGATCAATCATTACTATTGGCGCAGCTACTATAAAGGTTTGAAATGTACCGGTTAGAAATGCGATAGTTAGGCTATAACCAATGAATAGACGGTTATGAAGAAGTTCAATATATTTACGTGCCATACCAGCTAGATCAGGAGAACGACGATCTTCTTTTGGCAGAGTTTCTACAAACCTAGGTATGGCGGCAATAAGAGTGGCAAGACCTAGGATCGCAGTTGAAAAGAATGTAGCTCGCCAATCAAACCATGACACTAAAAAACCGCCAAAAAATGGAGCGATAGCAGGTCCAACAGCTAGTGACATGCCCAGATAAGACAGGGTTCGAGCAGCAGCTTTACCTTCAGAACCATCGCGAACAATTGCACGGCCAACTACTATAGTAGTGCATGCTCCCATAGCTTGAAAAAACCGCCCTATTAAAAGCTGACCAATATTATCTGCTAAGCCACACGAAAAACTTGCTAAAGTGAAAAGACCTAAACCACATAGTATAATTGGTCGTCGGCCAAAAGTATCTGATAATGAACCTGCCACCAGTTGCATAATAGCAAATGCTACTAAATAAGCAGGTATAATTAATTGAATATTATTCAGTGATGTCTCTAGGTCTTCTGCCATGTTGACTACAGCAGGCAAGAATATTGTCAGAGCTAACTGACTTGCGAGCATCATCACAAAAAGTAAAAGAAGAGAAGGGCGCGGTTGTTCTTTTTTAATCACCTAATAAAGGCCTAAATTTCGTGCTTGAGCACGTTGTAAAGCTAGAACTATATCAATGTTTGGAGTGGGTATATTAATTAATTTTCCTATCTCTGCTACAACACCAATTAATGCATCGATTTCCATCGGCCGGCCTTTCTCTAAATCTTGCAAAATAGAAGGTTTAAAGTTTCCTAGCTCTGCTCCTATGTCAACTCTGGCATCTGCAGTCATTCCGATATTTAGGTTAAGTTCTTTTCCTATAGATATAGCTTCTTCCATCATAGCAATAGATATTTTTCTTGCGTCAGGATCATTTGCAACCCCTAAAAGAGTTAGTTTTGTAAGTGCTGAAATTGGTCCCATTCCCATGTTTCCAACTAATTTTGACCATATTTCTGTATGTATATTTTCTGTGATTTTACAATTTAGGTTTGATTGGTTTATTGATTCTTTTATTTTTAAGGTTCTTTCTTTTATTTTACCGTCAGGTTCACCAATAATGAATAAATCACCTGAAGCATGGTGTATAACGCCTGGTTCGACAACTGATGATCCGGCATGAACTACGCAACCAATAATACGTTCGATTGGTAATGCTTTTAATAATGTGTTTTTAGGATCTATACTATTAAGTAGATGGCCTTTCAGAGGTCCTTTGAGGTTCTGTAGGAACCACCATGGTATGCCATTCATAGCAGATATTACTGTAGTATTATCATCTAGTAGGGGCGTGAGTTTAGGAAGAATTTCATTTAGGGATGGAGTTTTTACGGTTATAAATAGACAATCTTGAGGACCAAAATCTTCTGGGTCGTCAGAAGCGATTAAATTTACTTTTATTTCTCTGTCACTTTCAATTAATTTTGCACCGTTAGTGCGAATTGCTTGAAGGTGCTTGCCGCGTGCTAATAAAGTTACCTGGTGGCCAGCGTTTGCTAGGCGGATTCCAAGAAACCCTCCAATTGCTCCTGCTCCAACAATACATATTTTCATAGCCAGCACTCGGTTCTGCGCCTGACTGACCTATATGAATTAAAAAAGATCAAGAACCTGTTCAGGTGGTCGACCAATCTTTGCTTTGCCATCTATTACCACTATCGGTCGTTCGATCAGTATCGGATTCTCTACCATTGCTGAAACTATGTTTGTGTCACTAATATTTTTATTTTTCAGATTTAATAGTTTATAAACATCCTCACCTTTGCGAAGCAAATTTCGTGGAGGAATATTAAGCATAACTAGCAGTTCATTTATTTCTTCACCGTTGAGTGGAGTTTTTAGATATTCAACTATCTTTGGTTGGATTCCATGATCTTGCAGAATCTTCAAGGTGGCACGGGACTTACTGCACCTAGGGTTATGATATATTACGACCTGACTATTGATCATATAGTTTCCAGATTATTTATTTACTGTTAAGCAAAAATCTATGAAGAGGTCGATATATAACCTCTCCATAGATAAAAATTAAATGAATTTTCCCGTAATATCCTTATGCTCTATTACGACATGCCTGCTGAAGTAGGTAACCACATCACAATTTCCGGATATACAGTAATTAAAGCTACTAATATAAGGGTGAATATAAAGAAAGGAGCCACACCTCTGAAAATCTTAGTTAATGGGACATCCGGTGCCATTTTAGCCATAACATAGACATTTATGCCTACGGGAGGGGTAATAAGCGCTAGCTCAGACATTATAACTGCGTATACACCATACCAAACCGGACTATAATTTAATCCTAAGATAATTGGAAAAGTAAAAGGAATAGTAAGAATTAGCATGCCCCAAACGTCTAAGACCATACCCAGTGCTATATAAAGCAAACTAAGTCCTAACATTATCGTGAAAGCACTAAATTCTTGAACTTCCATCCATTTGATTAATCCCTCGGTTAACTCTGTCTGTACGACAAACTTACCCATCATATGACCACCACAGATGATTACAAAGATCATGCCGGAAGTTTGCATTGATTTAAGAAAAGATAATTTTAGGTTTGGCCAGTCTAGGCGTCTCATGAAAGCTGCTATTACTAGGAGGCAGAAAACCCCAACACCGGCTGCTTCTGTTGGAGTGAATATTCCTCCATAAATACCACCTATTACGACCATAAATGTTATAAATATTGGTAGTACTTTATTAAGTGAGCTTACTTTTTCCTTTAATGTAAATTCCTCACCAAGTGGTCCAAGCTCCGGGTTAATATAACAGCGGATAGCAATGGTTACTGAATAGCCTATTGTCATAAGTACTCCAGGAACTATCCCTGCTATAAAGAGGGCGCCAATGGAGGTTTCAGTAAGAATACCGTAGCCAATTAGGATAATACTTGGTGGAATTAAAATACCTAATGTGCCAGCAGCACTTATACACCCTGTTGCCAATGAGTCATCATATTTATATTTACGCATTGCTGGTATGCACATTGGCCCCATGGTTGCGACCGCAGTAACACTTCCGCCTGAGACAGCACCAAAACCGGCACATGCTACTACTGAAGATATAGCCAAGCCTCCTGGCAGTCGTCCAAGCCATCGATAGACGCATTCATATAAATCGTAAGCAATATTAGTTCTTTGTACAATTTGTCCCATCATAAAATAAAGTGGAACAGCAACCATAACAAAGTTTGCCCCTACATCTGTAAAGGTTATAGCAATTTGAGTTTCAGCATGATTTGGTCCACCCACAGCAAATAGTCCTACACAAGCAGTAACGAGCATTGCAAAGGCGATTGGAACACCAAGAACTATAAGTCCCAGCATTCCTACAAAACCTAATAGGCCAATCAAGTTTGGTTCCATAATCAGTCCTCAAATGTGTTGTTTTCAATATGCGTAAATGCTTCAGTTGGTATGAAGACACACATGACACGCAATACGAAGTAGATAATTAAAAGGACGCTTATGACGAACATGCCTCCTGAATGGAGCCAAACTGGCAGTGAAAGGTATTCTGTAACTCTTTCCAGTTCATAATCAAATATGAATTCTTCTAAGCTATACTTTGCAAGGAGATAGAATATAAATAATCCAGAAAAACAATAGAAAAGAGACATTAGTTTTTGTGGATATGGCCCTACATTACCTATTAATAATTCCATACGTACGTGACCATGGTTTTGGGTGCATGCAGGTATAGCAAATATAAAAACTAATAATAAAGCCCATTCTGTGAATTCCATTCCCCAAATAAAGGGACTGTTAAAGCCATATCTAAGAAATACATCGAGTAGCACTACGACGCTCATGGCAGGTAGCAAAACTATACCGCCAATCCAATCTAATGTTGCTGCAATGATCCTATAATATTTTTCAATTTTAATCATAACCTACTCCGCAAATATCCGGCCGAGATAATATCTATCTCGGCCGGATTTCTTGGCTTTTTTAAGATAAAAGCGCTTTAGATTGAAGTTTTAGTATAATCCCTGAGCAGGACTATTAATAGCTTCAGCCATTACGTCATTTGCAGACATTGCAGCGTATTTAGCAGCAAGCTTTTTAACATCTGCGATGAACGCACCAGCATTTTTATTCTTGTTATTCTTGATGAAGTTAGCTTCGATAGGTGCAACTGCTTTCTTCCAACGATCTAACTCAGCTGGGGCCATATCTATTCTTTCGGTTGCACCCATGCCGATCATCTTATCTAGATTAATCTTATCATAAAGGTCATAAAATCCAGCGCCTTCGGCAACTGCCATCTGACGTGCCCAGTTGTTCCAAACAACCTTTAGATCTTCTGGTAGAGCTTTGTGCCATTTGCTATCTAGGCAGTACTCAATTGTTAGTAAGTTAAATGCATTAGTAGTACGGTATTTTGTTACTTCATGAGTTTTAAAGATTAGTGCGATGGCATCACTAAAGTGTATTCCATCAAGAGTTCCCCTCTGCATTGCAGTGTAAGAATCTGCTCCAGGCATAGAAACCTGAGTCGCATTTAAAGCACCAATTATTTGAGAGTGAATTCCACCACCAGCGCGGATTTTCATTCCTTTAACGTCCTCAAGGGTTCTAACTGGCTTGTTAGTCCATAAGTGATAAGGACTTGTATGAGCTACTCGAGCTATTGATACACCATAACGCTCATGTTCCTTTTTTAAATATTTGCCATAAAGGTGTTCCGCAGTTGCAACAGCCTCATGAGCATTATTAAATAGGAATGGAAGTCCTAACCCATGAACTAAATTATAGTCTTTTGACATGTACAAAGAAAAACAAGGGGCATAATTAGTTAAGCCAGCACGGGCTGCCTTTCGACCCTCTTTAACTCCATGTACAGTCTTTGACCAAGTATCTTTAACTTTAATTTTTCCGCCAGACATGCGTTCAAGATTATCAAAACCTTTTCTTTGTAATTTTGATATTCCAGCTACTGGTGGCAAATGGCTTGAGGTTTTTAGTGTAATTACCGGGCCTGTATAGGAGACGTTATTTTTCCCAAAATTACCCTTACCATTAAACCAATCAACCGAAGCACTAAGCAATTGCTTAGCTTCTGCGGCATTTGAGCCAGTGTCTCCGGCAAGAACCGGGCTTGTGGCAGCTAGAGACAGCCCTAGAGCAATGCCAAAAGCAGTAAACATTTTTTTATCCATATCGTCCTCCCTATGTATAAACGATAAATCCATCCAAGTGTTAAGTTTAAGACTCACTAGTCGTGGGATGGTACATGACCATGTGAGGCTATTTCAAATAATTAATCTAATTTATTTAATTCATATATTAATAGACTATATCACGCAATTATTACTTAATTGCCAGTGGGTTAACAGGAGACCCAACTGCACCAGTGATTGGTAAAGCAGGTCCGACAAACATGAATTCATAAACCTTATCCGATTCACAATCTTCAGCTAGATCTTTTAAATACCAAATCTCTCCCATAGTTAGGCCCATTATTGGAATAGCTATCCAATGCCAGGGTTGGTTTATGTTTTCGTCTGTTTCACAGGGGCGAACTTCATTACCCCAAGTATCAGAGGCATAGCCGGCGATTTTCTTTTCGAAAATCCAATCAAGAGTTTCAAAGGCTAACCCCGCAGCATCACCACCTGCATAACCGTCCCAACTGCCATCATTAAGACAGCGTTCCATCATACCAGTTCGTAGAACCACATAATCACCTTCTCGCACATCAATGTTTTGTTTTTCACATGCTTCCTCTAGATCTGCACAGGTGATTGGGTATCCATCTTCTAAGTAATCTAATCCTTTAACTCTTGGTATATCCAGAAATACCCCTCGGCCAACCATTTTATCTTTTGTTTTTTCAATACCAGCTTTTTGAGCGCCGGCTGTAGTTACTTCTCTGCAATCGTAACCATTCCACATATAGTCTTCATAAAAAACATGACCTAAGCCATCCCATTGGGTACCACATTGTAAA
>MDSW01028156.1_pt1 | contig 19762 bp, 19 predicted proteins | sample 811171 | NCBI WGS metagenome assembly MDSW01 (sample SAMN05326641, study PRJNA326480) | marine metagenome | isolation source: seawater | place: Atlantic Ocean: North West | collected 2012 | reverse complement strand
TTTTAAATTGTAATTTAGGAATATGGTTGAGTCTTATAAAAGAAAAATTGATTTTGAAGATAATTATGATGCTATTATTATTGGATCAGGGATGGGTAGTTTGACAGCAGCAGCATTACTTTCTAAGGAGGGTAAGAAAGTCTTAGTGTTTGAGAGACATTATGTTGCTGGAGGTTTTACTCATGTTTTTAAAAGAAAAGGATATGAATGGGATGTTGGAATTCATTACATAGGAGAGGTTCAAAATTTAAATAGTCCAATAAGAAAAATGTTCGATTACGTTAGTGATGGAAATCTTAAGTGGGAGGATATGGGCGAGGTTTATGACAGGGTTATAATTGGAGATAAGAAATATGATTTTGTAAAAGGTGTAGAGAATTTCAAAAAAAAACTTATTTCATATTTTCCTAATGAATCAGATGCAATCGAAAGCTATGTACAAATGATATTTGATTGCAATAAGACTATGAAGAAATTTTATATTGAAAAAGCTCTTCCCAGCTACATTAGTTTATTCCTTAGTTCATTTTTTAGAAAAAAATATTTAAAATATTCTTCAAAAACTACACAGGAAGTATTGAGTTCTTTAACTCAAAATAAAGAACTTATCAAAGTTTTAACAGCTCAATATGGAGATTACGGCTTACCACCAAAACAAAGTAGTTTTGCTATGCATGCTTCAGTTGTTAAACACTATTTTAAGGGCGGGAGTTTTCCAATTGGAGGTTCCTCTGAAATACTAAAAACAATTGATCCAGTGATTGAAAAATCAAAAGGTAAAATTGTTGTTAAAGCTGAAGTAAAAGAAATTATTGTAAAAAACAATAAGGCTATTGGTGTTTTAATGGAAGATGGAAAAAGGTTTTATTCCAGACTTATAATAAGCGGAGTGGGTGTGTTCAATACTTTTGACAAACTCATTACTGATGAGTTGAGTCAAAAATATGGATTTAAAGCTAACTTAAAATCTGTAAAACCCTCTGTTGCTCATGGTTGTTTATATATTGGGTTAAATGGAAATGCGACTGATCTTAAATTACCTAAACATAATTTATGGATTTACCCAGATAATATTGATCATGATACTGCAGTTGCTAATTATTTAAAAAATCAAGATTCTGATTTTCCTTTGATTTATGTGTCTTTTCCCTCAGCAAAGGATCCTTCTTGGGACTCAAGATACCCCAATAGAAGTACTATAGATGTAATTACTTTGCTTCCCTATGAATCTTTTGCTAAGTGGGAAGGTTCTTCGTGGAAAAAAAGAGATGAATCATATGAGAAATTGAAAGAATCTATTTCTAAAAGATTACTAGACCATTTATTTGATCAACTTCCTCAACTAAAAGGTTGTGTTGATCATTATGAATTATCTAGTCCATTAACAACAAAAAATTTCGTTAACTATCAAAAAGGCGAATTGTACGGATTAGATCATACACCAAATAGATTTAGCCAGAAATTCTTAAGACCTAAAACTCCTATTAAGGGTTTGTATTTAACAGGTCAAGATATTGTTAGTGCTGGTGTAGGTGGGGCATTATTCTCTGGTTTAATTACTGCTACAGCAATTACCGGTATAAATTTTATGAAAAAAATATACAATTAGATATAAATTTAAATCTACTATGAATGAAAAAACCCTCTTAAAAGAAGGTTTTTCTGTTATTTAGGGAGTTTGTTTAAAGTAAGTCCTTGAAATAAAATAGTAAACAACACTACAATGTAAGTTAGAAAAAGTATAAGATTTTTACCTTCTCCAATTTGATCAGGCAAGTTTAATGCTAAAGCAATACTTAACCCACCTCTTAATCCTCCCCAGGTTATTATTAAAGACGTACTCTTTTCAAATTTTTTGTAAAAAGACAGAATTTTAATCGGAATAGAAACTCCAATTCCTCTTGAGGTGACTACCAAAACAATTGTTAATAATGATATTAATAAATAAGCAGGTACAAAATTTTGGAAAATCGGGATAATTTCTAGTCCTATTAAAATAAACAATATCGCATTTAAAGTTTCGTCTAGTAAGTGCCAAAATTTGTACACGTATTCACCCATAGCTTTTTGAACTCCATCTACAATTTTATCTGAATCTATGTTCCGGTTTAAAAATAATCCCATCATAACAACTCCTAAGGGACCTGAAAAATGAAACTTATGAGAAACAACAGAAACAAGAAGAACTAGTGATAGAGTGATTAAAACTTCAAGCTCGACATGTTCATTTTCTATATATTTAACTAATTTGAGTCCTAAGTATCCTAAAATTGAACCTAAAATCACCCCTCCAATTACTTCAGTTGCAAACAACATGGTAACTCCCTCTGGAGTTACATTTTCAACACCTAGTATTTTTACTTTTAATAGAGTTAGGAATATTACTACACCAATCCCATCATTGAAAAGTGACTCACCTGCAATTCTAGTTTCTGTAACAGGAGATAAATTCATTTTTTTTACTATTGAAAGAACTGCAATGGGGTCAGTAGGTGCAATTAATGCACCAAACAATAGGCAATCTACATAAGACAACCCTAATTCGTTCAACCCAAAAACTGGTTGTTCTATTAGCCAAAAAACTCCACTTCCAACAGCAAATGTTGAAAATACAACTCCAAAACTTGCAAGAAATAGTATTGTTACTTTATCTTTCAATAATTCGTGAACATTAACACTTATTGCTCCAGCAAACAATAAAAAAGGGAGCATTACATCAAGTAGTAATACGCTAAAGTCTAAACTTTTGGTCAGAGTTGTAATGAGTACTAAAAATTCTGGAAAAATTATTCCAACTATTAAAACAATTACAGATAAACATATTGCTAAAATCATTAAGCCAATAGTTTGGGGAAGTTTTAGTAATCTTAAATTGATAATTGAAAAGAAAGATGCTAAAAGAAGTAAAACAGTGGTGATTTCTAAAAAATTCATTGAAAAGTATTAATTATTTAAAGCTATTCTAGCAACAAAAGAAAAGCCAGTTACGTATAAATATTTCTCATCTGAATCAAAGGCGCAATTAGTTAACATATCTTTAAAAGCAATGTTCGCTAATAGTTTACCTTCACTAGATAAAATTAATATTCCGTTGGGACCAGTAGTGAAAATATTCCCAGATGAATGAATTTTAAGGCCATCAAAATTTCCAGGGTTGGCTTCAGCAAGTTCTGTTCCATCGAAAAATATTTCTGATTTATTATCATTTTCTAAATCAATTCTTAAAATTACTGGTTTTTCAGTAGAATCAGAACTGTTAACATAAAGATGCTTTTCGTCATTTGATAAAGCGATTCCGTTGGGGAAATTAAGCTCTGTTGATATTAATTCTAATTCTGATTCTGATTCTGATTCAAAGCTGTACTTGTATACTCCGCTAAAACTCAATTCTTTTACTGATTCATCAAAAGACCAATCACTTAAATTCATAAAACCATAAGTTGGATCTGTAAAATAGATGTCCCCTGACGATGATAGCGCCATATCATTGGGGCTATTGAACCTTTTTCCGTCATATTTATCCACTATTGTTTCAAAATTTGGATTATTAGATGCTGAATTTTTTATTTTGGCTAACCTCCTGTCACCATGCTGAGCAATGATTAAATCACCATTTATATCAAATGATAACCCATTTGCTCCTGACAAACCAACGTTTGGAATAACTGGGGCATAATTTGTGAAACCAGAGGGTAAGATATATGTATCTAAACCTTCAGATTCGTTCCATTTATATATTGTGTTTTTTGGAACCTGAGTAAATAGTAAAGAAGATGAATTTTTATCCCATAAGGGACCTTCAGCTACACTTACAGAGTCAACTATGTATTCAATTTCAGCTGTTTTATCAATAATATTTAAGATTGAATCGTCAAAAATAATTATCGATTCATTGTCTTTAACCACATTAGAACAAGAAAGAATTTGAAAAATTAAAATGGTACTCAATATTTTTTTCATTTTATTAATTTATAAGTTTTTATTGATTTCGAATAATTTTAAAGGTATGATTTATTATTGTATCTGATCTCAAAGATGCTCCAACTGAACAATATTTATTTATTGAAAGGGAGATAAAACGTTTTGCCTCCTCTTTTGTTAGGTCAGAGGAATAAATTTGATATTCTATATTAATTGATTTAAAATATCTGGGAGGGTTTTTTGCTCTTACACTACTAGTAAGAGCTTTCAAATCCTTGAAATCTCTTCTTCTTTTTTTTATCATGGAAACTATTTCAACAGCTGCACAAGAAGTTAAGCCACATAATAAAAGTTCCATTGGAGAGTGGTTTTTTTTTTGGTCAGGTTTATACATGTCTACCAAAACAGAATTATTCGAACTGTTTTTAAATTCAAATTTTTCATCATCCACATAAGACATTGATACCTTTAATTCCATATTTATTTTATAAATGTATTAAATTAATGGGCATCTAATTAAGAATATTCAAATATTTATATTCATTTTGTTGATGGGTTCTTAATTTAAATACTTAAATAATAATTAGTTATATTTAGTTATTGTAAAACATATAAAATGACAAAAAAATTAGCTTTTATATTAATTTTTAGTTTTGGTCTTTCTTTTTCCCAAAACAATGCTCCAGTAGCTGAAAACCAGACTGTTAATACTGATAAAAATACAGAGGTAGATATTACTCTTGTAGCAACTGACTTAGATGGAGATATATTAACATACATTATTAAATCACTACCAGTTAATGGTACTTTAAAAAATAATTCTTCTATTATAACTCAAGATCAACTTCCAATTGCCGTATCAGCTAGTCAGATTAAATACACTCCTGATACAAACTTTTCTGGATCAGATTCATTTACTTTTGTTGCCAGAGACCTCTCCATAGCATCTTTTGCTGCTACAAATGGTTTGACCCTGATTACTAAAAATGGAATTCCTATAACGTCTGATAAGCCAGCCGGTAAGACTTATTATTTAACAGAGAGCTCACCTAAAAGAATGGATTGGCCAGATGCTAAAACTTTAACAGATTCCTTTGAAGGAGCTCAAATGTTCGTTCCATTCAATAAATCAATGGATCAAGCTGTTTATGATGCACTTAAATCAATGGGTAGATTGGATGGTCCTTTCTGGTATGGTCTTTCACAAGATAGAAATGCTAGTGATTATTCTGAGCCTGCTGGTGGATGGTATTGGGTTGATGGTGTTAAATTAGGATCCACTGAGCGTCCATATACTAATTGGCATTCTGGTGAACCAAATAATGCTGGCGGCAACGAAGATTATGCTCAATTTAATCGTTTCATCGGAGGCTTTACTTGGAATGATATGCAAGTTGGAAATACTCAATCCTATGCATTATTTGAATTTTCTTTAAAAGATGATGGCAGTGAAAGTAATCTAGCGACTGTTACAATAAATATATCTACTGACGGATTTAGTATTCAAGATGACAATAATAAAATTACTGTAGGAAGTTGTACTTGTAATGGAAAAAATGACGGCTCTCTTGCTTTATCTGTTGAAGATGTTAGATATAATTACACAATTACAGTTAGTGGTGTTACAGAACCAATTACTATTAAAGGAACAAATAAAACAGCTAATTTAACAGGGTTAGCAAAAGGAACATATACAGTATGTTTTAAAGTGGATGAAAACCCTGTTTATGAGCAATGTTTCGAGGCGGTTATAAGTGAACCAAACTCATTATAATAATTAACAGACAATTAAAAATATAAATATGAAAAGCACATTTAAATATATTAGTTTACTTTTTTTTACATTAACCTTTATAGTTAGTTGTAGTGAAGAATGTTGTGATTACGAAGATGCCGCAACAACTGGATCTTCTAGTGGACCTGTTACTGGATCGCCAGGTTCAGCAAACCTTACTGCTCCTCTTAATAACAAAAATTGCGAAATAGGTACTCTTGTCGATGTATTCACAAGTGAAGTCACATTTAATTGGACATCTGTTACAGGTGCTGATTCTTATAATCTTACTTACACTGACCTATTAACAAATGATACAAAAACAAAAACTAATATAACATCAACTTCAACTAAAATAGTTTTGTTTAGAGGTCGTATATACGCTTGGAGTGTTCAAGGAATTAGTTCCAATTCTAATAGAGGACCAAGTAGCGGGACAGCTAAGTTTTACTTGCAAGGAAACCCTAATTTCAATAAAGTCCCTCTAGCTGCAGTATTAGCTAGCCCCTCTAATTCAGGAAATGATGTAACATTTTCTTGGACAGGAAAAGACCCAGATGCAAATGACACACTTACTTATTCTATTTATGTTGACAAAGTTGACGGGAAACAATCTCCTGTCTCAAGCGGATTAACATCTACTTCTACTAAAATTACATTAGAAACTGGTTCAACTTATTATTGGAGAATTAAATCTACGGATCAAAACAATAACAGTAGTTATTCCTTAGTGTCAAAGTTTAGTCTTTAAATCTAATTTTATTATAATATTTATGAAAAAATTTTTATTGTTAGGTTTTTTAGCAAGTTCTTTTCTGTTTTATGCCCAAGATGATCCTTGTTCAAATACTTCAACATTAAGTGTAACTGGAGATTTTAATGTTGAGGCGTCAGGAACATATCCTATGATAATTCCACCTCAAAATATTTCAGGTTCAGGCTCAGGTTCACAGGTTTTTAGAAAAAACGTAGATATTAAACTTTCTCTGGGAAGTGGTGATGTTTTTGAAAGTTGCATTGTTAAATTAGATTTACAGGATTTTGATGATGGTTTACAATTTGATATCGACGGAACAAATCTTTTAAATTTTCAACAAAAACATTGGGATAATACTTTTGGAGCAAATACAACTGAATTTAATGGGGAAGGAAGATTTGTTACATCAGGAGGAATGTGGACACCATGGTCTGGTCAAGGAAATCCAAAATTAGAAATTTCAACTGGAAAAGTTCAATTAATGGTTGACACTAAAAATGGAGGAAGAGAGGATGCTTTACCTTTTATGGATAGTACAGTTGCAGATTGGAAATTAATTTCAACTTTCACATATGATTGTTTAAAAGGTTTTAATTTACTTATTGGAAATCAAAATGGCGGGGGAGGTCCCTCAGGAATTAATGCTAAACTGACTGTTGAAGCTTACGTTGGTCCATGCAACACTAATACAAGTTTTTCACTTCAAGATGATAATAACAAAATCACAGTAGGTAGTTGTACCTGTAACGCTAAAAATGATGGGTCTTTGGCTTTATCAATTGAGGACACTAAATATAATTACACCATTTCAGTGAGCGGAGTATCAGATCCAATAAAAATCTCTGGAACAAATAAAACAGCTAATGTAACTGGGCTGGCAAAAGGAACATACACAGTATGTTTTAAAGTTGATGAAAACCCTGATTACGAGCAATGCTTTGAAGCGGTTATAACAGAACCAATCTCATTATAAATTTATTGTTTATTTTAAAATGAACTCAAAAATATTATTGTTATTTCTAAGTCTTTTGCTAGGAATAAACAATTTTGGTCAAGAAATTAATTTTGATATCTCGCCTGAAGATTATCAGCTTTTTCCAAGAGACTTAAATAATTTAGCCTCAGTAATATTTTCTGGAAGTATAAGCGATAAAACAGAATTAAAACGATTAAAATTAAAAGTTTTTAAAGATGATGTTTTAATTGATGAGAAATTTTTAAAAATAGCAGATAAAAAATTTAAAATCACATCAAAAATAGAAGCCGGATTATTTCAATATAGGTTTGAATTATATAATTACGAACTAAATAATGAGATTTTGATTTATATGGCAGACAACATAGTTTGTGGAGACGCCTATATAATTACTGGTCAGTCCAATTCTCACGCAAGTAATAAAAAATCTACCTACTCAAGTCCATATGCAAGAAGTTTTGGTGTTAAGACAGGCTATGAAACGTATGATGATAAAGATAAAGAAACCAGATGGGGGTTAGCAACAGGAAATTGTAAGACTTGTAAAGGTAAAGGTTGGGAAGCAGGTTATGATGGGGGATGGTTTACTAAAATTCCTCTTGGAGTGGGGGTTTGGGGAATGGAACTGGCAAGATTATTAATTGAGAAACATGAAATTCCAGTATGTATTATTAATGGAGGAAGTGGATCTTCAACAATTGAAGAGAATATGCTTTACCCCGAAAAAATATCATTAGAAACTAGTTTTGGTAGATTAGCATATCGAGTGGATCAAGCAAATTTAAAAAACGATATTAAAGCTATTTTTTATCATCAGGGCGAATCAGATTCTCATAAACAATTTTCGCTTTCATATCTTAAAAACTTTGATATATTAAATACAGATTGGAAACGTGTTTATCAGGGAATTGATAAAATATATCTTTTTCAAATCCATCCTGGTTGTGGGGGAGATTATCAATCCGAAATTCGTGAAATTCAAAATGAGATTTCAAAAAAATATGAATATGTGGAAATCATGTCAACGACTGGAGTTGTTGGTCATGATGGTTGTCATTTTTCTTATGAGGGATATAAAGAATTTGCAAGTAGAATATTACCTTTAGTTTCAAGAGATTTTTTTGATGAAAAACAAAATTCTGTAATTACTCCTCCTCAATTATTAAAGAGTATTTATAGTAAAAAAAGAGAAATTACCTTAGTTTTTGATCAACCTATAAAAGTTGATGATTTTTTAATCTTAAATGAAATTAAACATTTTATAAAGAATCAATTTTTCTTTACTACAACAGATAATCCTAATTTATTAGAGTATCAAGTTAAAAATTTATCTGTGAACAAAAACAAGATTACTCTAAAATTAAAAAATGAGGAAAAATATAACTCTATATCATGGATACCAAACAAAGAATACCCAAATACCAATCAGATTTATAATGGTCCATGGATAAAAGGAAAAGATAATGAGATTGGAGCGCTAACTTTTAGTAAAAGAGAGTTAGTTAATGATTTATAAAACTTCAATAATTAGATTTTTTTTTCCTTTAAATTCAAATATTCCCCCTACTTTTTTATTCAACAGTAATAAACCTATTGGACTTTTACTTGAAATACAATAAAAGGTTTTAGATCCATAATTTAATGGAGTGGAGGATACAGCCAAATAATATTGATTTTCTTGAGTATAAATTACAGAACCTAATCCTATAACATTGCTGTATGATTTATTCTGACTAATTTTTGTAAGCAATTTATAGTCTTTTTCTACTTTTTTTATTTGCTCACCTATTTTTTCTCTTTCCAATTGAATTACAGCTCTTGCCGTTTCGTGTTTATCTCCTGCACTGCTTTTAGTTTCTAAACTTAAAGAATCATAAAGTGAGTCAGAAAGATTTTTATAATTGCTTAATCTTGACTCAAGATGGGATTTACAATGATCGTATAATAATTTTTTTATTTTACTATTCATATTTTAAAATATAAATAGAATAATAAATCTAGTTTGGTAAAATTACTTTATCAATTACGTGTATAACTCCATTGTTGGCTTGAATATCTACACTAATAATTTTACTAACCCTATTATTACCATCTGTTAAAGTTGGTCCTCCTGTTACATTGGCTGTAATAGGCCCACCTAACGTATTAATCTGTAAATTATCAGATAAATCAGTCGATAAAGCATTAGCTTCTCCAACAACATGATATGTTAATGTTGCCTTTAAAGTTGGCTCATCAATATCATTTAGAGATTGAGCACCAAGTTCTACTAATAGATCTATGAACGCTTGGTCAGTGGGTGCGAAAACTGTAAATGGAGCAGGAGCAGTTCCAACATTTGTACTTAATATTGAAGCAAAATCAGAAGTTAAGTCTGATCTTGTTAATGCAATAAGCAAATTTGAAAGTCCTTTATCTGCTTTTGCAAAAGTTACAATTGATGGAATAGGAACTACTTTGTCAATAGCGTGAATGACTCCATTTGTAGCATATACATTTCCTTGGGTAATTCTAGACTCTCCATTTAAAGTAACTCTCATATTAACTTGTTCAATATGAATAGAAAGTGGAGTGCCTGTGGCAGTACTAGTAGCAGCTGATTTAAAATAACCAGTTTCAAAATCACGATACTGGATTTGTCCAACCATTACATGATTTAGGAGAATTTGTTTTAAAAGTTGAGTTGGGACCTGATCTAAATTACTAAAGCCATTATCCATTAGAAAACGACCTAAAGCCATGTTGTTTGGGGCATATAGGGTATATTTTTCTGATCCATTTAAAACGGATGTTAGATTTGTTTTTTCTAAAGCATATGATAAGTATGAGTATCCATTGCTTGAATCAATTATTTCTGCAATTGAATTAAGTTCCATAACAAATTCGTCATCGTTATTAGAACAGGATTGGACGGAGAAAATGATTAAAAATGCTATAATTAATTTTGATATATTTTTCATACTTAATGTTTTTGCAAATAAAGTGCCAAAAATTTAAATATACTTAATTTAAGTATTCTTAAATCTAATATAATTATAAGTATAGTTTATAACTATTTTTAGATTATATTTTATATAACTAATTTATAGATAATATTTTAGAATAGTAATTGATAAAATATATTTAATCAAACTATAAATCTTAGTATTTATGAAAAAAATTATTTTAATTGGGGTTTTAATAGAATTTTTTATTCTACTATATTTTTATTTTTATTTTATTGATTTGAGTGAAGTGTTTAGGTACTCTGCAAGATACTCTGGAAGATTATCCCTTTTTGTTTATTTATTATGTTTTTATCTCTTTTCACTTGAATATAAACAAGGTGTATTTAATTTTACTAAAAAAGCAACTTTAGTTTTTGCAATTTTACATTTAATTCATTTTGTGTATTTGTCACTTTCTGTTTTTTTAAATGATCTTCCGATAGTTCCTTATAAACTTTTAGGTGGCTTTATTGCTTATTTACTTATTATTATTTACCCTTTAATTATTGATAAGATAAGCAATTCAATATTTCATATAATATACTTTTATTACGTTGGTATTGTAATGGCTATGACCTACATAGCAAGGATTAAAGGAGAATTTATAGGTGCCCCAACAGAATTATTTCATTATGTTGGATTGAGTTTAGTATTATTATCTTTTATAATTTATGGATATAAATTATTTAAAATCAAAAAAGAATAGATCGAACTTAAATATTAGAAATTATCTTTTTCAAATTCTTCTAAGCTCCAAATAACCTCAGGTTTGTCTATATAATCAGGCTCTAATCCTACGGCTTTAGCGTGAATGTCAATATCAGTTTCATTTACCCTAACTATCCAATAATCGATTTCATTAATTCTAGAAATTCCCTCAATTAATTCTGCGTCAATATTGTGATTTTTTTTAAGAAAATGGGAAAAAAAATAACAGCTTTTCCAGCTTTGATTTTCTTTTGGCTTAAAACTTTGAAGGAATTCATCAATTAATTTTTGGTCTTTCATAAAATTAAAATTTTTTCAAAAATACATATAATAGTAATTGTCTTATAATTTATCTTTATAAATACCCTCAACTAACATTATCTCTAAATTAAAACTGCCTTCTTGTTTGTCAGAAATTAAAAAACCTATAGATCTCATGTTTTCAATCTTTAATCTAGGAGCTCTGGAGGAATAATAACCCATAAATGTAGGTTCCAATTTTTCCAAGGGAATATTAATTTCCACCCATTTTTCTTTTATGGTTTTAAAGTTTGAAGAATAATTTATCGAGCTATACCTTTCACTTACTCTAAATTTATAAGTATTACCATCTCCTTTTACTCTTATCTTAAAAGAACTAATACCCTCTAAATTTACATTATCGATTGCTAACCTACATGAAGCAAATCCTCCATTATTATCTAATGAAACATCACCGCTAAAAATTAAATTACCAGATTTGTTAAGATATAAAGTAGATTTAGAAACTCCTCCCATTACATTATCGTTTACAATCCTCCAGTTATTTAATCCAATTTCTTTTTCTGGATTTATAATATCAATTTGTTGAGCTAACTGTGAAGTAGAAAATAATAGTTGAAAGATTATAATATATTTTTTCATAACTCAAATCAGATTTTAAGTAAAATTAAACTATTTTAAAATTAATTTTATTTGATTGCCTTAGCTAATTTTTTAGGACCAAAACGAATAACATCTGTTACTGGAAGGTTTGTTTGTGCTTCCCAATAATCAATTTCTTTTAGAGCTTCCTTGTCACTTAAACCTTCGGTATTTAATGATATTCCAATGACTTTAGCACTCATAAAAGTTCCGCATGCATTTAATAATGACTCATTTAATTCTATTACATTTTTAAGGTTAGGAATTTTTATGTGTTCAGCGGGTGGACCTAGATGAGTCATATTGGCTCGGTGACATAAAATTAGATGAGTAGCACAGCTTCCTCTCATTAATGGTAATGTAGCGGTACTTCCTGGGTGAAGTAATGAACCTTGACCCTCAATAAAGACCCAATCACTTTTAGACTCTTTTAAAACCATTTGTTCCACTGCACCACATGCATGATCTACTTTATAGGCGTCAAGAGGGATTCCTTTTCCCGTAACTGTAATTCCTATTTGGCCAGTTGCTATAAAACTACTTTTAATTTTATTTTCTTTAGCCCATTTATATAGTTCAAGCCCAGTAGTCATTTTTCCACATGCCATATCCGTTCCAACACACAAGATTCTTTTATTATTTGTTTTTAAAGCTCTAGCCGCTGCTATTCTCGGTGTAAATTGTGGAATTCGAACATCCCATATCCACTGGTTAATAGATAACGAATCTTTAAACTTCATTTCTAATTCATCGTGAAGTCCATTAATAATTGATAAACCTTTGAATATTGCTCTGTCAATAATTGGAAGCCAAGATTCAGGTATTTTACCTCCAGAGCTAGCTATTCCTAAAAGAAGAACTTCTGCACCATTGGAAATAGCTGTATCAATATCTTTTACAATAGGAACACTTTTGTCAATAGGAAAACAATCTTTTATATTTTTTCCTGAATTTTCTGAATCAATTACTGCAACTATTTCATTAGACAAGTATCTGAGCGCACCATGTCCCATTTTTCCATAATCTGTAAACAAATGTCCCTGCATGTATATTGCGACCTTAGATGAATTGTTTAGCATTAAATTTGGTTTAATTTGTTAGAAACGCTCCGTGGCCTGGTGATAATCTTGGCATAGTTATACCATCAATCATTTCTGCTCCATACGCAGGATCAGGTTTTAAATTATAATGGGAATCTAGATCAATATGGTCAATATGGCCAGAAATTGATGCAGCAGCAGAAATAGAAATAGAAGATTCACTCATGCATCCAATCATCGTTTTTAATCCATAAGCTTTAGCAGTTGCTAAAACTTTTAATCCTTCAGTTATACCTCCACTCTTCATTAATTTTAAATTTACCCCATCTACCCATTCAGAGTATTCAATAATATCTTGTGAAAATTGACATGATTCATCAACAAATATTGGAAGAAGTCTATTTTCATATAATGTTTTAAGATTTTTTTCCATTCCCTGTTCTATAGGTTGCTCAACATAATCACATTTTCTTTTGGATAACCATTCTATCATATATTTTGCTTCTTCAGTATTCCATCCTCCATTTGCATCTACTCTTAGCCCAAGATTATATTTTTTCGAACTCTCTAATACTTGCTCATACATTAACTTGTCAGTATCAATTCCATCTGGAGATCCTAATTTGACCTTAAGATACTTCGCTGTGCTGTTTTGAAACAAAAGAGGAATTCTTTCTTTAACAGATTCTGGACTCATTATTCCAATAGTTAAAGAGGTTTTAGTTTTAGGAATTGGCAAACCTAAAAGTGCATGTAGTGGCATGTTTGCTTTTTTAGCTTTCCAGTCCCATAAAGCAATGTCTAATCCTGCATATGAGCAAGGTGAAATTTTTAGTTCACGACTGATTTGTTCAATTTCAGAAATAGATTTATTACTAATATTGGTTTTAATAAGCTTTTCTAATTCAGTTATGATCTCATCGGCAGTTTTAGCCCCTTTTTCGGCAGGAGCGGATTCTCCCCATCCGATGATTCCATCTTTTTCAACTTTAATAAAGACGTTGTAGCATGAAGAAGAAACAAATCTGCTGATTTTTAAAGGGAATCTTTTATTTAATAAAACTTTTTGAAAACTAATTTTCATATATACTTTTAAAAATATAAATAATTACTCAAATTATTTTGAATATTTTAATTAAGTCAAACAAATAATCGAGAATAAAAAATTTATAACTTTATAAATAGATTCTAGCTTAAAAAGATATTCTTAAAGTTCTGTAGATTAGTATTCTTAAGCAAACTAATTTAATAGTTGTTAGTATTTAAAATATGAACGAGCCTTTGGCAGAGCGACTCCGACCTAAAAAACTCGAAGATTACATTAGTCAATCTCATTTGGTTGGTAAAAAAGGAATTTTAACACAACATATAAAAAGAGGTTTAATTCCTTCAATTATTTTTTGGGGACCACCAGGAATTGGAAAGACTACACTTGCTAATATTATAGCTTTAGAATCCGAAAGACCTTTTTACACTCTTAGTGCAATTAATTCTGGAGTTAAAGACATTAGAGATGTTATTAATAAAGCCAAACAAAGTGTTGGATTATTTACTGCAAAAAATCCTATATTATTTATAGATGAAATTCACAGGTTTAGCAAGTCTCAACAAGATTCGCTTCTTCAGGCTGTTGAAAAAGGTTGGGTAACATTAATTGGAGCTACGACTGAAAATCCGAGTTTTGAAGTTATTTCAGCTTTATTATCCAGATGTCAGGTTTATACTTTGAACTCTTTTAATAAAAACGACTTGGAAAGCCTTTTAAGGCGTGCAATTTCTAAAGATGAACATTTGTCTAAGAAATCGATCAAACTTCAAGAGACTAATGCATTGTTAAGGTTTTCAGGCGGTGACGCCCGCAAACTTCTAAATATTTTTGAATTAATAGTTAATTCTTTCGTTAATAAGGAGATTATAATAACAGATGATATTGTATTAGAAATGATTCAAAATGATACAATTCGTTATGATAAATCAGGTGATCAACATTATGATATTATATCAGCATTTATAAAATCTATAAGAGGAAGTGATCCTAATGCTTCTGTATATTGGCTTGCTAGAATGATCCAAGGTGGAGAAGATGTTAAGTTTATTGCTAGAAGAATGATTATTCTTGCAAGCGAAGATATTGGAAATGCTAATCCTACTGCGCTTGTAATAGCTAACAACACATTTCAGGCCGTTAGCTGTGTTGGAAATCCTGAATCAAGAATTATATTAAGTCAATGTGCTATTTATTTGGCTTGTTCAGAAAAGAGTAATTCGGCATATATTGCTATAAATAAGGCTCAACAAAAAGTTGAAGAAACTGGAAACCTGTCTGTTCCTCTAAAAATAAGAAATGCTTCTACTAAACTTATGAAAGAGTTAGGTTATGGAGAGAATTATAAGTATGCTCATAACTTTAATAATAATTTTGCGGACCAAGAATTTATGCCAGAATCGATAAAGGGATTAAAGTTCTATAAACCTGGGAATAATTTAAGGGAGAATGTTCAAAGAGAATTTTTAAAAAAAAACTGGAAAGACAAATATAATTATTGAAGTTTTTTACCACTTTGTAAAACATGACCTTAGAGTGCCTATTACATGATTAATTGAGCCATATTTTCCTAACATTTTATTATTAATTTTCATCTATGAAAAATACAATTATAAAGCTTCTTTTTGTTTTTTTGTTTATAAATTGTTCAAGTGGTTCTGACGAATCAACTGTTATAGATAAAGATCCAGATCCAGATCCAAATTCTGGAAAAATTACTGATAGTTTTAAAAAAATCATGTCAGATGAGTATAATACAGATACTTTTAAATTCGGAGCTACATTAAATTTTTATCAGTTTAATTCTAATGTTGAAGATTTATTTTTAAAAGAATTTGATTACGTGGTGGCTGAAAATTCATTCAAACAAACCATAGTTCACCCAGAACCTGACCAATGGAATTGGGAAAGGGTAGATGCCTTTTTAGATTTTGCTAATAAAAACAATCTTCAAATGCGTGTTCATGGTCCAATAGGACCTCAATCTTCAACTTGGGCAAAAACTGATTCTAGAACAAATGAGGAGCTTATTAAAAATTATGAAGAATTTTTGACGGAACTTTGTAAAAAAATAAATAATGAGAATAATGTTAAATGGATGGATGTAGTTAATGAAACAATAGATAAGAATGCAAATTGGACTATTGAAAAAGCTGGTACTGGTTATCAAAACCCATGGACTCAAATTGGAGAAAATGAAGATGGTATTCCATTATACATAATTAGATCTTTTGAGATTGCAAAAGAACATGCTCCTAATATTAGTTTAGTTTTTAATCAACATCAGGGCATGCAACCAGTAATGTGGGATAAAGTAAAAGAAACTATTTTATATTTAAAAAATAAGGGACTGAGAATTGACGGATTGGGATGGCAAGCACATTTAAGAGATAATGTTATTCTTTCTTTAAACAAAGAACAGTTTGATTATTTATTGTCTTTAATTGATTGGGCACATGAAAATGATTTGGATTTTCATATAACAGAAATTGATTACAGAATGACTGGAGACCCTCCTAATAATTCAGAGTATGAAAGACAAGCTAACGGATATGCTAACATTGCTAAGGCATTAATTGCTAAAAGGAATAATGGCGTTGTAACTTTTAATACATGGGGAGTGTATGATAAAAATGAAGTATCTGATCATGAGTACAAATATATTTATGACTCGAATCTAAACCCAAAAAAGGCTGTAGATTTACTAAAAAGTTCTTTAAAAAATAAAGACATCACTCCCAAGTTTTTTGATAATTAAATATTGTTATTTTAAAGTTTATGAAAAAATTAGTTTTATTACTCATTGCATTGTGTTTTTTTTCTTGCAAGACTAATGATACATTAAAAAGCCCAAACTTTATATTAATACTTAGTGATGACCAAGGGTGGAATGGGACATCTTATAAAATGATGTCTAGTGAAAAGTATTCAAAAAGTGATTATTACGAAACAACTAATATTGAAAATTTAGCAAAATCAGGAATGGTTTTTTCTCGTGCATATTCACCGGGGCCTACTTGTTCTCCAACGCGTTATGCTATTCAATTTGGACAAACTCCCGCAAGATTAAAACATATTAGAGTTTCAATGAATGTTGATCATATAGATCACCTCGGAATGATTACTATTCCCAGAGCTTTAAAAGAAATTAATAATAAATATGTAGCAGGTCATTTTGGTAAATTTGGAATGTATTCTGAACCAATAAACTTTGGATATGACTATAGTGATGGAATGACAGGGAATGTAGATGGTAATATTGACGGAACTGTACAAACAAAATGGCTCCCACAACATTATGAAGATCCCAAGCAAATTTTTGGCATTACAAATAGATCTTTATCATTTATGGAAAAACAGGTCATGAATAAGAAACCATTTTTCCTGCAAATTTCTCATTATGCTGTTCATTCAGATCTAGTCTCAAGAAAAGAGATATTTGATAAGTATAATGATAAAAATAGAGGAGTATATCACGAAAACCCCTCAATTGCTGCAATGACAGAGGATCTAGATTTAAGTGTAGGGGAAATATTAAAAAAAGTTAAAGAATTGGGAATTCAAGACAATACATATGTAATTTATATGTCAGACAATGGGGCGGTAGAACAAATTTTAGGAAGTAAAAAAACAAATAAAAAAAACAAAGGATATAATTACCCCCTGCGACATGGAAAAGGAACTTTATACGAGGGTGGGATAAGAGTACCTTTTATAATTTCAGGACCTGATATTAAACCAGGAAGCAGCTCATCTGTTCCAATTTCAGGTGTTGATATTTTACCTACCATTCAAGATTTAGCCAGTAAATTAGAGCTTACTAAAACAATGGATGGAGGAAGTTTTAAAAATAATTTATTAGTTGATGTAAATTCAGAGATTATTAGAAATAATGATTTTCTTGTTTTTCACTTACCTTTTAGAAGAGGTAGTTTTAATCCTCATTCAGCCATAATAAAAGAAGAATATAAGCTAATAAAGTTTTCTAATTCAAATAAACTATTATTGTTCAATTTAGATGAAGATATAAATGAAAAAAATGACATTTCTAAACAATTTCCAGATATAACAAGTGATCTTAATTTTTTATTAGAGGGTTATTTAAAAGAGGTTAATGCACCTAAATGGAAAAAAGGTATAAATTGGCGCCCATTCAAAAAAACCCTTGAAGAGTTTAATTCTTTTTATTGATCTGTAAAAAAAACATTATTATTCATAATTATATTACATTTAATAATGATTTTTTTAAATGATTAATACTAGTTTATGAGGGTTTTTGAAGAAGAGATTACAGTTTCTAAAAATGATTTAGATGAATTAAATCATGTGAATAATGTAATCTACATTCATTGGGTACAAGAAATTGCGAAAAATCATTGGAAAAGTCTTGTTTCAAAAGAAATAATAAATAATTATTATTGGGTTTTATTAGAACATCATATAAAATATATTAATCCTGCATTGTTGGACGATAAAATTAGACTAAAAACATACATTGAGAAAACGGAAGGATTAAAATCGAGTAGGGTAGTAGAGATTTACAATGTCCACAATAATAAATTACTAGTTAATTCTAAAACTTTGTGGTGTTTGATCAATGCTACAACAAATAAGCCTTGTAGGATTACTAGTGAAATAAGAAACGCCTTTGACCAATAATTTGTAAATGATATGTTATGAAAAAATTATTATGCTATTTATGTATTTTATTGAGCTTTAACTTAGATGCACAAAAAAAAATATTAGATCATCCTGACTTCGATATTTGGAATTCAATACAGGGTTCTAACATAAGTGGAACAGGAGATTTTGTAATTTATTCTCTTGTGAAGGGGGAAAAGGATAGTCAGTTAAAAATAAAAAACAATAAAGGTGATTTTATATTTAAATATAACAGAACAAAAAAAAGTAGTTTCACTTATGATTCAAAATTTGTTGTTTTTAGTATAAATGCTTGGAAAGATAGTATACTAGAAATGAAAAGAAGAAAGGTGAAAAAAGATATGATGCCTAAAGACTCTTTAGGGATATATAATTTAGAAAATAATATTCTACAAAAGATTCCAAATATAAAATCATACAAAATTCCAGAGAAGTGGTCAGGTTTTTTGGCCTATGATTATGATTTAGAAGTAAAAAAATCAAAAAAAAATAATGACAGTACAAAATCAAAAAATAAAATAAAGAAACCAGGAAAAGTAAATGGCTATCCTCTAGTAATAAGAGATTTGTATTCCTCAGAGGAGGATACAATTCATTTCGTTACCAATTATGTTTTTGCAAAAAAATCAAAAACTTTAGCATACACAACAACTGGCTTAAAGGATAAAAATAAGCCTGGAGTTTATGTTTTAGATTTAAAAACAAATGAAAAAAAACTAGTTTTTGAATCTCATAAAAAAACAAAATACTTTAAACTAAAATTAAGTGATTCGGGAAAGAGTTTAGGATTTATAGTTGATTCTGATTCCACTAAAGTTCAACGAAGACCATATGAATTATATTCCTGGAATTTTAAAGATAATATGGCAAAATTACTAATAAATGAACAAAATTCCCCCAAAGGATTCAAAGTGTCTTCCAACGGATCTATTACATTTTCAAAAGATGATAGTAGACTATATTTTGGTTTAGCAACACCTCAAATTATT
>MDSW01151863.1_pt1 | contig 19764 bp, 18 predicted proteins | sample 811171 | NCBI WGS metagenome assembly MDSW01 (sample SAMN05326641, study PRJNA326480) | marine metagenome | isolation source: seawater | place: Atlantic Ocean: North West | collected 2012 | reverse complement strand
TTGTCCAGGTGACCAATCTGGCCCGCACCATGCAGCAGTTGCAGGCGCGGGGAATATGGCTGGTGGGTACGGAGCTGGATACCGGCGCCACCAATCTGTACCAGACCGATTTAACCGGCCCTTTGGGGCTGGTGATGGGGGCGGAGGGCAAGGGGTTGCGGCGCCTGACCCGGGAACACTGTGATCAGTTGATTTACATTCCCATGCAGGGGCAGGTACAGAGTCTGAATGTCTCCGTGGCCGCCGGCATCTGTCTGTTCGAAGCTCTGCGCCAGCGGTTGTCTTTCTAGTCAAGCTCCTATAGAATGCGCGATCCCTCGCTTAGCCGGGGGCCACAAAATAACGTTAGTAAGCATTAACTCCTTGCCTTACCCGCAATTGACGGGAAGGCATTACCCGTAAGGAGATGTCATGAGACATTACGAAGTCGTGTTCCTGGTGCATCCGGACCAGAGCGAACAGGTGCCCGCCATGGTGGAACGCTATAAGGGCCAGATCCAGGAAGGTGGCGGTCAGATCCACCGGCTGGAGGATTGGGGCCGGCGGCAACTGGCCTATCCCATCAACAAAATCCACAAAGCCCACTACGTGCTGATGAATATTGAGTGCGGCCAGGATGTGCTGGACGAGCTTTCCAGTGCCTTCAAATTCAATGACGCTGTGCTGCGCAATATGGTTCTGCGCCGGGAGGAGGCGGTGACCGATGCCTCTCTGCTGGCCAAGTCCGACGACAAGGACCGCCTCAGTGCCGACAGCGATGACAGCAGCAACGATAGCCGCAGTAGCGACAGCCGTAGCGACGATTCCGACTCCGACGATTGATCGGGTTCGCGTAGCAGTCGCTCTGTGGAGATTAACCAGTTGGCGTTGAGCGGAACCATCACGGAAGTTCAGGGCCTGCGTTATACCCCCGCCGGCGTTCCTCATTTCGGTTTTATGCTGGAACACCGGTCCCGCCAACAGGAGGCGGGCGTCCCCCGGGAGGTCCTGTGCCGGATTCGGGTGGAGGCCAGGGGGGCGGATGTGGTGGCTCAGTGCCAGTCGCTGGCGGTGAGTGACCGGGTCCGGGTCGAGGGCTTTTTGTCCCGTTCCAGTTACCGGGATAGCGCCGCAACCCAGCTGGTATTGCATGCACAACATGTGGAATTGCGTTAACCAATATTACAGGAGCCAACCATGGCACGTTTTTATCGTCGCAGAAAATTCTGCCGTTTTACCGCCGAAGGCGTGGTGGAGATCGATTACAAGGATCTGGACACGCTGAAGAACTACATTACTGAAACCGGCAAGATCGTCCCCAGCCGTATTACCGGTACCAGCGCCAAGTATCAGCGGCAACTGGCCCGGGCGGTGAAGCGGGCCCGCGCCCTGGCGTTACTGCCGTATTCCGACTCGCACAAGTAAGCAGTCGGTGCAGCCAGTGATATGTTAGTCCTGGCAAAGTGGATCCTGGGCGGGCCCCTGCAGGCGCTCGCCGCCGCCGTGGCCCTGGCACTGGTGCCGGGGTTGGGTTGGGCCTCCGCCGCCGTGGTGGCGCTGGTGGCTTTACGGCAAAACCTGGCCCAGGCGGCCCTGCCCCTGGTGGGGGCGCTGCTGGTGGCTATGCTGCTGCACTGGCCCGCCGGGGATATCACCCAGGCCGGCAGCGTGGTCGCGGCGCTGGTGGGGGCCCTGGTGCTGGCCAACCTGCGGTCGCTGTCCTGGACCCTGGTGAGTCTGGCGTTAACCGCGGTGGTGTACATGGCCCTGGTGATTTTCGGCGCGCCGGGGGTGATCGAACAGCTGGTCAGTGTGCTGGAGCCCCAGTTTCAGGATCTGCTGGCGCAGATGAAGAGTGCCAACCCGGACAGCCCCGGGGTGCTGGAACAGCTGGATGTGCGCTCGGTGGTACTGGAAGGCTCCGCCTGGGTGGTGACCCTGGGTGCGGTGGCGGCGTTGCTGGTGGCGCGCTGGCTGCAGGCCCGGCTCTACAACCCGGGGGGCTTTCGCCAGGAGTTCCACAGCCTGCGGCTGATGCCGGCTATCGCCGTGGCCCTGGCGGTGCTGGTGTGGCTGACCCAGAGCTTTCCGGCTCTGCGCTATGCCGCCCCCTGCCTGGTGATGCCTTTGTTTTTGGCGGGGCTGGGCTTGGTGCACGGGCTGATGGGCATGAAACCCAATAACGGCCCGCTGCTGGCATTTTTTTATCTGGGCCTGGTGCTCACCTTCTGGATGGGCATGCTGGTGCTGTCGCTGGTGGCGGTGGTGGACAGTTTTATGGATTTTCGCAATCGGATTCAAAAGAGGTATGAGTGATGGAAGTCATTTTGTTGGAAAACAACCGTAACCTGGGCGAACTGGGTGACAAGGTGAATGTAAAGGCCGGCTACGGTCGCAACTTCCTGATTCCCCAGGGTAAGGCAGTGCCTGCCACAGCGGATAACGTGAAGTATTTCGAAGAGCGTCGGGCGGAGCTGGAAAAAGCCGCCGCGGACAAACTGGCCGCGGCCCAGAGCCGGGCGGACCAGCTGGCGGAGCTGGGCAGTGTTACTATCCCCGCCAAGTCCGGTGATGAAGGCAAGCTGTTCGGTTCCGTGGGCACCAAGGACATTGCCGACGCCATTACCGCCGCCGGGGTGGAAGTGGTGAAAGCGGAAGTGCTGCTGCCCCTGGGCGCTATCCGCAATACCGGTGATTACGAGATCGATCTGCAGATCCATGCCGATGTCACCTCTACCATCAAGGTGTCCGTGGTTCCCGAATAAGCGGTCGTTCCGGCCTATTGACTGCGGTGCCGGATTAAGCCGCGGAACCTGGATCATACCCGATGTCTAGTGCCGGCCCCGCCCTGGGGCTGGCGCCTCCGGCGGGCCCTGGCGCCGTGGGCGCAAGCCCTGGCCCGCTGGTTTGCACGCCGCGGCGGGCAGCCGTTACACTTGTGCAACCGTTCTTCCTGTAAGTACCGATACCCATGACCGACTCTCCCATTGAATTGATGCTGGATGAGGACCCGGAGTCCGCCGCCATTAAAGTGCCGCCCCATTCCCTGGAGGCGGAGCAGTCGGTGATCGGCGGCCTGATGCTGGAAAACCGCGCCTTTGACGACGTGTCGGAGGTGGTGTCGGAAGTGGATTTCTACCGCCGTGATCACCGGCTGATCTACCGGGCCATCGCCCAATTGTCGGAATTGGGCAAACCCTTTGACGTGGTCACTCTGGGGGAGTCCCTGGACAACGCCGGCTCCCTGGAAGACTGCGGCGGCATGGCCTATCTGGCCCATCTCGCCAAAAACACCCCCAGCGCCAGCAACATCAAAGCCTACGCGGACATCGTCCGGGAGCGTTCTGTGTTGCGGCAGATGATTACCATCTCCAGTGAGATCGCCGAAGCGGCGTTCCGGCCCGATGGCCGCAGTTCCCTGGAGCTGCTGGACGAGGCGGAGCGCAAGGTGTTCGGAATCGCCGAGCAGGGCGCCAAGCAGGGCGGCCCCCAGCCCATCAAGGAAGTGCTTAAAGCCACCGTGGAGCGCATCGACGAGCTGTTCAAGTCCGACGAAAAGCTCACCGGTATTCCCACCGGCTTTGCCGATCTGGATGAGAAAACCTCAGGCCTGCAGAAAGGCTCCCTGGTCATCGTGGCGGCTCGCCCCTCCATGGGTAAAACCAGTTTTTCCATGAACATGGCGGAAAACGCTTTGATTCGCACCGGCAAACCGGTGTTGGTGTTCAGTATGGAAATGCCCGCCGATCAGATCGTCATGCGGATGCTGGCCTCCCTGGGGCGGATTGATATGTCGCGGGTGAATTCCGGCAAGCTGGAAGAGGATGACTGGCCCCGTTTCAGCTCGGCGGTGAGCCTGCTGTCGGAGCAGAAGCTGTTTATTGACGACTCCCCCGGTCTCAGCCCCACGGAGCTCCGCGCCCGGGCCCGCCGGGTGGCCCGGGACCAGGGGGAGCTGGGCCTGATTCTGGTGGATTATCTGCAACTGATGCAGGTGCCCGGCTCGGAAAACCGGGTCAATGAGATATCGGAGATCTCCCGCTCTCTGAAGGGGCTGGCCAAGGAAATGGACTGCCCGGTGATGGCGCTGTCGCAGTTGAACCGGAGTTTGGAGCAGCGCCCCAACAAGCGGCCGGTGATGTCGGACCTGCGGGAGTCCGGCGCCATCGAGCAGGACGCGGACATCATCATGTTCATCTACCGGGATGAAGTCTATAACGAGGACTCGGAAGACCGGGGCACGGCGGAAATCATTATCGGCAAGCAGCGTAACGGCCCCATAGGCACCGTGCGGCTGGCGTTTCTGGGCCGTTATACTCGGTTCGAGGATCTGGCCAGTACGGCCTATGGAGACTACGGCTCTTGAGTCGCGGCACCCGGGCTGTTATCGATCTCGACGCGTTGCGCCACAACCTGCGGGTGGCCCGCCAGGCGGCGCCCCACAGCCGGGTGCTGGCGGTGGTCAAGGCCGACGGATATGGCCACGGTCTGCGGGCGGTGGCCGGCGCTCTGGCGGGGCTGGCGGACGGCCTGGGGGTAGCCACCTTCGACGAGGGCATGGCTCTGCGCGACAGCGGCGTGGCGGGCACGGTTCTGCTGATGGAAGGGGTGATGAACACGGCCCAGCTGCAGCAGGCCGCCGGGGCCGGACTGGATCTGGTGGTGCACCAGCCCTGGCAGGTCAGCATGTTGTTGGCGGCGCGTCTGTCGCGGCCGGTGCGGGTCTGGCTCAAGGTCAACACCGGCATGCACCGCCTGGGCATGGAGCCCGCCGGTGCCGCTCTGTTCTGGCAGCAGCTGCGGGCCAGCGCCAATGTGACGGACCTGGTATTGATGAGCCATATGGCCTGCGCCGATGAGCCTGACCATGCCATGAACCGGCAGCAGCAGGAGGGTTTTGCGGCGCTGGTTCAACAGCTGGCCCCCGCGGGCGCCAGCCTGGCCAATTCCGCCACCACTCTCAATCTGCCCGGCGGCCATTATCAATGGGTGCGGCCGGGGCTGATGCTCTATGGCGCCAGCCCTTTCGCGAACACCCCCGCGACGGAGCTGGACCTGCGCCCAGTGATGCAGCTGGAGGCCCGCGTCATCTCCCGCATGGTGGTGCCCGCCGGCGGTGCCCTGGGTTACGGCGCCACCTGGCAGGCGCCACGGGATACGCCGGTGGCGGTGGTGGCCATTGGCTATGGGGACGGCTATCCCCGCCATCTGTCGCCGGCGGCTCAGGTACTGATCAAGGGGGTGCGCTGCCCGGTGGTGGGGCGGGTGTCCATGGATATGATCACGGTGGACGTGTCGGCGCAGCCGGACGCCGGGCCCCATACTTCGGTGACCCTGTGGGGCCCCGGGCTGCCGGTGGAGGCGGTGGCCGCCTGGGCCAACACGGTCAATTACGAACTCTTGTGTCAGATCACCGGCCGGGTGGAGCGGGAATACCGCGGCGGGGCGGAATAATGCCGGTCTGGGTCACCCTCTATGTGGCGTTGATGCTGGTGTCATTGCCGGTGGGCGTCACCATGCTGCGGCGTATTGAGCGGGACTGGCTGCATCCGGTGGGGGGGATGATATCCACCCTGCTCAGCCTGGGGTTCATTTTTTCCTACTGGTTGCCGGATCTGGTGCCTTTGCATGATCGCTCGGTGCTGCTGCTGTTCGCCTTTGTGCTGTTCTGGGATCTGTATTCCCTGCGGCGGTTGCGGGACAAGTTGCCGGAATATCTGGGGCTGGAGGAGGATTCCGAACTGCAGCCGGGGTCCGGCGCCTGGCTCACCGGCATCCTGCTGATGTTGCCCGCTTACTACTTCGCCGCCCTGGTGTGTTTACGAGTGATGAACTGATGGCCAAAAGCAAAACCCAATTCGTGTGCGCGGACTGTGGCAGTGTATTCGCCAAATGGGCGGGACAGTGCGGTGACTGCGGCGCCTGGAATACCCTCAGCGAATTCAACCCGGACCGGGGCCTGGCCGCCAATCGCGGCAGCGGCAAATCCGGTTGGGCCGGCGAGGCCCGCCCGGTCACCACCATGGCGGAAGTCAATCTGGTGGAGGAGCCCCGCACCGCCACCGGCTCCACCGAGCTGGACCGGGTGTTGGGGGGCGGCCTGGTGGAAGGCTCGGTGGTGCTGATCGGCGGTGATCCCGGCATCGGCAAGTCCACCATTTTGCTGCAGACCATGACCCACCTGGCCGGCCGCCAGACCGCCCTGTACATCACCGGCGAGGAATCCCTGCAACAGGTGGCGCTGCGGGCCAAGCGGCTGGATCTGCCCATGGATCAATTGCGGCTGATGTCGGAAACCAGCATTGAAAATATTCTCGCCACCGCCCAGCGGGAACGGCCCGCGGTGATGGTGGTGGATTCCATCCAGACCATCTATTCCGAGGCGCTGAGTTCCGCCCCCGGTGGTGTGTCCCAGGTACGGGAGTGCGCCGCCGCCCTGGTGCGGTTTGCCAAACAGTCCGGTACGGCTCTGTTTCTGGTGGGTCATGTCACCAAGGAAGGGGCTCTGGCGGGGCCCCGGGTGCTGGAGCATATGGTGGACAGCGTATTGTATTTCGAGGGCGAGCAGGACAACCGGTTCCGCATGATCCGGGCGGTGAAGAACCGCTTCGGCGCGGTGAACGAGTTGGGGGTGTTCGCCATGACCGACAAGGGGCTGCGGGAGGTGAGCAACCCCTCGGCCATCTTTCTGTCCCGCTACGATCAGCCCATCCCCGGCAGTATCGTGATGGTGACCCGGGAAGGCAGCCGGCCACTGCTGGTGGAGGTGCAGGCGCTGGTGGACGACAGCCAGCTGGGCAATCCCCGGCGGGTGGCGGTGGGGCTGGATCAGAACCGGCTGGCCATGCTGCTGGCGGTGCTGCACCGGCACGGCGGAGTGGCGACCCTGGGCATGGATGTGTTTCTGAATGTGGTGGGTGGGGTCAAAGTCCTGGAAACCGGCTCCGACCTGGCGGTGCTGATTGCGGTGGTTTCCAGCCTGCGTAACCTGCCGCTGGACAGCCAGTTGATCGTGTTTGGGGAAGTGGGGCTGTCTGGCGAGATAAGACCGGTGCCCAGCGGTCAGGAACGGTTGCGGGAGGCCGCCAAACACGGTTTTACCCGCGCCATTGTGCCCAAGGGCAACCAGCCCAAGGGCGCTATTGAAGGCCTGGAGGTGGTGGCGGTGTCACGGCTGGAGCAGGCCCTGGACGCCCTCTGACTCCTGTCCGTTGCGGCTTAATGCTGGGCCAGATTAATCAGGGCCTCGAACTCCCGCTCCAGCAGGGCTTCACTGCCGGTGTTCAGCTCTACAATACGGCGCAGGTGAGAGGCGCTCTCCACGTCCAGATTGTCGCACACCACCCCCATCTGCTCCTGGCCCACATGGGCCACGTGCCCCTCCATGCGGATTTCCGTGACCTCATCACTGAGCACCAGATAAAGTACCACCGGATCTCCCTCCCGGGGATGGCCGTCCTTGGGCAATTCCAGCAACGCCCCCTTCAGAGAGATGTCCAACAGCCGGGAGGGCCACTCATCCTCACCCCGAATCAGGCGAGCGCTGGCGTCAAAGGCGACCCGGGTAAACTGACGTTTTTCGATCATGGCCCGAACTCTTCTTGTTGTGGTAGTAACAGGTAACTGCATTTTCACAGCATAGCCAATCTTTTATAAAAAGCCGAAACCGGGTTTTTTTCAAGCAGCCCCGGTGGGGATTTTGTAACGTTGTGCAATCCCCAGGTACTTGGTTGTTTATTGAATAAGGTGGTCACCGAGCATGGTAAAAACATCTAAAAACCCAAAAAATTAACTACAAAAATTTTTGATGCTGCGTTAATAATTAAAAGATGAAAGCCAACGCGCTTTGCGAGAACATCCGCCAGCAGAGCTGGTCAAGTACAGGGTTTCAGATCTCAGAACTGTTTAAGCTGTAGAGGTATGGGGTTATGAGAACAACACCGACATCAGAAAGCACCCAGTACATCGATGACATCGACGATGAAACCATGGATGACATCGACGGTGAAATTGAGAACCGGCTGCAGACCCGAAGCAAGCGCTCCGGCGATTATCTGCGCAAGATCGAGGCGTTAATGGAGGCCCGCCGCCTCAAGCACGATCTGGACGATTACGATGACTGGGACGACTTCGACGACGAATGAACATGACTGAAAAAGCCCTCCCGCTGGAGGGCTTTTTTATGTCCCGGGCCTGAGACGGTTGGGCCCTGGCATGGCGGTTTATTTCAGTCTTTTATATTTCAAACGTTTGGGCTGCACCGATTCCTCGCCGTATTTTTTCTTCTTATAGTTCTCATATTCGGTGAAATTGCCTTCAAAGAATTCAATGCCTTCCTCGCCGGCAAAATCCAGAATATGGGTGGCGATGCGGTCCAGGAACCAGCGGTCGTGAGAGATGACAATGGCGGTGCCGGCGTAAGTGAGCAGCGCCTCTTCCAGGGCCCGCAGGGTTTCCACGTCCAGATCGTTGGTGGGTTCGTCCAGCAGCAATACATTGCCGCCTTTGCGCAGCAGTTTGGCCAGATGCAGCCGGTTGCGCTCGCCGCCGGAGAGTTCCCCCACCCGTTTTTGCTGATCCGAACCCTTGAAGTTAAAGCGCCCCACATAGGAACGGGAGGGCATTTCAAAGGAACCCACCTTGATCATGTCCAGGCCGTCGGAGACCTCCTCCCACACGGTTTTGTCGCCATCCAGATCATCCCGGGACTGATCCACGTAGGACAGGTCCACCGTGCTGCCGATGTTGACCGCGCCCTTATCCGGTTGCTGCTCCCCCATAATCAGGCGGAACAGGGTGGTTTTGCCCGCGCCGTTGGGGCCGATCACCCCGACGATGGCACCCTTGGGAATGCGAAAGCTGAGATCGTCGTACAGCACATGGTCATCAAAGCTCTTGCTGACATGGTCGAACTCGATAACCTCATCCCCCAGGCGTTCCGCCACCGGGATAAACAGATCCTGGGTCTCGTTACGCTTTTGCGCTTCCTGGCTGGACAGCTCTTCGAACTGGGCCAGGCGGGCTTTGCTCTTGGCCTGTCGGCCCTTGGGGTTGGAGCGCACCCATTCCAGTTCCGCCTTAATAGCTTTCTGGCGCGATGCCTCCTGTTTCGCCTCCTGGGCCAGACGCTCGTCTTTCTGTTCCAGCCAGGAGGAATAATTGCCTTTCCAGGGTATACCGTGGCCCCGGTCCAGTTCCAGAATCCATTCGGCGGCGTTGTCCAGGAAGTAGCGGTCGTGGGTGATGGCCACCACGGTGCCTTTGTACTCGTGCAGAAACCGCTCCAGCCAGGCCACGGACTCCGCGTCCAGATGGTTGGTGGGCTCGTCAAGCAGCAGCATGTCCGGGCTCGACAGCAGCAGCCGGCACAGGGCCACCCGCCGCTTCTCACCCCCGGACAGCTTGCTGACATCCGCTTCCCAGGGGGGCAGGCGCAGGGCGTCGGCGGCAATTTCCAGAGTCCTGTCAATTTCCCAGCCGTTGCAGGCGTCGATCTGATTCTGCAGTTCCGCCTGCTCTTCCAGCAACGCGTTCATTTCATCGTCGGACATGGGCTCGGCGAATTTCATGCTGATCTCGTCAAACCGGGCCAGGACGTCCTTGATCTCCCGCACTCCATCCTCCACGTTACCGCGTACGTCCTTGGTTTCGTCCAGTTGCGGTTCCTGGGGCAGATAACCGATCTTAATGCCCGCGGCCGGCCGTGCTTCGCCGTCGAACTCTTTATCCACTCCTGCCATAATGCGCAGCAAAGTGGACTTACCGGCGCCGTTCAGCCCCAGCACGCCGATCTTGGCACCGGGGAAAAACGACAACGAAATATCCGAGAGAATTTCGCGTTTCGGGGGTACCACCTTGGATACCCGATTCATGGTGTATATGTATTGCGCCATAGTTGGGAACGAACACTGAGAGTTGGTGGGAAATGTGGCGTACGCTACCCCAATTGGCAGAGGGATGCAAACCACTCCCGGGCGGCCTTGTCGCGATGTTGACGTACTTTGTGGGAGTCTGTGTGAACGCGGTTAAAAAGTGTTTGATAGGGCTGGTAATGGTCTGCCTGCCAGCGCTGGTTCAGGCCCAGGTGGGGTTGCCCACCAGTGGCGAACAGGCGCCGGCTCAGGTGGACGCGGTGAGCAAAGAGCTGGAGCTGCTGCAACGGGAATTGAAACAGCAGGAGCAGCGGGGCGCGGAGCTGCGGCAACAGATTGAGGGGGTTAAACAGGAGATCCAGGCGGCGCCGGAACTGGCCCAGCAGATGCGCACGGAGATTCGTCAGTTGGAGCAGGCGGATTCAGGGGCCGATCCCGATCTGCCAGCGGCGGCGGACGCCCTGGAGGGTGCCATCAATCTGCTGGATGCCCAGACCAAAGCCCTGCAGACCAGTCTCTCTTATGTGATGGACCGCATTGGCGAGCAGCAGGCGCTGCCCTCCCAGGCCCGGGAGCAGGTGGCCGCCGCCCAGAAAGAGATCAAACGCCTGCAGGAACGGCAGGCGGAACTGCAGAACAGCCAGCGAAACGCCGCGCTGAAGAATGTTCAGCTGGAGCTGGTGCGGCAGCAACTGGACAACGCCAACCTGCGCCGGGATCTGGCCCAGATCCGGCTGGAGGGTTATCAGAAGCTGCTGGATCTTTACACCCTGAACCGGGATCTGTTGTTCCTGCGTCTGGGTATGTTGAAGTCAACCCTGGCCCTGTTGCGGGAACAACGGGAGCAACAGCGACTGGATAATGCCGGCCAGCATCAGGACGGCGCGGTGGCGCTCAGTGGCCGCTACACCGAGGTGCCGCCGGTGCTGGAGACGGCCAGGGACGAGAATCAGCGGTTGCGGGAAATGCTGGTGCAGTTGTCCCGACAGTTGAATACGGCCAATGACCAGCTGGCTGAGGGCAAACAAAATCTGCAGGATATCCGCTATCGGTTTGAGGTGGCGCGTCAGCAGCTGGAGCTGACCCAGTATTACCAGTCGGTGGACGATCAGCTGCTGCGTCAGCGCCAGGCCCTGCAGGCGGCGATCCGGGAGCAGGAATCCGACAGTGACCTGGAAACGGCGTTGTCTCAGGCCCGCCTGGCGCAGTTCAAACTGGACGGACAGCTGCATCAGGTGCGCACTGATACCTCGCGCCAGAATCTGGTTAACAATGCGCTCCAACAGGCCTCGGCTCAATCCGCCATGGTGGCGGAGGATCTGAACCGGCTGTTGCAGGCCCGGGCCGACGTGCTCGGCAAACTGGTGGAGGTGAACGCCGAATACGTGGTGGCGCTGACCAACCTGGAGCTGTTACGTCAGGATCAGCTGAGCGCACGGGAAAAATTCTATCAGCTATTGAACGAGCAACTGTTCTGGCGCCGCAGCGCCACCCCTCTGGACTGGGAGTGGCTGACCCTGCTGCCGGGCAGCGTGCATTGGTTTGTCTTCGAGCATCCCTGGCTGGAGCCGCTGCAGATCTGGTACCAGGTATACCTGCGCAAAGTGTATCCGGTGGTGGTTCTGGTATTGCTGGGTACGTTGTACTGGGGTGGGCGCCGGCGGATATTACTGCGCTTCACCCGGGCCCGCGAACAGGTGGGTAAGGTAACCCGGGATCGCTTCCGCTACACCCTGGAAGCCCTGCTGGGCACGGTGCTGCTGGCACTGCCGGCGCCGATATTAATGCTGATTCTGGGTGCGCCTCTGGTGCAAAGCGGGGACGCTTCCCTGTTCACCGCCGGCGTGGGCAGTGCGTTACTGGTGCTGGCCCGCTGGGTGTTTCTGTTTGAGTTTATCCGTGCCCTGATCATGCGCAACGGTCTGGCCCGGGGGCATTTTCGCTGGCGCAAATCCGCGGTGGCCGCGCTCAGCCGCTGGCTGCCTCTGCTGTATCTGCAGCTCCCCGCCGCCTTTGTGTTTATCGTGGTCTGGCAGGAAGGGGACGAAACCCACGCCGGCATACTGGGGCGGGCGGCGTTTCTGCTGGTCACCGCGATTTTCATGCTGTTCTGCCTGCGCATGTTTCACCCCCGCACCGGTATCACCCAACAGCCGGAAAAGGGTGAGGCGCATTGGTACCAGCGCTGGAACCGTACCCTGTTCTGGATCAGTCTGCTGATTCCGGCGGCGTTGTTGCTGCTGTCCAGTCAGGGCTATAGCTTCACCGCCATGGAAACCATGGTGCTGCTGACCCAGACCATTATGTACGGCTTCTTTGTGTTTGTGCTGCAGCAGGTGCTGGTGCGCTGGTTCGCGGTGATGGAGCGCAAGCTGGCCTACAGCCGGGCGCTGGCCCGTCGCGACGCCCAGCGCAAAGCCAAGGAGAAGCAGGCGGCGGCGGAATCCTCCGGTGACGCGGTGCCGGAGCTGGAAATTCCGGCGCTGGATGTGGCCACGGTCAGTGAACAGAACCGGGCCCTGCTGCGCACCCTGGGCTTCACCCTGTTTGCGGTGATCTGCTACCTGAGCTGGCAGGACTTTTTCCAGGCCATTCAGGTATTCCAGGAAGTGGAACTCTGGCAGTACAACGTCGCCACGGATACCGGCACTGAAATCCGCACCGTGACCCTGAAGACCCTGCTGGTGATGGTGCTGGCGGTACTGCTGACTTACGCCGGGTTGAAGAACCTGCCAGGTCTGATCGAAGTGTTGATCCTGCAACGGCTGAACGTGGATTTCGGGATTCGGTTCGCCATCACCACCACCGCACGGTATCTGGTGATCGTGGCCGGGGTGCTGGTGGTGTCCGGGCTGATCGGGCTGGAGTGGAGCAAGCTGGGCTGGCTGGTGGCGGCCCTGGGGGTGGGGCTGGGTTTCGGGCTGCAGGAAATTTTCGCCAATTTTATTTCCGGCCTGATCATTTTGTTCGAACGCCCCATCCGCATCGGCGATACCGTCACCATCAATGATCTCAGCGGCACCGTGGCTCAGATCCGCATGCGGGCCACCACCATCACCGACTGGGATCAAAAGGAGATCATCATCCCCAACAAGACCTTTGTCACCAATCAGTTTATCAACTGGACCCTCAGTGACAGCACCACCCGGGTGGTGATCAAGGTGGGGGTGGCTTACGGCTCGGACACCACCCGGGTCACCGAGCTGCTGCTGGAAGCGGCCCGGGCCAACGGCGATGTGCTGAAAGATCCGCCCCCCACCGCCTTCTTCCTGGCTTTTGGCAGCAGCTCCCTGGATTTCGAGTTGCGGGTGTTTGTGGCGGAATTCGGCCGTCGTCTGGCGTTGATTCACAGCCTGCATATGGAGATCGACCGGCGCTTCCGCGAGGCGGGTATTGAGATCGCCTTTCCGCAGCTGGATCTGCACGTGCGAAACCTGCCAAAGGACACTAAATGAATTAGGCTGACATGAGGAAAATTGATGGACACCCGCGCCAGTTTCATGTGCCGTTGCCCGGCGATTTATGTACAATACCCGCCTCATTTCAGGTGGTCGAACCAGCGGCCGCCGGGGTGGTGACCGGGAGGTCGGGCCATCCTTATTGATGCAGTCAGTGAGCCAAACGCGGGAGAGACCATGTTTTCAGCCGATATGAATATTGCCGATTTTGACCCCGAACTCTGGGAAGCCATGGAGGCTGAGAAACAGCGCCAGGAACAGCACATTGAGCTGATCGCCTCGGAAAACTACACCAGCCCCCGCGTGCTGCAGGCTCAGGGCTCGGTGCTCACCAATAAATACGCCGAAGGCTATCCCCACAAGCGTTACTATGGTGGTTGCGAGTACGTGGACAAGGCCGAGGAGCTGGCCATCGAGCGGGCCAAACAACTGTTCGGCGCCGACTACGCCAACGTCCAGCCCCATTCCGGTTCCCAGGCCAACGCCGCGGTGTATATGGCTTTGTTGAATGCCGGGGACACCGTGCTGGGCATGAGCCTGGCCGAGGGCGGCCACCTCACCCATGGCGCCAAGGTGAATTTCTCCGGCAAGCTGTACCACGCGGTGCAATACGGCCTCAACCATGACACCGGCGAGATCGACTACGATCAGGTGGCGCAACTGGCCCGGGAGCACAAGCCGAAGATGATCCTGGCGGGCTTTTCCGCCTATTCCCGGGTGGTGGACTGGCAGAAATTCCGCGACATCGCCGATGAAGTAGGTGCCTATCTGATGGTGGACATGGCCCACGTGGCCGGCCTGGTGGCCGCCGGTGTTTATCCCAGCCCGGTGCAGATTGCGGATGTGGTGACCACCACCACCCACAAGACCCTGGCGGGTCCCCGGGGCGGTCTGATCCTGGCCCGGAAGAATGAAGAGCTGGAGAAGAAATTCAATTCCGCGGTATTCCCCGGTGGCCAGGGTGGCCCGCTGATGCATGTGATTGCCGCCAAGGCGGTATGCTTCAAGGAGGCCATGAGCGACGACTTCAAAGCCTACCAGCAGCAGGTGATCAAAAACGCCCAGGCCATGGCCGGGGTGTTTATCGAACGCGGCTACGATGTGATTTCCGGCGGCACTGACAATCATCTATTCCTGCTGTCCCTGATTAAACAGGATATCACCGGTAAGGACGCCGATGCTGCCCTGGGCCGGGCCTTTATCACCGTTAACAAAAACGCGGTACCCAACGATCCCCGCTCGCCCTTTGTTACCAGCGGTCTGCGCATCGGTACCCCGGCGGTGACCCGGCGCGGATTTGGCGAGGCGGAAGTGAAAGAACTGGCGGGCTGGATGTGCGATATCCTGGCGGATATGGACAATGAAGAGTTGATCGCCCAGGTGCGGGAGAAGGTGAAGGCGGTGTGCGCCAAGCACCCGGTTTATGCCGCTTGATTCTTTCCCTGCCCCCTGGAAACGTTATGCAAAAGGCGCTCAAACAGAGCGCCTTTTTTTGTGGCCGCCAGTTTTGTGGCCGCCAGTCAGCTTAGAGCATGTCCCCCGGTGTGGGCGGCAGCCGTGGCATGGTCTGCTCCGGGAACGGCCCGGTCAGTGATTGCAGGAAAGCCACAATATCATTCACCTGCTGGTCACTGAGCTTTTTGTTCAGCTGGGTGGCGCCCATCACCCGCACCGCTTCGGGCAGGGATTTCACACTGCCGTTATGAAAATAGGGGGCGGTATAGGTGAGGTTGCGCAGGGTGGGCACCCGCCACAGGTGATTGTCCTGGGTTTTGCCGGTGACCTCGCCACGGCCCTTGTCCGCCTGCAACTGATACTTTTCCACGTAAGCGGTGTCGGCATAGGTGGGGAATTTCATGAAAAAACCCTGACCCACGGGTAAGTTCGGACCACTGAAGTTGGCACCGGAATGGCATTGGGTACAACCCACATCGTTGAACGCCTGCATGCCCCGTTGCTGAGCGGCGTTAAGGGCCTTGTTATCCCCTTTTACGAAACGATCATAGGCGCTGTTGGGGGTGATCAGGGTGCGCTCATAGGCGGCAATGGCTTTGGCAATGCTGTCCTCATCAATGGCGACCTTGGGGCCGAAGGCCTGCTCAAAGTAGGGGCGGTACTCCGCGATCCGCTGAATGCGTTCCACCGCCATATCCAGATTGGCCATGCCCATTTCGATGGGATTGGTAATGGGGCCCTTGGCCTGGTCCTCCAGGCTGTCGGCGCGACCGTCCCAGAATTGCACGGAGAGGAACGCCGCATTCCACACGGTGGGGGCATTGCGGCCGCCGGCCTGACTGTGTACCCCCAGGGAAATGGGGCGGTGATCATCGCCACCTTCCATCACATTGTGGCAGGAAAAGCAGGACACGGTACCGGTGGAAGACAGACGGGGATCGAAATAGAGCATTTTCCCCAGTTCCACCTTGGCTGCGGTGGTGGGGTTGTCTTGCGGCGCGGGGGCGGTATCGGGGAGGGCCTGCCAGTTGGCGGCCTGCCCGTTCATGCTGATACAGAAGGCCGCCACAGCGGCCAGAGAATAGGCGGTGGTCTTCATGGTCCAATCCTTGTGGTTTGAATGCACCGCCGATTAAATCAGAAGAATCTTAATTAAAGCTTAAAATTCATAAGGTTAAATTTTGCTCAAGCCACTTGGGTCTGGCGCTGCACCAGGGCCGCGTTGGCCGCCGCCACGATGGCGTTCATGGAGGCCAGCAGGGTATCTTCATGGATGGCGGCCCCCTGATAGCGGTTGCCCAGGCAGTTCACCTGCACCATGGCCGCCGCCTGGCTGTCCGAGGAGTGCTGCAGGCTGTGCTCTTCATAGTCCAGCACATCCAGTTGCAGGCCAAAGTGCTGGTTCAGCCCGTTGCAGAAGGCGGAAAGGGCGCCGTTGCCGATGGCGTCGATGGTCACCCGTTCCCCCTGTTGTTCCACCACGAATTGAATCTGTTCGTTCTCCACGTGTTCCAGACGATAGGATTTCACCGCCATGGGTGTTTGCGCCATAAAGTGCTGCTGGAACAGCTCCCAGATCCGCTGCGAGGAGATCTCCCGGGAGGATTGTTCCGCATCCTGTTGCACCACCCGGCTCAGGGCAATCTGCATCCAGCGGGGAATCACCAGACCGTGGTTCTTTTCCAGTACAAAGGCCACGCCGCCCTTACCGGACTGGCTGTTGATGCGCACCACCGCTTCGTAGCTGCGGCCCAGATCCGCCGGATCGATGGGCAGATAGGCCACCTCCCAGGGCGCGGCGGGGTCGCGGTTGCTCAGGCATTTGCGGATGGCGTCCTGATGACTGCCGGAGAAGGCGGTGTACACCAGGTCACCGGCATAGGGGTGGCGCGGATGCAGGTTGATTTTGGTGACGTCCTGCACGGTGGCAATAATCTCGTCCATGGCCGACAGGTCCAGCTGCGGATCCACCCCCCGGCTGTACAGGTTCATGGCCATGGTGACAATGTCCATATTGCCGGTACGCTCGCCATTGCCCAGCAGGGTGCCCTCCACCCGGTCGGCGCCGGCCATGACCCCCAGTTCCGCCGCCGCCACCGCGCAGCCGCGGTCATTATGGGTATGCAGGGACACCACCACATGTTCGCGCCGGTGCACATGACGGCAGAAGTGCTCAATCTGGTCCGCATACACATTGGGGGTGGTCATTTCCACGGTGGCGGGCAGGTTGATGATCACCGGGTGGCTGGCGTCCGGCTGCCACACATCGATCACGGCGTTGCACACGTCCACCGCGAAGTCCGGCTCGGTGCCGCTGTAGCTTTCCGGGGAATACTGGAACTGCCACTGGGTGTGCGGATGCTTTTTTGCCTCGGCCTGTACCTGGCGGGCCCCTTCCACGGCGATATTGATAATGCCGGTTTTGTCCTGGCCGAACACCTGTTCCCGCTGCACCGGCGAGGTGGAGTTATACAGGTGCACAATGGCTTTTTTGGCGCCTTTTAACGCCTCGAACGAGCGTTGAATCAGTTCCGGCCGGGCCTGGGTCAGTACCTGAATGGCCACGTCATCCGGCACCATGCCTTCTTCGATAATGGCGCGCACGAAATCAAAATCCGGCTGGGAGGCGGCGGGGAAGCCCACTTCGATTTGTTTGAAGCCCACTTTCACCAGCAGGGCGAACAGGCGTTTTTTCTCCGCCACGGTCATGGGGTCGATCAGGGCCTGGTTACCGTCCCGCAGATCCACACTGCACCAGGTGGGGGCCTGGCTGATCACCTGATTCGGCCAGGTGCGGTCGATCAGTTGAAGGGGCAAATAGGGTTGATATTTGCGGTGGTTGAAGGACATTGTGGGCTCCGTGTTGCGGTGGTTAGGTGTTGGTTTTGCGGCGCGGTCTGGGCTTCAGCGCTGAGCCGGCACCGGAGGACTGCGCTTCTCGCACCAGCCCGGGGGCAGTTTTTTCAGGCACGCTACAAGCACATCCCTGTGCGCTCGACAGCGGCCGTCCATGGCCGCTGACGTCCTGAAAAAACTGCCCCCGGGCTGGTCCTGCGATGCTCGTGGAGGTCTTGTGGCACCACTTGTCGAAAGCGCCTCGCTATCGACGTACCTGTCCAAGTGCTCCTCAAGTGCTCCTGCCTGGGCCGGGGGTGGGGTAACCTGGCCAGTCCGCTGCCTTGTGAGCAGGGGTTCCGTTGCCGGCGGGGGGCCTGGTGGGCGATTGACCGGCGGCGGAGTCAGGCGGCGACCTGATGTTGTACAGTGTATGGCAGGCCCTGCAGAATTTGATTGCGAATATGCCATTATTTTGCGGCAATGGTTTAATATTATTCCATTAAATAAGAAAAAAATGGCATAATATTGTTTTTTATTGGGGGAGGCCGCAATGGATAAGTACGATCGCCGTATTTTGGAGGAGCTGCAGGCCGATGGCCGCATCAGCAATCAGGAGCTGGCGGAGCGCATCGGGTTGTCGCCTTCACCCTGTCTGCGGCGGGTGCGGCAGCTGGAGGAGGACGGGGTCATTGACCGCTATGTCACGCTGGTGGATGCCGACAAGCTGGGCCTGAAACTGACCGCGCTGATTCAGATCGCCATGGACAAACACACCCCGGAGCGGTTTGCCAATTTCGAGGGCCAGGTAGCGGGTTTCCCGGAGGTGCAGTCCTGTTATCTGATCACCGGGCAGAGTGCGGATTACATCCTCAAGGTGGTGGTGCGGGATATGGACCACTTTCAAAGTTTCCTATTGGGCAAGCTCACCCGCATCGAGGGGGTGTCCGGTGTGCATTCCAGCTTTGTGATGCGTAAGGTGGTGGATAACACGGCGCTGCCAATTGAGTAGGATACCGGCGCCAATTTACGGTATGATTCGACCACTTTACATCAGGGTCACGGGAACACCTCATGCACTGCCCATTTTGTAATGCCGATGAGACTAAGGTCATCGATTCGCGCCTGGTGGCGGAAGGCAATCAGGTACGGCGCCGGCGGGAATGCCTGGCCTGTAACGAGCGCTTTACCACCTATGAATCCGCCGAGTTGCTGATGCCCAAGATCGTCAAATCCGACGGTACCCGTGAGCCGTTCGACGAACACAAGCTGCGCAGCGGGATTCAGCGGGCGCTGGAGAAGCGGCCGGTGGCGGTGGAGCAGGTGGAGGCCGCCATTAACAAGATCTGCCATAACCTGCGGGCCAGTGGCGAGCGTGAGTTGTCCTCCCGGGCCGTGGGGGAGGAGGTGATGGATGCGCTGCGGGATCTGGATCAGGTGGCTTATGTGCGGTTCGCCTCGGTGTATCGGGATTTTCAGGATATCAGCCAGTTCTCCGACGAGATCGCCCGGCTGCAGCGCAACGGCAAGATAAACTCCGTCAAATAAGCGCTATAGCTATAGAAGTTACGCATTAGTGCCCGGCCGCCTGTGGTATACTGTGCGGCCGAAATTTTTCAGTCAGTGGCCAGGTTTCATGTCCGCAACGCTCTTTACCAGCGCCGATCACCAGTTTATGGCCGAGGCAATCGCCCTGGCCTGGCGTGGCCTGTATACCACCCATCCCAATCCCCGGGTGGGCTGTGTGCTGGTGAAGGATGGTCAGGTGGTAGGCCGGGGCTGGCATCAGCGGGCTGGCGAGGGCCATGCGGAGGTGTTGGCGCTACATGAAGCCGGCGCCGCGGCCCGGGGGGCCACCGCTTACGTCTCCCTGGAACCCTGCAGTCATCATGGCAAAACACCCCCCTGTGCCGAGGCGTTGATCGAGGCCGGCGTGGCCCGGGTGATCAGTGCCATGGAAGACCCCAATCCCCAGGTCGCCGGCGGCGGGCACCGTTTGCTGCAGGCCGCCGGCATCACCACCGCCTGTGGCTTGCTGGAAGTGCAGGCACGGCAGATTAACCCCGGTTTCAATCGCCGCATGACCCTGGGCCTGCCCTGGGTGATGGTGAAATCCGCCATGAGCGCCGATGGTCGCACCGCCATGGCCAGTGGCGAAAGCCAGT
>MDSW01161695.1_pt1 | contig 19766 bp, 19 predicted proteins | sample 811171 | NCBI WGS metagenome assembly MDSW01 (sample SAMN05326641, study PRJNA326480) | marine metagenome | isolation source: seawater | place: Atlantic Ocean: North West | collected 2012 | reverse complement strand
GAAAATTTTGAAAAAAGTTTTCAAATAAAAATTGAAAATTTTATAAAAAGCAAAGATTTAGTTTTTACTTTGGATCATAATAAAAATATATGAAAAAAATTGGTGTAATTTGCAAAGACGCAGGAAGCGCTTTTTTTTTATCTAGAATATGTAAAAAAAATAAAAGTAAATTCAAATACTATCTAAAAAAGCCAGCTTTAGAATTATTTAGAGAAGAACTAGGATATTTTAAAAATAACGATTTAAAATTTAAATATAATCAATTTAATAAAATTATTATTGGCACAGGTAAGACAAATTATGAAAAATTCTATATTAATCAATTTTTAGAAAAAAAAAAATTAATAGTTTTTGTTGATCATTGGATAAATTTAAAAAAAAGGTTTACTTATAAAAATAAACTTCTACTTCCCCAAGAAGTATGGGTTGCAGATAAAAAAACTTTTCAATTTTCAAAAAATTATTTTCCAAAAACCACTAAAATAGTCCTTTTAAATATAAAAATTGAAAATAAAAAAAAATCAAATGGCAATAATTTTTTATACTTAATGGGATCTTTAAACAAAGATAAAAGAGATAATAGATTAACAAAAAAAATCAAAGAAAATGAAAAAAAATCATTCGATAATTTTTTGAAATTTCTTAAACAAAATAATATAGACGAAAAAAAAATATCAATTAAAATTAGGACACATCCAGAAGAAAAAAATAAAATTTATATAAAAAAAAAGCTGAGCAAATTTAAAAATGTGAATTTTTCAGACCTTACATTGGTAAATGAAATAGGATTAGCCAATTACATATTTGGTGCCAATTCTACCGCAATGTTAATTGCTCAGAAATTAAAAAAAAAATTAATTATTTGTCTAGATAAAAATAAACAAATTTATAATAATTATAAATCTTTTAAACTCGTTAAAAATTTTAATATAAATGAAAATTAAAGTTGCTCTCATTGGTTTGGGTAAAGTTTTTTATAGAACTGATAAATTTGAAAAATTTACACACAGTTTTAGTTTACAAAAACTTAAAAAAAATTTTAAATTAAATTACGCAATTGACCCAGTAAAAAAAAAACGCAGTATAGCAGAGAATTTATTTAATTGTGAAACCTCTAATAATATAAATATCTTAAAAAATAAAAAAATAGATCTTCTTATAATATCAACCCCAACTTCTTCACATTTATCAATCTTAATTAAAATATTAAAATTTTTAAGTTTTCCCCCTAAAGCTCTCTTACTTGAGAAGCCTGCTGCGCCAACACTTTCACAGTCATTAAAAATAAGAAGAATTTGTAAAAAAAAAGGAATAATTATTTTTGTAAATTATTTTAGAGATTACGATAAAAATTTAAGTAAAATTAAAAAAATTTTTCAATATAATTCAGAATCAAATATTGATTTTTCAGGAAATTATCAAAATAATTCTAGCCACTTTGTTAGTTTGTTTATTAAACTTTTTGGTAAATTACAAAAAGTTAAATTGTTAAAAAAGAAAAAAACTGAAAAAGATCTTATATTGGATTTTAATTTATATTTTAAAAATAATAATATGTGCATTTTTAAAAATAAATATTATAAAAAAAACTATCATCATTTTTCAATAAAAAATAAAAATAATAAATTGATTTATAATAATATAGATCAAACTTTTCTGATAAAATCATACAGAAATTCAAGTTTGTATAAGCTTAAACTTTCACAAAATTTTAACAATGTGTATAAGAATATACAAAAATTTTTTAATAAAAAAAAAATATAGTTTATCATCAATTGAAAATGCAATAGAAGTTCATAAGGTATTTTTAAAATGCAAAAGAAAATAATAAATTATAAATTTAAAAAGTTTAATACATATAATAATAAAGAATTAATCGCTGCATCAAGAGTAATTAAATCTGGAAATTTATCAGGTTTTATTGCAAGTAAAAAACAAGGTTTAGCAGGCGGTTACTTTGTCGAAAAATTTGAGAGAAAAGTTGAAAAATTTTTTAAAGTAAAACATGCGATCTTAGTTAATTCTTGGTCTACAGGTCTTACTTGTGCTGTAGGAGCTTTGGGAATAGAACCTGGTGATGAAATAATTTTACCTACTTGGACTATGACAGCTTGTTCCGCAGCCATATTGCATTGGAATGCAATACCAGTATTTGCTGACATAGATCCTGATTCTTTTTGTATTTCTATTAAGTCCATAAAAAAATTAATTACTAAAAAAACGAAAGCCATTATGGTTGTTGATATTTTTGGAATGCCAGCTAATTATAGTGAATTAAAAAAAGTTTCAAAAAAACATAATCTTAAAATTATATGTGACAGTGCTCAATCACCAGGAGCTTTGTACTATGGTGTGCATAGTGCTACAATCGGCGATATTGGTGGTTATAGCTTAAATTATCATAAACACATTCATACAGGAGAGGGGGGTATTTTAGTTACAAATAGCTCAACTTATGCAAAGAGATTAAGATTATTAAGAAATCATGCGGAAGCAATAATGTCTAAATCCTCAAGCAAAAAAAATTTGATAAATATGATTGGTAATAATTTTAGAATGGGAGAAATAGAAGCCGCAATTGGTATAGAGCAATTAAAAAAATTAAATAATATTATAAAAAAGAGAATTAAAATTTCTAATTTAATTATTAGTAAATTAAATAAGCTGCCTTTTTTAAAGTTACCCAAAAATTACAAGAATATTAAAAATGTTTTTTACAATATTCCAATTTTATTAGAGTTAAACAAAATTGGACATTCAAGAAAGAAAATTAAAGAGGAATTGGATAAAACGGGCTTACAAGGATTGGCTGAAGGATATGTAAATCTTCACAAACAACCAATTTTTCAAAAAAAAATTTGCTATGGATCTAAAGGATACCCTTGGAAACCTCATAATACCTCAATAAAGTACAGTAAAAATAACTGTTTAGTTGCAGAAAAATATCACAACGAACTTTTATTAGCTTTTCAGGGAATTGCATTGTATGAACTTTCAAAAAAAAATATCAATGACATTTATAAAGCTTTTGAGTTTGTTTGGAAAAAATTAAAAATTATATAAATATGTTAAATAATAAAAATATATTAGTTACTGGTGGAACAGGTTCTTTCGGGCAAAAGTTTGTTAATAATGTATTGCTGAAATATAAACCAAAAAGATTAATTATATTTTCAAGAGGTGAATCCAAACAATCATTAATGACAGAAAAATTTTCTCCAAAAAAATATAAATGTCTAAGATATTTTATTGGAGATGTAAGAGATTTTGAAAGATTAAAAATTGCTACAAGAGATATAGATGTAATTGTACATGCTGCTGCAATGAAACAAGTTCCTGCTTCAGAATATAATCCAATAGAGTGTATAAAAACAAATATTTATGGAGCTCAAAATATTGTATTGGCATCAATTGAAAACAAAGTTAAAAAAGTAATAGCTTTATCAACAGATAAAGCCGTAAACCCTATAAATTTATATGGCGCTTCTAAATTAGCATCAGATAAATTAATAATTTCTGCTAACAATCTATCAGCAGGTAAAGGTCCATTATTTTCGGTTGTAAGATATGGAAATGTTTATGGATCTACAGGATCTGTTGTTGAGTTATTTGATAAATTAAAAAAAACTAAATTTCCATTTCCAATAACTAATAAATTGATGACAAGATTTGTAATTAGTTTAGATCAGGGTGTAAACTTTGTATTAAAAAGTTTAGAGATGATGAAAGGTGGAGAAATTTTAATTCCCAAAATCCCTTCAATTAGGATAATTGATTTAGCAAAAGCGATTGATAATAATAAAAAACATTCAATCGTTGGAATAAGACCAGGTGAAAAAATTCATGAAGCCATGACAGCTAAAGATGATAACAATTTGCTAATAGAATTTAGAAATTATTTTTTACAACTACCTTCTTACACATTGTCTAAAAAAGAAATTGAAAAATTTAAAATTGGATCTAAAGGTGAAAAAGGAAAAAATGTTATGTTAAATTTTTCTTATACATCAGACAATAATAAATTTTTAAGTATTAAAGAGATAAAAGATTTCATAAAAAAACAAAATAATTGATGATGCTGAATCTGCCTTATCAATTAAAGCTTAAGAGGTTTACAAAGAAAGATATTACAAAGAAGTACCTGAGTTTTTTAAATGATAAAAACTTATTAAAATATAGTGATCAACGACATATAAATCACAATTATAAAACTTCTATAAAATATTTAAATTCGTTCAAAAAAAGTCAAAATCTTTTCTTAAAAATAATTTTAAATAATAATTTTATAGGAACTTGTACGATTTATATTGATAAGCACAATCAAAATGCAAATATTGGTTTCCTCATAGGTAATCAGAATATTCATAATAAAGGTTTTGCATCAATTATTCTTAAATATTTAATAAAATACTTATTTCAAAAAAAAAAACTTAATAAAATTAGCTGTGGAACAATTGATCAAAATTATTCAATGATTAAAGTTTGTAAAAAAAATAAAATGTTTCTTGATGCAACACTTACAAATGAAAAGTTAATTGAAAAAAAATTTCACAATGTGTTGATTTACTCAATCCTTAGAAAAAATAAATGAATGTTGTTATTTTAGATTATGGTTCAGCTAATTATGCTTCTTTAGTAAATTTTTTTAATAAGTTTGAAAAATTGAGCATAAAAGTATCTAACAAAAAAAATGATTTAATCAAATCAGATTTGTTAATTTTACCAGGTGTTGGAGCTTTTGATAATGCAGTTAAATTTATAAAAAAAAAAAAATTGATAAAATAATTAAAAAACATGTTTTAAAAAGCAAACCCTTAATAGGTATTTGTTTGGGAATGCAAATTTTATTTGAAACATCAGAAGAATCTAAAAAAACTTTAAAAGGTTTATCAATATTAAAAGGTTACACTGCAAAACTAGAAAATACCAACGTTGGCTGGAAAAATCTAATATCTAGAAAAAATATATTTAAAAAGTTTAATAAACATTATTTCTATTTTAATCATAGTTATTACCAGATCTGCAAAAATGAGGACGTTTTAAGCTATATAAAAGTTGAAAAAAAAGTTATCCCTGCAATTATTAGAAGAGGAAACACAATTGGATTTCAGTTTCATCCTGAAAATAGTCAAGTCAATGGTGTTAAGCTTATAGATTTTATATTAAAACAATTTACAATTTTATGAGTAAAGACAAAAAAAGACTAATATCAGTAATCAGTATTTTAGATAATTTAGTTGTTCAGTCAAAGAATTATAAAAACTATTTACCTATAGGAGACCCAAAAATAGTTGTTGAAAATCTAGCAAGATGGGGATCTGATGAAATTTTGTTGCAGTGTTTTAATAGATCAAAAAAGCAAATTGGTCCAGATCTGAAAATTTTAAAAAATATATCAAATTATAAAAACGCTACACCTATAATATATGCTGGTGGTATCAGAGATAAAAATGATGCTCTTGAAGTAATAAAAAATGGCGCCGAGAGAATTATGATAGGTTATTCTTTCTTTAAAAATTATTCTTTTAATAATTTAAAAGAAATTTCTGATTCAATTGGAAGACAATCTTTAATTCTATCTTTACCAACAATTATTAAAAACAAAAAATTATTTGTCTATGACTACGTAAATAGTATTAATAAAGATTTTAATGAAATTAATTTTATTAGTTTAAAAGATATTGTATCAGAGATCATGATAACGGATGTTCTTAATGAAGGTTATTATGACAAATTTAACCTCGATATAATAGATTTGTTAAAAATAAAGGATATTCAACTTATTTTTTTTGGAGGTATAAATTCAAAGATTAAGATACAAAAAATTTTAAAAAATAAAAAATCTTCAGCAATTGGAATTAGTAATTTTCTAAACTTTAAAGAGCATGCATATCAAAAAATAATTAACAAAAATAAGTCTAATTTTAGAAACTCATTTTATGAAAAAAAATAATCAAGAAATAAAGTTTTGTAAAAAATGTTTATATAGCTCTTACCATCCATTAGGAATTGTTATAGACGATAATGGTATTTGTTCTGGTTGTAGAGTTCATGAAGAAAAAGATACTATTTATTGGCCTAATAGATGGAAGCAATTAAAAAAACTTATTGGTCAATATAAATTAAAAAAACAAAATTACTATGATTGTATTGTACCTGTTACTGGAGCCAAAGACAGTTTTTTTACAGTTCACGTTGTTAAAAACTTGTTAAAAATGAATCCACTTTTGGTTTACTACAATAAATATTGGAATACTCCAATTGGTATAAAAAATTTATCAACTTTAAGAATAAAATTTAACTGTGATATATTATTTCAAAATGTAAATCCTGTTAAAGTAAAAAAAATTACAAAAGCTACACTCTACAAATTAGGTTCTATGTATTGGCACTCATTAGCTGGTAGTACAGTTTTTCCCGTCCAAATTTCTGTTAAATATAAGATACCTTTAATTATTTGGGGTGCTCATCAAGGATTAGAGCAGGTTGGAATGTTCTCACATTATGATGATGTTGAAATGACCAGGAGGTATAGAAAAAATCATGATCTTATGGGTGTAGAAGCTGAAAATTTAATTGAGACTTCTGATAATTTAAAAGAAAGCGATATCTTTCAATATTTTTATCCTGATGATTATGAATTAAATAAAAATGGTACGAGGGGTATTTATTTAGGAAATTACATTAGATGGGATGTTAAAAAACAGCACGAATTAATGATAAAATTATTTAAATATAAAACATATAGTTTTAATAGAACAATGGATTGTTATGATTTTGTAGATAGTTTTAATTACATGAATTTACATGACAAAATAAAACTATATAAGCATGGATTTTCAAAAATTACTGATCAATTGTGCAGAGAAATAAGATTTAAAAGAATAGATCGTAATACGGCATTAAAATTAGTTAAAAAATATGAACATAACAAACCTCTTTTTGAAAAAAATTTTTGTGAATGGTTAGATATTAATTTAGAAAGTTTAAATTACCTTTTAGATACATTTAAAAATAAAAAATTTTGGCATCAAAAAGATGTTACAATTTGGAAATTCAAAGGACTAAGTTATCAAAATAATTTTAATTTTAAAAAGAAAATATCTAAACTGAATTATAAAAACAATTCAATTATAAATAAGGATGCTGAATATATAATCTTTGGGAAAGGTATGAGTGACTTCAATGAAATATTGTAAAATATGTTTAGAGAATAACCTTAGACCGAATGTGAAATTCAAAGAAGGTAAGTGCCCATCTTGTTACTATATCAAGAGAAATGAAAGTGAGCATTTCTGGAGAAAAAGACTGGAATTACTAAAAAAAATAACATTCAAATATAAGAATTCTAAAAATAATTTTGATTGTATTGTTGGTGTTAGTGGAGGAAAAGATAGTACCAGACAAGCACTTTGGGTTAGAGATAAGCTGGGACTTAATCCCTTGCTTGTATGTTTAAGTTATCCTCCTCAACAAGTAACATCAACTGGTGCAGACAATATATCAAATTTAGTAAAATTAGGTTTTGATGTGATTATTTCGTCCTTAGCTCCACAAACATGGAAAATAATAATGAAAGAATCATTTTTAAAATTTGCAAACTGGGCAAAACCTACAGAATTAGCTCTTTTTAGCTCAGTACCCCAGTTAGCAATAAAGTTTAAGATTCCTCTTATTATATGGGGAGAAAATGTAGGATTACAGGTTGGTGATATGGCTTCAACATCAAAAAAACAATATGATGGTAAAAATTTAAGAAAACTTAACACACTAAATTCTGGTGACTTAAGTTGGATAAAATCTGATCAACTTAAACCAGTGGATTTGTTACCTTACAAGTATCCCTCTGAGAAAGATTTTAAAAAAAACAAAATTCAAATAATTTATTTAGGATGGTTTTTTAAGGATTGGTCAATGCTTAACAATGCCAAAGCTTCTATAACCGAAGGTTTAAAAATAAGAAATAAAAAATTTAAAAACTATGGTGATTTGTTTAGAACAAGTTCATTGGATGACGATTGGGTGACATTTAATCAATTAATTAAGTATTACAAATTTGGTTTTGGCAGAGCTACAGAATATCTTAATGAAGAAATTAGAACAGGAAAAATTTCTAGAGATGAGGCTGCAAGTATAGTTGAAAAATATGACGGAAAATATTCAAATAAAATTATAAAAGATTTTTGTAAATTTATTGATATTAAGCCATTATTATTTTGGAAAATTGTTAAAAAAAATGTAAATAAAGATTTATTTTTCATAACAAAAAAAGGGATTAAACCAAAATTTATAGTTGGAAAAAATTTTAATTAATTATTTTTTTTATTAAATTTTTTAAAGTTAAGTAAAGAAAAAGTATTAAACCTATCTGTATACTGAAAAAAAATAGTTTTTCGTCTGCTACCTTCTTTTAAAAAAATATTTCTTTTATGCAAACCATTTGTGAATGTTATAATTAGAGAATTTGCTGGACATACAACTTCTGCAATATTTTGAGTTAATTCTTCATTGATTTCATTTTTTTTTAAAATGAAATCTTTTGAATTTAGAATAAATCTTTGCATAAATTGGTTATTAAGTTTATGAGTTTTTTTTATGTAACCAAATGGTGCCTCATTGGATGATATTTGATTTGGAGAGTAGATAATTTTTAAGCAGGGTAAATAACGATCAATATGAAAATTTGTATCTTCATAAACACTGTCGTTTTCCTCTCTTAATTTGCAATTATGAACAAAAAACTCGGCAGATGTATTAATTATATTACCAAATATTTTTTTAGTTATAATTTGACTCAATTTATTTAAAGTTGGCAAAAAACTTATATCTTTACGCATAAATGAAATTTCAACATTTTTTTTTTTATTTTTGTACTTGATTGAGGAGGCATCAACTATTTCAGGCGAAATCCATTCGGATACAATTTGATTGTCTGTTATCTCTTTAAAATAATTTTGAATATTATTTAACTCTTCGTTTTGTAGAATGTTTTGTACAACTATGATACCATTTTGTGATAGAGATTTGAACACATCACTTTTTTCGTCGATTAAATCCTTAATATCAAAATTTATATTATTTACTTGCTCATTTTTTTTAAAAAAAAAATATTTTAAACTTTCATTTTTTTTTACTAAGTATAAGTAAAATCTTATAAGAATTAATTTAAAATATTTATTATTAACTTTTGCAAGATTTTGAACTCTTGGATATTTTTCAAAAAAATCTAGGTATTTTTGAAATTTCAAATAATTTGTTACTTTAATCATAAATTAAATTATTATTTAGATAATACAAAATAAATTTTAAATTATTTTATAATTGACATAAATAATATTAATATTAATTCAGATGAAATTATACCAATAATGATAAATTTTTATAAAAAAATAATATTTATAACCTTAATATTATTAATTCTATTTTTTATATTTGGAACTTATTTATTAATTTCTGAGGATAAATTTTCCAAGAATATAAAAAATTTATTTCCAGATAATTTAAAAGTTAGTTTGAGAGATACTTTTTTTTATATTCCAAGTAAATTAAGGGAATCAGACAATTTAAAAAACAAAGTTACAGATTTAGATTTAAAAATCAGAAAATTGAATAATGAAGTTCAGGCAATAACTTCTAAATTAGAATCAGGGACAAAATCTAACTTGAACCTAATTGATAGTTTACAAAATAATTATAATCTAACTAAATTTGTAATAGATTTTTCATTACCGTTAAACTTAAATAAAATGCATAAAAAAAATGGATACATAGAAATTTTTGAAAATTATATAATTATTGTACTTTGGTCTGGCAAAGTTATGTATCTTAAAATAGATGATTTAGAAAAAAACTTTATAGAGTTTAAAACAGTCAAAACAAATATTAACGATCATTTGAGATTTGATGATGAAAAATTTATATCTATAAAAGATATATTGATTTTAGATAATAAATTATACGTTACTTATACTAAAAATCTCAATCCAGCAAAAAATTGTTTAAATTTATCTGTTCTTAGAGCTAATGTTTTGCAAGAAGGTGAGAAATTAAAAATAGGAAATTTTGAAAGTTTTTTCACTTATGATGAGTGTAAAGAGGCCAGATTCAATGGTTATCAATCTGGTGGGAGATTAATTGAATATAAAGATAACAACTTATTGATGACAATTGGAGATTTTCAAAATTTTACTCCTGCGCAAGATAAAAATAGTTTTTTTGGAAAAATAATTTCAATTAATATTACTGATAAAAAACATAGATTAATATCAATGGGACACAGGAACCCCCAAGGTTTGTTATATGATGAGAAAAAAAAAATAATTTTATCTACAGAGCATGGACAAAGGGGTGGAGATGAAGTGAATTTAATTTTCGATAATGAAAATGGAAAGGTTTCTAATTATGGATGGCCTATTGCTTCTTACAGTGATTATTATGGTTACGAAAATTCTTCGATAAAAAAAATCGCACCATTTAAAAAAAATCATAAAAAATTTGGATTTGTAGAACCACTAATTTACTTCACTCCTGCTATTGGGATAAGTCAAATTATTAATTCATCAGCCTTTAAAAAAAAATATCCAAGTGATGTTTTTTTAGTTTCAAGCATGAAGGAAAAAAAAATTGTTTTCTTACAATTAAAACAAAATACCAATAAAGCAGAGGTTTTAAATGAATTAGTTATAGGTGAAAGAATAAGGGATATTGTAATTTTAGATGAAAATCGTTATTTATTATATTTAGAGGACACTCCATCTTTAGGCGTACTTTCGTTAAAATAATTTATTTTTGATTAAATTCTTTGATAATTCTTTTTATATTTTTTATTGATTTATAAAAAATTATTATACTTAAAATAAATAAAGATTGACCGTTGTCTCTTCTAATTTGTATCTCTTCCTTAAAATGGTCTAAAAAATTAATTTTACTTGAATAACCACCTCTTCTAAAAATACCAAATACTTCATTTTTATTAGTAGCAATTCCTTTCATTTTTTTTTTAACAATCATTCTAAAAAAATAATCATAATCAGCAGAAAATTTATATTTTAGATTATACAACCCAACTTTTTTGGCGGACTTTAATTTCATAAAAAACCCTGTTGAATGACTACTATAAAAACCCCAAGAAAAATAAATTTTCCAAGGTCTGTAACCATGTAAAGTTCCCCAATGCTTTTTTACTGCCCCAAAAATAAAATCTTTCTCAGGATATTTAATTATATATTTTTTTAAAATAGACAAAGCGTTAGGTAACAAAATATCGTCGGAATTTACGAAACCAACATAATCTCCTGTTGCTAATTTAAGGCCTTTATTAAAGGCATCGTATATTCCATTATCTTTATCACTTACCCAGCAATCAATTTTTGAGGAATTTTTTTTTATTATCTTTAGTGTTCCATCTGTAGATCCTCCATCGATTATTATTAATTCATAATTTTTATATTTTTGTTTGTAAATGCTATTCAAAGTTTTTTGAATATGTTTAACATTATTAAAAACAACAGTGATTATTGAGATCACAGGATAGTTTTTTTTGCTCTTACTTTTCAACTTATTAAATTTAATTAATTATATTTTAATTATTTGATACAGTTTAGATTAGTCAATTTTTAATATTTAGTATATATCCTTATTTTATAAACCAAATAATTAAAAAGTTATTTTCTTATATAACTACAAAATAAAAAATGAAACCTAAATTTTTTTTAATAACCGGTGTGGCTGGATTTATAGGTTTTCATTTAGCAAAAAAAATTCTTAAAGAAGGTCATAATGTATGTGGGATAGATAATTTCGATAAATATTATTCTATAAATCTCAAGAACAAAAGAATTAATGTTCTTAAAAAATTTAAAAAATTTAATTTGATAAAAATGGATATAGAAAAAGAAGAAAATTTCAAAAAAATTAAAAACAAAAGAATAGACCACATTTTTCATTTTGCTGCGCAAGCGGGCGTAAGATACTCTGCAATTAATCCTAGAAAATATATAAATACTAATATTTTAGGCACAATAAATGTCTTGAAATTTGCTTCAAAAATTAAACCAAGATCAACTTTTATATCTTCTTCAAGTTCAGTTTATGGTGATTCTAAAAATTTTCCTGTTTCTGAAAAACACAATCTCAATCCAAAAAATATCTATGCCACATCAAAAATTATAAACGAAATTTCTGCAAAAAGTTTCTCATCAAATTTTAATCTAAAAATTTATTCTTTGAGGTTTTTTACTGTTTATGGAGAGTGGGGAAGACCAGATATGCTTTTATTTAAAATTTTAAAATCTTATAAAAAAAATAAACACTTAGAACTTAACAATTCAGGGAAACATTATAGAGATTTCACTTATATCGATGATGTCATTGAAGCATTATTTAAACTTATAAACGTAAATATAAAAAAAAATTATGATGTTTTTAACATTTGCTCTAATAACCCAATCCATATTGGGAAAATGATTAAATATATAAAAAAAAATCTTTTAAATTTTAAGGTAAAATCAATTAAAAAAAATAAACTTGATGTCTTTAAGACTCACGGAGATAATTCCAAAATAAATAAAATTATTAAAAAATATGAATATAAAAATTTTTATGAAGGATTTAGTAATACATATAAATGGTATCTCAAAAATAATAAAAATTTAATTTTTTGAAATTATTAATTCATTTTTAAGTCCATAAAATTTTTTAGGTAAAAGTTTTTTAATATACCATAACCATCTTGCAATAAATTGATTCCTGGAGTTAAAACCATTAAATATTTCATACATAGTTTGCTCTTTAACCGAGAAATAGTTAGCTGCATTAATTATATTAGATCTTACGAATAAAAGACTTGAACACACTGATAGTAATAAAGTATCTTTAATAGCCTCGTCACCTAATAAATATCTATGATTTTTTCTTTCATACTTTAAAAAAGCATCATTTTTATTAGATCTATATGTATTTAAGTATAATAATTTATCAGGATACTTTTTTTTTAGAAAATCAAGATATCTGGTTTCTTCAGTACACAAAAATATTTTGTCATGACTTTCTTTTTTTAAGATTTCGTCAATATATTTTTGCATCTGACTTTCAGTAGCTGGTAAAATATGTCCTCTGCTAGTTTTATAACTTGTGCCTCTAAAATGAATACCTAATATTTTTTTATCATGTAAATTATGAGCATTCATAAAATTGTTCAAAAAATCCTTATATTTATCTTTAATTGAAATTTCTTTATTTTTAAAATTTTCAAAATTTTTATCTAAATGTATTCGATAGCTCATTTTGTGATGAAAATCGTCTCTTGAAAAAACAACATTTTTACTTTTATATACTTCTTTTAGATTGTAATTTGAAACTTGTTTAAAATAATATAGCCATGAATTAAACGTGTTATCTATACTTTTAGTTTCATTATATGGATTTACATAATTTTCCATATCAACAACTGGAATAAAATTATTTTCTTTAGATATAACAAGATGATTTAAAACAAATGATAGATAAGAAAAAATTCCAGCATGTGAAGATCTTTTTATAACATAAAATGTTTTATCATTGTTCAGATTTCCAAATTCACAATATTCAAATCCATCTTTATTATAGGTATTAATTGGTTTTAATTCTTCTCTAAAAATTAATGGTTTTGGACCTTCATCAACCAATAAAATTTTTTTTATTAACTGTTTTATTCTTTTCATTATTTAAAAATAGTATATTAAAATTATCTAAAATATGATCATTAAAAACTGCAGATCTTGTAAAAGTAAAAAATTAAAAAAATTATTTAGTTTGGGTAAATTAAGCTTTACAGGAAAATTTACAAACAATTTTTCCACAAATGTTCCAAAAGCTGAATTAGGACTGGTCATGTGTAAAAAATGTGAACTAATACAATTAAGTAATAACTTTAATAAAAACTATCTATATGGTCCAGACTATGGCTACAGAACTGGGATGAATATGACCATGAGAGCTCATGTTAAATCTGTAGTGCAAAAAGCAAGCTTGTTAACCAAATTGAGGAAAAACGATGCAGTGTTAGATATAGCTAGTAATGATGGGACATTATTAAATTATTATAAAAATTCTGTAATAAAAGTTGGTATAGATCCTACCATAGTTAAATTTAAAAGATATTATAGGAATATTAATTATGGTATAGCTGATTTTTTCTCAAAAAGTAAAATTGAAAAAAAAATAAAAAAAAAATTTAAAGTAATTACTGCTTTATCAGTTTTTTATGATGCAGAGGCACCTAATAAATTTTTAAGTGATGTTGAAAAATTGTTAGAAGAAGATGGAATTTTTATTTTGGAACACGCAGATTTAAGTTCAATTTTAAAATTAAAAATGTTTGACACTATCTGTCATGAACATCTTGAATATTATTCTCATAGAGTAATACTTAACTTATTAAAAAAAAATAATCTTGAGCTCTTTGACTTTAGTCTAAATGATATAAATGGTGGAAGTACTCAATACTATATAAAAAAAATAAAGTCTAAAAAATATAAGATAAAGAAACAGAAAATTAATAAACTCTTAAAAAAAGAAAATTATTTAAATTTAAATAAAGTTGAAACTTTTAAGAAATTCTTCAATAAAATTAAGAAGGTTAAATTTGATTTAGTTAATATTTTAAAAAAAATAAAGGCAGATAATAAAATTATCCATGGATATGGAGCATCAACCAAAGGTAATGTTTTGCTTCAATATTTTGGAATTGATAAGAAATATTTAGATGTAATTTCTGACAGAAATCCAAAAAAAAACGGTTTTTATACTCCTAATTTTAAAATAAAAATTGTGACTGAAGAATATTCCAGAAATCTAAAACCCGATTATTATTTAGTTTTACCATGGCACTTTAAAAAAGAGATATTAATAAGAGAAAAGCGAATAAGAAGACATGGTACTAAGTTTATATTCCCTTTACCCAAAGTAACTGTAAATTAAAAAATTTTGCTTTTTACTATTTATTAAAATATAAATAATTAATCCAATACACTAAACTAATTATTTATGAAAATTGCCGTATTTGTCGATATTTCAGGAGGATCCGGAGGAGGTCTACAACAAACATTAGGAATAATTAATGTTTTAGAAAAAATTAAATCTGATAAATATGAAATAAAATTTTCCAGCTCATCCAAATTTGCATCAAATTACTTTAAATCTAGAGGTATAGAAAGCCTATTTTTTAACAAAAGTTCTTTTTTAAATAAACTTAATCTTAAGCTTTTTAAATTTGATTTTATAAAAAAAATATTAAAATTTTTTAGTATTAGCAATAGTTTTGAAAAATTTTTAAATGAAAATAATATTGATCTTGTTTTTTTTGCGGATCAATCACATCTATCTATTTTTTGCGAAAATAAAAATTTTATTTTCAACGTTTGGAACCTAGATCATAAAAAACATAGTTTTTTCCCCGAATATACTTTTGAAAAATTTATAAGTTCAGAAAAAATATATAAACATGCATCAAAAAGAGCTTTCAAGATAATTACAGATTGTAAAAAGACAAAACTTGAATTTTCTGAATTTTATAATTGTCCAAAAAATAAAATTTCTATATTACCATTAATTCCAAATTTAATTTTTAATCAAAATAATAGAAGCCAGGATAATAAAAATGAAAAATTGAAAAATATTGATTTAAAAAAAACTTTGTTTTTTCCTGCTCAATTTTGGGCACATAAAAATCATAGATACATTGTAGATGCCTTCAAAGAATTAAATTTAAAAGGTAAAACTGAATTTAATTGTATTTTTACAGGGAGAGATAGAGGAAATTTGAAATTTATTAAAAATAAAATTAGAGAATATGGACTAGAGGAAAAATTTTATATCTTTGAATATCTTGAAAATGAGGAAATCATTAATATTTATAAAAACTGTTATTTAACAATTCTACCTACTTACGTCGGGAACACTAGCTTGCCCTTATTTGAAGCATTTTATTTCAAAAGCAAGATTGCCTACAATGCGGAAATTTTAGAAGATGAGTATAAAGACAAGGTTATAAATCTTAAATTAAATGATCCAAAAAATTTATATGAGATTATAAAAGAAATAAGTGAAAAAACTGAAAAATATGAACTAATGACTAAAAATTCAAAAATTTTTATAGACGATTTATTAGATAAAATCAAAATTACAAATCAAATTAAAATTATTTTTGATCAATATTATGGTTATCACTCAAGATATAAATAAAACTTTATAATAATTATATTAATTATTTTATTATAAAATAAACATATGATTTAATTATTTTTTATATATAAAACTTTTTATAATGAAAACTTCATTAGTTATCACAACAATAAATAGACTTAATAAAAATTTAAAATTATTTTCAACAAAGTGTAGAGATAAAAACTGGGATTTTTACCTGATAGGAGATAAAAAAACTAAAATTACAACAAGTAAAAAAAATCACTTTTATTTTGATATTCCTAGACAGAAAAAAACGTCATTAAGTTTTGCAAAAATTTGTCCTGAAAATTCCTATTCAAGAAAGAATATAGGATATTTGTTATCTTATTTAAATGGGAACGAAATTATCGTTGAAACTGATGACGATAATTTACCAAAAAGAAATTTTTTTAATAAAATAAAAATAAATCAAAAGGTAGAAAGAATTAGAAATAGTGGTTGGATAAATATTTATGATTTATTTACTAGTAAAAAAAAACATAATGTTTGGCCAAGAGGTTTGCCATTAGATGAACTTTTAAATAAAAAAATTTTTTTAAAAAAAAGAAAAAATTATAAAAAATATTTAATTCAACAAGGAGTTTCTGAGATCAATCCCGACGTAGATGCCATATATAGATTTACTCAAAAAAAAATAAATATTAAATTTAAAAATTACCGAGTATCACTTGGAGATTCTCTTTCTCCATTTAATAGTCAAAATACAATTTGGCATACATCTTTACTACCTTTAATGTATTTACCAGTAACATGTACAATGAGGTGTACTGATATTTGGAGATCATTAATTACACTTCAAATAATGAGAGCTAATAAATTGGAAATATTATTTTTTGGAACAAGTATGTATCAAATTAGAAATAAACACGATCTATATCAAGATTTTAAGGACGAAGTGCCAGCATATTTACACAATAAGAAAATAATTAATATTTTAGAGAATATTAAATTTGAAAAAGGGAAAAAAAATTTTTTATTAAATCTTAAAAAATCATACGATGAGTTAATAAAATATAAAATTTTTGATCCAAAGGAAAAAAAATTTTTAAATGCTTGGATAAATGATTGTAAAAAATTAATGAATTATAAGTAAGATTATTATGTTATGGAAAATTATTTTAAAAAATTAATTAAATATTTTTTTTCTAAAACATCATGGAGATTAAAAAATACATATAAATAGAAATTACGTTAATCAAAAACCTAATTTGAGTGTAATTAAAGCCTTGTATAATTCTAATGGAGTGATCCACATGGGTGCACATAGAGGCGGAGAAGCACCTGTATATGATTGGTTTCAAAAAAAAACAATTTGGGTAGAAGCAAACCCAAAATTAATTCCAGATTTGAGAGATAATGTTTATCAATATCCCCATCAAAAAGTAATACACGCCTTGTTAAGTGATAAAGATGATGAACATAAAGAATTTTATATTTCTAATAACGATTCTGCATCATCTTCTGTATATAAATTTGGTCAAAAAAGTATTGAGCAGAATTTGGAAATGATTTCAAAGCTGAAAATAAAGTCAAGTAAATTTGATACTATTGTTAAAAATGAAGCAATTGAAATTTTAGATTATGACTTCTGGGTAATTGATTTGCAAGGTTCAGAACTTTTAGCACTTATAGGTGCAAAAGAATCTTTGGAAAAATGTAAATCGATATTAGTCGAAATAAGCAAAACTGAGTATTATAAAAACGCAGTTAAATGGGAAGAACTAAAAAAATTTTTGAATGAAAATAATTTTTTTCAGCAGTGGGAACCTCTTGAAGATCATACCGATATTCTTTTTATTAAAAATAATTAATTAATACCTATAAGTTTTTTTATCTCTATGAGATAGAGTCTGCAATTATTGATTTCATCAAATCTATCTAAACTTTTGAAAGCTTTTGTAATTTTTTTATTGTATTTTTTTTTATTAAAATAAAAGTCAATTATTATTTTTGATAATTTTCGATAATTTTTTAAAGGGAATAAGGAACCATATTTATTATTTTCTAAAATTTCAGACGGCCCAGTTGGACAATTTGATGAAATTACATATTTTTTTAAAGCAATAGATTCTAACAAAACGTTCGGTAATCCCTCATATAAAGATGTAAGAATAAATAAATCTGAATTTTTAATATATTTATATGGATTAAATGCAAAATCTAAAATTTTAACTTTTTTATCTAGTCTATTTAATTTTATATAATTTTTTATTTCCGTTTTTTTATTTCCATATCCAATAAGCAGCAAATTAGTGGGAATTTTTTTACTAACAATATGGAATGCTTTTAGTAAAGTGATATGATCTTTTTGATCCGTAAATCTGGCAACATTGATTATTCTTAATTGTTTATTTCTATTAAAAAAATCTTTTTTAATTTTTACTTTACTTTTTGATATAATTTCCTCTTTATTTAAAGGATTATAAATCATCTTAGAATTAATTTTAAATTTTTTATCAATTTCTTTTTTAAAAGATTTACTATTTACTATTATTTTGGTCGGATATTTTAATAAAAGCCTAAATAAAAAGTTTTTAAAAATATTTTTATTCCATCCACTTGGAGAAGAATTAGATCTTGTGACAATCTTTTTTCTAAAAATAATTGCCAAAATTATACAATAAATATTAGCTTGGAATGCAAAAATATATGTTTCTTTGTTTTGAAAAAAACTTTTAATCAAAAGTATTAAACAAAAAAAATATTTATAATACTTACTTTTTGTATCATTTTTTTTTTTAGAATAATTAATAATTTTAATTTTTTTATCGAAAAAATTGTTAAATTTTTGATTGAAAGTTATTAACTCAATATTTTTAATATATTTTGCCAAATAATTGCTAATTATTATTATATTTTTTTCTACCCCGCCTCCCTCCATAGAGGGCATAAAAATTACAAGTTTTTTTTTATTAGTTTGCATAGTATTAAAATATTGATACTAAAGTATACAACAACAAAAATATTTTAAAGTGAAAATAGCAATTAATTTTGAAAATTTACCAGAAGACGGAGGAGCGTACCACGAAAATATTCTTTTAACTGACGTCTTTAAATCATTTGATAACTCAAAATATGATATTCACTACATAGTTTCCAATAAAAAAGTTGAAAAAATTTTAAAAGGAAAAAATTTAAAAACAATTTTTTTTAAAAAAAATTTAATTTTTAGAATTCAAAATTTTTTATATAAATTTAAATTTTTCAAATTTATTCTTGATAAATTTAAAATTCAAAATAACTATGAAAAATTTGTTAAAAATAATAAAATCGATCTTTTAATTTTTAATAATCCTTCCGAAATGTCTTTATTAGCGTTTAATTTAATGTACGTTATTGTTTTTTATGAGCTTCAGCATTTAAAATATAATTTTTTTCCAGAATATAAAGCATATCACAATTTTGATTTAAGAGAAATTATAATAAATAATTTTTTAAGTAATGCATTTAAAATTATAACATGTGTAAACAAAGACAAAGTGCTTCTAGAAAAATATTATAACGCACAGGAAGATAAAATCATGATCCAACCATTTGTTTCT
>MDSW01095197.1_pt1 | contig 19766 bp, 20 predicted proteins | sample 811171 | NCBI WGS metagenome assembly MDSW01 (sample SAMN05326641, study PRJNA326480) | marine metagenome | isolation source: seawater | place: Atlantic Ocean: North West | collected 2012 | reverse complement strand
TCACTAACTTCATCCGTAGTAAAAAGATAATCACCGTTATCAGAAATCCAACAATTATGAGTAAACTGATTTGGTGTTGGGTGATAAGCGTTACCACCATTAAAAACAAATGGATTAGTTTTATCAGAAACATCAACAACGTAAAAATTACCAGCATATATACAAGAAACCCACATAGTATCACCTCTAACCATACCGTCATGTATGTACTCATCATCCCATGTACCCAAATAAGTAGGATTCATTGGATCTATTGTTAAATCAAAAAACATGGCACCACCATTACCTACATTAGCTCCAAAAATATAAGCAACTCCATTTTCATCTATGTATATATTATGAGCAGTCTCAAAGTAAGAATCATCAAAGACATAAGTAGAACCTGTCATGTCACTTAAATCAACTATCAACAGACCATCAGCACCACATTCAGTAGTTATATACGCATAATTACCCCAAGTCTTTATATCTCTCCAAGTACAGGATACATGAGGTATAATAAATTCTATTACAGGATTATTGGGATTTGTAACATTAGCAACCATAAAACTACTTTCGTTACCACAAAGAGCATATTCTTCTCCACTTGGACTAACATAACCCCATATATCACTACCCTCTTCTCCATTATGCGTTATAGAACCAACTAAATTTAGACCATAATTTTGTGCAGATAAAGCAAAAAAAGAAAAAACAAAAACAATAAAAATAAAACACCTCATAATTTTTTTTTTTAAATAAATGAAAACAAATATAATATTTATTCACAATCTTAATAATTCTCTTTTGTTAAATATCTAGTTTCATCTGAAAAGAACCTTTGTCTAAATTATTTTCTTTTTTAACCTCAATAAAAGATATATCATTAACCTTCTCTTTTTTAGAACTAACTATTCTTTTACCTATACTTTTATAACCTGCCAGAGGTATATTATTTGTTGAAATTTCATCAACAAACCTGTCTTTACCTTTTTCTTTTTTATACGTAACTCTAATATTTACGTTCTCAACATAAGAAATGTTTTCTAAAAAACAATCATCTTGATCAGGAATAACTGATACACTTTTAGACATATCAGGAACTAAAAATTTTTTACAATAAAAACATTGTTTTTTATTGTTATAATAAATTAAAACAATTGGTTTATGGAAGTCACATTTTTTAATAAGCAACAAATCTTCCTCAAAACGATTAGACATTTTCAAAGACAAACAATTTAACACCCCCCTGCTATTAACAGTAACAATTTTATCGTTGCCTTCAAATTCACCTAAAAACTCACCTCTTTTATCTAAATTAAGACGCAACACAGAATCGTCAAACCAAATACGCATAGCAGCTAAGGTAGAGCTACCCTCCTTCTTAAACTCTATTTTTTTAACTGGATGACGAGCAACAATGACACCTACAGAAACTTTATTTCTTATTGGCTGTAAAGCAAAATCAACATCAAATTTATCTTTTTTTAACCTTTGATTATTTTTCAAACTTAAAGAAACAACTTCAGCTTCACCATTATTATTATGAGAAAGATATAAAATTTTAGAGTTTTTGTTACCCCTGGTAATATCGTAAACTTTATCTCTTAATAAACCTTTAGGAGTAAATCTTTTAATATAACAATTACCCCTTAAACCATCTCTATAAATACAATTAAAAACAGACCTGGTATCACCTTTTTTATAAATACTGACGTGAATAATATCTTTTTGATAAAAAACTTTTTTGTCTATTTTTTTTATCATCATATGACCACTGCTAGAAACAACTAAAACGTCATCTATATCAGAACATTCTGAGACAAACTCATCTTTTCTCAAAGAAATACCAACAAAACCATCATCTCTGTTAACATACAACCTATGATTAGCAGCAACAACTTTAGTAGCAACAATATTATCAAAAGTCTTAATTTGAGTTTTACGAGTTTTGCTAAAACCATATGTTTCCTTTAATTTCTTAAAGTAATTAATAGTATAATTTATTATATCCTTTAAATTTGACTGAACATCTTTAATATTTGCCTCTAAATACTCTATATCCTTGTCAGATTTAAAAGAATCATATTTTGAAATTCTTTTAATTCTAATCTCTGTTAGCCTAACAATATCTTCATCAGTAACATCTCTCTTAAGATTCTTAAGATAAGGATTAATACCTTTTTTGATTTCTAAAATAACATCATCCCATGTTTCACTTTCCTCAATATTTCTGTATATTTTATTTTGTATAAATATTTTTTCAAGATTAAGAAAATGCCATTTTTCTTCCATTTCAAAAAGCTTGATACTTAATTCTTTTTTAAGCAAATCTACAGTTCTATGAGTTGAAGATATTAATATGTCAGAAACAGACGAAAAAACAGGTTTTTTATCTTTAATAACACAACACAAAGGAGAAATAGAAACCTCACAATCAGTAAATGTATATAAAGCGTCTACTGTTTTATCAGGAGAAACACCTTTAGGTATAGAAATCATTATTTCTACTTTTTCAGAAGTATTATCCTCAATATGCTTGATTTTAATCTTACCTCTTTCGCTTGCTTTTACTATAGAAGCAATTAAGCTCGTAGTTGTGGTAGAAAAAGGTATTTCTGTAATAACTAATGTTAATTTATCAACTACTGATATACGAGCTCTAACTCTAATTTTACCTCCTCTAACACCATCTTTGTAATTGGTAACATCAACTAAACCTCCCGTTAAAAAATCAGGAAATAGTTTAGGTTTTTTACCTTTCAAAACTTTGATTGACTCATTTATTAACTCAGAAAAATTATGCGGTAAAATTTTAGTGGAAAGACCAACAGCTATGCCTTCAACTCCAGAATATAACAAATAAGGAAATTTGAAAGGTAAAGATTCCGGTTCTTTATTTCTACCATCATAAGACTCAAGCCATTTTGTTATTTTATTATTAAAAGCAACTTCTAAAGCAAACTTAGACAATTTAACCTCTATGTACCTTGGTGCCGCAGCATTATCACCTGTAAGCACATTACCCCAATTACCTTGTAAATCTAATAATAAATCTTTTTGAGCTATATTAACAAGAGCATCTCTAATTGAAGCATCTCCATGAGGATGGAATTTCATTGTATGACCTATAACATTTGCTGATTTATGAAATCTACCATCTTCCAAATCCTTTAAAGAATGCAATATTCTTCTCTGCACAGGTTTCAGACCATCTTCCTCAAAAGGCACTGATCTCTCTAATATAACATAAGAAGCATAATCTAAAAACCAATTTTGGTACATGCCTGAAAGATGAGTAATATTAGATATTTCTTTATCCATAAAAATAAAAATTAATCATTGTTTTCAATTCTTAAATTATCTATAATAAAATTTTGTCTTTCAGGAGTATTTTGACCCATATAAAAACTTAACATATCCTCTATCTTAGTGTCATTACCTATTATAATTGGCTCCAGCCTCATTTCTGAACCTATAAAATTTTTAAACTCATTTGGAGATATCTCTCCTAAACCTTTAAATCTAGTTATTTCAGCATTTTTTACTTCACTAACAGCTTGATTTTTCTCTTCATCATCATAACAATAAATAACTTTACTTTTATTTCTTACTCTAAACAAAGGAGTTTCTAAAATATACAAATGACTATTTTGTATTACCTCAGGGAAAAACTGAAGAAAGAAAGTAATCAACAATAACCTAATATGCATACCATCAACATCTGCATCAGTAGCTATAATTATCCTGTTATATCTTAAATTATCAACACCTTCTTCTATATTCAAAGCTGATTGCAATAAATTGAACTCTTCATTTTCATACACAATCTTTTTAGTCTTCCCAAAACTATTAAGAGGCTTACCTTTCAAACTAAAAACAGCCTGTGTACTTACATCCCTAACTTTAGTTATAGAACCACTTGCAGAGTCTCCTTCTGTAATAAAAATTGTTGAGTCAAACCTATCGTTCGACTTGATGTCATTATAATGAACCCTACAATCTCTTAACTTTTTATTATGTAAAGATGCCTTTTTAGCTCTTTCACGTGCTATTTTTTTAACACCTGCCATGGCTTTTCTTTCTTTTTGGCTTAACAAAATTTTCTCCAACATGCTTTCAGCCGAAATAGGATTTTGATGTAAAAAGTCATCTAACTTTTTCTTCACAAAATCATTAACATAAGTTCTAACTGTAGGCAAATCACCTCCCATGTGATTAGTACCTAATTTTGTTTTTGTTTGACCTTCAAAATCTGGAGAAATAACTTTAATACTTATTGAAGCAACCAAAGACGTTCTAACATCAGAACCTTCAAAATTTTTGTTTTTAAAAAAATCTCTCACTGTCCTAGACAAAGACTCTCTCAAAGCAGCTTGATGAGGCCCTCCCATCGTAGTATACTGACCATTAACAAAAGAATAATATTTTTCACCATACTGTTTATTGGAATGAGAAAAAGCCACTTCTATGTCCTGGCCAATCAAATGAATAATAGGATATTTTAAACTAGAATCTATATTATCTTCTAATAAATCTTTCAAACCATTATTAGAAACATATTTTTTAGAATTATAAATTATAGTCAAACCTGGGTTTAAATAACAGTAGTTCTTAATCATTTGCTCTACATACTCATTAACATACTTGTATTTACCAAAAATGTTTTCATCAGGAACAAACACAGTTTTAGTTCCTTTTCTAGAAGTTGTTTTTTGAATATCATGATCAACTAAAAGATCGCCTCTCTGAAATTCTATCATTTTAGCTTCTCCATCCCTACAAGACTGTATAACAAAAGAACTAGAAAGAGCATTAACAGCCTTTGTACCTACTCCGTTTAAACCAACCGATTTTTTAAAAGCCTTAGAGTCATACTTTGCTCCTGTATTAATTTTAGCGACACAATCAAAAACTTTACCTAAAGGTATACCCCTTCCAAAATCCCTTACTCTCACAGAATTACCTCTTATGCTTACTTCTATTGTTTTGCCATTACCCATAACAAATTCGTCAATAGAATTATCTATAACTTCCTTTAATAAAACATATATACCATCATCAGGAGAAGACCCATTTCCTCTTTTACCTATATACATTCCCGCCTTCTCTCTAATATGTTCTTTCCAATTTAGAGTTCTTATTGAATCTTCATTGTATACATTTTTTGACATAAAAAGGTTTTTTAAAGATTGACTAATTTATATAATTAGATTTAATTTAAAATAAACAAAACAATATGTTTATTAACATAGTTTTTAACTGTTTTATACTTTAAATTTAAAATGAATAACATCTCCGTCTAAAACTATGTAATTTTTACCCTCAACATTAACCTTACCATTCTCTCTACATGAAAATTCAGATTTATAAAAAACAAAATCACTATAACTTATAACGTCAGCCTTAATGAAACCTTTTTCTATATCAGAATGTATTTTACCTGCAGCTGTAGTAACCTTATCTCCTTTTGAAATAGTCCAAGCCTTTACTTCTTTTGGGCCAGCAGTAAAAAAAGTAATTAAATTTAACATACTATATGAATGAGTTAGTATTTTGTTAACTCCTGTCTCTTCTAAGCCTATATCCTTTAAGAAAAATTGTTTTTCATCATATGTTTCTAATTCCGATATTTCTGATTCAATTTGAGCTGAAATTACTAAATGTTGATCATTTTTTTTCAAACTAGATACAAAAGAATCCACATATGCATTGTTTTTAGTTTTGAAATAATGTTCATTAACATTACAAACATACAAAACTGGTTTATCAGACAATAAAAACAACCTGTCAATAAAAACTCTATCATCACAATCAAAATCCCTAACATTACTACCAGAAGACAAAAATTCTTTACAATTTAAAAGAATATCATATTCTTTTTTAGAGTCTTTGTCACCAGACTTTACTGTTTTTTCTAATTTCACAATCCTCTTTTCTATTGTTTCCAAATCTTTCAACTGCAACTCTAACTCTATTATCTCTTTGTCCCTTACAGGATCAATTACACCTTCAACATGACTAATATTAGAATCATCAAAACACCTAACAAGATGAATTATAGCATCTGTCTCTCTAATATTAGACAAAAATTTATTACCCAATCCTTCCCCCTTGTTAGCTCCTTTTACTAATCCAGCTATGTCAACTATTTCTATTGTTGTAGGTATTACCCTCTCAGGATTAACTAACTCAGTTAACTTATCCAATCTTTTATCTTTTACATAAGACATACCTATGTTAGGTTCAATTGTACAAAAAGGAAAATTAGCCGATTGAGCTTTATTTTCACTTACACAATTAAAAAGAGTTGACTTACCAACATTAGGCAGACCTACTATTCCACATTTTAAACTCATAAACAACAAATTTAAATTATTTATAAATATTTATTAACATGACAACAAAATGATTATCAAAAAAATTAAATTTGAAAATGTCAAATAATAAAAAACTTAAAGAAATATGTAGCCAAGTGAGAAGAGACATCCTCAGAATGGTGCATGGAGCTAAATCTGGTCATCCTGGAGGATCTCTTGGATGTACAGAGTTTTTTGTTGCTTTGTATTTTGAAATCATGGAAATGAAAAATAATTTCGAAATGAATGGCAAAAATGAAGATTTATTCTTTCTTTCCAACGGACATATTTCTCCAGTATGGTACAGTGTACTTGCCCGAAAAGGTCTCTTTCCAATAGAAGAATTAAAAACCTTCAGAAAAATAAACACAAGACTTCAAGGACATCCTACAACACATGACAACTTACCAGGAATAAGAATGTCTTCAGGTTCACTGGGACAAGGATTATCCGTAGCTATAGGAGCAGCTATTACTAAAAAGCTGAACAAAGACAATAAAATCATATATTCTTTACACGGAGACGGAGAATTACAAGAAGGACAAATATGGGAAGCTCTAATGTTTGCGTCAGCAAATAAAATAGACAATATAATATCAACAATAGATTATAATAAACAACAAATAGATGGCTCGATTCAAGAAGTATTAGACCTAGGTGATTTAAACAAAAAAATATCTTCTTTTGGATGGATTGTTAAAGAAGTTAAAAACGGTAACAATATAGAAGAATTGACAAATGTAATTAAAGAAGCTAAAAAAGAAACAGGCAAAAAAAGTCCTGTAGCAATAATAATGAATACAGAAATGGGATTTGGTGTAGATTTTATGCAAGGGACTCATAAGTGGCACGGCATAGCTCCTAATAACGAAGAACTAGAATTGTCATTAAAACAAATAAAAGAAACAATTGGAGATTATTAATATGGATTTAAAAGACACAAGATCTGGATTCGGAGCAGGATTATTAGAAATAGGCAGAAAAAATGAAAATATAATAGCTCTTTGCGCTGACTTAACTGGTTCATTAAAAATGAATGAATTTAAAAAAGAATTCCCAAAAAGATTCATACAAGTAGGAATAGCGGAAGCAAATATGATGGGGATAGCCGCAGGAATAACTATAGGAGGAAAAATACCATACACAGGTACTTTTGCTAATTTTTCAACTGGAAGAGTGTATGATCAAATAAGGCAATCAATAGCATACTCAAATAAAAATGTAAAAATATGCGCATCACATGCTGGTATAACTTTAGGAGAAGATGGAGCAACACATCAAATATTGGAAGATATAGGGTTGATGAAAATGCTACCCAATATGACTGTAATTAACACTTGTGATTACAATCAAACGAAACAAGCAACAATAGCGATATCAAAACACAAAGGACCAGTTTATCTTAGATTCGGCAGACCTAAAGTGCCGAATTTCACAAATCATGAATTTAAAATAGGCAAAGGAATATTAATGGAACAAGGAAATGACGTGACTATAGTAGCTACAGGACACTTGGTCTGGAAAGCAAAACAAGCTATAGAAGAATTAAAAACAAATAATATAAAAGCAGAATTAATAAATATTCACACCATAAAGCCTATAGACAAAGATATAATACTGAAATCAATTAAAAAGACAAAATGTGTAGTTACAGCAGAGGAGCATCAAAAAAACGGAGGATTAGGAGATAGTGTTGCTCAATTATTATCAGAAAAACACCCTACTCCTATAGAAATGGTTGCCGTGAATGATTCTTTTGGAGAAAGTGGAACTCCAGAAGAATTAATGATAAAATATAAATTAGACACAAAAGATATTATTGAAAAAGTACAAAAAGTTCTAAAAAGAAAAGGAATTTAAATAATGTCTAGTAAAACAACATTTTACAATCTATTAGCAAAACCAAACAAAACACCTATTGATCTAGAGATAGAAAAAGCACAAGGAAGCTATATATATACTAAAAATAAAAAAATACTAGATTTTGTTTCTGGAGTTTCAGCCTGTCCTCTAGGACATAATAACAAACAAATTAATCAAGCCGTATTTAAACAAATAAAAAAACATTCCCATGTAATGGTATATGGAGAATTTATACAGAAAAAACAAGTAGAACTAGCTGAAAAAATACTAAAAAATTTCCCTAAAAAACTTAATAATATATATTTAGTTAACTCAGGCACAGAAGCAATTGAAGCCGCAATTAAACTTGCTAAAAAAGCAACAAACAGATATGAAATAATATCATGCAAAAAATCTTATCATGGGAGCACAAATGGTTCATTAAGCATATGGGGAAAAGAAAAAAACAAAAATCCTTTTAGACCCTTAATCCCAGGGTGCAAAACTATTAAATTTAATAACATTAACTCTATAACAAAAATAACAGAAAAAACAGCTGCTATTATAGTTGAGCCTATACAAAGTTCAACTGGTTTCACAACACCTAAAAAAAATTATTTAAAATTATTAAGAAAAAGATGCAATGAAACAAAAACATTACTCATATTTGACGAAATACAAAGCTGTTACGGAAGAACAGGTGAAATGTTTGGTTTTCAAAAATACAAGGTAACTCCAGATGTATTATGCATAGCAAAAGGTTTTGGATGTGGATATCCATTAGGAGGATTGATATCATCTAGAATCCTTATGAACAAATTAAACTTTAAACCTGACTTAGGACATATTACAACTTTTGGAGGTAATCCGGTAAGTTGTGCTGCATCAATAGCAGGATATAAAGAGATAAATAAAAAATCTTTTTTAAAAGACATAATTAAAAAAGGAGAATTTATTAAACAAAAACTAAAACATGAATTAATAAGACAAGTAAAAGGCGAAGGATTAATGATAGGACTAGAACTATATGATGAAAAAATAGCAAAAACAATAATAAAATCATGTTTAGAAAAGAAACTTTTATTATTTTATTTTTTATCTAATTCAAAATGCATAAGAATAACACCTCCCTTAAACATCACAAAATCTGAATTAGAAAAAGGATGTAAAATAATATTAAGTGAATTAAACAAATTGACAAAAATAATTACTGAATAAATAAAAACCCACTCATTAGAATGGGTTTATTCTGGGTGATCGCGATAGGATTCGAACCTATGACCGTCTGCTTAGAAGGCAGATGCTCTATCCAGCTGAGCTACGCGACCTAAAATATTTCTGCAAATATATTATATTTTTCTTAACATATTAATCGCTTTATCTATCATAGAGTTGCTGACATTAAGATGAGTCACAAATCTTATTTTGTTGTGATCTAAATCAAGACACAAAATTCCTTTTTCCTTTAAAATATCAACATAATATTTAGCCTTGTAATCTTCAACATAAAAAACAACAATATTCGTTTTTACACGCAAAACATCTTTTACCCAAGAGCAATCAATTAAAATATTTTCTAGTTTTTTAGCATTTTTATGATCTTCTAAAAGTCTTTCTACATTATTATCTAAAGCGAAAATACCACAAGCAGCTAAATAACCAACCTGCCTCATACCTCCTCCAAATATTTTACGAATTCTCCTAGACTTAGCTATAAATTCTTTATCACCTAATAAAATTGAACCTACAGGACAACCCAAACCTTTAGACAAACAAACAGAAATACTATCAAAAAAAGAACCCATTTCATTACAACTAATTTTAGATTCTAAAATAGCATTAAAGATACGAGCCCCATCTAAATGTAATTTTAAATTATTTTCTTTACAAATACTATAAATATCACTTATTTGTCTCAAAGTGTAATAGTCACCACCTCCTTTGTTAGTTGTGTTTTCTAAACAAACAAGAGATGTTACAGGAAGATGAATATCATTATAATTATTAATATTTTTTTTTATATGTAAACTATCCATAACACCCCTTTTACTGTTAATCAATCTAACTGAACATAAAGAATTAAATGCAACACCTCCAGCTTCATAATTATATATATGAGATAATCTATCACAAATAACCTCATCACCTGGGTTAGTGTGAACTTTAATAGCTATTTGATTTGTCATTGTCCCTGAGGGACAAAATAGAGCATCATCAAAACCAAATTGATTTGATATTTTTTTTTCTAAAATGGAAACAGTTGGATCTTCTTCAAAAACATCATCGCCAACTTCAGCTTCATACATATATTTTAACATTTCTTCACTTGGAACAGTTAGAGTATCGCTTCTTAAATCAATCATTAAAATTTTTTTGATTTTTTAATAAAATTATAAGCTTCATTAACTGAGTTAAACTTCTCTTTTGCTAAATTTTTTATTTCAGGAGAAACATTAATCAATTTATCTGGATGATACTTCTTAACCAAATCTCTATAAGCAGATTTAATCGCAGCCTCATCAGCATCTAAAGACACACCTAGTATATCATAATATTTTTGATTACCGCTGTCATTAACAACAAACATTGATTTAATAGAGTTAAATTCATATTGATTGATTCCAAGCAATTGAGATATTTTAAAAATCATATCAGATTCAAGAGAATGAATCTCTTGATCGCTAGCTGCTATACCAAATAAAAAATGTAATATCTCTAACAAACCAGCATTATTAACATTATTTTTAATCTGTCTACATATATCGGGAATATTATTTATTTTTTGATTATTTAACTTATTAAAAACATCTAAATAACTTGTTGCTTTATTAAAGCCAAAAACCTTAATAAAATAATCCTTCACAAAAGCTTTTTCAGAATCTTTAACTAGTCCATCTGCTTGAACTACCGCAGAAGACAAAACAAGCAAAGAGATATCAAGGTCATTTGAAACTCCCTTCTTATCAAGATATTGAGCGCCTAGATAACCTATAGCAGCCCCTATTGGACCACCAAAAGCCCAACCTATAGCTCCAGCTATCCATTTACTTTTTATCATTTTAGAAATATAATATAAAATTTTGAAAAGTATATATGTTAATAAAAAAAATATAAGTTCTAAAAGAGATACACAAAGTAATTTATATTTGTAGAAATGGAATACATACTATTTATATTAGGTTTTAGTTTATTAGGTTTTGGGGGAGATTTTTTAATTAAAGGAGCTATAGACTTATCTTTAAAGTACAAAATACCTAGAATTATAATAGGTATGACTATAGTAGCACTGTTAACTTCATTTCCTGAAATTATAGTCTGTATAAAAGCTTCTATCAAAAATCATCACGATATTACCATTGGTAATATTATCGGATCAAATATTGCTAACTTAAGTTTAGTTATTGGAATAACTGCACTTTTTTACAAAATCAATGTAACAGAAAATGCAAAAAAAATCATTACTCCTTTCATGATAGCAGTAACATCTTTATTTTCATTTTTACTAATCTTCTGTAAAGAAATCACAGGTATAACAGGTTTAATTTTTATATTAATATTAATTGTATTCAATGTGTTTTTAATAAAAAAGACTAAAGAGGAAAACACAATAGAAGAAAGCAACCATTCTTTTACAAGAATAACAATATTTCTTTTACTAGGAGGTTTTTTTTTACACTTTGGAGCAGAGCTGGCTTTAGAAAATGGAATTACAATTGCTAAAAAAATAGGTGTGTCAGAAAAAGTAATAGGAGTCACTTTGTTTGCTTTAGGAACATCTTTACCAGAAGTTTTTGCTTGTATAACGGCAGCAAAAAGAAAAGAGATAAATTTGGCTATAGGTAATATATTAGGATCAAATATATTCAATATTTTAGCAGCAATAGGATTAACATCTTTGATAACAGATATAAAAATAACAACAGATTTTTTTTCTGATGTTATTTTTATGTTAACAATAAGTATTTTATTTTATATTTTTCTAAAAATAGGAAAATCAAAAAATATAATATCAAAAAATGAAGGAGTTTTGTTACTGTCATTATATATACTGTATATATCTAAAATGATAATATAAATGGACATAAATGAAAAATTTGTAAAAAACAATGATATTTTGTTTACAGCAGAAGATCATGTTTATAAATCTAAATCAAATCCAGAGATTGAATTCACTAGTGTAACACAATTCGTTAAAAAATTCTTTTCAGAATTTGATTCTCAAAAAATATCAAAAAAACTTGTTTCTAGTCATCCAGTTTATCAACATATGACACAAGAAGAATTATTAGCCAAATGGGAAAAATCAAGTGAAATGGGAAGAATAGTCCATAAAGAAATAGAAGATTACATAAATACAGGGAAAGAAGCGATAGAAGGAAAATCAAAAACAGCAATAAATTATCTTAAAAAAAACATTAATCAAAAATTAGAATTATATCCAGAAGTAATTGTACATTCTAAAAAATTAAAAATAGCAGGGACAATTGATTTAATAATATACAATAAGGAACAAGATGAATACAATTTAGTTGACTGGAAAACAAATAAGGCAATTAAAAGAAAATCTTTCAAGAATAAAAAAGGTATAAAACAAAGCACAAAAGATTTGGATGATTGTCAATACATACACTACAGTTTGCAGTTATCACTATATAAATTTCTACTTGAGGAAGATGGATTTGAAAATATTAACAAAATATCTATCATGCACTTAAAAGATAATGAAATCTTATACATATCATGTAAATACATGAAGAATGAAATACAAAATATGCTAAAAGAAAAAAGATTAATTTAGTAACTACAAATCAGAAGAGTCATATATATCATCATCTTCAGTATACAAATCAAAATATTCCTCAGGTTCAGATAATAAAAAATCCATTTCTTGAGAAATTAATTTTGCAATAAAATCTTTTAAAGATTCTGCTTTTTTTAAACTTATAGAACCTTCATTATAAAGTTTTTCAATACCTTCTTCAATTAATTCTAAATTTTTATTTAATTTTTCTTCTTCATTTAAAACTTGTAGTTTTAATAATATACTATCTACCATTTAAATTGTTTTAAAACCATTTTATATTACAACCAACGGACGGAATTTGATTATCTACAACCTTATCAATTAATGTTAAATCAACAGCTTCTCTTAAACTAACACCATTTGTGATTTCAGAATTACCAGGTCTAGAATAGTCAAATTGTCCTCTATAAACACATAACAAATCTTTATCAAAAACATTAAAATCTGGTGTGCATTCAGCTTTATATAATTTAGCCACCTCTTGAGTTTCATCAAACAAATAAGGAAATTTAAAATCATACTCTTTAACTAAAGCTGACATATTCTCTGGTGAATCTTGAGGATAGTTTATGTAATCGTTAGAATTAATAGCAATAACACTAACATCTAATTTAATCATATCATCTCCAAAAATCTTTAATTGATCCATAATATGCTTAACATATGGACAATGATTGCACATAAAAATAACAACTGTACACTTGTTGGAATACAAATCATTGAGTGATTGACTTTTACCTAAGTAAGGGTTAAAAAGATTAAAATCTGGAGCTTTCCATCCTAAAGGAATTTGTTTTGTTTCCGTCTTCACCATATAATGCTAATATAGTGTATTTATATAATTTGTAAAATTATTTTTTAAATTTTAAACTAAACAAAATAGGAATGTCAATTTTAATATTTTTGAACTTAAACTTTTCTTTTTCTAACTGATATAAATCTTCAAAACAATTATAGGTACTGTAATCAAATTCTTGAAAATTCATTAAAGTTAAATTTTGACTTAATAAAGACCCTATAACTTCAGACATAGAATGACTCCATTCAATGTTATCAAAATATACTTTTATATTTTTTTCAGCATAAGTACCCTGAATATTTTCCACACATGCTTTTTTGTTAAAGTATTCGTATTTAATTTTATCAATTTTATCATCAAACATCCCTAAAACTGGATGAAAATCTACAATATAAAAGAAACCCCCTTTTTTAAGATGTAAATTAATGACTTTTGCCCATAAACCTAAATCATTTAACCAGCAAATAGCACCATAAGAAACGAAAACAATATCATATTCTTCAGACAAACATAAGTCATAAACATTAGAACAAATAAAATTGACTGGTGTTTCAAGTTCTTTAGATAATTCTTTACCATTTTTTATAGCTTCTGATGAAAAATCTACAGCTGTAACTTTTGCCCCTAAATTTGCTAAAGAAATAGAATCCATTCCAAAATGACATTGTAAATGCAAAATAGATTTATCTTTCAAATTACCTAAAGCTTCTAATTCTATGTGTTTTAATGAATTAATAGATTTTTTAAAATTATACAAATCATAAAAATCTGAATTCAAATGATATGATGTTCTTTTGTCCCAAGATTTTTTATTAAGTTCAAAATATTTATTTATTTGTTTATCCATGATTCTAATTTATTTTGTTTCCATTCTAATTCCAATTTATTATTAGGATATAAAGATTTAGCTAACCTTTGCCTCAAAGCCTCATACAAAATAACTGCTGCCGCAACAGATACATTTAAACTCTGAATGAGACCAAACATAGGAACTTTAACTATAAGGTCTGATTTTGTTTGAATGTTATTTGAAATACCATCTTTTTCATTACCTAATACAATTGCTGTAGATTTTGTTAAATCAACATCATAAATTGAAGTAGCCTTGTCATCTAAAACAGTGGAAATAACTTGACAACTGCCTTTCATTTTAATTGCAAAATCTTGAAAAGATTTATGATTGTGAACATTTAGCCATTTAACAGCAGAAGCAGAACTTCTTTTACCTAAAGAAGTTTGATCCATTTCACCTATAACATGTACATCATTTACACCTACAGACTCACATGTACGCATTACAGCACTAATATTATGAGGATCATGAATATTATCAAAAACTACTGTCAAATCAGTTTGCTTGTGATCAATAACTCTTTTTAACTTTTTTATTCTATTAATAGTTCTCATAATAGTTAAAATATATTTGGCTTTATAAGTTTTCTTGTACTATTATTCTCATTCAACATACACAATTCATAAGCAATTTGATTATTTCTGTTACTCAAGCCAAAAAGATTAAAAAAATCAAAATTGTCATTTTCAATTTTATTATAACTTATGACACCATTTAAAAAACCCCATAAATTATTACCAAAAACACTTGTTTGTTGATTTAAACAATTCATAAATGAAATCTGTTTACTTAATTTTAACCTAGGAATATCTTTATTATAAATAACAGAACCTTTATCGTCAACTAAACAATGAATACCCAGCATACAATTTACAGCTTGAATTTGTAAATTTTTAGAAAAAAACACACTGGACCACAAACTTGCTTCTTTTTTAAATTTATTGACATTATTTTTCCATTTTGTGAACATAAATATTAAATCTTTCTTTATACAAGAGAAGTCTTTTGTGTCATTTATTTTTATTTTGTTAGATATGTTAGAAAAAATATTACCTGACATATTACAGTTTAGAGAAAAACCGAAAGACAGTGATTTGTCTTGATTAAAATCATTCATAACTGTAAAATAAACCTTAACCGGAAAACCTGATATATTAATATTTAAAGTATGTTCTAAAACAACCATAACACATTTCCCGTCATTATATTCAGAACAACTATGAATTTTCATGCCAGTTAATTTAGACAGAAAATCAACTATTAAACTAAATTTATGATTACTTAAAACACTATAATTATTTTTATGCACACATATAAAATCATCTTCGTTAAAAGATTCTGAAAAGATATTCTTTTTATAAATAGCGAAATAATCATCATTTTGATCTTTATATATAAAAGATTCTTTTTCATCTAAATAAAGAGGTTTAGAGACAACATCCCATTTAAATAAATTGAAATCTTCCTTTTGAAAATTTAAATTATTCATAATAAAATTTAATTATTATTATTTTTAGAAGACATGTATGTGTTTATATAATCTTCAAAAAACTTCCTATTATTCGAGTTCTCTTCAGCATTTTTGTACCAACAACTATAAACTAAAAACTTATTATTGTTAAAAGTAAATCTGAATTTTTTATAATACCTAGGTATTGGGAGGTCACCTGTAGATAAAAGATTCCAGTTAATTAAACCTTTTGAATCAATCACCTCCTCTTCTTTAATCAGAACAGGTAAATGCTCTTTGTCTTTTCTTAAAGTTTTAAACTGTTCACAAAAATCTGAATCTTGTAAATTATTAACTAAAGGCATAACATCGTCTTTATTGAGCTTTAAAAGAACATCTTTAAGTAAGTCACTAATCCATTTCAAATTACTCGTTGCTTTACTAACACTCCTATTCCAGTAAATATGCTTAGATTTTAAAATCTCTTTTTTTAAATCGTTTTTTTCTTTTTCGCTAACAAAGCCCTGATCAAATAATTTCTGCAACCTTAACAGATCGTCTACTTTATTTTTCATGACAACTTTAACTCTCATATTTTTTTTTGTACAAATTTAAACAAAATTGTTTAAAAATAAAAAAAAATAAAAAAAAATAACACTAAATACGTGAAATGCATTTTTTTATTTTATGAAAAGTTCTTTCTATATCGTTATCTAAACCTACTGACATTCTTATCATGCCCGGAGATATACCTATTAAATTTTGACTTTCTTCTGGCATCTCAGAAGAAGTGCTTGAACCTGGAGCTGTAAATAAAGTTTTATAAAAACCTAAACTAACAGCAAGATAACCTATATTATCATCCTGCATAATCTCCATTAAGCTATTAGCCTTAACCCTATCACCAACATCTATACTCAAAAGACCACCAAAACCAAAATCTGAATTCATTACCTTTTTCATAAAAACATGATCTTTATGATCACTTAAACCTGGGTAACATACACTCAGTCCTTCAATACTTTTAAGATTTTCGGCTAAAAACATAGCATTATGACTATGCTTCTTCATTCTAATATGCAAAGTCCTTAAGTTTTTCAAAACACTACTAGATCTAAAAGAATCCATAGTTGGCCCCAATAACATCGAAGAGCCCGAATTCACATCTATTAATTCTCTAATAAAAGACAAATCAGAACAAACAACCCCTCCCACTACATCACTAGAACCATTAATAAACTTAGTAAGAGAATGAATAACAACATCTGCACCGTAATTTTTAGGGGTAAAAATCAAAGGACAAAAAGTATTATCAACAACTAATTTTATATTATGCTTCTTTGCTATGTCTGAAAGTCTACCTATGTTAGCCACATCTAACAAAGGATTGCTCATGGACTCACAATATATTAACTTTGTTTTAGAATCAATAGCTTTTTCTATACCCTTGAAGTCAGAGACAGAAAAAAAAGAGGACTTAATGTTAAACTTTGGCAAAAAGTTTTTCAAGAAAGCATAAGTGCCGCCATAAACTGTATCACTACTAATTATATTATCACCAGAAGAACAAATCTGCATTATAACTGAAGATATAGCTGCCATTCCCGAAGAAGTAACTATAGCTGATTCGTAATTTTCCATCTCAGCAATAGCCTTACCTAAATATTGATTACTAGGATTAATATGCCTTGAATACAAATAACACCCCTCTTTCTCACCTTCAAAAACCTCCTCCATAGTCTTGCCTTCAAGATATGTGAAAGTAGAAGAATCAGTAATAGAAGGATTCACTCCCCCAAACTCTCCAAAAAACTGAAGATCTTGTATTTTATCAGCTGGTTTGTGTTTTTTTGACATAATATTTATTTAATATAATAACCTGACACTCTCCATTCTCCGTCTTCATATACAGGTGTAATTGTTTCCAAAGATTGTTCTTTTTTTTCAAAAATAACATTAAATGTGAAAACAAAATAACGACCATCAGGAGCCCCTGGTAACTTTTCAGCGTAAATACAATTTTCAAAAACTCTATCAATAACATCACCAAAATGAGACCTAACAGAATGCATTTGACCTGAAAACACATCTAGACCAACTAAATCTTTTAACATTACCGAAGACAGATCCCAAGATTTTAAATAATCACCGTTATCTAAATAGTTTAACCAAATAATAGCAGCCTCTAAAGCATCTATACTATCTTTACTACTAAAATTACGCTCTTCACTATAATTAAAACCTACGTTTCCAAAAGAAAAATAAAAACAAAAACAAAAAGAAATAAATAAGAACCTCATAATTATTTTTTAATTACAGAGCCAAAAGTAGCAGGAAAAGATATTTTCTTTTTAGAATAAACAAAACTTACACATTTCTTATTATATAATTCAAAAACAAAGAAAAAACCATTTTTTATATTACCTTTTTTGATCTCTTTTAAAATATTAGCATGAGTAGCATTTACATTATCCTGTCTTCTTTTGTAACCTCCCATAGAAACAAAAAAACCTAAAACTAAAAAAACTAAATACAAAAAAGGAAACTTAGTAACCTCCCAATCAAAAAGACCGTAAATGAAATCTGTAAATCCTGCAATAACAAAATGCAATAAAATAGAAATTAAGAAAAACAAATAAAAAACACTACCAACTAACAAAACATTAAAAGAACCAGATTTATCAAAACCATTTTTACTTAGCTCTTCAGCACTAAGAACCATCTTAATTTTCTTTAATTTTAAATTAGAGTTAATTTTATCATAATTTTTAACAAAATCATCATAAACATCATCACTGTAGACAAAATCAGAACTTTTTACTAATTTTTTAAACTTATCTAACACTATCTTCTACTATTTAATTTAGCTAACAAACGTAATATTTCAAGATAAAGCCATACCAATGTTACAAGAAGCCCAAAAGCACCATACCACTCCATATACTTAGGAGCTCCCTTTTCAACACCTTCTTCTATGAAATCGAAATCTAAAACAAGATTTAAAGCAGCTATAATAACAACAAAAACACTAAACAAAATACTAACTATACTAGCATTTGTAGGGTCTAGCATCGGAGGCGCTTGCTTAGTAAATAAACTAAAAATAATACTTATAACATAAAACAACATAATACCTCCAGTAGCAGCAAAAATACCCAGTTTAAAGTTTTGAGTTGGAGCTATGATTTTTGTTTTGTAAGCAAATAATAAAGCAGCAAAAATACCAACAGTCAATAAAATAGACTGCATAACTATACCTGGATAAAAAGCGTTTGCGTAAATATTAGAAACAGCACCCAAGGCTGCGCCTTCTAAAGCTGCGTAAATAGGAACTGTGATGGGAGCCAAATTTTTCTTAAAAATAGTTATCAAAGCAACTATAAACCCTCCTATAAAACCAGGCCAAATCAACCAATAATAATCAGGAGAAAAGGTCAAAGAGCCTACTCCAACAAGAATTAATAAACTTAAAATAGACTTATTAACAGTTCCATCTAAAGTCATAAAATTACTAGAAGACTTAGATAAATCAGAAAAAGTCTTAGAAGATAAAGCGGGGTTACCTGAACGCAAGGACAAATGTTTACTCATGATAAAAATTTAAATTACAAATAACAATAATAATGAAAATTTGAAATAAAATATTAAATTTGTATAAAAATAAACAATTATGGAAAAAG